>OJAZ01000146.1_pt1 | contig 39034 bp, 30 predicted proteins | sample 1589851 | NCBI WGS metagenome assembly OJAZ01 (sample SAMN05416792, study PRJEB24817) | seawater metagenome | isolation source: Sea water | place: Canada:Atlantic | collected 2013-07 | reverse complement strand
AGAAAATGGTCTTTATTTTCAGCCATTCAATGAGGACATGAAACTATCTAAAATAATTATTGGATGCCAATCGAAGTTAACTAGAAGCGAGCTAGAGAAGTCCCTCTGCATTCAGGATAGAGGTGTTGAAATTATATATGCTAGAGCTGCTTTCAAGTCATTTAAGATTGTTAAGTATCAGAATAAATAAAGGACTATTAATGAAGTATCTAAATTACATATTACTTTGCCTATCTCTACTTTTCACATCAAACACATTTGCGCTTGAGCAGAAGTATCACGAGAGTGTTTTACCTGTTATTGCTGCTTTTAAAACGCAGGATAAAACTGCGATTGCTGCGCATATTCGCTACCCTCTAAAAAGGCAATATCCATTGCCAGACATTAAAAATGAAGCTGAGTTTATTAACCGCTTTGATGAAGTGTTCGACGATGAACTAGTTGCCGTTATTGGCAGCTCTCATATTAATACCGATTGGGATAAAGTTGGTTGGCGCGGCATTATGCTAAATAACGGCGTGATGTGGGTGAATACCGACGGTAAAATTATCGGTATAAATAGCCACACAGCTAAAGAGCAGGCATTTGCTAAACGCTTAATTGAACAAGACAAGCAATCACTTCATTCAAGTATTAATACATTTGAAGAGCCAGTACTCGATTGGAAAACGGCTAGCTACCATATTCGCGTTGATGATTTAGGTGATAGAAATTACCGTTATGCAGTGTGGAGTAGTGATAAAAGGCCAAATGACAAGCCTGATATGGTTTTATTTAACGGTGATATTACCTTTGAGGGTAGCGGCGGGAATCATCATTATACGTTTAAAAACGGACGTTATAGTTACATATTACACGTTACTATTATTGGCTGCGATACATCGCCACCTGGTTGGCTTGAAGTATATAAAAAAGATGAGCAGTTATTAAAAGAGTCAGTTATAAGTGCTAAATAGAATAAGTAGACCCTTCTTATTTACACCCAATAAAGCTGCCACTTAATAACAGCTATAAACTGGCAGTTCGCCGATAAAAATTTCAATAAATCAATCCTAAGTGGTAGGCTAAAAAAGTAGCAATTATTCAAACCGTTCTCGCGCAACAAGGCATTCCTTTAAAGCGCTTTGCCAAGGAGTTAAATATGATCACGCTTACCGTTAATGGTAATAAACATGAGTTTACAGGCGATCCGTCAACGCCGGTGCTTTGGTATCTTCGAGATGAATTAAATTTAACCGGGCCTAAATTTGGCTGTGGTATGGCGCAGTGTGGTGCGTGCACCATACATATTGATGGCGTAGCGCAGCGCTCATGTGTATTACCGGTATCGGCTGTAGTAGGGCGCAATATTACCTCTATTGAAGGGTTAAGCGAGCAAGGCGACCATCCTGTGCAAAAAGCGTGGGTTGAGCATAAAGTGCCGCAGTGTGGGTTTTGTCAGTGCGGGCAAATAATGCAAGCGGCAAGCTTATTAGCGGCTAACCCCAATCCAACTGATGATGAAATAGTGAGTAATATGTCGGGCAATATTTGCCGTTGTGGCACTTATCCGCGTATTCATAAAGCGATTAAGTCGGCGGCTAAAACCATTGCGGGCGTTGAGTATTTTGACCCAAATGAACAAGGGGAAGAGGTATGAAAAACGACAATACGTACTTTGACCTAAACCGCCGCCAATTTTTAAAAACAAGCGCAATAGGCGCATTAGTATTAGGTACTTATTTTGTAGGCAGTGCACCACGAGCGTTTGCTGGCGTGTTAGAACAACCCTCTGAGCAAGCAAAACGTGCCAACTTATTTATAGCACTGCGCCCCGATGGCATGGTTGAAATAACCTGCCACCGCTCTGAAATGGGCCAACAAATTCGTACCGCCATTGCCCAAATTGTGGCAGACGAAATGGAAGCCTCGTGGGACAAAGTAGTTGTTATTCAAGGTAAGGGCGACCCTAAATACGGGGATCAAAATACCGATGGTTCGCGCAGTATTCGCTACAACATGCAGCGCCTGCGCGAAATGGGCGCAAGCGTACGCTACATGATGCAGCACGCAGCTGCTAAATATTGGAAAGTTGAGCCACAAACCTGTACAGCTAATCAGCACGTGGTTACCCACAGCTCGGGTAAAACGCTGGCTTATAAAGATTTAATTGACCTAGCGCTTGGCATTACCCCACCAGAGCCTGACAAGCTAACACTTAAAACACGTAAAGAATGGCGTTATATAAATACCGGTATGGCGCACATAGATTTAACCGATTTAGTAACCGGTAAAGCCACATTTGCTGCCGATGTACGCGAACCAAAAGCGCTGGTGGCTATTATTGAGCGCCCGCCGGTAGTAGGTGGTGTGGTTAAATCGTTTGATGCCAGCGCCGCTAAAGCAATTAATGGCGTAGTTGATGTTATTGAAATGCCTGTACCAAAAGGCGCACCGCAATTTCAGCCAAAAGGCGGTATTGCTATTGTTGCTAAAAATACCTGGGCTGCATGGCAGGCGCGTAAAGCACTAAACGTGGTGTGGGATGATGGTAAAAATGGCGATTATAATTCAGAGAGCTTTAAAAAGTCGTTACTGCAAACAGTGAATGAGCCGCAAGCGCATGTGCGCGAAAAAGGCGATACCACCAGCGTATTGGCTAAATCGAGCAATAAATTAGTTGCTGACTATTATGCGCCGCACCTAACTCAAGCACCTATGGAGCCACCTTGTGCCACTGCAATGTACAATAAAGACAGTGTAGATATTTGGGCTGCAACGCAAAACCCGCAAGCCGATATGAAAACTGTGGCCGCACTACTTGGTATGGACGAGAGTAAAATTAACGTACATGTCACCATGTTAGGTGGCGGATTTGGGCGTAAATCAAAACCTGATTTTTCGGCAGAAGCTGCTTACATTTCAATGAAAGTAGGACAACCTATTCGCGTTCAATGGACGCGAGAGGATGATATTCAGCACAGTTTTTATCATGCGGTATCGGCTCAACATATTGAAGCGTCATTAGATGAAAAAGGTAATATTGAAGCTTACTTACACCGCACGGCGTTTTCGCCAATTATGTCGACCTTTCAAGAGGGAGCATCTGCACCTGGTGGCTTTGAGCTAGACCTAGGTTTTACTGATAATCCAATTTTAGCACCCAATATGAAACTGGAACGAGGTGAAGCACCAGCAAAAGCCCGAATAGGCTGGATGCGCTCGGTCACAAATATTTTTCATGCGTTTGCCGTGCAGTCATTTATAAATGAGGCTGCCCACAAGGCGGGTAAAGACTCAAAAGATTATTTATTGGAAACCATTGGGCCAGCGCGTACTATCGATTTTGCAAACCAGAACGCAAACTATAATAACTACGGTGGCGATAAAGCGGTTTATCCACTTGAAACAAGCCGTTTGCGTCATGTTATTGAAAAAGCAGCGAGTATGGCAAATTGGGGGAGAACACTGGCAAAAGGGCGCGGGTTAGGTATTGCAGCGCACCGCAGCTTTTTAACCTATGTGGCAACAGTGGTTGAGGTAGAGGTATCGGATACTGGTGATTTAAACGTGATTAAATCGTGGGTAGCTATTGATGCGGGTACGGTTGTAAACACCGATACCGTTAAAAACCAAACGCAAGGTGGCTCTATTTACGGTATTACCACTGCAATTAGCGATGGTATTACCTTTGATAAAGGCCGAGTACAGCAAAGTAATTTTCATGATTACCGCGTACCGCGTATGAGCGATTCACCTTTAGAGGTAGAAGTAGAAATAATACAAAGCGATGCACCACCTGCAGGTGTTGGGGAGCCCGCAACACCGGTTTATGCCCCTGCATTGTGTAACGCTATTTTTGCTGCCTGTGGTAAACGCATTAGGCAACTGCCTATAGGTAACCAATTAAAAGCGTAAATAACGTCCTTTTTTAGCCGTTAAACAAAAAAACCGCCAAATGGCGGTTTTTTTAGAAGTTAGCGATTAGTGAGTTTTTTCAAACTCATCTACTTCACGCTCTGCTTCTTCTTTAGATTTACCATACTGCTGCTGGATTTTACCCACTAGCTCTGTACGGCTACCTTCAATTTTGTCTAAATCGTCGTCAGTAAGATCGCCCCATTTTTGTTGCGCCTTACCTTTAAGTTCGTTCCAATTACCTTTCATACGATCGCTGTTCATAAGTTTCTCCTTACTTAGATTTATTTAACGTTCACTATAAAAGGAGCAAGGCGTGTACCAATAAGTTAAATTTAAATTTTTTATTTATAATCATGGTGTTATGTTTTTATTGAGGCAGTAATAATTAATATAGCGCGCATGTCCTTAAAAAATGTACAGAGCGGTCTGTAATTATTTCTGATTATGATGCCCTTTATAACCACACAGCTTTAGCGGCGCGTTTATTTTTGGTTTTTGTTACAATGCACACAAAGCAATTTTGGGTAAATAGCAGTGCTGCCGGTTCAAAACATATATCAACAACTTCTAACTACATTACAAAGTAACCCCATAACGTTATTACAAGCACCGCCTGGTGCAGGTAAATCAACCTGGTTGCCGCTACAGCTTATGCGCGACGGCCATTTTAAACGTATTGTAATGCTGGAGCCGCGCCGCTTAGCAGCACGTAATATTGCCAATTACTTAGCACAGTGCCAAAACGAAAAAGTGGGCCAGAGTGTTGGTTTGCGAGTACGCGGCGAGAGTAAAGTAAGCAGTAATACGCGCCTTGAAATAGTCACCGAGGGTATGCTTACCCGCATGCTACAAAACGACCCTGAATTAAGCGACATTGATTTACTGATATTTGATGAATTTCATGAGCGCTCAATTGCAGCCGATACCTCACTGGCCTTTGCTTTAGAGACCCAAAGTGCACTGCGTGACGATTTAACCATACTACTTATGTCGGCCACCCTTGATACCGAACGCTATACGCAATTTTTTGATTGCCCCGTTATACAATCAAGTGGGCGAAGCTACCCCATAGACGAAGTATACATACCAATAAAAGATGAAAGCCGCTGGCTTGATGCTATTGCACCTTTAATAAAACAAGCACTAAACGAGCAAAGCGGCAGTGCATTAGTATTTTTACCTGGTCAATTTGAAATAGTACGCGTACAACAGGCCCTTAATGATTTACCAAGTAACTGCCTAGTTGCCACGTTATTTGGCGAGCAAGATAAAGCCAATCAGCAAGCGGCGATTGCTCCTGCGCCTGAGGGCATGCGCAAAATAGTGCTTACCACCAATGTAGCCGAAACCAGCTTAACCATTGAAGGCATTCGCATTGTTATTGATAGCGGTAAACGCCGCGCGGCGAGTTATAACTTAAAAACAGGTGTAACGGAGCTTACAACACAAAGTATATCGCGCTCCTCTGCCGTGCAGCGTGCAGGGCGTGCAGGGCGAATAGAACCCGGTGTTGTTTACAGGCTTGGCTCAAAGCAAACCTTTGAGCGACGTAATAGTCACGATAGCCCCGAAATACTCACCTCAGACATAAGCCAACTTATGCTTGAAGCAAAACAGTGGGGCGCAAATATTAGCGAACTCACCTTGCTTGATACGCCAACAGCGCAGCAATGCACACAAGCAATGAGCTTACTAACTATGCTTGAAGCCATCGACGGCAAAGGCAAGCTAACCAAGTTGGGCAGCAACATGCTGGGTTTTGGGGCGGATATTCGCTTAGCGCATATGCTTTTAAAAGCGCAGGCGCTTGAGACAGAACTCCCTGGTATTTACCGTTTAGCACTTTATTTAGTGGCGCTGCTTGAGAGCCGAATAAACACCGCCAACGAGCTAAGCTTGGCGCTACATAGCCAACAGCAAAGGCCACACCCAGTATTTAAACAGCAGTTAAAATACTGGCAAAGCCGTTTAAAAGTAACCGACAGTAACAGTGAGCTAAACACCGAGTATTTAGGTTTGCTGGTGGCATTAGCTTACCCCGATCGCATTGCAAAAAAACGCGGTAATGGCTACTTACTTGCCAATGGTGCGGGCGCTGATTTAAACACCGATTACTGGCATAACGATGACTACCTTGCTATTGCAAGCATGGGCGGCCATAAAGGCACGCGTATTTTTGCAGCCACCGCACTTAGCCCATTTGAGCTACAAGATTACTTACCGCATTTGTTTACTACGCTTACCCGCTGTGAGTTTGATGAAAAAACCGCGCGCTTTATCCATCAAGACGAAGTAAAGCTTGGCGCCATTACGCTTACAAGCCAACCAAGTAAGCAAAAGCTTGATAAAACCGAGCGCGCCAAAGCGTGGCTTAATTTATTTACTAAACACGGTTTTGCATTATTTAATGAACAACCCGATGCGCAGCAATTATTAATACGCATGAGTTTAGCCAGTCAGTTTATGCCAGATACGTTCCCGGCAATAAGCGAGCAGCAACTTATCGAAACAGCTGATGATTGGTTAGGCGTATATTTACAGGATATAAAAACGCTGGAGCAGCTTAAAAAGTTTAACTACTTTGAAGCACTGCAAAATTGTTTTGACTGGACACAGCAAACAGCCTTAAAAACATTGTTACCGCTTAGGTTAACGGTACCGAGTGGCTCAAATATAAAAATTAATTACCAGCTAGATGGCCCCGCAAAGTTAAGCGTGCGCATGCAAGAAGTGTATGGTTTAACAAGTACACCAATGCTTGCAAATGGCAAGCTGCCACTGCTTATGGAATTACTCTCGCCAGGTAAGCGTTCTTTACAACTTACGCAAGATCTAGCGCACTTTTGGGCTAGTAGTTATCGCGATGTACAAAAAGAAATGAAAGGACGTTATCCCAAGCATTTTTGGCCAGATGACCCAGCCAACAGCGCGGCAACCAATAGAGTAAAAAGCAAAATGTAGGTTTATTAACTTAAAAATATTTGTTTTATTTTTGAGCATATGAATATAGTGTACCTATAAATAAATCAATACTTTTAACTACAAGGAAGAAGTGATGAAACGACTATTTACATTTGGTTTGCTATTAGTGAGTACCTTTTTGGTTGATGCTGAAGAGGCACTGGACTTAAACAAATTTGCACAGCATTACTACAGCGCCATGACCGCAACGCAAGCGCCTAACGCAAGTGAAAAAGAGCTTGAAGCCTACCTTAGCTTATTAACGGACGATGTTGGCAGTCAGCACATACCGTATCAAGTAGATGACTCTCGCACTGCCGAGGGTAAAAAACTAATGCGCAAAGGCATGAGCTTTTACTTAGGCGCGCATACCCACTATGAAAGTGAGCTACTCAATACTTTTATATTTAACGATAGCGGTTTTGCGATTCGTTATAAAAACCACGCTAAAGGCATTCACCCACAAAGTAAGCAGCCAATAGAGTACACATCAGTAATGATGGAAGTAATAGAAGTTGAAAACGGTAAAGTGGCGATGATCCGTAAATATCATGAATAAAACCATGCATTTACTTTTTATTAATTAGCGCCTTTGAAAGTAGGGGTATTGATAAAAATATACTACGCTTTAATTATAAACTAGTACGTTATAGCTTTAGGTGTAGTAGATGCATGATTTAAAAATCAATATTCTTATTATTGATGACGACGAACTGCTGTTACGTGCGTTAATACGCACGCTTAACCGTTTATGCCCCAGTGCTCATGTGTGCACAGTTCAAGTTGCTACTCAATTTGAACAGCAAATAAATAACAACGCCTTACCTGATATTATTTTTTGTGATTCGATGATGCAACTTCCCACGGGGAAAAACGTTTTAGAACAAGCTAAAGAGCTCTGTCCATCTGCGCTAAGGTGTTTATTAACAGGTGATATGAGTGGGAATTACCAGCTACAATTAAATAATGTAATCCATTTTCACCTAGTTAAGCCTTTTGCTCAGTCACATTTAGAGAGCGTAATAAATAGTGCTATTGTTTTAAAAACACTTCCTATTAGCGGTGAGCATCGCATTATTTTAGGGCAACTCTCTGAGCTTCCGTTTTTAGGTGAGGTAACGCAAAACCTACTCAATGAACTTAATAAAAGCGAGCCTAATATTTCTATTTTAGAAAAAGATGTTAGGCACGATCCTTTACTGGCTGGTAAAGTTTTACAAATTGCTAATTCGGCTTTTATGGGGTTTGATAGTACTACCTCGAGTGTTAAAGAAGCGATTGTAAGGATTGGCTTAATAAACCTTAGAGCAATCGTGGTTTTTTCAGAGTTATCTCATCAGTTACTTAGTAAAAATAAACAAAAAGCAATTAATCACTTAATAGACAAAGGCTATAAAAAAGCAGAGTTATCGCAATCGTTAGCAAAATATATAAAGCAAGATCGCCAAACTCAATTACTCGCATGTGCTGTAGGGTTATTAAGTGTTATAGGTGAGTTAATTATAACGAGTGATCCTCATGGCGACTTAGATAACGAAGTTGTACCTAAGTTTGTGTTAAGTGCTTATTTACTGGCACTTTGGGGGTTTGAACAAAAAATAGTCGACGCGCAATTGATTGATGAATTACCCTCAAAAAAAAGCATATCATTAACCGTGATTCACATGATTGTTGAACATGTGTTTTGCAATAATGCGTTTAACTTTAATCTTGAAGAGTTTGATTTTATAGATGACTTAGCGCTATTTCCCGACATAGAGCAATGGTGGTTAAGTAATAAATAAGGATAAAACATGAAAGGCATAATTTTTAGAGGCTTAGAGGCACTGGTTATTGAAAAGTGCGGTATGGCGGCATGGGATGAGTTACTTGAAAAAAACGCCCCTGATGGCCGTGTGTATATTTCTGCACAAAGTTACCCAGATGAAGAGATAATTGGTTTAGCCCAGGATGTAGCGACAGCCCTATCGATGACTATGCCCGAAGTATTAAAAGCATTTGGTGAGTATTTGTTTGGTCACTTAAACAGAAGCCACCCAACGGTTGCGAAAGGCTTTAATAGTTTTGCAGAGTTAATTATGGGGATTGATAAGGTCATTCATGTTGAAGTCGCTAAGCTATACCATGAACCAAACCTACCAGAAATAGAGTCTAAACTGATTGAAGATGGATTTATTTTAATGCATTACCGTTCTAAAAGGCAGTTATGTATGTGCGCAGAAGGGCTTATTTATGGTGCGGCTTCGCACTACGGTATTGATGTTTCTTTAAACCATGTTGAATGTATGCACGACGGCTTTGACAAGTGCGTTATTGAAGTGAAGTATGAGGCTTTAAATGGCTGAAGACGACTATAACTACAAAAAAGCGTATTTGCGTGAAAAAGCGGCAAGAGATCAGTTAGAAGTTTTACTTGAAGATAAAACACGTAAGTTATTTTGCGCTAATCAAGAGTTAAAAGAAAAGCTGAGCATGCTAAAAAGCCAGCAGGTAACCATAATGCAAACCGATAAAATGGCAACACTCGGTACGTTATCGGCAGGCGTAGCACATGAAATAAATAACCCGCTTGCTTATGTAATGAGTAATGTAGAAAGCATTAAGTACTTTAAACCAACACTTCATTCATTAATGCAGATATCTAAGCAGTTTATAGATAAGTCTATCTCGGCTTCAGAGCTTGAAGCACAATTGGTTAAGCTCGACCAAGAAACGAATATAGATTTTATTTTAGAAGATTTAGATGAACTGCTCGGCGACACTCATGAGGGACTTCAACGTATCGCTGCCATAGTAAATAATTTGCTTAACTTTGCCAGACCGAAAAATAACTTATTGGCTATGGCTGATATTACTGAGTCATTAAATGGTGCCATTAAGTTACTCGCCAATCAGCTAAAAAGTTGTCAGGTGGAATGTGATTATGAAGAGCTGCCATTGAGTTATTGTAATTTATCGGCAATTAACCAAGTGTTTGTAAATATACTGCTAAATGCAAAATATGCGTGTGATTTAGTTGATGGCAAGCAAGGTAAAATAGTCATCAAGTTATTTTCAGACGAAAAAAATATTTATATTGAAATTGCTGATAATGGCTGTGGAATGGACGAGCAAACTAAAAGCCATATTTTTGAACCATTCTATACAACAAAACCAGTAGGGAAGGGAACGGGGATGGGAATGGCCATCGTTTATAACGTGCTAAAAGAGCATAATGGTTCAATTGAGGTAGAAAGTGAGCTTGGCGAAGGTACGCTAATGCGCTGTACTATGCCAATAACATTAATGCCGGAATCATCGTTAAACTAGTTATGTTGGCGCAGAATAAACCCAAGCACACTTAAAAAACTATAGATAAGCGCTATTTATAAAATGAATTAAGCTACTTCACACCCTAGGGCCTAATAATGACATTAAGATTTTTTGTAATAATAGGTACTTTAATTTTAATGTGCTTTGTGACTAGTTTATTGGTTAGCTATCGATACTTTTTTACGTTACCAACTATAAATGAAAACATTAAAGACTACCAAAATAGAGAGCTATTGAGCCTAGAAATTGCTTTAAACAGAGAGTTTGTTTTCTTAAAAACCCTAAATTACGATTATGCGGTGTGGGATGACTCTTACGATTACATGACGAGCTTTGATAAAGACTATATTGAGTCAAATTATGTGGACGATACCTTTAAATCACTCAAAATAGATGGTGTATTTATTTACGACATGAACTTTAAACAAGTTTATGGGCATACTTTTGATTACATTCAGGAGCAATCCTTTGAGCTGCCAGAATTTGATCTAAATACTCATTTACCTAACCGTACTATCCTACCTTATAAAAAAAATACGTCAGAACGCTTCGGTTTTTTAAGAACAGAGCATGGCCCTGTTATGTTTGCATCCCACGCAATACAACGAACAAATAAAACAGGAGAGCCTGTTGGTAGTATTGTTTTTATTAAAAAAGTAAGGAAATCACAAGTTGCTATGATGGCAGAAGTAGCGCAAGTAAAACTTAGCTACTCAATAATAAATGACGATAGCGCAACACAAAATTTACTTGTTTTAAATGGTGGAATCCAAAATGAGGGAATAGCCACTGAGCGACAAAGAATATTGCTAGACATAAATGGTAACCCATTACTGAAAATGAATATTGAGCATCACCACCAAAGGTTGCCTGTATTATTTGACTTGTATTTAGTTATTATTTTAATAATGTTTTTTGTAGCCTCTATAATAGGTTTTTTTGTTGTTAATCGTTTTTTTATTACACCATTAATTAATGGTGCATCGGCAATCAATTTAATGTTACTTAAAAATGACCTTCAACCGCTTCATTTTAAAAATCAGTTTTTAGAAATGCGTGTACTTATAAATGGTTTTAATTCCTTAATAAAAGAGGTCAAAAAACAAAACGAACAACTTGAAAAAATAAGTAAAATAGACGAGTTAACGCAAATTTATAACCGACGTGCCTTTGAAGAAATTTACACATTACAGTGGCATGATGCCCACAATCAAAAAACAACGTTGGGATTAATGCTAATTGATGTTGATTACTTTAAGTTGTACAACGACTTTTATGGTCATCAAGAAGGAGATTGTGCCTTACAAGCACTATGTGGTGTTTTAAAAGAAACCTCCCAATCAAATAATGGTATAGCAGCACGCTATGGAGGTGAGGAATTTATACTGCTGTTTAACCAGCTTTCGTTTGAGCAATTTGAACTAATATCTCAACAATTACGAAAAAATGTAAATGCGCTTAAATTACCTCACAAAGGCTCTAAAGTAAGTGATGTTTTAACTATAAGTGTAGGCTGTGCTTTTGCAACGGCAAAGGCTATGGATAATGAAAGCATCACAGCCAAATCATTAATTAAAGATGCAGACGTTATGCTGTACGAGGCAAAAAACACCGGAAGAGACAGAGCCTTAATTAAATCAATATAATTAAACCACCATCGCGAATTGTTACTATTAATGCTAAAAGTTTAATACATATTACGTTGCGCTAAACTTCTTTTCCTCCATGTTGCTCGGCTAAATCATCAAGCTCGGCAATGGTATAATCGAAGCCTGTTTCGTCGTAATCATAGCTTACTTTTACGCTATCACCTCCATTAAAAAGACGTGTTTTAACATCGTTCACTGGCCAGTTTTTTAACTCATGTAAAAAACGGTTGGCCACTTGCGATGATTCAAAACGATAACTAATTTCTGTTTTCATGTGTGAGTCTCTGGCTGTTTAACCCCCGTAGTTTGTGCAATTTTGAACGTTAGTCAAGTTTCGATTACAAAAAATAAAAGGAAAAAATGTAAATTTTGTGTTTCAATTAATGCATTAAACTAAGTAGGCAATTGCTTACTTAAACCAAAATATCATGGCGATTTAACATGCATTATAAATTAGTTTTGATAGTAAGCTCAGTCTTTTTTCTTAGTGCCTGCGGTGGTTCTGGCTCAGATGATACCCCAACCGTTAATGGTAACAAACTTCCTTCTTTAACCCTGTCGGGCTTACCCAGTGATATCACAAAAAGCCAAACTATTGAGCTAAAAGCAACAGCCAGCGATGCTGACGGCAGCATCGCAAGTGTAATTTGGCAACAAACTTCGGGGCCTACGGTGTTAAGTGAGCCAGTAAACGCAAGCTCAGTTAGCGTTAAATTGGCTGATGCACTCACTTACACGCCTTCAGAGTATGCGTTTAATGTTACCGCGACCGATAACGAAGGGGCCACTACCGTTAAAACGGTCAATTTTTTTGCCCGTAATAGCATGGATGCATTTTCTGCAGCTCGGTTGTTGCATCAAGGAAGCATGGGGCCAACGCTTGTAGAAATACAAAACGCGCAAGGTCAAAGTGAGCTGCAATGGCTTGATGCCCAACTGGCATTGCCCATTAACTATCATCGTGACTATATGGTGTTTACTAATGATGATGAAGATTTTAGGTATATAAGCCGAATAGACGCGTGGTGGAAAGCCGTAATGCAAAGCGACGATCAACTACGCCAGCGCGTGGCCTTTGCGCTGAGTGAAATACTTGTAGTGTCTGATCTCAATAACGATTTACGCTCTCAGCCAGAAGGCATGGTGACATATTACGATTTACTGCTAACGCATGCATTTGGTAATTTTCGTGATTTACTTGAGGCGGTAACTTTATCGCCAATCATGGGCACTTATCTTAGCCATTTGGGTAACGAAAAGGCCGATGATGCACTTAATATTCGCCCCGATGAAAACTATGCCCGTGAGGTTATGCAGTTATTTACTATCGGGCTTGATGAGCTAAACCAAGATGGTACCGCTAAATTAGACGCTAACGGTAATACTATTGCAACGTATGGCCAAGCAGAAATAGAAGGGTTTGCTCGTGTATTTACAGGGTGGACATTTGCAGGCAGTGAAACATTTAAGCGCAAAAGTCGCGACTATGTTGCGCCAATGCAAGCATTTGAAGAGTACCATTCACAAAAGCAAAAAACGTTATTAAACGGCGACGTTATTCCTCAAGGATATAGTGCGCAAGAGTCGTTACAACTAGCGCTTGATAATTTATTTAACCATCAAAATGTAGCGCCTTTTATCAGTAAGCAGTTAATACAACGACTAATTACATCAAACCCTACACCGCAATATGTAGAGCGAATTGCCAGTGTATTTAATGATAATGGCGAAGGCGTTCGAGGTGATCTAGCAGCAGTAGTAAAAGCTATATATTTAGATGATGAAGCTCGTCATTATGGCAGCGTGTTAAGCTACCAAGGTAAAATAAAAGAACCGCTTCTTAAAACAGTTCAATTTTGGCGAAACCTAAACGCAAGGTCACCCGAAGGTTTTTACAAAACATGGAATTTAGTTGATCGATATGGGCAAGGGCCTATGCAGTCTAGCTCGGTGTTTAACTTTTTTAGACCTGACTACCAGCCTGCTCAGTTGCGAGCAGATGCATTAGTGGCTCCTGAACTACAAATAGCGGGTGACGCTACGCTTATTGGCACCATGAATGAGCACTTTGCCGATTTAGTGTGGAGTACTGCAGAGGCGCACACCGATTTAAACCCAAATGGCATTTATGTTTACATCATTAACGATATGAATACCTTGCAAAACAATGGGATTAACTACTTACTCGATCAATATAACGTACTGTATTTTGCAGGTTCTATGAGTAGTGATACACGCCAAGCATTATTAGATTTAGATGCTTATTTTGATGACGATCAATATCGCGAACGGGTATCGTATTTACTTTATATGATTGCTATTTCACCTGAATTTAATTTGCAGTATTAGGAGAGACATAATGAGCATTAATAGAAGACAATTTTTGTCGTTATGTTTAAAAGGCGGTGTATCGGCAGCCGCACTGACTAGTTTGCAACTACAAGCGCTTACAGGCTCTGTTAATGCAGTTGAACTAGGCGACTACAAAGCACTAGTATGCATTTTTTTATACGGCGGTAACGATTCACTCAACATGTTGGTACCCCTTGAAGGTGAGCAGCGTAGCTTGTACGAACAAAGCCGACAAAATTTAGCGGTTGCATCGCCAATTACTTTAAATACTGCAACCCAATTTGCAGGTGGTGTAGGGTTGCACCCATCATTGTCGCCTATTCAACGTGTTTTTAATGAATCTAATTTAGCGTTTGTTGGTGGGGTGGGTACCTTGCTTGCGCCAACAAGTTATAACGATTACAAAAATAATGCAGTGGCATTACCTAAGCACTTATTTTCTCATAATGATCAGCAAGCATCTTGGATGTATGGCCGTGAAAAACAGTCGCTGAACAGTGGTTGGGGAGCACGTTTGTTAGAGCGCTTAAATCAGCAGGATCAGTTTGCTGCCAATGTGTCGTTAGATGGAACTAATCTGTGGCAAACAGGCAGCCAAACAAAAGCGTTTGCACTAAATAAAAGTGGGATTAGTCGTATAAATGCATTTGGCGGTTATCAACCACGCACAGACCATGTAACTAACATTATGAATCGTATAATGGGCAATACTCATCATCCGCTTAGTGATGCTTATGCAAAAAGCTTTAATTCGGCTATTAACAATACTCAAACTATGAACAATGCGTTAGAGACTGCCCCAGAGCTAATAACACCATTCAGCGATTCTAGTGTTTCTCAGCAATTGGCCGCAGTGGCAAAAGCAATTAGTGTGCAGTCTACTTTAGCAACACAGCGCCAAGTGTTTTTTGTTTCAATGGGCGGGTTTGACACCCACGACAACCAATTAGAAACCCATCCGCTTTTGTTAAATTCATTAGCGCAAAGCTTGAGCGAGTTTAATAGCGCAATGCAAGAGCTAAATATGGCAGACAAAGTAACGACCTTTACGATGTCGGACTTTGGCAGAACGCTGACCTCAAATGGTGATGGCACCGATCATGGTTGGGCGGGCAATCAACTAGTAATGGGAGGAGCGGTTAAAGGAGGCGATATTTATGGTGAATTTTTAACGCAGCATTTAGACGGCCCGCAAGACGTTGGCAGTGGCAGGCTCATCCCAAGCGTGGCAAATGAGCAATACTTTGCCTCATTGGCGCAATGGTTTGGCGTTTCATCATCTGAATTGAGCGATATTTTTCCTAATCTGACTAACTTTGATCGCACAACATTGGACTTTTTTATGTAATTAGTTGCTAATGGTAAACCATAATCAAGCACGCGCAGTATAAGTGCTGTTTACAAAATAACAATTACACACAAAATGGAGCACAAGAATGAAGATTTTAGTCAGCTTGGTGAGTTTAATCGCCTTTTTACTGGTTGTATTACCTGGCCCTTTATACAAGTATGGCATCGTTGATTTAGGCCTTGCTTTTACAGGCTTTAGATACGGCGTGTATGTGGGTGGTGCAGCACTTGTTTTACTGCTAGTACAGTTAATTTTTATGCGTAAAACCGCTTCATTTGGTAGTGCTATCGTTGCTGTAGTATTTTCTGTGGTTGCTATTGCTATGCCGCTTAACATGATGAATAAAGCCAAAAATGTGCCGCCAATTCATGATATTTCAACCGACTTGGTTAACCCGCCTAAATTTGTTGCTATTGCACCACTTCGCGCTGACGCACCAAACCCAGTTGAATACGCAGGGGAAGAAACCGCGGTACAACAACGTAAAGCTTACCCAGAACTAACAACCCTTAACTTTGCGCAGTCGCAAAGTGATGTAATTGCAGCAACCGAGCAAGCAATTAAAAATTTAGGCTGGGAATTGGTAAGCGCTAATAAATCACTTGGTTTAATAGAAGCAACAGACACCACAACGTGGTTTGGTTTTAAAGATGATGTTGTTGTTCGTATTGTTGATGAAGGTACTGAGCGTTTTGTTGATATAAGAAGTAAATCACGTGTTGGTCGCAGCGATTTAGGTAAAAATGCCGAGCGTATTAATACTTTAATTGACGAAATTAACGCAGAGCTTACTAAGTAACACTGCCTTAAATAGTAGTATGTGATTGAGCCCAAATAATATTTGGGCTTTTTTGTGGCTGCTTTTCAGTTTGTATTCACTCCTCAAAGTACATACTCAATGCGTTTTAAATTTTTAAACAACTATGGAGTTATGATGAAAACAGTAGGATATGCAGCAAAAAGCCAAGGGTCTGAGCTTACAGAATTTGAGTTTGAACGCCGCGATTTACGAAATAACGATGTAGAAATTGAAATTTTATACTGTGGTGTGTGCCATTCAGATTTACACGCCGTTAGAAACGATTGGGGCGGTGTAAAATACCCACTCGTGCCAGGCCATGAAATTGTTGGCAAAGTTAAGTCGGTTGGTAGCGATGTTAAAAAATACAAACAAGGTGATACCGTTGGCGTAGGCTGTATGGTTGATTCGTGTAAAAGCTGCGATCAGTGCGACAATAATGAAGAGCAATTTTGCCGTGAGGGCATGGTTGGTACTTATGCCGGTAAAGACAGAGAAACCGGAGAAATGACCCAAGGCGGGTATTCTAAGCATGTTGTAGTTCGTGAAGAGTTTGTACTTTCAATACCACAGAATTTAGATCTCTCACGCGTAGCACCGTTGTTATGTGCAGGTATTACTACGTATTCTCCACTACATAAATGGGGCGTTAAAAAAGGCAGCCGTGTTGCAGTTGTAGGCCTTGGTGGCTTAGGTCATATGGCGGTAAAAAATGCCGTAGCAATGGGTGCTGAGGTAACTGTTGTTGGCCGAAGCGAATCTAAAAAAGAAGATGCTGTTAAACTTGGTGCCCAGCATTACTTGGTTTCAACAAATGATGACGAAATGAAAGAGTCACAGTCAGCATTTGATGTGATCATTGATACAGTGCCTGTTAAGCACGACCTATCAATTTATACACCGCTATTAGACATAGATGGAGCATTAATTATTGTTGGTCAAGTGGGGCCTGTTGAAGAGTTAAATACAGTGCCATTATTAATGGGACGACGTCAGGTTGCAGGTTCACTTATAGGTGGTATAGCAGAAACTCAGCAAATGCTCGATTTTTGTGGTGAAAACAATGTATTGCCTGAGTGTGAAATGATTAACATTGACGAAATTAACACCGCATACGAACGTATGGAAAATTCAGATGTACGTTATCGTTTTGTAATTGATATGGCGTCGTTAGATTCGTAAAAATTATTGATATGAAAGTAAAAGAGCGGCTTATCAGTCGCTCTTTTTGTGTTGTGATTAATTCACTGTGTTTAAATCGGGTGACTTATTAAGTTGTAAATAGCTCAGCAACCACATTCCTAAGCCACCTAAAAATAATGCCGCAGCGACATAGCCAGTTTGATTTGGCGCAGCCCCTTTGGCAATCGCGATTCCACCTACCCACGGGCCAATTGCGTTTGCTGTATTAAATGCACATTGAACTAATGCGCCTATCATCGCGTGACCTTCAGGTGCTACATCCATGAGTAGGCTTTGAATTAATGTCGCTAAACCGACACTACAACCGATGAAAAAAATAACCGCATAAAGCACCCAAATATTATAACTTGCCGTAACATAAGCAAATGCAAAAATAATGGTGCATACAAGCGCAAAGCCAGTCGTTTTTATTGCCGACTTGTCTGCAGCTTTTCCTAAAACGTAATTACCCAGTGTACAGCCAATGCCAAACATTACCATTGCCACCGAGATAGTATAAGGCGCTGTATTTGTTACATCTAAAATGGTGTCAGCAATGTAGGTATAAATACAAAAAACACCACCAAAGCCAATAATAACAATGCCTAGAATTGACCATACGAGCTTGTTTTTGAGCACACCAAACTCGTTTAATAAGTTAGAGGGTTTAGCGTTGTCTATGTTGGGCACGACTTTATAAACTAAAATAAATGCAACAAAAGCAATCGCTGCAGCACCAGCTAAACAGTAACGCCAACTTAAATTTTGGCCTACCAATGTTACAACGGGCACACCAACAATAGTTGCAATGGTTAATCCCATAAATACTTTTGACATAAAGCTGGCTCGTTTACCTTGCGGCGCAATATCAGATGCAAGCAAAATGGCAGCACCAAAATAAGCGCCATGAGGCAATCCACTTAAAAACCTAAATATGATTAACTGCTCTAACGACGTAGCCAATGCACTAAGCCCATTAGATACACACATTAAACTTAAAAAAATCAGCAGTGCTTTTCGTTTTCGCATATTAGCCGTTGAAAGCATTAACACAGGTGCACCAACCACTACGCCTATAGCATACGCGCTTATAGCATAACCACTTTGAGAAGGTGTAGTACCAAATGTTTCGCTTATAAGGGGCAACATTGGCATCATCGAAAATTCAGATAAACCTAAAATAAAGGTGCCTAACGCCAGCACAATTAAAATAGCCGTTTTATTTAGCTGATTGGGTATTGATGTAACATCAGGTTTCATAAACCCCCTTTGAATTAGATGTTTAAATATAAAAAAGTAACGCCAAAGCCAAAAATGCAATGGGTTATAAATGCAAAAATTTTATGAGATGAATATAGAAAAACGAGAAGTAATTAGTTTAAGTGAAGCGAGAGGTTAAGTCATTAGGTAGCGTTAAATAAATACGATTTATATTATTTAATGTCAAAGGGTATTATTTTTGAATGTAATAAAAAATGGTGGAGGAATAATAAAAACAGTGGAGGTCATATAAAAAATTTCTTAGTAGGGAGAGGGAAATGAGTGCCAGCATTTATGCTGGCACAATTTTATTAGCGTATTATTTTAGACTTTCTGCAAAAAATTCAGCCATTTTAGTGTAGAAATCAGTGATGTTTTTAGGTTGATGAAATCCATGTCCCTCATCTCTCACCATTGACTCATATGGATAGCCTATTTTATCAAGCGCAGACGTTAATGCTTCATATTGTTCCATAGGAACCCTTACATCGTCCTCGCCATGGGCAATAAACAGCTTAGCTTTAATTTTATCAACATTAAATGAAGGAGAGCGAGCTTGCATATCTTCCATGTCGGTACCATGAACCATGTCTAAATACTTTCGACCTGACTCTCTGGTGGGGATATCGCCGCTTTCTTTCATTTCTGGAATTGAATATACACCCACATAACCAATTGCACACTTGTACAGGTCTGGCTCCCTAATAACGCCCATTAACGTAGTGTAACCACCGTAGCTACCACCATAGATACATATTTTATCTTTATCTATTATTCCTTCATTAATAGCCCAGTAAGTGGCATCGGTGACGTCGTCTTGCATTTCGCGTCCCCATTTTTTATAACCACTTTCCTCAAACTCGCTGCCATAGCCACCAGACCCTCTAAAGTTTACTTGAAGCACAGCGTAACCTAATGAAGCCATGTACTGAGTTTCAGGGTTGTATTGCCATAAATCTCTAGGTCCATGTGGGCCGCCATGCAAGTATACAATTGCAGGTAAGTTTTTATCAGCAGCTCCTTTTGGTATGGTTAAATAGCCATTTAATTCAACGCCATCTCTTGCTTTTATTTTAAAAGGTTCAGTCATAGAGAGGCTTTTTTTATCTATCTGAGGGGCGCTTGAGGCAATAAAAGTCGCTTTTTTATTTTTAGTATCGTACAAGTAAAAAGTAGTTGGCGAATTATCAGCTTCTACAGAAAACACAGAAAGGCCTTTTTCTTTAGAGTGGCTTGTAAATTGTAATCGGTAATTTTTAAATGTGTCACTTAGCTCTTTAAATATTGCATTTTCACCCTTTGCATCAAAGTATTGATATTGAGGGTAATCAGGGTCAAACGTAGCCCCTATAACATCTCTGTTAGGGCCAAATATTGGCGTTGAAATATCAACACTGTCATTTGACGCTAAAAGTGTCAGTTCTTCACTTTCAAAGTTAAGGCTGTAAATAGCAGTAGTTTTTCTGCCCGAGTCACTCATTAAGAAGGCCTCGTTACCCTCTAGGTTCATACCTAAAAAACCTAACGCATCTCCTTTTTCAAAGTTCAGTTTAGCAAGATTTAAAGACTGCCAATCGCTGTTCACTTTTTTCTTAAAATAAACACTTAAATCGCCTTTGCCAAGCTCTTGCTCTTCATCTTCTTCATAATGAAATGCCAATCTAGGGTTACCCGAAATATCGGTAGTTATACCAAAGACATCGTCTTTGGGTTGGCCGCCTACATAATCCATTTTTCCGTTATAAATATTTAATTTATGAACATTAACGGCAAAGTCATCATTAAAGTGACCTTTGGCGACTAGAATGTTTTCTTTATCATTTGGAAGGGTGCTAATGACTTCTAAAACTGACGTGTTTGAGAATAGAATTTCACGTCTTTTTGAACCATCGTAATTAGCAACAACATAATATGGGCGTCCGCCTTTGGTATCTAAAAAGCCAACTGTTTTAGCTACTGACATCATAAATCTTTCGTCATTTAACCAAGTAACATTACGTATTTTTTGATTTTCGCCAAATGCAAATGCGGCCGTTGTTTTTCCAGATTCTCTTTCAAGGATGACCAGCTTTACTTCAGTATCTTCTCTGTAAGTGAGTGAATAATATTTCCCACTAGGTGAAATTTTAACTTGAACGTATCCGCTTTTATCAAAGAAATCTTCTAACGTATTTTTACTATATGAGTTAAAGCTTAATAACAATAAGCATAAAACTATAAGCCTTGTAATTAACATTTTATATCCTTAATTTTTAGAGTATTTATTAAATATTATGGCTACTTGTTACTTAATATTTAATAACGTAATTCTATTGTTATTTTTATCTTTTTAGAAGTGCTGCTTTAAACATTTTACTGAAGATTTGTAACACATTGTAATGTCATTAAAACCAATCTTTATGTAAAGTTTGTTTGACTTGTAGTTGTTTTTGTACAAGTATAGTAAAGTACACTTTACTTTTTGAGAGGGTTAAAAAATGCAAACACAATTAACATTAAAGCAGCGTCAAAAAATAAATACGACTAATTTAGCTAAGTGGACGCTCATTTGGTTACTATCGCTAGCCATTTGTTCGTTTGGTCCGGTTTTAATTTGGGATCATAATAACGCGATGAGTGGCTTTTTTATTGTCGTAAATGTTGTTGTGGGCATTGCAATGATCATAGCCAATAAGCGCAACTTACAGGGACTTGATGAGTTACAGCAAAAAATACATTTAAGTGCAATGGGTTTTACGCTTGGGGCGGTTGTGGTCGGTGGGCTTGCATATAGTAACTTACAATTAAGTGGCATTATTAGCGTGCGGGCTGACATACCTGACTTGATGTTTTTAATGGGCTCAGTGTATTTAATTAGCACCTACATACTTAACAAACGCTACAGCTGTGATGAGGGCGACGAATGAAAAACCGCTTAAAAGTACTCAGAGCTGAGCAAAATCTAACACAGGCTAAACTAGCTGAATTATTAGATGTATCGCGCCAAACCATTAATGCAATTGAAAAAGGTAAGTTTGATCCCAGTTTACCGCTGGCGTTTAAAGCAGCGCGGTTATTTGAATTAAAAATAGAAGATATTTTTGATGATGAATAACGCAGGCATATTTAAAATAAAATGAGCAAAGTGCGACAATTTGTCGCGCTTTTATTCTAGCCTCAAGAATTATAATTAGTCCAACTATTACAGTGGCATAATTATAAAATGGCAGATTTAAGCAACACTCCAAACACATATTTATTAACGCCTTTGGCTTTTTTTATAGGCAGCATATTTTCTTCAGCAGCCTTTGCAGACGACACCTCTTTAGAAGTTATTGAGGTTCATGGACATTCGCAAAATAAACACCTTGCACTTGGCTCTGCAGAATCATTACTAAATGATTTAGGTGTGGATTTTTCTGCTGCAGGTGGGGTGTCTAATTTGCCTATTTTAAATGGCTTGATGGGGGATAGAGTAAAAGTATTAGTCGATGGGGCTGATGTTACAGCGGCATGTGCTAATCATATGAACCCTCCGCTTTCGTATGTTTCTGCTAATCAAATTGCGGCTTATCATGTTATTGCGGGTATATCAGCGGTAAGTGCCGGTGGCGATAATATTGCCGGGGTGATAAGCGTAAATACTATTTCACCACAGTATAGCCAAAGTAATGAGCTTCACTGGCACTCAGGCTATGTATCTGCTCAATATAATAGCGTAAACAATGCGCGAAAAGTGGGGGTAGGAGCACGTATTGCGAGCAATACCCTGAGTTTTAATTACCAAGGTGCGTTTAGTGATGCCAAAAGTTACGACGACGGAAATGGAAACTTGGTATTAGATACCTTATATCGCGTTCAAAACCATGCGCTTTCTGCAGCAATACGAGACGAAAAACAACAGTTTGTAATTAAGCTTACACATCAAAAAATACCTTATCAGGGCTTTGCTAATCAGTATATGGATATGACTGATAACACAAGTTATGGCGCAACGGCCCAGTACAAGCGTGTATTGGAAAACAGTGAATTGGAAGCCCAACTTAATTGGCATGAGGTTAAACACGAAATGGGTTTTTTTAGCGCTGAAAAAACAGGCATGATGCCAATGAATACCGATGCGCGCGATATAAGCTCTCAAATTAAATGGCGTTTAAACCTAGATAGCAATAGCAGCCTATTACTTGGGCAAGCATTTTATGATTACCGAATTGATGATTGGTGGTCTGCTGTTGAAGGTTCCGCCATGATGGGCCCTAACGATTACATTAATATAAATAATGGTCAGCGTAAGCGTATTGCAGCATTTGCAGAATTTGAGAGCCAAATAAATACTAAGTTGTGGTTAAATTCAGGTATACGTGTTGAGCATGTAAATACTCGTGCTGACGATGTTCAGCCATATAACGAAGGTATGGCAATGATGACTATGAGCGCCATGCCAATGCAGCCCAGTAACGCAAGTGCCGCTGCTGCTTTTAATAGCAAAGAGCACGATAAATCAGACACGGTGGTTGATATCAGTGTATTACTTAATTATCAGCTTACTCATACTGACGAGCTACAGCTTGGTCTTGCTCGCAAAAACAGAGCACCTAATTTGTATGAGCGATACAGCTGGGGTGTGAGCAATATGGCAACCACCATGATTGGTTGGTACGGTGATGGTAATGGCTATATAGGCAACCAAAATTTAGAAGTAGAAACCGCGCATACAATAAGCTCTACTTATATTAAATCGGCTCAAAACGACGACTGGCAAGTAAGTGCTAACATTTGGTATACCAATGCATCTGACTACATTGATGCAGACCTCGTCAGGTCTTTCAATCGATTTGGCTTAGAAAACACAGCACGTAACATACTTAAATTTACTAATACGGATGCCGTATTGTATGGGGTTAAGTTAGATTTAGCCGCTAATATTCATCAATCTAAAGCACTCGGTAATTGGCAATTAAATGCCAATATTACTAATACACGTGCAAAGCGAGATGATACCAACCAGCCGCTTTATCAAATAAAACCACTGCATACTAAGCTTGCAATTAACCATCAACTCGGCCGCTTTGAAAATACGCTGTCGTGGCAATGGAATGATGCTAAAACACGCGTCGATAACAACCGATTAGAAAACCAAACCGATAGCTACAACATTGTAAATTTAGGTTCAAAAGCGTCATGGGGCGACTTAACGTTAAGTGCACAAGTGAGTAATTTATTTGACGAGTACTATCAACTACCGCTTGGTGGGGTGAGCATTGCGCAGCTTAAAAAAGGCGAAAGCACGGGTTTTGAGCAGCTCGCAGGGCAGGGGCGTTCGTTTAATATAGGGATGAGTGTCGCATTTTAAGGTGATTATATAATTTACAACCAAGAGCAGGTTACGGCTGCTCTTGGTTTTGTTCGATTTGGGTTAATTGTGCTGCTTGTTGTTCTAGCTTCTCGCGTTCTGCTTTTGATATATACGCGGGCTTATTACTTTTGTGTAATTTAGCGTTAGCGCGTTTGTCTTTCTTTTGAAACTTTGTGACTATTTTTTTACGACGATTCACACTGATTTACCCCAATTATTTTAAGCCGCTTATTATACCGCTATCCATATTAAAGCCGCCATATAAATATTTACACTTAATAGTTTGTTAAATTACCGCAAAGCGCTATTTGTAATGCTGTGTGGGCGCTATAATTAAAGCCCTTAGTTATTAATTAAATGGAATAAGTTTTGAAAAAGTTAGCTTTAGCCAGTGCTCTTTTGTTCGCGTTTAGCGCGCACGCACAGTTACATAAAAATATTGATAATGTTGCCGATTACGCTGTAAATACCTACCAAAATGCGCAAGTACACACGCTAACTAACTTAGTTGCTTTTCCTACAGTAAATAAAGATTCAATACCCGCACCACAAAACCCAGATTTTATTAACTTTAAATCGGTATTAAAAATGAAAGCTGCAGAGCTTGGGTTCGACTACCAAGACCTTGGTTACACCGTGCTTATTGGCATGGGTAAACAAACAGACAAGGTAACAGTGGTAACACACGGTGATGTGCAGCCAGCTAATGCGAGTAAGTGGAAGCAAAACCCCTTTATTATTGATACCTCAGAGCCAGGTAAATTAGTTGGCCGTGGTACCGAAGATGACAAAGGCGCTATCGCTACCGCGCTTTACGCCATGAAAGCGATTAAAGATAAAGGTATTGAGCTCAATAACCGCATTGAGCTGATGATTTATCTGGCTGAGGAGTCTGATTGGGGCCCACTTACTGAGTTCATGAAAACATACGAGCAACCAAAGTATGCAGTAACCATTGATGCATCATACCCAGTAGTGGTTGCTGAAAAAGGGTGGAGCTTAATTTCTCCTACATTTAATGCCATATCAGATCAAAAAGCAGTGTATGTAAGCGACCTTGCTGGTGGTGCTTTCAAAAGCCAAATACCAGAAGATGCAAGTTTAGTACTGCATAATGCTAATGAGCGCTTAATTGACTCACTAAAAGCGAAAGCTAAAACGCTTAGTGATGTTGAGTTTAATTTTGAAGAGCAAGGTAAAGGCTTAAAAATAAGTATAAAAGGAATGTCTGCGCACTCATCTGAGCCAGAATCGGGCGTTAATGCTATCGCACACTTGAGCGAGTTATTTAAAGACGTAGCGCTTGAAAACAACAGCGATGGACAGCTTATTAAATTTGTAAATCAACTGATAGGGTTAGATCTTCACGGTAAGCAGTTTGGCGATATTGCCTATAAACATGACTTTATGGGCCCAATGACCGTAGCCCCAACCGTCATTGAGCGCAGCGGGAATAAACTAACGTTAGCTGTTAATGCTCGTCGCCCTGTTGGTAAAAGTGAAGATGTATTAAAGCAACAAATAGAGACAGCCGTTAATCAATGGCAAGCTAACAATAACGTTACACTCGAGAGTATAGATACAGTGATAGGTAACCCTATGCTGTTAGACAATGCGCCGCATGCGCAAAAGCTACTTGATATATTTAAGCACTTTACCGGCGACGAAAAAGCCGATTTTGTATCAATTGGTGGAGGCACTAACGCAAAACTATTTGATAATGCAGTATCGTTTGGACCTTCAATGCCAGGAAAACGTTATACAGGCCACTCTGAGCATGAATTTATTACACTTGAGCAATTAGAGCTTAATTTACGCATGTATACCGCAATGATGATTGAGCTAGGTAATATGTAAGTTATCAGTGTTTTAATATGAAAGCCGCCTTGCTTAACTAGTAAGGCGGCTTTTTTGTATCTGTTAAAGTTGGGCCACGAAGCGAATATTGTATTGATCGTAGTCATTATTATCGGTGTAACTTGCAGTGATATAGTAGCTATCGTTAAAAAGTCATACGTGCAGATAGAATACTTCAATCTAAAAGTAAGTGAGCTAAATTGACCGTTGAAAAATGCTTACAAATAGTGGGTTTATAATGAGGTAATTAAAATAGAGGTGAGCTATTTACAATTCTTTATAAACCAGTGGCTAATTATTATAAAAAACTTAACAAACTCTCTTCAAAATGGTAAAAATCATACTGTGTAAATGTATTAATACAGATGGATAGCAGTAATATGGACTTTTTGAATTTAGCACTTACGTTTCCTACCATTATTTTCACGGCCCTGCTTTTGGTTGTAATCCTTTTTTGGGTGATCACTTTATTAGGGTTTGCTGACATTGATATGTTTGAATCTGATTTAGACATAGAGCCCAGTTCATCTAATTCAAATAGCGCCCATTCAGCGTCAAACTTTGGTTTTGGCAGTATTCCTATTACGGTATCAATTAGTTTAGTGGTTATGCTTAGCTGGCTAATTAGTATTTATGCACATAAGTTTTTTGCTTACCTACTTGGTGATGGTGTTTTATTTTATGTGTTTGGCTTTGTAATGCTGGTAGTAAGCGCGATTATTGCTTTACCAATTGCAGTTATTATTTCAAAACCATTACAACGCTTTTTCTCAAGTGTAGAAACTTCTCGCAGTAGCGACTTATTGGGTCTTGAATGCACGGTTGTTACTGGAAAGGTGACGCCAACGTTTGGTCAAGGCAGAGTTAATTTTCAAGGCACTGAGCAACTCATTGAAATTAGATCGCATGACGAATACCCCTTCAGCGCAGGTGATACGGTAATATTACTTGAGCATATAAAAAAGCAGCATTGTTATATTGTTACTGCCAAACCTTGGTAACACAACGCCGTTTTTTGCTGTAAATAACACATAATAAATCGATAATTACGTTAGGACATAACATGGAATTTTTAGATAACTTACTACCTATATTAACGTTTGTAGGTATAGCGATAGCGGTCATTTTTGCTATTTTGTTAATTGTTGGCAAGTTTTATCGCAAAGTGGAACAAGGCCAAGCTCTCATTATAAATAAAATGAAAAGTGAGCCAGACGTTACCACTACCGGTGGCATTGTGTACCCTGTTATCCATAAAATGGAAGTGATGGATATTTCAACAAAGCGCATGGTACTTGAACGTAAAGACAAAGGCGGCTTGATTTGTAGAGACAATATACGTGCCGATATCGCCATTACGTTTTATATTCGTGTTAATGAAAACAAAGACGATATTTTACGTGTAGCAAAGCAAGTAGGTTGTGCACGTGCATCAGAGCATGAAACGCTGCAAGAATTATTTGAAGCTAAGTTTTCAGAGGCACTTAAAACGGTTGGTAAGCGAATGGATTTTGTTGAGTTATTTACTCACCGAAACGAATTTAGAGATAACATTAAAGAAGTGATAGGGCAGGACTTATCTGGCTATACACTTGAAGATGTTGCCATTGATTACCTAGAACAAACGTCGATTGAAAAGCTTGATTCACAAAATATTCTTGATGCAGAAGGTATTCGTCGTATTACCGAAATGACGGCAGCGCAAAATGTATTAACCAATCAGTTAAAATGTGATGAGCGCGCAAAAGTAGAAATACAAAACCAAGAAGCCACTGAGAAATCACTTGAAATAGAACGCCAAAAGCAAGATGCAATGTCGCGTCAAGTTCGTGAAATTGAAACCGTTAAAGCGCGTGAACACGCCGAAGCTGAAAAAGTACGCCACGAAGAGCGTTTAAAATCAGAGCAGGCTCGAATTCAATCTGAAGAATCAATTGGAATTAGCGAGCAAAATAAGCAGCGTGAACTTGATATTGCAGAGCAAAACCGACTGCGAGTACTGGGTATTGAGGAAGAAAAAGTTTTACGCTCTCGTGAAATAGAAGTGATTGAACGAGAAAGAGAAACTGAAATTTTACGTATTAACAAAGAAAAAGCACTTGAAGTAGAACGCAAAGAAATTGCTGATGTAGTGCGCGATCGCGTAATAGTAGAAAAATCGGTAGCTGAAGAGCAAGAGCGTATTAAAGATGTGCAGGTTATAGCCGGTGCAGAACGTGAAAAAGACGCCATTATAATCCGAGCTAAAGCAGAAGCAGAAGAAGCACTAGTTAAAGATATTGAAGCTGCTAAAGCGCAAGAACAAGCTGCTGAATTTAAAGCCCGTGAACTTGAAACAATGGCTAATGCAGAGCTGCGTATTGCTAATCAGCAAGCTGAGTCTAAAAAGATACTTGCCCAGGCACACCAAGTTGAAACCGCAGCACAGGGCTTAGCTGAAGCTGACGTTATAACAGCTAAAGCACAAGCAAACGCAATGCAGGGTGAAGTAGACGCCAAAGTACTTCGTCAAAAACTAGAAGCCGAAGCGCAAGGTAACCGTGAAATAGGGCTATCTCAAGCGCAAGTACAAACAGCCATGGCTGATGCGAATGAGAAACAAGGTGAAGTTGAAGCCATTAACCTTGAGCGTAAGATGCTTGCTGAGGCCAAAGGTCTTGAAGAAAAACTACAGGCGCTAAATGCGATGGACCAAGATGCCCGTGACTACGAAAGCTTTACACTACAACTAAACCAGCAAAAAGAGCTAGTGCTGGCTAAAATTGAGGCAGGTAAAGATATAGCAGAGCATCAAGCTCAAGTGATGAGCAAAGCGCTAGGCGATGCCGATATTAATATTATGGGTGGCGATGGCCAGTTCTTTAACCAGTTTATGAGTGCTATAAGCTTAGGTAAATCAATAGATGGTTTAGTAGATGAAAGCAAAACAGTACAAACTGTATTTAAAGATCACTTAAATGGGGATCGCAATTTAATTGAGGATTTGAAAGGAGTATTAGCGGGCGCTAACGGCTCAGCTGAAACCATGAAAAACCTTAATATGAGTAAATTATTAAAGCAATTGAGTAACACTACAGCTGCTGAAAAAAGCCAATTACTAAGTATGCTAGGGAGCAATATGGGCAGCGGCCTTGACGAGAAAATAAAACTCGACCCGCAAGACTAACTCCCTCTCAATCTATAGCCGTAATTTATTTACGGCTTTTTTGATCACACATACAAAAGTAATACTGCAGGAAAGGTTTAATGACGGACTCAACACAACATGCTTTAGAGCAGGGATCGTACGATTTAATCAAGCGTCGCTTAAATAATTTTGGCGCAACACTCAAAACGCAAACAGATAACGTTAATTCGCAGCGTATTAGCGAGTTTGGTAGTACAGAGCTTCAAGTTAAAGGGCGCGTGCGTGCGCGAACCGAGCAAAACTGTACGCCTCGCGATATTGTTATTGTGGGCGACAAGGTTATTTTTGCTTACAACGTGTTTTTGGGTCTGAAAAAAGAAACCTCAATTGATGATGTATTTAGTGTGCACAAATTGGTTCAGCAAGAGGACCACTTTGAGATTGAACCCTACCCAGAAAAAACCTTATTTTTAACCGATACTCGTTTTATTCGCGATTTTGAAGAGCTTTATACTTACTACAAGCAAACTAAGTTGCAGCACCTATATCAGCAAAACGGCAAGTTATTTGCGTTGTTTCAGATTGGTGAAAAGCTCTCTGACGTGCGAGTGTTTAGATGGGAGATACACCCAGATAACACTATTCATTATATAGATAATCGCGGTGAACGCGATATAAAGCACGCACACGATTATGATTTTGAATGGCAACAAACAGACCGCAGTGACCATGTTGAAGGGCGTCACGGTCATATAAATATTGCCGATACCGTGTTTGTTGAAACCATTGGTGGCACACTCACCATAAAAATAGAAAACAGCACCGAAACCGGTGAAGGTATTCATCAAGAACCCGTTGAAGATAAAAACCAATCGCTTGCTGATAGCGAGGTTGAATACGCGCAAGTGGGTGACTTGATTTTACTTAAAATTTTGCCATACCGAGAAAAGCAGTGGCGCTATTTTATTTTTAACAGCCGCACTTTGCAGGTTATGCGTCAAGATGCCATTGGTAGCGCATGTGTTACGCTGCCTGAGGACCATGGTATTATTTTCCCCGGTGGTTACTATTTGCAGTCGGGACAGGCTCGCTCATTTGAAGAACAAATTGATGATTTAGAATTTCATCGCCAAGTTAAATCGCCCAATGGCGAAGATGTATTGTATGTATTTTATGAGCCAAGCGAAGGACGCTATGCTTTATTTGCTTACAATATTATTGATAAAAACTTACAAAACCCAATCTACTGTCACGGTTATGGTATTTACAACGATGGCATAGCGTTAACCTTCAAAGCCGATAACGAACAAGCTGAACGCGTACACCCAATCCAAATATGGCAAAGCCCATTTGTATCAGCTGAGTTTGCCGCCAATGCACCTGCTTTAACGAGTTTTTTTGGAAAAATTGGTAACCCCGATTTAGTACGCGGTATTTCAGATTTATATAGCGTATGCAAAGCGATTAACGAGCAAAGCCCAAGTTTGTTTCACTACGAAGATATGATTTCGCTGAGCCGAAATATATTTGATCGCTACCATTGGCTCAACGAAAGTGAGTTTGCTGACATAGCGCAAAGCTTGCACAGTATTTTTGAGACAGCAGAACAAGTACTTGATGAATTTGAAAAAGTAACTGAAATACAGAACAAAGCTAAGCAAGCACTTGCAGATATAACTAAACAGTACACAGAAGTAACACGAGAGGTTCGCCCCGATAGCTTTAAAGCAGTGTCTGAATTTGTTACGGCAATAGACGCGTTAAAAGTACTAAAAGGGCAAATAATCAGCCTTGAAGATATTAAGTACATAGACACCGATGCACTTAACCAGTTACAAGCTGATGTAGATGAGCATTTGAGCGGTGTAAGCCAAGCTACTGCTGCTTTTTTACAGCAATCAACAGCACTTGAGCCGTATCATAAAAAATTAAAAGAACTCGAAGAGCTAAGCGCTAAGAGTGAAAGCGTAACCGAACTTAAAACCTATATTGCCGAGCTTGATAAACAAAGTGTGGAACTTGATTTACTTAACCACACAATGCTTGATTTAGACATAGACGATAGCCGTATTCGCACCCAAATTTTAGAAGATATTAGCGGTGTGTATGCGTTAGTTAATAGGGCAAAAGCAGGCATAGAAATACGTCAAAAAAGCTTAGGCAGTGTTGAGGCTAAAGCTGAGTTTGCCGCTCGTTTTAAGTTGTTTTCGCAAAGTATTACTAATGCATTAAATAATGCAAAAACCCCTGAGGCGTGTGACGATCAATTATCGCGTTTGCTAATACAGCTAGAAGAGCTCGAGTCGCAATTTAGCGATTTTGATGAATACCTCAGCGAAATAATAGCCAAGCGAGACGACGTTTACGAAAGCTTTGAAGCACATAAGCAAAGCTTAATTGATGCGCGTCAGCGACGTGCGCTTAATTTAGCAAATGCCGCAGAGCGTATTTTACAGGGCGTTAATCGACGTTCGCAAAGCTTCACTGAGTTAGATGCGTTAAACACCTACTTTGCAGCTGATCCGATGATCAGTAAGTTACGAGCACTTACGCAAGAGTTAAAAGATATTGGCGACGAAATACGTGCCGATGATATTCAGTCAAAACTAAAAGCAAGCAAAGATCAGGGCATTCGCTCATTACGTGATAAACAAGATATATTTACCGATGGCGGTAATACGGTAAGTATAGGTAAACACGCATTTAGTGTTAATAAGCAATTACTTGATTTAACGTTACTGCCTCGCGATGAGCAGCTAATGCTGCATTTAACAGGGACCGATTACTTTGAGCCGATTACCGACGCAAAAAGTGTTGAAACATTAGCGCAAAGCCGTCACTTGTGGCAGCAAGCGCTCGTGTCTGAAAACAGCACTATTTATCGTGGTGAATATTTAGCTGCGCAAATTTTATTAGCCTGCGAAAATAGTGAGCATACACTTACATTTACACAATTACAGCAAGCTAAAGACAACGGTACGCTTTTAAATGTAGTGCAAAAATTTGCAGAGCCCCGTTACCAAGAAGGTTACGAAAAGGGCATTCACGATCATGACGCAAGCGCAATAATAGAGTCTTTACTTAATCAAAAAAGCACCCTTGATTTACTCATTTACCCAGTGAGTTGTAGGGTAGTAGCGCAGCTTTACAGCGCACAATTGTCAGCAGAACAGTTGGCTACTTTTTATCACCAAGCAAAAAATGCATTGTTGATGGAAACGCACTTTGGCGCAATTAACTTTATTAGCGCTTTAACATCTCAACTGAGTGAATATATCAGCGAGTTTTTAAATACGATACCTCGTATGCTTGTGCACTTTAGTAATTTATCAAGTGAGCTCAGCGCAGCATATTTAATTAAGCAATTGGCGCAGCAAAAAAGTGCAGATGAACCTCTGTTTATAGTATCTCAGCAAGCTAAAAACCTCGCCGAGCAGTTTAATAGTGATGCAAATAGTAAGGGGTTTAGCAAAGAGCTAACCCAAGCTAATACCACACTTAATAGCACAGATGAGCGCGGTCTACTTTATTTAAGTTGGCTAAATGCCTATTGTTTACAACACAGTAATATTAGCGCTGAAGTTCAAGCTGAAGCTGCGAATTACCTTCATTTAACAGCCTCTACTTCTTTCAAATACAGCGTTTTAGATGTAAATGCCGATTACACTGTTAGTGGATTAATGGGGCAGCATAAGCAAATAAGTGAGCAAACACTTCAAGTTGATTATGCGTCGTTTTATGCACGCACGCGAGAGTATATTACTGAACAAGTCCCTGCCTTTGAGCAATACCATTCTCTACGCAGTGAAATTTTAGCTGAGCAAAAAGAGCGCTTACAATTAGATGAATTTAAAGCGCGGCCTTTGAGTTCATTTGTGCGAAACCAGCTTATTAATAAAGTGTACTTTCCAATTATTGGCGATAACTTAGCAAAACAAATTGGCTCAGCGGGTAAAAACAAACGCACCGATTTAATGGGGATGCTATTACTTATATCGCCGCCTGGTTATGGTAAAACTACGTTAGTTGAATACGTGGCTAACCGCCTAGGCTTAACATTTGTAAAAGTAAATTGCCCGTCAATAGGGCACGACCAAGTATCACTTGACCCATCTCAAGCCATTAACGCAACTGCCGAAAAAGAGATTGCTAAAATCAATCAAAGCTTTGAAATGGGCAATAACGTAATGCTTTATTTAGATGATATTCAGCATACAAACCCTGAATTTTTACAAAAGTTTATTTCGCTATGTGATGGCTCGCGCCGAATTGATGGCGTGTGGAATGGCAAAAGTAAAACGTATGATTTACGCGGTAAAAAGTTTGCTGTGGTTATGGCGGGTAACCCCTATACCGAATCGGGTGAGAGCTTTAAAATACCGGATATGCTTGCTAACAGGGCCGATATTTATAACTTAGGTGATACGTTAGCAGGGTGCGAGCAAGAGTTTGCAATGAGCTTTATAGAAAATGCCCTTACATCTAACTCCGTGCTTGCACCGCTGGCAAACAGAAATATGGACGATTTATACAAATTTGTGCGTATTTGCCAAGGTGAAGATATACCACTTAACGAGCTTGAGTATGGTTACTCACAAGCTGAGGCAAACGAAATTAAAGCGGTAATTAATAAACTGATCACTATTAGAGACACCGTATTAAAAGTAAATGCGCAATATATTGCTTCAGCTGCGCAAGACAACAACTACCGTACAGAGCCGCCGTTCAAGCTACAAGGTAGCTACCGTAATATGAATAAAATGGCTGAAAAAGTTGTTGCAGCTATGAATGACGAAGAGCTCGAGAATTTAATTTGCGATCATTACCGAGGTGAGGCTCAAACACTCAGTAAAGGTTCTGAAGAGAATCTACTTAAGTTAGGTGAACTGCGAGGTACCGCCACAGCGCAAGAACAAGCGCGCTATGAGCAAATTAAAGGTGACTTTGTTAGGTTAAATAAACTTGATGGTGCAGGTAGCCCGGTAATGATGGCGGTTGAGCAAATGGGATATTTGCATGAGGCGTTAGAGGGCATTGCAAGTAAGCTTAGTAAAAGTAACTTAAGTTATGATTACAATGCATCAATTGGCACGGTTGGCGAAGGTTTGGCCAATTTAGATAGCTCTCAGGGCTTTAATGTACTTAATGAAACACTTCAAAGCTTATTACACCAAGCGCCAGATAAAAGCAGTGTTGCAGAGCTAATTAGTGTCATTGAGAAAAGTAGCGCACATTCTCAGTTAAGCGAACTCAATAAAACACTCAATGCTAATAATGTTAATCAAACAATTACGATGTTTGGGCAGCAGTTAGGTGAGGTTATTGCACAAAATACTAATCAGGACGAAATTAAAGTGTTAACTGAAACCCTAAGTCAGGCAATTGCTAGTAATGATATAAAACAGCAATTAACCCAATTAGTGCAGGCATGGTCAGGTAAGCAGTAGGTTAGACTTAATAGATTAATGCCGCTTTACAATGAGCGGCATTAATCAAGCTTTGTATAAATTTAAGGTGTGCGATTATTCTCTACTTTACAAATCAAGGTTCACATTGGGTAAGCACTCAAAGCCAGGCTTTGCAAATAAATACCCCTGCATGAGCTCAACCCCCGCGTGTTTAAGCCACACGTATTCTTCTACTGTTTCTATACCTTCAGCCAGTGCTGTAATATTTAAATCTCTAAACATATTTAAGCAATGAGTTACTATTAATTGGCGTTTTTTATCGCTGTTTATATCTCGTATAAGTGCCATATCTAGCTTAATGATATCTGTTTGAAAGTCAGCAAGTAGATTTAAGCCAGAGTAACCTGCACCAAAGTCGTCTGTGGCGGTTTTAAAGCCTAATGATTGATAATAATCAACTACACGCTTTATATGTGCAGTATCTTCTACTTTTTCTACCTCGGTAAATTCAAACATGATGTTTTTAATAGGAAAATTATACTTTTTAGCCGCCTCTAATGTAGTACGAATGCAGCGCTCAGGCTTATAAATAGCGTTGGGTAAAAAGTTAATGCTTAGCATTGAGGTAATGCCTAGTTTGGCAGCAAGTTCAATTGCTTTAATACGGCAAAGCTGGTCAAACGCATAGCGGTTACTTTCGTTTACCTTAGAAATAATAGAATAAGCAGATTCGCCGTTTAGCCCCCTCACTAATGCCTCGTAGCCAAAAATATTGTTGCTTTGGCAATTTATGATAGGTTGAAACGCCATTGAAAAATCAAACTCAAGTGTGTTTGCATCTTCACAGTTACTGCAGGTAACTTTTGTGCAATCTGTTGATTTTTCATTCATTTAGTTCGGCCTTTTTAATATAAGCATTTAAGGTTAGTTTAAGTTCGATCTTAACACAAACAAGTTAAAGTATGAGTTTTTATACTTTAACTAGTAAGAAGTAACTAATAAGTAAGCCCTAATTAATGACACTTGTCATAATATTGAGTGACTTTTAACAGCTGTATTTGTTTTGTTTATGCTTAAAAATAACCCTATACACAAAGAGGAGAGTAAATATGAATACATCAACATTTTTTGAAAATCTAAAGCGTTATTTAGCTGTATTAGCATTGTTAACAGTCATTAATTTAATTACCTCGCCAAATTATTTATGGGTAATATGGCCGGCGTTGGGTATGGGGATTGCACTACTTAACGATTTATTAGATTTAAACAACTCAAAAAGGGTTGGGTAGTGAATGCAAAGCCAAGTAAAAAACTTACTTGGCTTAAGTTGCATATTATTGAAAATAACTATGAGTCGGTTATGAGGCGCTATCGAGTGTTGCTTTAAGTGAAATTTCGGTATTAAGCAGCTTTGAGATAGGGCAGCCTTTTTTAGTTTGCTCACATAAGGCCTGAAACTGCTCATTAGCTATGTCACTAATACGTGCTTTTACCTCAAGTGCTATATGCGTCACTGCAAAGCCATCGTCTACTTCATCAAGGCTTACCGTTGCTTTGGTATCAATTTTATCGGCTGTAAAACCAGCATCACCTAATGCAAGCGACAGCGCCATACTAAAACAGGCACTGTGCGCCGCACCTACTAGCTCCTCAGGGTTTGAGCCTGGCTCATCTTCAAAGCGGGTATTAAAGCCGTACGGCTGTTTATCAAGTGCGCCACTTTGCGTTGAAATACTACCTTTGCCTGTTTTAATATCGCCAGACCAGGTTGAGTTTGCCGTTTTTTTAATCGTCATCATCTTCTCCTTGTTTAAATGTAAGTTTTTCAGATTAGGTAAGCGTTATTTACAAAAAGCTTAAATAAAACCGAAAAAACATTAATTTCAGATGATGTTGCAAAATAGACGCCAGTAAATTGCAATCACTTTTTATTTCGTTTACACCGCTCTGAGCAATAAATGACATTGTCCCAATCTCGTTGCCATTTTTTACGCCACGCAAACGGTTTATTACAGATAGGGCAAATTTTTTGCGGTAGGTTTAGTTTTTTATGCGCCATAGTTACTTAACCTGAGTGTTATTTTTAGCGGTGTTTTTATTTTTTACTTTGCTTGTGTTTGGTGTGATTGCAACATGCTTTCTAAGTATTTTCCCTATGGCACGTTTAACTTCAGGACGATCTCGGTATTGCCATAATCGCTCGCGGGCGTCTTTTGAGGCGAGTGTTAAATCAAGCATAGGCTCGGGGTAATCTTCACCCAGTTTAAAATCGTTAAAAAGCGCTTCCATTGGTGTTTGCTCCCACGGCTCGTGTAAATATTCAATAGGGAGCTTTTCAAGTTCAGGGCACCACTTTTTTATAAAGGCGCCAGTTGGGTCCTGATCTTCTGATTGTTTTATCGGGTTGTAATGGCGAATGGTATTAATACCCGTAACTGATGCCTGCATTTGAATTTGCGGATAATGAATACCTGGTTCAAAGTCTAAAAAATAATTAGCTAATGGAAAGCTTGCTTGCTGCCAGCTTATATTTAAATGGTGTGTTACAAAGCTCACCAACATAGCGCGCATTCTAAAGTTAATATAACCGGTGGCCTTTAAACAGCGCATGCATGCATCTATTATAGGCACGCCTGTTTGCCCCTGCGCCCAGCGCTCAATGTCACGCTTTACATGTTTATCGGTACGATACGGAAATGAATGATAGCCCGGGTTTAATGCTTTAAACTCCATAGTGCATTCGCTTTCAAATTTTTGCATAAAGTGGCAATGCCAATGCAAACGAGATACAAAAGCAGCAAGCGGGCGCTTCCAACCTTTTTTATCGGGGTGGTTTGAATGATAAGCTTCAATCGCAGTTTGATAAACTTGCCTAAGGCTTATATTTCCCCATGCTAAATATGGCGATAGTCTAGAGCAATGGGTGCGGCTTAAGCTAGGGCTAGATATTCCTTTTTGATAGCCTTTACCGCGTTGGGTAAAAAAACTTTGCAAAACTTCTCTCGCATGAAGCGGGCCGCCCTGCTGAAAATTGTCATCATCTTGAGTGTAAGTTTCAGGTAATTCTGGATTGTTATAATTTTTAAGTTTGACGGTATTAACATTCTTCCAATTGGGTATAGCAAGCGGAGCCTGCATTGTTTTTTGCCAGCGTTCGTTCCAATTGTCACGGTTTTTTTTACCACGAATAACAGCGCCTGTTGGCGATTCTTGCCAGTTAATATGGTTATGGTGGCACCAAGCTTTAATTGCTAAATCGCGTTCAAAGGTATTATTTAGCCCTATTTCTTGGTGGCTAAAAATATATGATATTTCAAACTGCTTATTAAGCCTTTGAAGCAGAGTTTGCATGTTCTCATTAAATATATACACCTTTGCATTAAAGCGCGCTAATTGAGAGTTTAAATCAACAATAGACTGGTACACAAAGCGCCAGTGTCGTTCATTATAATGAGCATCCTCCAGCAGAAGTGGTTCAAAGTTGTAAATTAGTAAGGTAGGTAGGCCAGTGTCAAACGCACTTTTTAATGGCTGATGATCGCTTAAGCGTAAATCGCGTTTAAACCACACTATATTTATTTTTTCACGCATTTAATTTACGACTCTTAGCTTAAATTAGTATATTAATGTTCACGTTATTTGGTTTTTTATTGCGTTTGTATTTTCATTAACAGGTACTGTTTGCTACAAAAAACGCAATAAAATAAAAAGTTAAAGTTGTTAGTACGTAAAGGTTTTAAATTGCGATTTAGTTTTAATAATAAAAAGGAAAAACATGTTTTTAGATTTAACTAGCAATTCTGATCACAATGTATATTCATATTTAGTGGGCGGTATAAGCCCGCGCCCCATTGCATGGATCAGCACGTTAAGCGAAAAAGGGATTGCGAATATTGCCCCTTACTCATTTTTTACCGTAGCAAGCTGTAATCCCCCTGTATTAAGTGTTACTCAGGTAAATCCGCGTGATCACGCTAACAAAGACACGTTAACTAATTTACTGGCTACTAAAGAGTGCGTGGTCAATATTGTTAGCAATAGCTTAGTTGAACAAATGAACCAAAGCTGTGCCAATTACCCTAATAACGTAAGCGAGTTTGATGAAGCAAATATACAACAGGCGCCAAGTACATTAGTGAGCCCGCCAAGTGTAGAGGCTTCTAAAGTACGCTATGAATGTACCTTGCGTGAGGTAATTACGGTTTCAGAAAAAGCCGGTGGCGGAAAAATGATGTTATTGGATATTGTTGGTATATGTGTTGATGATGAAATATTAGTAAACGGTTATATTGATCCTGCTCGATTAGAGGCTGTAGGGAAAATGGGTGGCGATTACTTTAGTACGACAAAAGATAAATTTGTTCTTAAGCGCCCTCAGTTATAGAATACGGACCTGATTTAAAAACATAAAAATAAAAGGACTTTTGATGCGTAAACTTATTGCTGCTGCATTGATCACGCTTATTAGCTTTAATACTCTCGCCGCACAAGATAAAAAATTGCCAATAGAAGCCTTTGCGGGCTTAAAAGACTTTAGCCAA
>OJAZ01000138.1_pt1 | contig 40018 bp, 33 predicted proteins | sample 1589851 | NCBI WGS metagenome assembly OJAZ01 (sample SAMN05416792, study PRJEB24817) | seawater metagenome | isolation source: Sea water | place: Canada:Atlantic | collected 2013-07 | reverse complement strand
AGATCTACACGTAAGGAGTCGTCGGCAGCGTCAGATGTGTATAAGAGACAGAGTTCATATTCACCATCATGAAAGTGATAAACACCTACTTGGTCTGGCAGTACTTTAGCAACCGATGTGCTTTCGCTGTCATCACGACGAAGTGTTGATAATAAATGCTCACCGCGAGGCTCTGCTACACCGTGCATATTAATATCGTAGCTAATACCCGGTAGCGTTGCTGTTGCGCTGGTTATGTCGTTATCTGTTAATACTTCAACAGAGGCAACCGTGCCTGAGTCTGCATCACCATCATAAAAAACAGCTAATTGGCCGTCATGTTTTACAAGGTGAGTAGGGCGACTGCCACTTGTTAGCTCATAACTGCTAGCTGCTGGGCTTTGCTCATAGTCGTGTAAATGCTCGCCATGGTCTTCACGCCATAAACCACCATCAATAAAGCCTAAGTAATCTTGTGCGCGGCTTGCAATAACGGCATAACGAAAATCAGGTGATGACGATAGCGTGTTTGAATCGTTCGTCAGGGTAAATGTTTCAAGTAAAGCGTTGTCATCTAGGTCATAAAAGCTGGCTTCGTTGCTATCGCCTGCCAGTACAGCTAATCTGCCTAATGAATCAATTGTGTAGCCATCATCATGGTCGTGATCATCATCGTCATGATCGTGCTCATCTTCTACAACAATAGGATCTTTTTCTACAATATTGGTCTGGGCATCGCCACAGGCTGTAATAAATGTAGTGCTAATAGCCAGTGCAATAAGCTTTAATTTGTATAGTTTTTTCATGTTTATTTCCTTTAATTATAATTTTTTAATACTTAAAAATAACCGCGAATGCCTAGCGCAAAGCTACGCCCTGGACGTGGTGCTATATTTTTTACAAACGAGCTGTGCACGCGTGCTTCTGTATCTGTTAAGTTGGTGCCTCGCAGGTAAACAGACATATCTTGGTTTAATACTGAAAGGTCGTAAGAGATGCTTGCATCAACCAATGTGTAGCCGTCTGTTGCTGTTTCTTGTGGGGCTGTGCGGTCTTGCTTTTGATAGCGAGTTACGTGAATATGCGCACTTAATTTATCTGTTTGGTAGCTTAGCTCGCTGCCAAAACGAAGCGGTGGAGTGCGGGGTAAATCGCCGCCGTCTTTAAGGCGTGCACGAACGTAATCTGAGAATAAATCTACTTTAAACTCATCGGTTAATTGCCACGCAATTTGCGTTTCAAACCCGTGTAAAATTACGTCGTCTGTTTTAAATAAATAAACCGGCAGTTCTGATGAATGGTCGTGTTCGTCGGCGCCTTCTTCATCGCCATGGTCGTGGCCACTTTCAGCGAATAAACCGGTGTCTATTTGGTAATAGTAATTATCTACTTGGTTATAAAAGGCATTTAAAATAAAGCCAACATCGCCTTGGGTTTTACGCAGGGTTAAATCGATATTATTGGCAGTTTCTAGGTCAATTGTTTGACTAGATAAACCTAAATGGCCGTCTTCATCTAAATCAAATAGTGCACCTACTTCGTAAGTGCCAGTACCAATGTGTGGCCCAAAAGATAACAACTCAGAAGCAGAAGGTGAACGTTCAGAGCGCGATACAGAAAGTCCTAAATTATAGTTAGGTGTAAAATCCCACACTACGCCTGCAGATAAACTGATTGGCGTAAATTCGTGCTCTACGTCAAATACACGAGTGGTTTCTGCGCTTTCTTCGTGGTCGTGATCATGCTCGTCGGCTTCTTGCGCTTCATCGTGAGCAGGAGCGTCAATATTTGGCAGTAATACGTCGCCTGCTTCAATGGTTACACGCTCTATACGCCCACCTACTTGCACTAAAAAATCACCAAAGTGTCTTTCTTCCATTAGCGCTACAGCAAAGCTTTCGGTTTCTGATGGAGGTGTAAAGGCCTCTTCACCTTGTGCTTCAACATCGCTTTGTTTGTAATGAAAGCTAATGCCGCCATTCCACTCGTTAAATTGGTTATGTAGTAGGTCTATGCGTAATTCGTTTGTTTCGTTTTTAAATGTGGTGCCTACAGCGCCACCTTCAATTTCAGCGTGTTCGTAGTCGGTGTGGCCAACGCGTAGGTTTACTTTGTTTAGCCATTTATTATCTAGGTTGTACTCACCTAATAATTGCACTTTAGTTTGCTCTAAATCAGCAAATACGCTTTCTTCTTCGTCGCTGTGTTCTTCCTCTTCTTCCTCGCCGTGCGTATGGCCTGGAATACCGTATTGACGATTAAATTGCTCTACTGCTAAGCCAATAAAGCCGTTATCCATTAAATAGCTAGCGCCAACAGTAAAACCATCAGACTCTTCATTACTGTTTTCAACTTTGTAATCGCCACTATGGCCTTCACCGTCGCTATCTATATCTGCGGCTACAGGTACCTCGTAGTCATCAGCTTCACGCCAAAAAGCATCGGCATAAAATGCCACCGAGTCTGTGCCTGTGGTGGCATTAAACGAGGCCACTTTTTGGTTATCAGCTGAGTTATGTTCTAGGTTCCACTCGCCGCGTGTTGTACTGTCGGTTGGTAAGCGGTTATCTACCACATTAACCACACCGCCAATTGCGCCACTGCCATAAAACAGTGTTGCTGGGCCGCGTAAAACTTCAATTTGTTGTGCGGTAGACGCCTCCGATGCAACAGAGTGATCGGGGCCAACGCGAGATACATCACTGACATCAAGGCCATTTTGAGTAATGAGTACACGCGGGCCGCTTAAGCCACGAATAATAGGTGTGCTGGCTACTTTTCCGTGAAAGTTGGTATTAACACCTGGGAGTTTTTCAAGGCTGTCGCCAAGGGTTGCAGCTTGTTGTCGTCTTAGTTGTTCGCCAGATAAAACACTAACAGGCGACGCAGATTCCATTGCCGACATATGAATAGGGGTTGCTTCAATATCAATAACTTCAATAGGCGAGCGCTTTAAATTAAAAGTAACCGATTGTTTTTCATCGTTAATTATTGTTATATCGCGATGAAGATGCGCATAGCCAGGGGCTACAATATGAAGCTCTTTTAAGCCATTGTTTAGCTCTGCTATTACAAATTTACCGTTTTCGTCGGTGGTTACTTTAAGATCTGAGCCTTCAACTTCTACAGTTGCATTGCTAACTACTTTACCTTTGTTGTTTAAAACAACGCCTTCTATTGTGGATGCCAACACACTTGCTGGTAATAAAGCTGCGATAAGAACAGCTAATTGTGATCTACATTTCATTTGACTACCTTGTTAGATGTTATATTGTATCAATTGTGATGTATATGTTATATTATATCAATAGTTGTTTTAGTGAAAATTACGCATAGTATGTAATTAGGGTAATTACCAGGGAAATGAAAAGGGCTTAAGCATATTGGGGCTAGGTTAGAGGGAATAATGGATAAGCAGCAAATTCAAAAAACAATTCAATTTGCAAATACACAGTGTGAAAACGTTGATAAAAAGCTAACAAAAAAGCGACAGCAGGTGTTAGAAATTTTACTAAATGCAAATAAACCTTTATCAGCTTACGAAGTAAAAAATCAGTTTAATAAAATAATGGACTCTTCAATTGTTGCGATGTCTGTTTATCGAATTTTAAATGTATTGGAGTCGGTTAATTTAGTACACAGATTGAAGTCTGAAAATAAATATATGCCTTGTAGTCACGCTGACGGCGGTTGTCATCACCAGTTATCAATATTTTTAATTTGTAATTCGTGTCACACCGTAAGTGAAATAAATGAAACAGATGAATTAGTAAGGTCGTTATTCAAGAAAGTACAAGCAACTGGTTTTGCACCAACCACTTCACAACTTGAGATATCGGGGACGTGCGACGAGTGCCAGCAAAGTACATCAGAGTTAATAGAAAAGTGAGATTAGAAATGAGATCAAATCAAAGTGTAATGGATAGGCTTGCTATAGGGCTTTCTGTATTGTGCACAGTGCATTGTTTTGCAACGCCTATTTTATTATCGCTACTACCTAGTATTGGTGCGCTTGAGCTTAATAGTGAGCAATTTCACTTTTGGATTTTAGTTGCTGTTATACCTACAAGTTTACTAGCATTGAGCCTGGGTTGTAAAAAGCATAAACGTTTGCGTTATATTTCTTTTGGCGTAGTGGGTATTACATTAATGCTGGTTGCTGTGACTTTAGGGGAGTCGCTTTTTGGCGAGGTTGGTGAAAAAAGCTTTACTCTCCTTGGTTCGGCATTTGTGGCTATTGCTCATTGGTTTAATTATCGTCAGTGCATAACAAGTAATGAGAAAAGCTGTCCATGTTCAGAGTCGTTGCAAGAACACAGCATTTAATCTTTACTTTTTATCATCAGGAATATAATACCTATATGAATTTACCAGATGTTACATCTAAGCAGCTAAAAGTTGCTGCTTTACCTTTAAAGTGGGTTGGTATGGAAGGAATCGCTCTTCCAATAAGGCTTAGCGAGCAATCAAAGTTAACTTTATCTGCCAAAGCAAATGTGTTTGTCAGCTTAGATAAAGAAAATGCTAAAGGCATTCATATGTCGCGGCTTTATATAAAGCTAAGAGATATATTTACAAAAAATGTACTCTCAATAAATACACTTAATACGTTATTGAATGAGTTAATAAGTTCACAACAGGGTTTAAGTTCTGCTGCAAAGCTACAGCTTAACTTTGAACTAACACTTCTTAAACCGGCACTTTTAAGTGAGCAATTTGGTTACCAAACTTATCCCATAAGTATTTGCTGTGATTCTATAGATAAAAAAATGAATACAGAGATATCACTCACTATTGCGTATTCAAGTACCTGCCCTTGTTCGGCAGCATTGTCACGTCAAGCAATAAGTGATGCAATTGCCCTAGAGTTTAGTGAGCAAACAATATCTAAAGAAGCATTATTATCTTGGGTCAACTCAACGCAAGGTTCTATAGCGACGCCACACAGTCAGCGTTCATTTGCTTATTTAAAATTAAAGTTGCAGCCAAATTTTCTACCCTGTTTTTCAGAACTTATAAAAGGTTTTGAAGACGTTATTGGTACGCCAGTTCAAACCGCGGTTAAGCGTGAAGATGAGCAAGAATTTGCAAAACTAAATGCTGAAAATTTAATGTTTTGCGAAGATGCTGCAAGGCGTTTAAAGCTAGCGCTAGAAAGCAATAAAACAGTCATAGATTATTGGTTTAAGGTTGAACACCAAGAAAGTTTACATGCGCATAATGCGGTGGTTGTTGACCATAAATTTGCCCATAGTTATGAAAATAACAGTGAGTAAGAAATGTGCGGCTTTAAGTAAGTTTGTAAGTCTTTATTAACAATAAAAAAGCCGACTTGTGTCGGCATTTTGATATTTTTAAAATTAGCCAGCTTATTTGTAAAACGCTTCTACCTTGCCTTTTACTTTCATAAGCAATGGCTGACCGCGGCGATCTAACGCTTTAGGTGCTGCTACTTTAATCCAACCTTCGCTAATGCTGTATTCTTCAACGTCAAAACGTTCTTTGCCATTTAGTGTAATACCAATTTCATGTTCAAACACTTCTTCTACATAAAATTTGCTGCGTGGATTAATAGAAAGTTGATCTGGTAATTCAGGTTTGTTTGTATCAGTCATAATAGGGATCTGCATAGAATATATTGTGCGCTATTGTAGGCAATACAGGAGTTATGCTCAAGCAAGACTGAAATAAATGTTTGAAGGGGTTTTACTAATACTTATAAGAGGTAATTAAGGGGGTAATAAATGCGTTAAAAAACGCATTTATTTAAAACATGTTAAATGCTAACAATGTTCTCAGCTTGTGGGCCTTTTTGACCTTGAGTAACAGTAAACTGTACACGTTGGCCTTCAGCAAGGGTTTTAAAACCGTCGCCAGAGATTGCGCTGAAATGTGCAAACACATCAGGGCCAGACTCTTGCTCGATAAAACCAAAACCTTTTGCTTCGTTAAACCATTTTACTGAACCAGTAGTTGTAGTAGACATAATATGTATCCTAAAAAATTAATATAAGTGTGCCTGAAAAGAGGCGATTGAGCCGGAAAAAATAGTTAACTTGAGGATAACGCGCAGGATTATTACTAAAACAACGGGGTACTAACAAATAAAACAAAACTTCTTTCAAACTAGTATTCAAAATGGGTTATTGCTAACCCATTTAATTGTTTAGCAATTAGATGCTAACAATGTTCTCAGCCTGTGGGCCTTTTTGACCTTGAGTAACAGTAAACTGTACACGTTGGCCTTCAGCAAGGGTTTTAAAACCGTCGCCAGAGATTGCGCTGAAATGTGCAAACACATCAGGGCCAGACTCTTGCTCGATAAAACCAAAACCTTTTGCTTCATTAAAAAATTTAACTGTACCAGTTGTTGTATTAGACATAATAGATCCTAAAAATAAATAAAAGTGTGCCCTAAATAGGCAATTTAACAGGAAGAAAACGTGCATTTAACTGAGGATAACGCGAAGGATTATTACTAATATCAACGAGGTACTTACAAATAAACTGGGTTTTCATCAACCCGATGCCGAGCAGGATAACAGCATGTTTGATAATACACCAAGCTTTATTGTCATTTTATTTTTTAGCCTTAGAAAGAATTAAATTAAAAAGCCGTGTTTAACATGGTGTATATTGATCTTAAAATTTACGGCTTAAACCCTTTTTATTCAGTTAGTTAAAGAATATAAAGCCCAGTATTAATAACGCTATCCACACAGTTTCAGCCACAATTAAAATAATGGGTTTTATGCCCACTTCGGTAAGCTTTCCCAAGTTAGTTTTCATGCCAATGGCGGCAATAGCTGTAATTAAAAAGAACTTTGACAGTTCATTAGCGCTTTCGAGTAATACGCTTGGCAGCGAAAAACAGCTGTTAATTACCATTAAAATAACAAAACCAATTAAAAAGCCAGGTACCTTAGGTAAGTCGCCTTTATTGCTTTGATTGGAGCGATTAATTATAACCATCATTATAAGTACAACAGGCAGTAACATAGCTACACGTACAAGTTTAGTGAGTGTGGCAATGTCGCCGGTTTCTGGCGATACAGAATAGCCCGCGCCCACAACTTGGGCTACATCATGTATGGTACCACCTAAAAATACCCCTGCGTTATGGGCGTCAAATTCTAGGTAATTAACAATGATTGGATAGAGAATCATAGCTATGGTCGACATAGCTGTTACGCCAATAACAGTAAGTAACGTATCGCGCTCTTTGTGTTCGCTGTTGGGCATGATCGACGAAATAGCCAATGCTGCCGATGCACCGCAAATAGCCACAGATCCGCCAGTTAAAGCTCCAAAGCGCTTTTGTAAGCCAAATACGCGCGCAAGTATTACCCCTAAAATAATGGTGGTGAATATAGCACCAGCAAGCATAAGTGCAGTTTGCCAGCCCAGTGTAATTAAGTCGCCTAAAGCAATGCGTGTACCCAAAAGTACAATGCCGACTCGCAAAATAGTGGAGCCGGTAAAGTCGATCCCTTTTGCGCAAGGGCTGTCACTTTGATACAAAAACGATACCGCCATACCGAGCAATAAAGCAAATAACATAGCGGGTGCGCCGTAATGTTCACTTAAAAATAAGGCTGCAAGCCCAGTCATTGCTGCAATACTTGCACCTTGCCAAAGTGGCGATACATACGCTTTTAATGCATTACTTACTCGCCGCATTAGGCGTTAGCTGCGGTTAATGCAACAAGTACTTGGCGTTTTCGCTCACCAGTAAATGGACGACGCCCGTGCATAGCCATTTCGTTATCAACCAGTGCTACATCGCCATCTTGCCAGGCTAAATCAAAGGTAAACTCTTTTGAAAGCTCAACAATTTTATCAAGTCCCGCTTTAGGAATAGCACTGCCATCGCCAAAAGTAATGGCAACCGATGGGTTTTCTCGTACGCCCTTCCAACCCATGTAAGCGGCAATAAGCTGGTTGTAAAAAACTTGTACGCCGTTTTCAAGGGTAACTACCGCAGGCAAAACTGGGGTAATTGCTTTTAAAGAGCCATCTTCTAGCCACTCCCACTTATAACCTAGCTCGGTAAGTTTGCTGTGCGCTTCTTCTTTATTTTGTACGCTGAGCGTGCTTTTCCAACTGCGGCCTTGGCCCGATGTTGCATCGTCGGCTGCAGGCATGTAAGTGGTGTACTTTAAGCCTTTTTGTTCAAAGTCATCGGCTAATTGGCTATCAAATTGCTTTAAAGCGCTAAATAATTTATCTGAGCGGCAAAGCGGTGTTGCGCCGCCTTCCTCTGCTGCCGATTTACAAAAAAAGAATAATTTACTTGGCGAAATAGGCGTTTGAGCCATTTCGTGGTGTAAGTAAATTTCTACATCTTTTGGCGCTTCGTTAGCGGTAAATACACGCTCGGTAAAGTTAATACGTACCGCGTTAGATAGCGACTCTTGGTAAGTAAAGTTATCGTAATCAAACCCTGCTGAAAACGTATCAAAGGTTTCAGCGCTATTAATCGGAAAACCACGAAACAGTACAGCACCAGCGCTGCGCAGTTTGGTTTCTAGTTCGGGTTTATTTGCTCGAATGAAAGCCACCGCCTCTTCAACGGTGCTGGCGTTATTATTATTAACCACAATGCACGGAAAAACCGAGTCATCAAAGGTTAATTGAGTAGGCACTGCGGCGTAGTTAAGTTCGGTAGCTGACATTGTATTTTCCTAATCGTAAATAGGGTGAAAACGGTTAAACGCTGCTTCACAAAAGTGACCAGGGTCGTTAAAGCGGCGGTTAATATTAAGTGCAGAAATATCGGCCATTTCTTGCTCATTGAGTTCAAAATCAAACAGCGATAGATTTTCTGTCATGCGTTCAAGTTTTGATGTTTTAGGGATGATGGCTGTTCCGCGTTGCACGCCCCAGCGCAGCACAACTTGTGCTGGTGTTTTACCATGGTTTTGCGCCGCAGCTTTCACTACGCTTTGCTCAAGCACAGACTCTGTTTGATCGGCCATTTCAAGCTCTAGGTACGAAAGCGCGCCCAGTGGAGAAAATGCAGTAACCGGAATGTCGTATTGTTTTGCCAACCTTATAAGGCGCTCTTGCGTTAAATAAGGGTGCGATTCAATTTGCAGCATAGCGGGTTTAACGGTGGCGTAGGTCATTAAATCGTGGAGTAATGCGCTTGAGTAATTACACACACCAATGCGTTTTGCTTTGTTGTTATGTACTTGCTCTTCCATTGCTTGCCACGTTAAATGTAGTGGTACTTTTGCCAACTCCATGTGTGGGTTTTGGGCATCTGGGTCTACAAACCACTCTGGCGGGTAGCGTGTCTCGATTGGTACAAAGGTTTGCGCAATCGGAAAGTGAATTAAGTATAGGTCGAGGTAGTCGAGCTTTAAATCGCTGAGTGTTTTATCAATCGCAAGCTCTACATGCTCGGGCGCATGAAAGGTATTCCAAAGTTTTGACGTTATCCATAGCTCTTCTCGGGTGCACAGGCCGTCGTTAATTGCTTGGGCTATGCCATCGCCAACCTGTTCTTCATTACCGTAGTCTGCGGCACAATCAAGATGGCGGTAACCCGCTTTAATGGCTTGATACACCGTTTGCGCGCAATCTTCTTGTGCTACTTTCCATAAACCGAACCCGACTGGCGGGATGTTATTTAATGAACTCATTGGGAATTCCTGTTAAAATTGCATAATGACTTTGGTCTTGTATAAGACATAAGTTATTATACGAATCTAACAGTGTCAACACTGCGCGCACCGCTAGGTGTTAAAACAGCGAATTAAAAAAGCTGCAGATAGCAAAAAGGCAGCGATTGCTGCCTTTAAAAATTTTTTATTTGTGAGTTGTTTTACATCTGTTAATCAAGCTCAATTTGGTAATGGTAATGATCGCTTCGGCACTTGCTTTGGCGGTATTCAATACGTTTACCTTCAATTGATTCGGTAATGCGTGACACTAATAACAGTGGATCGCCAGTTTTAATTGCGAGCATTTTTGCATCAGTTTCGTCGGCTAATACCGCTTTTATGCTGTCTTGGGTTTTGTGCACGGTTTGATTAAATTTGGTTTGGTAGTAGTGGTACAATGTATGCGGAATATCACTACTTTGATGTATATCAGGAAAGTAGCTTTGTGGAAGGTATATAGTTTCGCTCATACAAAATTCGTTATCAAGAATACGCCTACGCACAAGCTTAGTTACTTTGTCTTTTTTATTAAGTTGTAAGGCATCGATAACATCGTGTGGTGCGGGGCATAGCTCAACCGATAACAGCTCTGCCTTGGGTAAGTCTGCACCTTTACCATCGGCCTGAAGCGGGAAAAACCTAAACAGTGCGTCTTGCGCGGTATGCTCAGATACAAACGTACCTACACCTTGTCGGCGAGTGACTATTTTATCGTCGGTTAGTAAGTTAAGGGCTTTACGAACAGTGCCTTGGCTTACATTAAATTCTTCAGCAAGGCGAAACTCGCTAGGTAATGCTTCGCCAGGTACCCAGCGTCTTTCAACAATGAGCTGTTTAATATAATCAGCCACTTGTAAGTAAAGTGGTTGAAAAGCCAAGCTTGGGCCACTTAATTTGTGATCAAACATAGAGTTACTCATTGTTATTTACCGTTAAATTCAATCCACCTGTAGTTATAACATAGGTGGTACTTTTTGCGCATCTTTGCGTGCTATCAGTTAATTGTGAGCTATTGTATTACAGCTTGTTTTTACATTATGCCTAAAAACAAATCGTTACACTACAATAGCGCACCCCAAGGAAATTTAAAGTGTTCAGTATTTCATTCGAACTTATATTAGTTATGGCGCTTTGCTTAAGTGCAGCCACACTATTGCAAACACTCAGTGGGTTTGGTTTTGGGCTTTTAGTGGTAGCCAGTTTTACGCTATTAGATGTATTGCCATTAACGGCAACCACGTTTTTAGTAAGTTTGTTAGGGCTTGTTAACTCAACCACTGTGGTGGTTAAAAACCGCAATGCAGTAAAAGTACCCGAACTAAAACTCATGCTATATACGGGCATTCCGCTAATGTTGCTAGGGTTTGTTTTACTTGAATATATGTCGGCGCATTTAACTCAGTTTTTAAATTTTATATTGGGCATTAGCATTTTATTGTGCTGCGCTTTAATGCTAGTAAAACGAAAGCGAACCGACAGGCAAAGTCGTCCTAGCTCCTTTTTAATTGCAGGCGGGGTAAGTGGTTTACTGGGCGGGTTGTTTTCAACGTCGGGACCGCCGCTGGTGTTTCAGTGCTATAAACAAGCTTGGTCTATTGAGGCAATTCGTAGTACGTTACTTGCAGTGTTTACTATTGGTGGCATAGTGCGGGTGGGTATTGCTTTATTTGGCACCTTGCCCGATCTCGATATTATGTTTTTAATTGCGGCTGCAATTCCTTTAGTATTACTTGTGACTCATTTTTCAAGACGCTTAACCCCATACGTAGATGCAAAATGGATACGCATTATTGCCATCACGCTACTGGGTGTAAGTGGTATATCGCTGGTGGCTACCTCTGTGCCTGCCCTAGTCTAAAGTGAGGGCTGTTAATTAATTAAAGTTAAGTTTATTTACATTGACATAGGGATCACAATTATTTAACTTGTGTCTTATACAAGACTATAGTTGGTAAGGAACTCCCATGAATGCATTTGAATTACGTGAGCCAGACTGGAACGCAATAGAACCAGCGCGCTTAATTGCAGAGCCTAAATTGCAAGGCCATGTGCTAGTTTTACCGACTCAATTTGGTGAGGTCAGCGTTACCATAAGCGAGTTTGGTTTACGTTTAAATGCAGGCATAACGCAAGACCACGCGTTTAATATACTCAGCGCCACTCCTACTAATTTACCGCTATTACTTAATACATTAGGCCAAGGCTTTGCAGCAACAGCCGGTGAGTACCGTTTAGAGTTTTACAGCGACCCATTTCATTTTAAGCTTTATAAAAACGATAAATTAGTACAGCAATCAGCAACCGATGGCCACTTTGTGCGCCAGCATCGTTTACCACCATTGGCTAAAACCGATAACGGCTGGATTTTAAGCCTAGAGCTTAATTACGACGAAGCCGTATATGGCCTTGGTGAAAAATGGGGCAAGCTTGATAAACGCGGCCAACTTATTCGTTCATACAATCACGATGCACTGGGCGTAAATGCCGAAAAATCATATAAAAATACCCCATACGCTTGGAGCCCTGAAGGCTGGAACTTATTTGTACACACGCCAGCGCCTGTTACCCATGGCGTAGGTTACGCACTTTGGTCGCAACGTGCTTATGTGTGTTTAGTTGAAGATGACGCACTTGATGTATTTTTATACCAAGAGCAAACGCCTGCACAAAGTATTAATCGCTACTGCGAGCTAACTGGTTTTGCACCGGTACCACCGCAGTGGAGCTTTGGCGTTATTTTATCAAAAGCGTACTACAAAAATGCTGATGAGCTATTAAGTGTTGCCCGCGAAGTACGTGCTAAAAATATGCCGTGTGATGTAATTACCCTTGATGGCCGAGCATGGCAAGACACCGACACCCGCTTTGCTTTTGAATGGGACCCAACACGTTACGCCGACCCAAAACCTGTGCTTGATGAACTAAAAGCCATGGATTTTAAAATTTGTGTGTGGGAATACCCAATGATCTCGGTAAACAACCCATTATTTGCTAAAGCGGCCGAGAACGGCTGGCTAATAAAAGATAAACGCACAGGTAAAGCGTATCAATACGAGTGGGATTTAAGCCCATTTGGCGAAGTACTTACGCCATTACCAGAGTCGGGTATTTTAGATTTTACTCACCCCGACGCTTACGAATACTGGCTCGAATCGCACAAGCCATTGTTTGAGCTTGGCGTTGATATGATAAAAGCAGACTTTGGCGAACAGCTAGAAGACGAAAACATGGTATCGCACAGTGGCGACAGCGGCATAAGATTACACAACGTTTACAGCATGTTGTATAACCGCTGCGTTTACGAAGCAGCCGAAAAATACTGTAAAACAGGGCCATTTTTGTTTAGCCGTTCAGCATGGACTGGCAGCCAACGCTTCCCAGCACAATGGGGCGGCGACCCGCAAGCCGATTGGCAGGGATTAGCGGCGAGCATTCGCGGCAGCTTAGCGTGGGGCATGTCGGGCGGGCCATTTTTTGCAACCGATATTGGTGGTTTTTATAAAGATACGCGCGATGCAGAGCTTTATGTACGCTGGGCGCAAGCGTCGGTATTTAGTGCGCACATGCGTTTACATGGCATTGGCCCACGCGAACCGTGGTCTTACACCGAGCAAGCAAGTGACGCGGTATTTGCAGCGCTTAAATTGCGTTATCAGTTAATTCCATATTTACAAACATGTGCAGAGCAAGCACAGCAAACAGGGCTGCCTATTCAGCGCGCTATGGCACTGGCATTTCCTGATGATGTATTAGCACATAGTTTTGATCAGCAATTTATGTGCGGCGAAAAACTTCTTGTTGTGCCATGCGTTGTACCAAACGGTAAAGTGAAGTTTTACTTACCGCAAGGGGAATGGTTGAGCTTTCCTGATAGGCAGGCATACCAAGGCGGAAAGTATTACGAAGACACGCTTGAGCTTACACAAATGGCCGTGTTCGTTCGTAAAGGCGATACGCTATTGCTAGGCCCAGATATTCAACACACAGAGCAAGACATGAGCCAGTTAACTGCGTGGCCAAATTAAAAACTCGTTTTAAAACACACACAACACACATAATAATAAAGATATTAGCTTACTTTTTAACGAGTTAAGTAAGCTTAAAGGAACACAGTATGGAAGGTATGAACATTACCATGACACTGCTATCGTGCTTGGCGTTTATGGCGCTGGTGGGATATATCTCGTACCAAAAAACCAAAGGGGAAGTTAACACCCAAGACGGTTACTTTTTAGCGGGCCGTGGTTTAACAGGTACATTTATAGCAGGGTCGATGATCCTCACTAATTTATCGGCCGAGCAACTTATTGGCCTTAATGGCTCAGCGTATGGTTACAACCTTAGTTCAATGGCATGGGAAGTAACCGCAGGTATTTCTACCATTATTATGGCGCTGATCTTTTTACCGCGCTATTTAGCTGGGGCATTTTCTACCTTACCCGAGTTTTTACGAGATCGTTTTGACGATACCGTACGCCGCATGACCGTGATCTTATTCATGGTCGGATACTGCTTTATTACTATTCCTTCGGTTTTGTACTCAGGATCAATCGCCGTGCTTAGGCTATTTGATGTACCCACCTTGTTAGACATGAGTTATCAAGCAAGCCTTATTGTTACCATTATTATTGTCGGCTCTGTAGGGGCAATATATGCGGTATTTGGTGGTTTAAAGGCGGTTGCTGTATCCGATACTATTAACGGTGTTGGGTTACTTATTATTGGTATTTTAGTGCCAACGCTTGGGCTTATTGCGCTTGGCGATGGCAGCTTTGCTGATGGTTTAAGTACTTTAGTAAATACCGATACCGAAAAGCTTAATGCTATTGGTAGCGAGGATGATCCCGTGCCATTTGGCACTATTTTTACCGGTATGATCCTCGCTAATTTATTTTATTGGGGTACAAATCAGTACGTGATCCAGCGCACATTAGGTGCTAAAAACTTAGTTGAAGGGCAAAAAGGGGTGTTGTTTTCAGGGTACTTTAAAGTACTAGTCCCCTTTATGATGATGATCCCTGGGGTTATTGCGTACCATCTTTATAAGCACGAAAGCCTACAAACTATTGATTTAGCCTACCCACACTTAGTGAAAGATGTACTTCCTCAGTACTTATCAGGGTTCTTTTTAGCAGTATTGTTAGGTGCGGTATTTAGCTCGTTTAATTCATTACTAAATAGCGCCGCAACGCTGTTTTGTTTAGATGTTTATAAACCCATGAAAAAAGACAAAGTAAGCGACGAAAAGCTCATTAAAGTGGCCAAAATAACCAGTATTGTTATTGCTGTTTTGTCGTTTATAACCGCGCCATTACTCATGTTTGCACCCGAAGGCTTATGGCACATTATTCGTGTATTTACCGGTTTTTATAACATTCCGGTCATCACAATTGTGTTAGTGGGTTTATTTACTCGTAAAGTGCCTGCATTGGGCGCTAAAGTGGCGATTATTTTTCATGTTATTGCCTACACGCTACTTAAATTTGTGTGGGATGTTGATATTAACTTTATCCATATTTACGCCATTTTATTCTTTATTGAATTGGCAATAATGCTAGGAATTGGTTACTACAAGCCACTTGCAAAACCGTGGCAATTTACCCGCAAAGCCGAAGTAAACTTAAGCCCTTGGAAATACGCACTGCCGTGCGCCATTGTATTGGTTAGCTTAATAGTGAGCTTATATATTGTGTTTTCTCCTTTAGGCCTAGTTGGCGGTACCAGTGTTTATTTTGTGCCTAGCCTCATTACTGTTTGGACATTAGCTGCATTGTTTAGCTGGTGGAGCGTGCGTCGTTGGCATGTGCGATACGAAAACAGCCTCGCCCATATAGGTGTCACAAAGGCCGCATAAACACAGGTTATAACCACTATACGTGATTTTAAATCACATTTTATTCACATAATGTTTGCATTACGAAGTTTGATTGTTTAAATTTGTAGCTCTTATATAAGATATAAGAGCTGGTAAGGAAAATACTTAACACACACTGTCACCGTAATTTAGCAAACCACACAATTGCTAGCGCGGTACCACACAGCACACACGCACAATATGGAGAATGACATGAGAGCTAAAAAGTCTATCTTAAGCTTGGCTGTCTCGTTAGCAATGACAACTGGTTTAGCTGTTAGCGCGCAAGTTAATGCTGCGCAAGAACAAGCAAATCAAACGCAAGCGGAACAAGAACAGCAAAATAATAAAAACGATTCATTTGAAAAAATAGTGGTGACATCGCAAAAGCGTACGCAAAGCTTAAACGAAGTGCCGGTTGCCGTATCGGTGCTAAATAGCGATCAAATTAATTCAGCGTTTGCTAATAATATGGAAGGTTTACAATCGCTTGTGCCGTCTGTGAGCTTTAGAAAAGGCACCACAACCCGTAACTCGGCGCTCACCGTGCGTGGTATTGGTACAATTTCATTTAGTATTGCTGCCGAGCCAAGTGTGGCAACGGTTGTTGATGGCGTAGTACTTGGTCGCTCTGGTCAAGCTTTTGCTGATTTATATGATGTAGACCGTATTGAAGTACTGCGCGGCCCACAAGGCACACTATTTGGTAAAAATGCCTCGGCTGGTGTGGTAAATATCACAACAAAAGATCCGTCTTACGACACTACCGGCAGTATAGAAACCTCGTTTTATCAAGACAACGAATACCGCTTTAAAGGCGTTGTAAGTGGCGGCCTAAGCGACGACTTAGCAGCAAGCTTAACCGTATTTAAAGGTAAGTTTGATGGCTACATAGATAACGTATATAACAACGAAAAAGTAAACGGCTACGACCGTGAAGGTGCGCGTGCTGTATTTAAATACGAACCAACCGACGACCTAAACGTTAAATTTATTGCAGAATACTACAACGCCGATGACGACTGTTGTGCCGATTTAGAAGCCCTACCAAGTGGCCGTAATCCTGATTCAAAAGCGGCGCCAAACAGTAACGGTATTGTTGATGGCGTTGCTGACATAGACCTAGATCAACGTAAAGTTGACCACGACTATGAGTCGCGCACAATAGATAAACACAGCGCGTTTTCAGTACAAGTTGATAAGACCATTGGCGACCACACGTATACGTCAATTACTGCACAGCGCTCGTGGGATAACACCGAGTTTCGTGAAGGTGATTTTACCTCTATTGCCGGCGACAGCAATCAACCCGTATTTGGTGTGCCATTTCAGTTACATGATATTGGTGAGCAGCAATGGGATCAGTTTTCACAAGAGTTTCGTGTAACGTCTAACCTAAGTGGGCCATTTAACTACGTGGCTGGTTTATTTTACTGGAACATGGACTCACAACGTAACTTTACTCGCGATGCCAGTTGCCAAAATAACGCAGGCCAGTTAGATAGCGCCATGGCGTTTTACGCGCAAAATAACTTGTCGGGTGCAGAGCTAGACGCAGCGCTTGCCGACTTAGATGGCTACGCACAGGGCTTAGGCGTTAGCTGTAATGCGAACGACATTGTGTCGGCTACTGCATACATGAGTACAGAGTTTAATAACTGGGCAGCCTTTGCCGATGGTACTTATGAGCTATCTGACGATTTAACCATGCTATTTGGCCTGCGTTATACCGATGACGAAGTATCGTACACGCACCGCCGTGTCAGCAATGATGTATATGGCCGTCGTGGTGTAGGTGTACGCCCTGCAACATTAAATACTGACGAGCAGGGTAAAGCTGAAGAAACTAACGTATCTGGCCGTTTAGGTATGCAATACGATTTAGGCGATGGCCAAATGGTATACGGTACTTACTCGCAAGGTTACAAAGGGCCTGGCTTTAATATTTACTACAACTTTAACCCTGACAACGACGGTCGTGAAATAGCGCCGGAAGAGTCTGACGCGTTTGAACTTGGCTATAAGTATGCAAGCAGCGACTTTGTGTTTAACTTTGCAGTATTTAAAACCGAAATTGAAGGCTTCCAAGCAAACAACTTTGATTGTTCAGACGGCACCTGTATTACTCGCTTAACAAACGCAGGCGACGTAAGTACACAAGGTGCAGAAGTTGACTTTATGTGGGCCGCAACCGATGCACTTACGCTAACCGGTGGTATTGCTTATATTAAAGCCGAAATTGATGAATTTAATTGTCCGCCAGAAGTGGCCGCAGGCTCGTGTACTGACCGCTCAGGGCTAGATGTTCCATTTTCGCCAGACTTAAAGTACTCATTAAGCGCTGACTACTTTATTGAAACCGAACACGGCTTTAACGTGCACGTAAATGGCTCGTACATATACACTGACGAGCAATACTCTGACCTACCTAATAATGTAGGCGAGTTTAACCCAGCAGCCTTATTACCAGATTACGGTATTTTAAATGCAAGCGTAGGTTTATCGTTTAAAGACGATGCCTTTAGAGTATCGCTTATTGCTAAAAACCTAACAGACGAAAGCTATGCAACAACCTACAGTGGCGATAATTTCCGTTACCAAATACCGCGTGATGCAGAGCGCTACTTTGGGGTGTCGTTTAAGGCGCGCTTTTAATAGTTAAAAAATTTTCCCTTGTATAACAACAAGCGCAGCGTTAAACCGCTGCGCTTTTTTGTGTCTTATTTTTGTAAATCTTTGGTCACTTTTTCTTCATTAAAACGTCCTTTATTAGTCATATGTATTTTCTATAGTGCAGCGGTTACTTATTTGAGGTTTTAGCTTCAAGCAAAAATAACCACTACATAATGGGAATAATAAAGGATGAAAATTAAAAAAGTCGCTGCGGCGGTTGGGCTAACATTTATGTTAAGCGCTGCAAGTCATGCCAATGTATTACCACAAAGCCAAACAGACAATAACTGGTATACAAACGCACAAACTACGTTAGCTACTAAAAATACTCAGGCACAAAGTGCACAAGTTACAAAAGCAAAAAACGTAATTTTATTTGTGGGTGACGGCATGGGTATTTCTACCCTAACGGCAGCACGTATTTTAAAAGGCCAACGAGCAGGCAACCCAGGTGAAGAAGGCTATTTAAGCTTTGAAGAGTTCCCGTATTCTGCGCAAGTTAAAACGTATAACGTAGATGCGCAAACGCCGGATTCTGCAGGCACAATGACCGCAATGATCTCAGGTGTTAAAACTGATGTAGGCGTAATTGGTGTAGACGAAGACATTGAGCGCGGTGTGTGTTCAACTGTATCGGGTAACGAGCTTTTAACTGCAACAGAACTAGCTGAAATTAAAGGCCTTGCAACAGGGGTTATTTCTACAGCGCGTATTACCCATGCAACGCCAGCGGCCACGTATGCTAAATCGGCAGACCGTAACTGGGAAGATATTTCAGATATGCCAGAAGGGTCAGAAGCCTGTGAAGATATTGCATCTCAACTGGTTAACTTTGAAAAAAACCTAGAAGCGCGCTTTTTAGGTACCGACGTAGACGGCCTTGATTTTGTAATGGGCGGCGGTCGTCGTCACTTTTTACCAAAAGATGCTGCGGCTAATTCAAGCGATGCAACAAGCGCCGTTGAAGGCGATCGTACCGATGAGCGTAACCTTGTCACTGAGTGGCAAACACAATATCCAAATGCAACGTACGTCATGGACCAAGCAGGGTTTGATGCTATTGCCGATGACGCTACGAAAGTATTTGGCTTATTTAACGAATCGCACATGCAATACGAAGCTGACCGAGCAAACGACGTAGCAGGCGAGCCATCACTTAGTGAAATGACCACAAAAGCAATCGACGTGCTGGGTAAAAACGACAATGGCTTTTTCTTAACGGTTGAGTCGGGCCGTATTGACCATGCGCACCACGCAGGCAATGCTTACAACGCACTTAACGATACCATTGAATTTGCCAATGCAGTTCAAGCAGCAATCGATAATACCAACCCAGAAGAAACCCTTATTTTAGTGACTGCCGATCACAGCCACGTATTTACTATTGCTGGTTACCCTAAGCGCGGCAACCCAATTTTAGGCCAAGTAGTGGCCGTAGGCCAAACAGCGCCAAGCCTTGCTGCCGATGACATGCCATACACTACAGTAGGTTATGCAAATGGTTTAGGTTTTAGAGACCTAGGTGATGAAACAAACGCTGATGCAACCTACTTAAGCGGCCCAGTAGCTGGGCGCGTTGAGTTAAATGGTGTTGATACAACAACCCCAGGTTTTCACCAAGAAACAACGGTGCCACTCGGTTCTGAAACACATGCCGGTGAAGATATTTCACTGCATGCTAAAGGCCCAGGTGCACAACTTGCTCAAGGCGTTATTGAGCAAAACGTTGTATTTCATCTAATTAACCAAGCTCTTGAATTAACTCAGCAATAATGGCGGCGAACATGAAAAAATTAACAGTACTTTCTTTAGCAGTAATGGTCGCGCTAGCGGGTTGTTCAAGTGATGACGATAAAAGTGATAACAACATTATCGCAGTAGACAACGTCATAGCCGTGGGCTCAGCGCAATGTATTAATGGCGGTGTAGAAACCCAAGTGGGCGTAGATACAAACGAAAATGGCGTGCTTGATAGCGACGAAGTTAATTCATCTAACCTAGTGTGTAATGCGCCGGCAACGTCGCTAACTACAGAGCAATTAGCTAACCTTACAGGTAATGCCTGGTATAGCGACGCGCAAACAAAGTTATCAGCAACACAGCAAGCTAATACCGAGGCGGTTACAGAGTCGGGCAAGGCGAAAAATGTTATTTTATTTGTTGGCGACGGTATGGGTATTTCTACCGTTACGGCTGCACGTATTTTAGCGGGCCAGCTTGAAGGCGGTATGGGTGAAGACTACCAACTTAGTTTTGAAACCATGCCTTACTCAGGCTTTGTTAAAACGTACAACGTAGATGCACAAACACCTGATTCAGCAGGCACAATGACGGCGATGGTGTCAGGTGTTAAAACTGATGTTGGCGTAATCGGTGTAGACGAAGACATTGAGCGCGGTGTTTGTTCAACCGTTGCAGGTAATGAGCTGGTCACCTCGCTTGAGCTTGCTGAAATAGCAGGTAAAGCAACAGGCCTTATTTCAACGGCGCGTATTACTCACGCAACACCCGCGGCAACGTATGCGAAGTCGGCTGATCGTAACTGGGAAGATAACTCTGATATGCCAGCAGGTTCAGACGCATGTGAAGACATTGCATCGCAACTTGTTAACTTTGAAGCTAACCTAGAAGCACGCTTTGCAGGCATTGATGTAGATGGTATTGACGTAGTAATGGGTGGCGGTCGTCGTCACTTTTTACCAAAAGATGCCGCGGCTAATTCAAGCGATGCAATCAGCGCAGTTGAAGGGGATCGTACCGATGGGCGTAACTTAGTAACCGAGTGGCAAGCTACTTACCCTAATGGCAACTACGTAATGGACCAAACAGGGTTTGATGCAATTAGCGACGATGCTACAAAGGTGTTTGGTTTATTTAACGAATCTCACATGCAATACGAAGCTGACCGTGCAAACGATGTAGCGGGCGAGCCTTCGCTTTCACAAATGACTGAAAAAGCAATCAACGTGCTTAACAACAACGAAAACGGCTTTTTCTTATCGGTAGAGGCCGGGCGAATAGATCATGCACACCACGCAGGCAATGCATACAACGCGCTTAACGACACCATTGAATTTGCTAAAGCCGTTAAAGCCGCTATGGACAGCACTAACCCAGAAGAAACGCTGATTGTGGTGACTGCCGATCACAGCCATGTATTTACTATTGCAGGCTACCCAAAACGTGGTAACCCAATATTAGGTAAAGTGGTTGCAGTTGGCCAAACCGAGCCAAGCCTTGCAGCCGACGACATGCCATATACTACAGTAGGTTACACCAATGGTTTAGGCTACAGAGACTTAGGCGATGAAACCAATGCCGACGCTTCTTACTTAGCTGCACCGGTTACAGGGCGTGTTGATTTAACAAATGTTGATACAACCACACCGGGCTTTCACCAAGAGTCGTTAGTACCACTTAGTTCAGAAACCCACGCGGGTGAAGATGTAGGTGTTTACGCAATGGGCCCAGGTGCACATTTAGTAACAGGCACAAACGAGCAAAGCTTTTTATTCCATGTAATGGACTTTGCCGCAGACCTAGTTAAAACAGCCGATGAAACAGTGGCTCAGTAAATAGAGCCCATTAAAAGCCCGCATTATTTTGCGGGCTTTTTTATGTCATAAAAATGCCATTGTTAGTGGTTATGTTATGGCAATAACAGTGACGTTAAATATAGAGAGCACCATGAAAACAGCATTATCATTACTCGCAACCATGTTGGTTGCCACACTAACAAGCGCCAGCGCAGTTGCCACTCAGTGCAACCTAAATAGCCAGTATTTAAAAGCCGACTACACAATTACCAACACCCACAAAAATAAGCAAAGTAGCCAGTTACTTACACTTTGGCGTAATAACCAGCAAGTCGCACATCAAAGCGATGTTACTACTGAGCTGTGGCAACATTTAGCTAATAAACAAATTCGTCCAATACGTTATTTTAATGCCCAACAACGCGGTATTGAGTATCAGCCATCGGAAGTGCGCGGCGTACAAAATTGGAGTGCTAAAAATCAGCTGGTGGATAATCACTTAATTAAAAAAATGACCCTTACAAAAACGCAAGGCACAGGCTGTGATGAGGTAAAAAACTACACCTACCAAGAGGGAGAAAATACCTACACACTTGCTTTTTATAGCCAAACCCAGCTTGTTAAATCTTTTAGTGTAAACAACACAAAAAACCAAACAATCACGTTACTAAGCTTAAATAACGTAAGCTACAACAAGCAGCAAATTACTTCGCAATTTGCACAGTGGGACCGCTTTCAAACCACCGATTACGCCGACATTGGCGATAACGAAAACGATCCGTTTTTAGCAAAAATGATAAACCTAGGTTTTATAGAGCACGGTGCAACAGGGTTTTACAACCAGCAAGGTGAAGCGATTCAAGGTGGGCACCACCACTAGGTTTTAGATGAGTTTTAATATGGTGCAAAACAAGCTTGCTGTGTTGGGGGGAAATTTATACTTCAATCAGCAAGCTGTGGTGAGCTACCAATCACCCTATAAAATAAAGTGCATTTAAAAAACTCCTGCTTAAATAAGACCTCGAATAATCGGCTCTTCTTATAAATAAGCAGCCACTTACAGCCAAATATTTTTAATTGGCAATAACTTGCGCTATTTGATACTAATAGAAGTCCACACAATAGGGACGTTTGCAAAAATGCTTCTTAACAAAGCTGTTATATTGGACTTAAATGCGAGCACTTTTAGTTATATGTTTTTTCTGGACTAACTCATTATTCGCCTGCGGTGATGATGAACTAGGTCAACTCGCATCTTTTGCAATAAATGAAGACTATAGCGTAGGTAACGTTACAGGCTATAATGTATATGTACCTGAAATATTTAATAATTATTATTTAACGTCATTCACTCTAGTGATAAAAGATACTTTTTTAGCAGACTTAAACTTTACTGAAGCTAATAGTTATGAAGGTTATTACAACGTTTTTTTTCAAGTTAATCCTGAAAAATTAGATTTACTAAATATAGTACTCGGTTACTCAACAACACAGGACAAAAAAGGAATTGTGATGTGTGGTGAAAGAATACAGTTAAATTTAAAAGAGTTGCTCAGAGCAAATCGGCCAGAAGCGATCATAGCAATACCACCGCCGTTAAAATAAAAATTATGTTTTTTTGACAATGTCGCTCAGAAAGTTTGAAGTAGCTTGGTTGAGTTTTTTACGGCGCTTTAATTGTTCGCAATGTTTAAACAAAGTTAGGAGTTACTTTTAATGAGAAAGTACGTATTTAGTCTTTTATTTGTTTTATTACTAGCCGGGTGTGATTTTGAAGTACCTGGAGCCGATGAAAGGTTTGGTACGCAAAACTTTGTATCTGCTATTTCTCTCATTGAACTACATAAAACTCGCAATGGCGTATATCCAAACACTTTAGCCGAACTGGATTTTTTAGGTGATTGGGATGGTATTTGGTTGTCCGCTGTTAAATATGAAAAAAATGATGACGGCTACAATTTATACCTTGAGAGAGGATGGGCTGGTAAGCCCTCATTAGAGTTTCCTGAGAGATTCAAGCAAGGTTTAGGTATTAAAGAAACCAATATTAAATGGGTAAAAAATTAATTACCAAAGTTGAAACAGTTGCCTATAAGGAGTTTGCGTTGAGAATTCGTATTATGAATTTTATTGAGAAATCTAACCAGGTATTACTATTTATTGCCGCGATAGTTGTAATTTTTGCTATTGGTAAGAGCCTTATTAGTGATCTTTTTAAAAGTGGCTATTCTGCGCCTAAGGTTCAGGTGATTGAACATAGCGCGGCCCTTGATGAAGAACCAAAGTTACAAAAAAATTATATTGGTCAAATCAAAGATGTTCACATTTTAGAAATCACATCTGACAAAATAATAAATCAAAAACCTTACAGGGCTAATGCTGAGATTATTGTTACCTCAGCACTGAGCTTGAGTCGTAATGCAGTAAATTTGATGTTTACTAAAACTGGCGAGAAAAACAAAGTGTTATTCAAGAATAACGGATTGATCGTAGGCTTTTCTCCGGTTCAATTAAAAGAAACCAGTTACCAAAGCGTTTTAAGTAAAAATATTTACTCAGTTGTACAAAACGATACAAACAAAGATGGCTTTTTAAATAGTGATGACCAAAAAGAGTTGTTAGTTTCTGAATACGACGGCTCTGGCTTGAAATCCATTATGGATAATATTGAGGGCTATCAGTTAATTAGTAATAATACGGCCTTAATTTATACCAAGCCGGAGAGTGAAACACTTTATTATATTTTTGATGTACTATCAGGTGAGTTAGTTAAGCTTGATACACGCTTGTAGTTAGTAATTAACTTAAACACAAAACCTAATTGTGCGCTGAAAGGCGTTTTATATGGACATGACAATGCTCAAATCTATTACTGTTACTAAAAAGAATTATACCGACTACGCTGATTTTATAATAAAAAAGTTGTGTGCGCCTAAAGATAATAAAGGTCTAGGGTTTATAAAAAATGTGATTGCATGGTTCGTGCTAACTGTTGTTTTTATGACTTTTTTTCAGGTTAAGTCTATTCGCCTTTCTGACTTTCATTGGCCAAGTGGGTTAATTGTGGCAGTGCCATTTTTAATATTGATTATTGTATTTTTATACAATAATCATAAGTTAAAAAAGCAATCAATCCCCAATGAAAATGGCGTAATGATTGGCAATAAAACAATTGAGTTTCAGGTTGATGGTATTTGCGAAACTAATCATCTAGGACGTTACTTTTATAAATGGCAAGCCGTTGAAGCAATAGAAGAAAATAAAGGCGACTTATATATATTTGTAGACAAGCTATTGGCTTTAATAATTCCGGCTAGTGCTTTTACAAGCGAAGCCGAAAAAGAAGAACTAAAAGCTTTAATTAAAGCCTATATCTAGTAATGTATTACTTTATGAATATTTACAAAGCTTTAGCGCTTATTTTAATGCTTATACCTATTTCATCAATGGGAAGTGAAAAACAAGCTAACACTACCGATGAACAACAAGATAAGTATCTTGAGCATAGAGCTGCTTGGGAGAAAATGCTAAAAGAGCGCTATGACAAAGAGTTAAAGCACAACCCACCAATACCGCCTTGGATTAAATTTCCAGATTATCACCCAAGCGAAATTTTTTGGAGAATGGGTGACGGCGAAAGCTACATAAGTGACTACGTCTTTACTTATTTTAAGTACGCTTCTAAAGCTGAAATAAATGCTTATAAGATTAAATATCCAGCACCCGCAGATTGGGGAGGAATATATAAGCGTTTTGAACACTAGCTAAAGTTCGGCTATGTTTTTAGGTAACTTATGTGAGTGTGGTATTTATTAAAAGTGCTATTAACTCATGCTAATAGCACATATCAATTTTTAGACACTACTCCAAATGAGCATCATCAGGCTTTTTAGGTTTATCAGCGAGTTCTGTTAGGCCGTCTTCACAGTCGCCGCTGTCGCAGGTATTTAAATCATTTTGTGCTTGCCTGTCTTGTTGTAATACTTGCTTTAAATCTTCCATTCGTTGGCGCACGGCTACGCCGTAGCTGGCATCGTCGCCCCATAGTTCGGCAAGTTGTACAACCGCAGCGCGATCGTGTTCTCTAAACAGCTTACCAGCACGCTCGGCGTCTTGTTTATTGTTTCCAAGTAGTTCGAGTGCTTCTACGGCTAAGTTAATAGCTGAGTCGACGGTTTCGCGGTTAAAGGCATCTACTTTTAAATTAAGTAATTTGTAAGCGTGGCGACGGTCTATTGCGCGGGCAACAATTTTTAATTGTGGGTAGTTTTTGTGGGCAAGCTCAATTATTTCAATGGTTTTGTCTGGGTCATCAATGGCAACAACCAGCATTTGTGCGGTATGAGCGCCTGCGGCTTCAAGGAGTTCTTGGCGGGCGGCGTCACCATAAAATACGGTATTACCAAAGCGGCGTAGTAATTCTATTTGGCTAGGGCTGTGATCGAGTACTGTTATTTCGTAGCCTTGGGCGTGTAATAAACGGCCCATAATTTGTCCAAACCGTCCGTAGCCCGCAATAATAACGTGTTTAGCTGTGCTAATTTGTTCAGGCTTGTCGAACTCTGGCGCACTGGTATGGCTGCGCTTTTCGAGTTGTTCGTACATCATTAACAATAGCGGCGCTACTAACATGGATACGGCGACGACCAGGGTTACTAAGCTTGTTTGTTCTGGTGTTAAAATGGCCAGTGTTGTGGTTACGCTTAATAATACAAAGGCAAATTCGCCGCCTTGTGCAAGGGCTAATGCAAATAGTAAGCGCTGTTTTTTACTGATGTTAAAGGTAATGGCAAGGGCATATAAAATACAGGCTTTTACCACAATAAGTAATGCAACAAGTGCGATAACAGTTGAAAACTCACTAGCCAATAACTCAAAGTTAATAGAAGCACCTACGGTTATAAAAAATAACCCTAGAAGTAGGCCTTTAAAGGGCTCTATATCGGCTTCGAGCTCGTGCCTAAATTCACTTTCGGCAAGGACTACCCCTGCTAAAAACGTTCCTAATGCAGGAGAAAGCCCAATACTTTGCATAACAAGAGCAATAGCCACCACTAAAAATAGCGCAAAAATAGTGAATATTTCACGCATGTGAGTTTTAGCTATGTATCTAAATAATGGGGCTGATACGTATTTACCACCGGCAATAATGGCTGCGATCACGCCTACCGATACAGCAACTTGTTGCCATACTGGCCAGTTGGCAATAATAGAATGGCTGATTTCTTTAGAGCTACTTGGTGGAGCAAAGGCAAGTAATGGCAGCAGTGCCAAAATAGGAATAATGGCAATGTCTTGAAATAATAAAACTGAGAATGCATTTTGGCCGGCTTCGCGCTTTAGCCAGCCTTTTTCTTCAAGGCTTTGCAGTACAATAGCGGTTGACGATAACGCGAGCATTAAACCAATAGCGAGTGCGGTTTGCCAAGGCATGGTAAAAAACCAAAAGCAAAACGCAAAAATAACGGCGGCGGTTAGCACTACTTGCAGGCCACCGAGCCCTAAAATTGAGTGGCGAAGCTTCCATAAGCGGGAAGGTTGCAGTTCAAGGCCGACTAAAAATAGCATCATCACTACGCCAAATTCGGCGAAATGCATTACATCGGTTTGATCGCCCACTACCCCTAATGCATAGGGGCCAATGAGTATGCCGGCAATTAAGTAACCCAGTACCGAGCCAAGGCCCACTCGCTTGGCGATAGGCACCGCCACAATAGCCGCAGCTAAGTATATTAACGCTATTTCTAACACATGCTTACCTTATTAAAGTTTAGATAAATAGCATGGCTTAGGTGCGTATAAAATACAATGAGTTATGTGGGTATATGCTGTTATTTATTGTGTGCGTTTTAAAAACGCACACACAAGGCTAAATATTACATATGTTTATAATAGCTGATCTTGGATCGTCAGACGCTGAATAAAAAATAGTAATAGGCCAATTATAAGTGTTCTCAACGTTGCTTTCGGTTACCGTCACCTCAAATTTAGCAGTTGCTGGTAGGTCTATAAGCAGTTCGCTATCTAGGTAGGTGCTTCCTGATTTTTGCAAAACGAGTGCCTGAGTTTGGTTAAATTGATATTCAAAACGTGCAGAGGCTAGCAGTGTTTCGGTCATGTTAAAGTTTACGTTAATGGTATCTGGCCCGGTAAACTCAGGACATACAAATACGGTAACCTCCACGCTTTGAAATACGGGTAAACTGTTTTGTTCTAAGTCTATCGTAAAGTTATTTTGGGTAATTGCGGGAGAGTTATAGATGGCATTAGCAAGGCGCGGATCGTTGCTGGTTATAGTAATGTTTTCACCTTCAGCTAAGTTAAGTGTTTCGTTAAACTGACCTGCGCTATTTGTGGTGTACGGCACATTGTTAATTGTGAGTTTGGCATTACTAATTGCGGTTCGTTGCACGTTGGTAATTTGCCCTTTTATGTTGCCCGTTATTTGCGATGAATTAGTAGCTGTAACCGAAAACTGAGTAATGGCTTGGTAGTTGTCAGCATCAGTCACCGTGAGCGTTAAGGTGTAGTTACCAGTTAGATCAGGTGTTAATTCGGTTATGTTTTGGTTGGTGCTACTTAAATTAGCAGATGAATCTGTTGGTGTAGACAGCTCCCATTCATAGCTAAGCACGGTCCCCTCTGGGTCATAGCTTTGGCTTGCATCAAAGGTAACTGTACTACCAACGGTGCTATAACGGACTAGCTCACCGGTATACATAATAACGGGCTGGGCATTTTGCGTAACATTAATAGTGAGTGTTTGCGTGTCTGAAAACTGCTCGCCATCATTGGTTTTAAGTGAAACAACAACTTGCCCTTCTGTCGGCGCACTAAGTGTGGGCGCTGAGCTACTTGTACTGCTTAATACAGCTTGATTTGACGACGAAACTATTTCCCAATGGTAACTTAAAACGGCGCCTTCAGGGTCGTAACTGGCTGAGGCATCTAAGATAGCTTGCTCGTCAACACTAATTGAAGGTTTGTAACTTACTAAGGTAACTGGTTTTTTATTATCCTTTGCATGTAGCACCGAGGTTGCTTGTGATGAGCTGAGTTCACCGTCAGATACAATTAGAGTAACAACGTAATCGCCTTCAACATCAGCAGTAAGCGAAGGAGTAGGCGATGTATTTTGCTGTAATTGCGCAGTGCTGTTTTCAGGCTTTGCTTGCAGTTGCCAATTATAAGTTAGTGGGTCGTTATCGGGGTCGCTACATTGTTGGCATTGCAAGGTAGTTAATGTATTTAAGGTTATGTCTGTTTTTTCTGTAAGAACAGCAATAGGCGCTTTGTTTTCGGTGGCAACGGTTAGGGTTACTTGTGCGGTATCACTTAGGTTACCTTCATCGGTTACGCTAAGGGAGATTATGTAATCACCTAACTCATTCGATGCAAAGCCTGCATTTTTGGCAATTGCATCAGATAAACTTGGATCGCTGTTCTCAGGCTTAGAAGTTATTGCCCATTGATAACTTAGCGTGTCGTTTGTATCCGGATCGGTACTTTGTTCACCATTTAGCGTTACGAGTTGGTTGGGTGAAAGTGTACTGTTTTGAACCGAAATAACGGCATTTGGCGCAGAATTTACAGTAAGCTGCTCACTTTTTATAAGTACGTTACTGCTGGCAGTATCGCCAACTGAGTTAGTAATAGTTAATTTAACGCTATACTCGCCTACTTTATCGGCAATAAATTGACTGTTAACTCGGGTGCTGTTTTCAAGCTGTGTGGTGCTTGATGTCGGTTTGTTGGTAAATTGCCATTGGTAGCTATTAATTACCGCATTAGTAGCGGTGCTTTGTGCTGCTGTTAATTTAACTACATCACCTTGTTTTACAGTTTGTGTGCTGCCTGCGTTTGCAATGAGCTGTGCGTTTGAGGTAACGGTAATTTGTTTGCTTACTACAGAGCTTGAAATTTTGCCGTCGCTGACTACAAGTTCTAACGTGTAGTCTTGCGCCTGCGATACCGAAAATTCAACAGTGCGTTGGTTGTTGGTATTAAGCGATATGTTTTGTTGATTATCTGTGCTACTGAGTTGCCACTGGTATGTGAGTGTGTCGCCGTCAGGATCGCTACTATTTTCTGCACTAAAAATAATGGGTGTATTGATTTTATATTCTGATTGTTCAGTACTTATAACAGCCACAGGTTGCGCATTTGTGCTGACAGGAGGAGTGACTTGCTTAGTGTCAGAACTACCTGAACCACAAGCAGCCAATGTAAACAAAGTGGGTAATATAATTAAAAGTGTCCGTTTCATATTAATATCCTTATAAAGTTGATATCAATATGTACCCAAAATAGATATAAAGCAAAAAATAAAACAAACTTTTGTAGTTACTGTTAGGCGCTATGCAGTTATTTGGGTTTTAGTTGCTGATTTAGTTAAATAAACGCATTTACTATGTGTCAAAAAATTAATCAAAAATCAGCTTAAGTGACCGTATTACTGTTATGGTATCGTTTATATAACGGGCCGTATTTTTATTACAGGAATAACCTTTCTTTTATGATTTCGCTAAATAATGTGTTTTTTACACGCCAAGATGGTGGCACAAAACGACAAATAATTAATGATTTATCGTTAACTATTTTACCCGCTGCACACATTGCTTTACTGGGTGATAGTGGCTCGGGCAAAACAACATTATTAAATTTATTAGCCGGTTTACTGTCTCCTGATGCAGGAACTATTACGGTTAATGAGCAAAAAATTAGTGAATTGACTGCCAGTGAGCTTGCGCTTTATAGGCGTAAAATAGGGATTATTTTTCAGCATTACCAATTACTCAGCCCGTTAAATGTAAAAGACAACATGTGCTTTCAAGCAAGGCTTAATGGGTTATCGCCGAGCGACGATGAAGTAAATACAATGGCTAAAAAACTGGGTTTAGAAAATAAGCTAACAGCGATGCCTGAACAGCTATCGGGTGGTGAGCAGCAACGAGTAGGAATAGGCCGTGCGCTATTAAATAAGCCCAAGCTACTATTGGCTGATGAACCTACGGGTAACCTTGATGCCGCTCGCTCACTCGATATCGTTACGCTATTAAAAAGCTTGTGTGAAGAAGAGCAAATAATACTAATTATGGTCACTCATAGTCAGCAATTGGCTAATCAATTTACTACGCAACTATTTTTAAAAGATGGCCAAATTAATGGCTGAACTTAAACTTATTTTAATAACGTATATGCAGTTTTATCGCCGTCATGTAGGGCTGTTATTACTGTTTTTTATTGGTTTTAGTTTAGGTGCGGCATTACTGACTGCAATACAAGGTTTAAACCTGGAGGCCGGTAAGCGCTACCAACAAACCACAGCACTAATTGCAAACCCTGTGACGCATTTTATACGCCCTGTATTAGGTGAAAACAGGTTGCCCAACAGTATGTGGTCGCGCATTAGGGCCGTTGGTTTTACGCAGGTTCAACCCGTTTTAGAAGGTGTAATTGAAACCGATAAGCAGCAAAAGCTCGCACTTAGAGGTGTCAATTTATTGCAGTGGCTTACACAAAATACCGACAGCTCAGCATCAACAGCAAACAATAGTTACTCCGGTTTTGAACAGCTACTAAATACTGTTTATATCGATCCTAAATTAATGCAGCGGCTAAATTTAAAAAACAGCCGTATTAATATAAAAATGGGCGATGCCACCCGCACTTTAACGGTAAGTGAACTGCAAGGTTTAGGCATGACCATGCTGGTGGACATTAGCCTTGCTGATAAATTACTGCGCGCAAATGGGGTGATAAGTTACTTTGAAGTAAGTGGTTTAAATAGTAAACAAGCAGCTAAGTTAAACGCGTTGCTAGGCGAGCAAGCACGCCTTGAAGCTGCGCAAGAACAAGCTTTTGACGCGCTATCGGAGGCGTTTTTCTTTAATTTACAAGCGCTGGCATTGTTGGGTTATGTGGTAGGTGCGTTTTTAAGCTTTAACGCAATTAAACTGGCATACAATGCGCGCGCTCACTTACAGCAGCAAATGTGGGTGTTGGGGTGTCAACGGTCGGCGTTAATTAAGGCGCTGGCTATTGAATTAACGTTACTTAGTTTGTTTGCGGCTGTGTTAGGTGCGATATTAGGCGCGGCACTAGCAAACGCCTTGGTTATGGATGTATCGGCCACTCTGAGAGGGCTTTACCAACTAGATAGAAGCTTTGTAGTCAGCCTTGATAGCAGCATGGTTGCCAGTGGCTTTACACTTAATATTTTTGTTTTGTTAGGATTTTTAGCCAGCCAGTCGGCTCGATTAAGTACTGTTTTAGCGCGTATTAAATGGCCAATGTTAATGCTCGCCATTGCAGCAACCAGTTATTTAGCGCTAACGGCAAATACCAAAATGGGCGCCTTGTTGCTGTGTGTTTGTGTGCTACTGCTCTTTTTTGTGGTTACGCCACCGATAGTTAAAGCTGTATTTAAGCTGCCATGGCCCACACAAAACCCGATTATTCAGTGGTTAAAAGCCGACAGCATAGTGCAATTACCTGCATTGTTGAGCTCAGTACTCGCTATTTTAATGGCGATGGGTGCCGCTGTAGGCATGCAAATTATGGTTGGCAGTTTTAGCGACACCTTAGATACACACCTTGAAAAACGCCTAAGCGCCGATTTGTACGTAAGGCCCGATCAAAACATTCAAGCATTAGGAACCAAGCTGGCTGAACTTCCAGAAGTTGAAAAGGTAGGCGTATATTGGTCAGCTAACAGTGAGCTTAAAACACCTAATTCCATGATTGCTGTTGATGTTATGGCATTTGGTGCAACGGCCAGTTACAACCAACATCTTACTTTGTTAAACAATAAAGCACCTACATCTACAGCATTTGAAAAAAACAAAAATGGGATTGTGGGTTGCTTAGTGAATGAACCCGCCTTGCTGCAGTACTCGCTTACAGTCGGTGACGTAATAACTCTAAGGCAGCATATTAATACACTAACGTGCCAAGTACGCGCTGCCTATTATGATTACGGCGAGCAAGGTTTAAATGTGGTGGTTACTACAACAGCACTCTTAAATAGCAGCTTAAGTTACACCGAGTATGGTTTATCGCTTTGGCTAAAGCCCAATAGCGACGTAGACGCCATAGCCGAATATATTCAAAAACAGCACCAATTAGATAGCCAACAAGTCATTGCCAATCAGCAGTTTAAGCGCTTTGCTAAGCAGTTATTTGGTAAAACTTTTTATGTTACCCAGGCGCTTAATATATTTATTATGCTGATTGCATTATTTGGTATGTGGGTAAGCTTTTTAACCCTGGGGCGGGGGCAATTGCAGCCTATGGCAGTATTACAAACGTTGGGTGTGACTCAACTGCAATTATTGGGTGCAAAAATATTGCAAGCCGCACTTATTATTTTAACCACTTTGTTATTGGCTATACCTTTGGGACTTTGCCTTGGGTGGGTATTATTAACTTACGTAATGCCCATTGCCTTTGGTTGGACCATGGCCATGACCGTTAATTGGCTGCAATTAGCTGGTTTTACTGTGCTTATATTTATTTTAGCCTTATTTGTGAGTGCGTTACCGCTAATAAAATTAACGCGAAGCGCAGTTGCCGATAATGTCGCCAAGTTATAGGACTTACATGAATAGACTAAAAGCAGCCGTTATCTTTGTTTTTATTGGCACATTAAGCGCGTGCCAGCCGGAAGTAGAGCAAATAAGTAAAAATAAACCAATGCATAGCGGATTTGCACAGCAATTTGGTGAACCTGTAAATAAACACCAAGGGCTGAGCTTTCCACGCGACCATGGGGCGCATCATCAGCAAGGTATTGAATGGTGGTACGTTACTGCTAATTTAGAGGCCGATAATGGCGACACCTTTGGTGTGCAATGGACTTTATTTAGGCTCTCTGTTGATGATAAAAACACTGCAACTGAAACGTCGCCATGGTGGAACGGGCAGCTGTATTTTGCTCACTTTGCAATACAATCAGATACCCAGCACCATGCGTTTGAAAAGTACGGTCGCTCGGGGCAAGTTAATATTACTGCGCAGCCATTTGAGGCTCGCTTAGATGATTGGCAGTTAGCAAGTAAAGAGGCAACATTTTTACCGCTTAACTTAAAGGCGCAGCAGGAAAATTACAGTGCTAATTTGGTGCTGGCTAATAGCCCACTTGTAAAACATGGCGAGCAAGGTTACAGCCAAAAAACGCATCAGGGGCATGCCTCTTATTATTACAGTTATCCGTTTTTACAAGCCAAAGGCAACATTACATTTGCGGGTGAAACGTATCAAGTAACCGGAGATGCTTGGTTAGACAGAGAGTGGTCTTCGGCGTTAATCGATCCGAGCCAAAATGGGTGGGACTGGTTTAGCATTCAGGCTGATGATAAAAAGCAGGGTGGTTTGATGGCATTTTGTATTCGTAATGGCCAGCAAAGTTATGATTACTGCAGTGCATCGCACATTACGCAAAGTGGACAAGTGCGCGCTATTGACAATAACGACGTGACCTTACAGGTATTAAAAACATCTGAGCTTACAACCCAAACGGCGCAAACAACGCCAAGTAATAAAACCTACCCTATTAAATGGCAGCTTAATGTTGAGGGATTTGAGCCTATAACCATTGAAGCGCGTAACCCCGATTCACGTAATCAATTGAGTATTCCCTACTGGGAGGGGCGAATTAAAACCCAAGGTGGTTTTAAAGGTAAAGGTTATGCAGAGTTAGTTGGCTATTAGTGGGTTATAAAAGTTTTTAAAAAGAAATGCACTTAAGCGCATGCTAAGTGCATTTTATTATTTAAAGCTAAGGTGATACACCTGATCTTATTGGTTGTATTTTACAGGGCCGTTCACATTATCAATGCTTACATCGCCAGAACCTGCTTCAGTAATAGTCAATGATTTTGCATGATTAACACGAATACTGCCCGAACCATCTTCAATGGTAACGTTTGCATCAACATGCTCAATGGTTAAGTCGCCTGAGTTATCTTCAACGTCTACAGCGCCATTAATATGTTGTATTGCTATGCTGCCCGAGCCGTCTTCAACGGTTAATGTACCGCGCACATTATTTACACTCATATCGCCTGAACCATCATCAATATTTGCATTGCCATTCACGTTATTAATAGTAATGCTGCCCGAACCATCGTTAAGATCTAGGTTACCAGTGATGCTTTGAAGCGAAATATCACCCGAGCCATCGTCTATGTTTAGGTTTTTAGCGCCATTGATTGATAAGCTGCCTGAGCCATCTTTTACATCAATATTATTTTTCATGCCGTTAATAGTTATATCGCCCGAGCCATCATCAATATCTAACTTAAGGTTGTTAGGGACGGTGACCACTAAATTAATGCTTGGCGATTGACCGCTGTAAAAGCTAATTCCATTATTACTTGTATTTTGGGCAACAAGCTTTGCTTTGGTTCCACTCTGATCGAGTGTGAGTTCGTATTCGTCGTCAATATCGGCTGTGTAAATAGTGGCGTCAACATTAATACTGGTTGCTGATGATGAGCCCATTATTTTAAGTGAACCTGCGCCGCTTAATACGTCTAGGTATTCAAGGTTATTGCTAGGTAATGTAAGTTGTTGTGTTTGTTTTACCGATGCAACGCTTGGCGAAATATGAAACACGCAGCCACTTAATAATAAAATACCGCTAATTAGCGAAAGTGGTTTAGCAATGGTAGATACAGTTGATGAGCTCATGGTTAGTCCTTTTAATGTGACGTTATTTGTTAATATAGCAAGACTAGAGCAATAATGGGGCCTAAATTTAAGTGTTTGTTTTATAATGAATTTAGTTTTTTGCTAAAAATTAAAAGACTAATTAGTGGTTAAAATTACTAACTATTAATAAAAAGGATGCATAGCGCATCCTTTTTGTTTTAACGACTGGTTTTAATTATACAAATTAAAAGCTGTAAGTAATGTTACCGTATAAAAAGCGGCCATCTAAACTGTACGGTGTATAGGGTGTGTACGGGAATATTTGGCTAAAGGTAGAGTAACCAATGTTATCGACCGTAGCTTGCGGGTATTGGTCAAATAAGTTATTGGCACCCAGTGCAAATTTCCATTCATCATTAGGACGATATGCCACTTCTAAATCGGTTATCCATTTAGCGTCTAGGTATTCATCGCGATCGCTTGTTGTGGAAATATCAGCAACTTCACCGTAACGTGTTGCACGTAACGTTGTTTGCCATTCGTTAAAGTTCCACACGGCCGACAGATTCAGTTTGTTGTCTGGTGTGCCTTCTTCAAAACGACCTACTTCACGGCGTGCAAATACAACGTAGTCGTCTCCTAAAGAGTTTAGTTGTTCAGGATTATCGTCAACGTGTGTCACTTCGGTGTCGTTAAAGTTAGCCGCTGCGTTTAAGCGCACATCGCCAAAGTTATCTAACTGAAGTAGGTAAGTTGCAACAATGTCTACGCCTTGCGTGCGCGAGTCGATTGCGTTAGTAAAGTAGCGTACGCTTTCGGTATTTAACTCACCAGCATCCGCTAAAATTTGTTGTACTGCGGCACCGCTTAAGTTTTCCGAGAGCACAATACGGTCATCAATATCAATACGGTAGGCATCAACCGTTAAGCTAAAGTTACCTTGGGTGTAAACAAAACCAGCAGTTAAGTTAACTGAGTCTTCAGCGTCTAACTGTTTTGCGCCAAGGGCTTGCGCTGCGGGTGCATCTGTTGGGAATAGGCCTACTTCAAACGCTTGGTTGTTTTCAAGTACGGTTGAAATTTGGCGATACGAGCTTTGTGCAAGCGATGGTGCACGGAAACCTGTGCTAATTGCCCCACGTAGCGATAAGTTTTCGTTTACGCTGTAACGTGTTGCAAGCTTTGAGGTAAAGGTGTTGCCAAAGTCGCTGTAATCTTCGTAGCGGCTTGCTAAAACCATGTTCCAGTTGTCGGTTAGGTAGGTGTCAAACTCAACAAATAGTGCAACGTTATGGCGGCTTTCATCGGTTACGCTTTCTGGACCAAAACCCGAAAGTACTTGTGCGCCACCGGCAGCAATTGGGTTGCCATTGCTATCAAGTGCAGTAATGTAAGAGGCTTCTTCACCTTGTTCTATTTTATAGCTTTCGTGGCGGTATTCAGCACCTAGAGTAAAAAATACGTCGTCAGGTAATCCTAAATCAAGGGTTGTGCTGGCATCACCATTGACTATAAATTGGTCATAAACTAGTGCGCCGTTATCAAATTCGGTGGGGCTGGTGGCACCCAAAGACGTATTTAAGCTATTTACAACGCCCAATGCAAAGTCGTTGCGGCCATAGTTGGTACTTACATCCCATGTCCAGTCGCCCGTTTCACCTTCTAGACCTAGGGCAAATGAGTAGTCCTCAACATCGGTTTCAATTTGCGGTAAAAAGCCATCTGGGTAGAGTGCTAATACGTTACGGCTGTCTTGTGCACGGCGGTAAAAGCCACCTGAGTTACCTTCTCGTTTTGAGTAGCTACCAAATGAATACAGGTTAAGGCTGTTATCTAGCTCGTAACCCATATTGTAAAATAAAGCGTAATCTTCAAGGTCAGCTTTACCAAAACGATGGTTGTAACGGTCAATAGTAAATTCGCGCGGGTCTAGGCTGCCATCGTCAAGGCGGCTATATTGCTCGCGAGGATCAAAACCAGAGCGTTGTGTTGGGCTGTTATCGCGGTATTCAATCGATACGTTTACAAAGCCGCTGTCTGATAATGCAAATCCAGAGTTAGCGCTAATTGTGCGTGTGGCGCCATCGCTAATTTCGCGGTCATCACCTAGGTTAAATGCAAGGTCACCGTTTGCATCTGCGTAGGTGCTTTCTAAGTTCGGTGCGCCCGCCATTTGTGTATCGTATTCACCATAGGTTACGCTTACACTACCGCCTTCAGAGGCATCCTTTAAAACAATATTAATCACCCCAGCAATGGCATCAGAGCCGTATTGCGCTGCAGCGCCATCGCGAAGTACTTCTACGCGCTTAATGGCTGATGTAGGGATCATGTTTAAATCTACCGCAGTAGATCCTCTGCCTACAACACCCGCTAAGTTTAAAAGCGCGCCAGAGTGACGGCGTTTACCATTGATAAGCACTAAAGTGTGATCGGGCGCTAAGCCGCGCAGTACAGCAGGTTTTGCGTGGTCTGTTCCATCACCTAAAGTGGCACTTGGAAAGTTAAAGCTAGGCACTTGGTTGGCAAGAACTTGGCTAATCTCAAGTTGGCCTGTGCTTGCCATGTCGCTGCTAGTAATAATATCTACTGGCACTGAGCTTTCAGCAATACTTCGCAAACTACGGCGAGTACCTGTTACTGAGATTACTTCGATATTCTCTTGTGCCTGAGTATCTTGCTCTGCTGCATTAGCTGTAACAAAAGAGCCGCCAAGTGCAGAGGTTACGGCCAGGCTAAGTGCTAATTTATTGGCTGATAAACGCTTAAAAGTCATTTATGTTCCTTAAGAACGTCGTTGTTTTGGTGAGTTTGAAAAAGGAGCGAATCATATAGAAGCGCTCAACTACGTGCAAAGATAAAAACCATCTATGTTATTCACGTTTTTAATAAGTAAGGCCACTGTTTACGTACGTTACAGACGGTTAGATCGTTACTGTTGTAATCTTGTGGCGAATGGTTGAGAAATCAATAAAAGTAAAAGAGAGATTGAAAAAAAGTGATAGGCATAAAAAAGCCAAGTTAAAAACTTGGCTTAGAAAATACGTTTAAATAAATGCCTAAAAAATTACTCAGGCGCAACTTCAAGTGTTGTAAATAATGCATAACGACCTGAGTCTACGCCTTCTTCCTTTACATCAACTTCAGTGGCGGTTTCAATTAAATAGATACCCGGTGCGTACCATGTTGTTGTAAAGAAGCCGTTTTTATCGGTGGTTACTTTTACTTCGCCACGCTCGTTACGGTAGCGAGTGTCGCCTCTTAAAATATTTACTTCAATACCTTCGCCTGCAGGCTTCCCGTCTTGTAGTAATTGAAAACGCGCTTGCTCGCCTACAAATAAATCGTTTGGATGGGTTGGGCCACTTAGTTCAAGGCCTAAACCTAATAATGCAGGCTTAGATGTACCGTTACGGCTTACAAACGTGTCTACCGTTGAAATCACTTTAGAGGTGCGTACGCCTTGAGCGTTGCTAGGTAATTTAGCGTCTGTTTTTTTGCCAAATACACGTTTGCGTTTACCTTCTTCATCTTTATAAAAGGTCATGTACATTGGCTTTTGTGTCATTGCAATGTGGTAGGTGCCCTGTTCAGTTAAACTAACTGCGGCTGAGCTTTTGCGTTTTAAGTAATAAGCACGAATAGTGTCGCTAACCGGCTCGCCGTTTGGCATAAGCGCCATGAGTAATGTGTCGTCCCATTGAGCGTCTTTTTCTTTTGGCTTAAAGGCTTTGTCGGGGGCAAACATTTCGTTAGAAATACTCGCATCAATCATTACATAATGCGCTTTATCGCCAGAAAGTGAGGTGTGTGATGGTAATAACCAACGGCCATGTGCGCTGGCTGATGTAGATACCAGCGCTGATAAACTAAGTGCGCCAATTAATGCTGTTTTTAATAAATTAATTTTCATTTTTCTGTCCTTTAAATTCGAATTATAAATAGCTACTACTTAGCGTTTACGGTAACAAAACTGGTTGAAAACTCTTTTTTACCATCGATGGTAATTTTACCTGGCTTTGTTAAATCGAGTTCGAGGCGTTTGTAATCACGGCCTCCTTCTTCACGAACAACTTCAATATTTAAAAGGTATTTACCAGGTGCTACGGCGTTGCCGTCTAAATCTTTACCTTGCCAATCAATTGTATAAGTACCAGCGCGCTTAGTGGCGCCACTTATACCGTCAAAGTTAATATTGGTTTTACCTGCTTTACGCCACCATTGACGTAAGTCTTTAAACCATTCGGCTTTTTGAACCCAAAGTGCAAGCGTTGTTACGTGTTTGCGCTCTGGTGTTTCTAGCCACACAGCAACGTACGGTCGATGATAAGGTTGTACGTCAAGGTCGGGTAGGGTGAGTTCAATCTCTAGCTGTGGCGTTTGTGCCTGAACCGTTGTTTGAAATAGTGCGGCAACCATTAATAATGCTGCGCTAAATACAGTACTAACTTTTAACATTAAGACACTCCTTTAATTTGTGGTACCCAGCATAAATAAATAACCAATGGCGTTGCGATGCCTAAAACGGTTATCCATATACCTGCTAAGCGTTTTTTTCTGTTTTGAAACAAAATAATCATGCCGGTAATGGCAAAAATAATCATTAATACCTGTCTCTTATACACATCTGACGCTGCCGACGACTCCTTACGTGT
>OJAZ01000136.1_pt1 | contig 40383 bp, 38 predicted proteins | sample 1589851 | NCBI WGS metagenome assembly OJAZ01 (sample SAMN05416792, study PRJEB24817) | seawater metagenome | isolation source: Sea water | place: Canada:Atlantic | collected 2013-07 | reverse complement strand
GTGAACTTGCATTAGTAGCAAATAGCTTAAGTTATTACCAGCTATAAATATTATACTTTCTGTAGCTTATAGGACATGTAAAAAAAAGGAAGGTTTTCCCTTATTCTTACTAAATTAATGAGGACTCACCTGAATGACCGTTCCTCGCTCTAAGCGGACTAGAAAAATTTCACAAAATTTATTAATTAAATTTATAAATTCTTAAACACTAGGATGATTAAAAATTTATTGCCAAAAGAATTCTGGAATCAAATTTAGATTAGATCTATTTAATAAAATTAGAGGGCTAGTGCTTTTTTAAATCATGCAATTGATAAAAAACTTTAGTCTCGTTGTAACTTCAAGATACCTTAGAGAAGCCAGAGCAAATTGATGGCATTTTAAGTTCAGGCAGAACCAGACTCAACTACTGAATCTGGTTCGTGCTATAAATAAGCTCGTCATCATATTTTTAAATTAAAGCTGTTATTTACCTAACAAACATCCAAATACCGGCAGCTATCATAAATAAGTTTTCTGTTAGAGAGATAAACCCTAGTGGTACGTTACTGTCACCGCCTACACACGCACATTTTAACTCTCGTTTATCTATATAGACTGCTTTTATCACTGAAACAGCACCAACCCCACCTATGAATAATGAAATAGGGGCAATAATATAGGCTGGTAACCCGGCTATCATTCCAATGCCAACAAATGCTTCTAAAAATGGGTAAACATAAGCGTACCTGACTACTTTCATAGCGACTAAGTCATAGGTTATAAATGAATTAGTAAAGCTAAATAAGTCTTGAAGCTTTTGTATTGCTAACACTGCCATTGTTAGGGCTACAAACAGTTCAGCGGTTTGCATTGATAATAAGCTATTATCCGATGCAAAACTAAATGCCACACTAAGCAAAAAACTAACCGAAAAAATCGCAATCACGGGCGTGTAAGTTGTACCTTCTTGGGCTGCTTGTGGCTTATTAAAGTAATCACGTAAATCGTCGTAGCCACCTATACGTTTATTATCAATAAATGCTTGAGGTGTAGTTTCTACACTGTGTTGTTTTTTAAATTCATCTGTTTGCTCTCGAGAAGTTAAAAGCTGATCATCAACTGTATATCCCTCTCGCTCTAGTAGGTCTTTTGATTTTAAACCAAACGGACAAATATGCTCATCTGTTGCCATTCTAAAAAGTTGGGCTGATTTACTCATGCTTTACTCCTTATGTTATGCGGTTTATTTATTTATTTGAATTGAAATCTGGAACAGCTCTTAATTGTGCTTGAGCATTGGTTTGTGCAATGCCGTTTTGCTCTATATCTTTTAGGAGCCATTGCATTTCTTTTATTTCTCGCTCTTGGGCTTCAATTATATTTGTAGCAAGCTTTTGAACGCGTTTATCTTTGATTTTTGCCCTGTCACTGGTGAGTATGGCAATTGAATGATGTGGGATCATCGCCGACATCCATGAGCTATCATCAACAGTCACTTGTGAGCGAACTAAAAATAAACTTCCTGCAAATACGGCAACACTAGCAATGAGTACTGTTATATTTTTCTTTTTATCTTTATACATATTGAGCATGAAAAGTAGCATTATCACTGCCATCGTGGCTCCCATATAAAGCGCCATATAAGTACGAGTTTCACTAAAATAAACATGACTAAGTTGGTAGGTGTTCAAATACATCAATACAAACATGGTTATTGTGGATGTTGCTATCATTAAAAAAAATTTTGAATAGTGTGACATTGTATTGCTCCTTAAAAGTTTTGTATTTTGTTTTTACATGTGAGTAATTTTTACACTATCAAGCTCACAAATCAGTGTTTCCTGTTGTGTAAAATGGGTATTTAATAATTAACTCAAGAATTATGCCGTTAGGCTAAAATTGCTCGCTGGATTTACTTATGTATCTGTAGGTTTCTTCATTTGAGTTGTCAGTGAGTAGTTCAATATTATATTTGTGAAATATACCCTCCATTTCCATTCCGGGAGTGCCAATAGGCATGGCTGGTACACTTAAGCCTGTAATGTGCGGAGCGTGTTGCCCAGATAAAAACTGTTTTATATGTTTAACGGGAACATGACCTTCAAATACAAATCCATCGGCTGACACGGCTGTATGGCATGAGCGCATATTAGGTTTTATTTGATACTGAGATTTAATCGACCCCATGTCATTAACGTTAATTGCTTTTGTTTGAATATTGTTTTCACTCAAATGAGCAATCCACTTATTACAACATCCACAATTTTTACTTTTATAAACGGTAAGCTCAATTTCAGGTTTTTCTGAATTTTCATAGATTATTGATGTTTTATGCTGTTTTTCGATACTCATTGCCGAAAATGACATAGTTAATGATAAAAAAAACGCTGAGGTAATGTAGATTACTCGCATTGTTAACTCCTTAATTAGACCAGTGAATATGAGTGATTTTCCAACCTTTATCGGTGTTTTTTAATGTGATTGATTCCATTCCCATAGACTTAATATCTTTTCCTTTGTACTTTCCTTGAGTTTTACTTCTTGAAATTGAGTAAGCTATGTCTCCATTTGTGTGAACTTGATGCTCTAGCAGTTCACTATCAACTGCACTTAAGAATTTCATATCCGCTATCATATGATGGTTCGCGTATACATCTGCAGAACGCTCAACAATTCCGCCTTCAAAAATGACGACATCGTCGGCCAGTAATTTACGGGCACCTTTGGCATCGCCTTGTTTTAGGGATGCATGAAATAAGCTAACTGCCTTTGCAGCTTCGCTATCAACATTAACAAAGACCCAGCCTTTTTTTGTGTGCTCTTCATGGGTGTGTGCGTTCACAGCAAAAGAACTAACAGCGCTAAAAATTAGTAGCAATAAAATTTTTAAATTAAAGGATTTAATTAACATACGTTTCCCTTTTTATTAATCGTTAAATAGGCGGACCAACAAGTGTTGTAAATACACTTGTTGTAATAAGTACAAATAGGGCAATTAATATTTCAACAGTGATCGAGCGTTTTAATATACTTATATGGTGTTGTTGAGTGATTTGCGGGACTAAAAAAAGCTTATGCCATGCACCTAGTAACAGCATCGCGCTGACGAGTAACAGCTTTAATAAAATTAGTTGCCCATAATTTGATGTAAACAATGCAGAAAATGACTCTAGGTACTGCAGGAGCAGAGTTAAGCCCGAAATAAGTAGTACAAATACAATAACAATAGCGAGTTGACCAAAGTAATGCATTAACCGCTTTACTTCACTGGTAGGTAGTAAAGTGCAGCTTTTGTAAAGCGGCCACAATGACCCTAACCAGCTCGCAATGGCAATAAGGTGAAAGGTTAAAATACTTTTCACTAACCCATTTTCATTTGCACTGTGCCCAGTAAAAGTGAAGCTATAAGCGATAAACCCAAGCATGATTAGTATAACGGCAACGTTTTTATAACCTGCTACGTTATCATCTGATTCCACACTCCACATACATGCGCTAATTAGAGCAATAATGAGCGCTGGTATTCTAAACGTTGCTTGGTCACCTATGACTGATTGCCAAACAATTTCAAGCATAAAGGGGTCAAACATTCCCATAAAGCCTGATTCAGCCATTGCTCCAGCTTCTATTGGTACTTGTAAAAGTGCAGCAATACTACCTGTAACTACACACGTAATTTGCCAACGTTTTAAGAACTGATAAAAGCTAATTAAGTGATGCCCTGCAACATTGCTGTTGCCACACATAAAGCGCATTAATAAAGTGCCCGCAAGCCCTGAAATTGCGATATAGCTTGCTAGTTTTAATAATAGTAAGAGTACTGACCATTCACTTAATTGCATTATGTTGCTACTTAATGATTATGTTTGCTGTGGGTATTAGATTGTACTTGCATCATCTTATGCGATTCACTTTTGTGTACCATAAATCTAAACGTGTCGGTCATTTTATGTCCATCACCACCCAGTGCTGTCCATTTAACCGTGTAAGTGCCTTGGACTAAGCTCGGCAATGACCAACTAAAGTCTGTGCTTGGGGTAGAGCTTGGTTTGAAATCAAAGTTTATTGATTTATTTTTTTCATCTTTGATGATGACTTTTGCTAGCCTTACTTCACCACCAAAAGTTAACGAAAGTTGCTCTGGGCTTTTCATTAACATGGCTTCTTGCGCAGGTGTTGATTGCTTGAGTGATATATGCGCTGATGCGGAAAATGTAAGTACTAAACCTAAAATAGCTACTGCAGAATTAAAAAACTTCATAATTACCTCTTATTTAAAATGATTAAAACCAAAATTTAATACCCGTAACAAATGCGGTGTTGTTGCTACTTTGTCCACTTGATGTGGCATAGTCGGCGGTATTGCCAAATTTATTGCTCCATTCAACGCCAATATAGGGCGCAAACTGGCGTGTAAATTCATAACGAACCCTAAAGCCAATCGCGCTGCTTGATAGGCCACTTCCAAGTTCGTTTTGTTTATCGTTTTTGCCATAAAGTGTAATTTCGGCTCGCGGTTGTATAATTAGCTTTTGCGTGAGTAATAGTTCGTACTCTGCCTCTAACGTAAATGCGGTATTGCCTCGCTCACCTACGTATGCTGTCATATCAAGTTCAAACCAATAAGGGGCTAAACCTTGTAAGCCAAAAGCCAACCATTGCCGATTTTCACCTTCTTTATTGTAATCAAGACGAACACCTGCTTGAGTATCCCAATATGCTGATACGGCGTGACCCCATAAAATATCGGTTTGGTTTTCTTCAATACTTCCTTCGCTGAAATCACCCTCGGTTTTAATTACCAATCGATCAAAGGTAGTGCCGTACCATGCTTGTAAGTCAAATACACCTGCGTTTGCTTGCTCGTTATATTCAAGACGATCGCCTAGTAATGCGTAAAATGGATGCTCATCAGCGAGTGTTAATCGCTCATTGCCCTCAAGCGCATATGGGCCTTCTGTTAAAGTTGTTCCCGCAGAGTAAGCATGGGGGTCTCTTGCATCTTTAGGTGCACTTCCTCCTTGTGGTTGCATCTTAGCGCTATTCATTTGTGCCATTTCACTTTGCGCTAATAAAGGGAAACTAATTAATGAAGCCCCTGTTAACATTAATAAACCTAATGATTTAGATAGTTTTAATTGTTTCATGATACGACTACCTCTCTAAACATACCGGCATCCATATGGAATAATAAATGGCAATGCCAAGCCCAGCGACCTACATCGTGAGGGGTGGTTAAAAAGCTGATTCTTTGTGCGGGTTGAACAGGTATCGTATGACGTCGCACTTGCACATCACCTTGCTCGTTTTCTAAATCACTCCACATACCATGCAAATGCATAGGGTGCGTCATCATGGTATCGTTTTGTAAAATAACTCTTAAACGTTGGTTATGCTTCATATGCACTGGCGTGCTTTTACCAAATTCTAAGCCATCAAATGACCAGCTATAACGCTCCATGTTTCCGGTTAAATGCAGCTCAATTTCAGCTTCTGGCTCTTGCTGGTTAGTGATCCCTTCAAGTGAGTGTAAATCTGCAAGTGTTAAAACACGACGACCATTTTTACGTAAACCAATACCAGGATCATCAAGATTTGTTCTAGGCATATCAACGCGCATATCAACTGAAGCTCCATACTCCGTTTTTGCATGACGCACTTTAGAGCTGGCAACCGCTAATGGGTTTTCAGACATACCATGTTTGCTATGATCCATCGCCATTGCACCGTGGCCCATAGCGCTATGATCCATTTCTTTAGAGTTCATACCTGACATGCCTGCCATACCAGCCATTGCAGAGTGCTCACCGCCGTGGGTCATATTGCCCATCATATCGGTCATCGTTAACCATTCAACAGGGTCAAGTGCAGGTACTGGCGCATCAATATTAGGCGAGCTTGATAAAGTTCCTTTTGCGTAACCAGAGCGATCCATACTTTGAGCAAAAATCGTATAGGCATCATTTTTAGGCTCAACAATTACGTCGTAGGTTTCACCAGGGCCGAATCTAAATTCATCAACTGTCACTGGTTCAACGTTTTGCCCATCTGCTTGTACAACCGTTAGTTTTAACTCGGGGATACGCACGTCAAAAAAGCTATTACTAGAGCCATTAATAAACCTTAACCTAAGCTTTTCACCGACTTTAAATAATCCACGCCAGTTTGCCATTGGAGTACTACCGTTCATTAAAAAAGTCATTGCTGATGCAGATAAATCAGCTAAATCTGTAGGATTCATTCGCATCTGATTCCACATTTTTCGGCGCTGTAGAGCATTTGAAATACTGCTGCTTGAAACGTCATCGAAAAACTCTGGGACAGTGGGTTGATTGAAATTAAATACATCACTCTGTACTTTTAATTTACGGAACAGCGCCATTGGGTCATCATCAGTCCAATCAGATAATTGAATAACATGCTCGTTATCTGCACTAATAATATCGTTTTCTCGCGGTTCAATAATTAATGCACCGTACATGCCTGTCATTTCTTGAAAGCCACTATGTGAGTGATACCAATATGTACCGCTTTGTTGCAGTTTAAATTTATAAACAAAGGTTTCGCCCGGCATAATGCCTTTAAAGCTGATACCTGGTACGCCATCCATTTGATACGGTAAAATAATGCCATGCCAATGAATTGAACTCGGTACTGATAACTTATTTGTTACTCTAATAGTAACGTCATCGCCTTCTTTGAGGCGCAAGGTAGGAGCGGGTATAGATCCATTGATAGTTGTCGCCATACGTACTACGCCAGTAAAGTTAACCGGCGATTCATCTATAACCAGATCAATTACTTCGCCGCTAAGTTCGGGCACAGTGCCTGTTATTGTTCCTGCTACTAAAGATGATGCAGCATGTAATACACTCGGAAAAGCAGCAAGTACACCTCCTGCAATTAAGCCTTGAACAAATCGTCTTCGTGGTGTGCTAACCTGTTGTGATGACTTTTTAAACCCCATTTCCTTACTCCTTCATAGCAGAATATGTATTGAGTATAGAAAATAGACCTGTCTTCAACATGACGCGAACATTACAAAGTTGTAATCTTGGTGTCATGTTGCTGTAGTGACAGATACTGCATAATATTTGCAGAGGTAGTTGTTAGGACTTTAATGAAGGAATTGTATGCGCTTATTAGTTGTTGAAGATGAAGCAAAAACGGGAGATTATTTAAAACAGGGACTAAGTGAAGCTGGTTTTCAGGTTTCTTTGGCGCGCAATGGTCTTGACGGTCATCACCTAGCAATGACCGAATTATTTGATGTAATAATACTTGATGTCATGTTACCTGACGTATCCGGTTGGAAAATTTTACAGTCGCTACGTGAAGCAGATAACAAAACCCCAGTACTATTTTTATCTGCTCGCGATAGCATAGACGATAGAGTAAAGGGGCTCGAACTTGGTGCTGATGACTATTTAATAAAGCCTTTTGCTTTTGCTGAAGTTTTAGCAAGAGTACGCACTCTTATTCGCCGTGGTGCAGTACAAACAGTTGACGATATACTGATCGTTGCTGATTTAGAAATGGATATTCCAAAGCGAAAAATACAACGTGCAGGCAAGCGTATTTTATTGAGTAATAAAGAGTTTAGCTTACTTGAACTATTGTTACGGCGCGAAGGTGAAGTACTGCCACGTTCGTTAATTGCTTCTCAAGTATGGGATATGAATTTTGATAGCGACACCAATGTGATTGATGTTGCCATTCGTAGGCTAAGAGCAAAAGTTGATGATGACTTTACTATTAAATTAATTCATACAGTTCGCGGTATGGGCTATAAATTAGAGGTTGAAACTGATGGCTATTAAGTCACGGCCTTTATCACTTACGATGCGTGTTGTGTTGTTTGTGGCTGTAACCGTTATTGCGTGCTTAACTTTAGTTGCCACCTTAATAAATAGTTCGATAAAACATCATTTTTTCCAGCAAGATAGTAGTGAACTGCATGTTATTAATCAATCTATTGAATTAGTTTTAAGACAACACTATAAATCAAACCTGAAATTTAAAAATGAATTATCTAACGCTGTAGCGGGTCATCACGGTGTTTACTATCAGGTAAATACCGCAAAAGGAGATCTCATTTTTCAAAGCTCTGAACGAGATTTTAGTGATTTTGTAATGAGTGCTAAGGCTTCAACTGGCTTTAACCGTAACAACATTACCTCATGGCAAAATGATACCCACACCTACCGAGCTCTGGTGAGTAATTTAAGTACTGAGCAACAGCAATACAAAATTACTACAGCGATAGACATGAGCTTTCATTTACACTTTCTCAATCAATTTCAACAAAGCCTTTGGGCCATTATGTTTGGCTCAGCGGTACTCATTTCATTGGTGGCTTGGTTTGCTGTACATCAAGGATTAAACCCTTTACGAGGTTTAAGTCAGAAAATACACGATATCCAAACTAATAAAATGGATGTAAGGCTCGATGAAAATAAAGTGCCTATTGAGCTTGTTAATATGGTGCAGTCGTTTAACTCAATGCTCGACAGGCTCCAGGGTGAATTTATTCGCTTATCAAATTTTTCTAGTGATATTGCTCATGAACTACGAACTCCACTAACGAATATAATTACTCAAACACAGGTTGGATTATCTAAAAAAAGGCAGTTGGAAGAGTATCAAGAATTATTATTTTCTAACTTAGAAGAACTCGAGCGATTAACGAAAATGGTTAGTGATATGCTTTGGCTCGCCAAAACTCAAAACGGGCTAATTAAACCAGTTCAAAACACTCTAAAAAGCCATGATGAAATTGAAGTGTTATTTGAGTATTTTGACGCTTTGGCTGAAGACTCATTGATTGCATTTAATAAAAAAGGTCAAAACCTTTGTTTTTATTGTGACAAATTACACTTTCGTCAATTATTATCAAACTTACTATCCAATGCAATTAGGTACGCTCCAAAAGGCTCATCAATCACTGTAAACAGTGAAATGACCACCGCTGAAAAAATATGCATTTCAGTGATTAATACAGGGGAGAGAATACCTTCTGAGCATTTACCTTATTTATTTGACCGCTTTTATCGACCTGATAAGTCGCGGCAACGACACAGTGACGGAGCAGGTTTAGGGCTTGCAATAGTTAAAGCTCTAGCGCAAGCAAACGGTGGAGATATAGAGGTCAGTTCAAATAATCAAACTACCAGCTTTAAAGTTTATTTAAATTTAGTTAAAAGCTAATTATTAAAACCAATAACTCAATGTTTGCTTGTAGCTCTTTGGCGAAGTTCAGCTAAGTGCCAGTTGCAGACGTTCGATAATGAGATTCATGAGCCAAAATTTGCTCTTATTCTCTCTTAGGGATTTTCTAATTAATTAGCTTTCACGCGTTGTTTACGGCATCTGCAACTTTTTCTGCAATTTCATATACCGTATTAGTTGCTGAATTAAGAGCAAACTTATCCACAAGCGTAGGACTCAACTTCATAATCTCATCTTTACTAATATTATGCCAAATAGGAAGAATGACTTTTTCACCCTCCATCTCTTTTGCGACTAATCCATTTAGTTCATATTGTGTCCAGTTTTTTTCGAAAAAACTTTTAGATAAAATAATTAAACCAAACCTAGATTGAGAAAGGCCTTTATCAATGGACTTCCTTAAACTATCACCAATTCTTAGTGCGTATTCATCATACCAAACTGAAACTCCCTGTTTTATGAGCTCATCTGCTAATGATTTCACAAAATCAGCTTTATCTTCAGAGGCGTGTGAAATAAATAAGTCGCTTGCTTTACCATCTTGCTTAGTTAAATCCTTAGCAAAACTGATCGGCATATTTTTTAATTGAGACAATATGTTTCCCTGAATTTTTAATTCTTCATTTAATGATTGATTAAGTGCAATATTCTTTCTTTTTTGAACTTTACCACCAAATTTTTCTTTATTTCGCTCAGCTAACTTTCTGGTTTTTTGAGCTATTTTTGACTTAACTTGTCGTCTAGCTTTAATAACAGACTTTTCTTTACTTTTTAAGGCCTTCCTTAATTTATGTATATCGTCATAAGGATCTGCATTTTTTAATTTTTTTACTGCCCACTCGAACTCTATCTCTCTAGTAATTACATTTTGTTCAAGTTTTCGTATTTCTGCATCTAGAAAGTTAACACCTTTATATTTGGGATGTTTCAAATTTATTCCTTAAATGCTTAACATTTCTTAGTGTTCGAAGGGCACATCTGAGCGGATGTAAAGCTCGCCTTTATAATCTATATAGTTTTAACAAATAACTTTAGATATTACTATCACAGTTTTCCATTGTATTTAACCAACCTCAATGGCCGGTAATCGCTCTTTTGAGGCATTCGCCTCAACACGTTTTGGGGCAGAAACGAGTTACGCTTTAATGCCCGCTCATGGCACTTAGGCGAACTTCGGCAAAGAGCGAGAAGCAGACGGTCATCTTTTTATATCAAATGCATTTAAGATTTCCTGACTTGAATTAACTGTTGTATTGTAAATAGTAATTTTGCTCCTGTATAAGGAGCGATATAAGTATCGTGAGATAAGGTTTACTTAGCTACTTTTTGTTAATGTAAATAAGGTAATAATTAATTTTTAAGGTTGAAGTAATGGAATATAACAATCTATCCAAGCTTGTAAAAAAAGTTCTCAAAACAGATCAAAGTGGTAATACAACAATGCCCTCAAGACGCGAAATGACAAGCAAAATTTTTGCGTTTATTATGCTTATTCCTGGAATTACTAGCATTGTGATGACAGTAACAAGCGAAGGAGGGGAAAGTATTTTCTTCGCTATTTCTGCAAGCTTCTTTTTAAGTATATCAATATTGCTTTTTGGTCGAAAGAGCCGCTTAGAGTTTAACGGGACAGAAAAACAGCTTAATTTAAAAACCGCATTATGGGGTTACTTTCAAAGAAGTAAAATTGTTGTACCGTTTGATACACTATCATTTGAATTAAGTAGTATAGGCGCGCAAGGCCCTTATCAAATTAAGTTTGTTGATCAGTTATATGAATTTAAACAGTATACAGATGCTAAGATGTTCATTTCGTTTTTATATACGAAATATAATACTACTGCAGTTGAAACCATATCGGATTGGCCTAATAAAACACCGATAAGGTTTGCTCAAAGTGAATTATATAACTCACCTCAAGTTACTCATGATACTAAAAAAGCTAATTCAAACTCTCACCTGGAAGATGAAGATTTTAATAGTGAAGATCTTGTTTTCATTGAAATATGGGATCGCAAATCGCTAATAAAACTATCCCTGCCATTTTTTGTTTTTACAGCCATTGCCGGCTTAGTTAAATACGGAGTGCTGTAATGTATTTTAAAGAACTATCTAGTGAGCTAGCTATTTATCGACAACCAAGGTTAACTAGATTATTGCTAGTTTTGTTGTGTGGTTTCTTTTTATTTATCGGGCTAATTAATGTGTTTAATTCTGATGAAGCAAAATCATTACCGATATGGGTATCTGGGTTTATATGCTGGCTAGGGTGGAGTGGTTCGTTTGGTGGCTATGTATGTCGTTTTGATCTCGCAAAACAAACCTTGGAATTAAAGTCGAGTAGTTTATATACTATTTTTAAACGTGTTTATAAATTATCAGATATTAAAGGTTTTAAAGCTATACCTAGAAAAGGCTACACACATGACTATAGATTATATGCAGTGTTAACTGATAATACTCATATTGCTTTCGCAAACTACAAAGGACGAGGGTTTGCAGTTAAGGAGTGTATAAAAATGGCTGAATTTGTCAGTAAGCCTTATCAAATCAATATTGATACAGCTTCATTATGATTTTCTTAGAACAAAGTAGCGTGGATTAACATTTTTTTAGAAACCAATGCCAGACGCTTACTTCAGGTCTGGCATTGGTTCAAACTTAAGCATCGATCTGTTCTGATACTTCTAACGCATCATCAACTTCTATTCCCAAGTACCTGACAGTGCTTTCTAGTTTTCTATGGCCAAGTAGAAGCTGACAGGCTCTTAAATTTTTAGTTTTTTTGTAAATTAGTGATGGTTTAGTACGTCTCATAGAATGAGTGCCATATTGAGTCTTATCTAACCCAATTGAAGTGACCCAAGAATCAACTATACGTCCATATTGACGGGTTGAAAGGTGTTCTGAGGAATGAATTCGTGACTTAAACAAGTAATCATAAGAGTTGAGAGTAAATTGCTCTATGAGCGCCACAATTGATTTCCTTGTATTCCCAGTAATTTCAAATTGAACGGGCATACCAGTCTTTTTTTGAACGACTATTGCCCTTGATTGAATTGTTTTACCATGTGCGATGTCGTTAACTTTTAGTGAAACTAAATCACACCCTCTTAGTTTGCTATCTATGGCTAGGTTAAATAGTGCTAGATCTCTTATTTTATGAAAAAGTTCTAGTCGTATTCGGATAGCCCATATTTGCTGTAATTTCAGAGGTAACTTTTGTCCTACAAGCTTATTTTTATTCCAAGGCTCTTTAGGCTGATATATTGTTAACTGGTGCATTAGTTGTACTCCGGTGTTTATGGAGTTTTAAGCTTAGCCCGCTACAAAAGAATTCGGGTATGAGCGATAAGCGGTCAGTCAGGTGAGTCGTCATTAACTTAGTCAGAATAAGAGGAAACGTTCCTCTTTTTTACATGTTTATATATGCCACAGAAAGAATAATATTTATAGCTACAAATAGTTTTCATTATTTGCTATTAATATAAGTTCATAAAATAAGGACGTTTTCGCGCTAAAATAGGTAAGATGTTCTCTTATAAAGTGTTATATGCCAAGGGAAACTCAGGGAGTGGTTCATGATCAACAGCATTCTTCACAAACTCGATCAATTAAAAGATTATGAAGTGCACTACAAGCAGGTTTCTGGTGTTAAAACTATGGTTCAGGGACTGGAATACCACTTTGATAACTATATGGCGCAGACAAAAGTGAGGGAGCAACCTTTTTGGTTTCATGAGGTAGTTGCGTATCTGAACAGATTAGGTCAAATCTATTACTTTTTTAAATCTGATTTCATAAAAGTGGTTGACTCAGAAATGCCTAATATTCTTAAAATTATTCCTTTGAGAATGAAATACTCTGCTCATAGGAGTGTTGATGCTCCAAGGGGAAACGATCATTTAGTCATGATGGATATATCAATGCCAAATATTCACTATGTTCACTCATACTATGGTAGTGAAGAGAGAGATGTAGTAAACCCTAATGAGTGCTCACGTGGCTTTTGCATACCAAGAGTTGATGCCAATGGTGATCGCGACGATGTGAGAATTTTTCTTGACTACGAGCATGATGGCATTTTAGCTGATATTGGACTGGTTCTAGATAGAAAATTGAGAGAGTTTGGCATATAACAAACGCATCAAGGCGCTCGCAGGCTCCCTAGGACATCAAAACTACGCGGCAGTTACCAATGTCTGCTCTTGGCACTGAGCCGAACTTCGGCAAAGAGCGAAAAGCAGACATTGACCGTTAATCGTTTCAACGACGGCAATTAGCCATACGTTGCATGTTTGCTCCCTTACTGGTTTTACGATATCCAAAACCGACATAACGACCATTAAGCAAATACCAAAGTAAAATAGGTATGTGCTTCAATCATATAGCCAAAGAGGATAAAGCGTTAATAGCACTGCTACAGGCCCTAGAATGCTGAAGACAGCTCTGGTATGGTTTTTATTTTTGTGCCAGTTGTATAAGTTTACCAATAGTTCCAAAGATGCAAAAATAGGTAAAAGCGTATTTACAGCTATTCCTTCGAAGTGAGAGAAGAAGCCTAGTCCTAATGCCGATGCAAGTGACCTTAATGCAGGGAAGCAGGCCGTGCCGCTAGCCAAACGCCACTAGAGCCTACTCTGTCTAATATTTTATTTATCATTTGAAAGTCTATTGGTTGATATTACCATCATTCTAAACTCCGTATATAAGTACGGAGTCAATCATTTTAATGAATCAATTATGGGGCAATGTGTTGGATCTTCGTTTTGCATACAGGTATTTGTCATATCCACAATTACTTTCTCTAAACGTTGAAGGTCATTAATTTTGTCTCGAATGATTGCTAACTTTTGTCGGCTTAATAGCTCAACTTGAGTGCAGTTGCTGTCCATAGACATTAGCGATTTTATTTCTCTTAACGTAAAGCCGAGCGCTTTGGCTTTTGTGATAAACCTAAGTTGTCCTGCTATTGTTTCGTCATATTGTCTATAACCAGATATTGGTTTTTCAGGTTGTGTAATCAGCCCTTCTCGTTCATAAAAACGAATGGTTTCTACATTTAAATTTAATGATTGTGCTAATTTGCCAATGGTTTACATTATTGCCTTTGTGAATACTACTAATCTAAAGTTATATTTAGTTTAGCTATCCAATGATTTGATGATGCCGCACGCTTCAATTGTATTGTCTGAACCACAAGCACTTGCCATCTGTTGTAATTCAGCTTTAAGCGCCCTTAATTCTTTCATACGTTTATTCACTAGTGCAAGTTGCTGATCAATTAATGCATTAACGCTAGAGCAGCTTTCTTCTGGCTTATTTTTTAATTCGATAAGACGTTTAATATCATTGAGTGATATATCTAGGCTGCGACAATGCTTTACGAATTCCAATTGTTTAAGTGCTTTACTATCATACAGCCTGAAATTACCTTCTGAACGGTTTGGATTTAACAGTAATCCTTCTCTTTCATAATATCTAATCGTTTGTATTGAACAGCCCGATTTTTTTGACAATTCGCCTATTTTCATCAATTTCCCCCAGACATTTGACTCTATAGTTACTATAGGATCTATAGTATAGGTATGCAACGAAAGGGATATATAAAAATGACTGAGAAATATTTAAACAATACGAATATCGTTAATTTTGAACACAAAGATATCCAATCCCTGATCGATCAACGAGGGTGGAAAAATTTGGATAATTTCAACAAAATTGGTGCCGCTTATCAGTTTGTAAAAGATGAAATAATGTTTGGCTATAACAAGAGTGATGATATTTCAGCAAGCGATGTGCTAGCAGATGGTTATGGACAATGTAATACTAAGGGTAATCTGTTAATGGCACTATTGCGTGGACTAGGTATCCAGTGTCGTTTCCAAGGTTTTACCATTGATCAGCAACTATAAAAAGGTGCTATCCTAAGCTTGTATTTTGGTTAGCACCTAAATACATCATTCATAGTTGGGTAGAAGTTTACTTTGAAGGGCGTTGGATAAACTTAGAGGGCTTTATATTGGATGAGCAATACTTAAGCTCACTACAGCAGAAATTTAGCCAAGCAAAAGATGAGTTTTGTGGTTATGGTGTTGCAACAAAGTGCTTATCTTCACCCGGTACGGATTGGCGTGGAGAGGATACCTATATTCAAAAAGAAGGTATTCATGACGACTTTGGGCTTTATGATTCACCAGATAAGTTCTATCTCGAAAAAGGTACTAATCTATCAGGTGTAAAACGTTGGTTGTATCAACGAGTGATCCGACATTTGATTAATATGAATGTATCAAAAATAAGAAATAAAAAAGTACTGGAGGTACAAAATGCACAACCATAGTCACAGTCATCAGCATGGTAAAGACGACCGGATTGGTTGGGCATTTTTCCTTAATGTGATATTTACCATTATCGAATTTATAGGTGGTTGGCTCACAAACAGTACGGCGATAATGGCGGATGCCGTTCACGATCTTGGTGATAGTCTTTCAATAGGTTTTGCGTGGATTTTAAGTCGTTTTTCAGATAAAGAAGCATCAGACAAATTCAGCTATGGTTATCGCCGACTTACACTTTTTGGTGCATTGGTAAATAGTATTGTTTTGATTATCGGCTCTATTTGGGTTTTATTTGAAGCAATACCTAAGCTGTCCAATCCTGAAATGCCTGTAGTTGAGGGGATGTTAGGGCTAGCCATACTCGGTGTTGCCGTAAATGGTTATGCGGTATTCAAATTAAAAGCGGGTGAAACACTAAATGAAAAAGTGCTGACATGGCACCTACTTGAAGATGTACTCGGTTGGGTTGCCGTTCTTATAGTCTCTATTGTATTGTTGTTCGTTGAACTGCCGATATTAGATCCTCTATTATCAATAGGGTTTACGCTGTTTATCTTATTTAACGTTTTCAAAAATCTTAAATCAACATTGGTGCTTTTTCTTCAAGCTGCACCCGATAAAGAGACCCAAGAGCGTATTAAGCAGTCATTAATTGAATTTCCTGAAGTAAATGGTATACACCATATGCATTTTTGGTCACTGGATGGTGAAAGTCACGTTTTAACAGCGCACCTTGAGCTGAGTGACAACTTTGACGTTAAAGAATTAATTAAGCTTAAACAAGAGGTTGCAGCTAAATTATCTTCCTATCATTTATCGCATACGACGATAGAGTTTGAGTTTTTAAATGAAAATTGTAGGGATGAAGCAGAGTAAGTTTTATCAATAAAATTTTGGAGCATACAATATAAAAAGCAGCTTAATTAGGCATAACTTAGTAATTAAGCTGCTTTTTTGCTTTTAGATTTCGTCGGATTGCTGTTTGTTACTCTCAGCGCCATGCGCCCATTGATATAAAATAGGCAATACAAACAAAGTTAAAATGGTAGAAGATACAATACCGCCGATAACAACTGTTGCTAGTGGTCGTTGTACTTCTGCACCAATTCCAGTGTTTAACGCCATTGGAATAAAACCTAAACTTGCGACCAGTGCCGTCATTAAAATAGGTCTTAAACGAATGATGGCACCTTCAATGATCGCTACGTATAGGTCGCCTTTTTCATGCCAAAGATCTCGAATAAAAGCCAACATAACCAAGCCATTTAATACTGCGACACCTGACAATGCAATGAAGCCGACACCTGCCGAAATTGATAAGGGCATGTCTCTTAAATAAAGTGAAAATACGCCCCCTGTTAATGCTAAAGGCACGCCACTGAAAATGATTAATGCATCTTTTAATGAACCAAATGCTATAATCAAAATACCTAGGATAACAACCAATGTTATCGGTACAACTAGGCTTAATCGCTTACTTGCTGATTCTAGTTGTTCAAACGTTCCACCATAATCAAGCCAGTATCCTGCTGGAATTTCTCCTTCCTGATTAATTTTAGCTTTAACTTCTTTTACAAAACCGCCTAAATCTCTACCACGAACATTGACGGTAACCACAACTCTTCTTTTTCCGTTCTCTCGGCTAATCTGCGCGGGTAAAGACTCTGATTTAAGCTCTGCAACTTCTTCAATTGGCACATAGTTACCATTCTCAAGTGGAAGCGGCAGATGCTTCAAGCTATCGATATCCGTTCTTATTTGCTCTGGTAGGCGAACAACTAACTCAAACCGTCTGTCACCTTCATAAATGATCCCCGCAGATTCACCGCCAATCGCAGTGGCAACCCAGTCTTGCAATTCGGTAACGTTCAATCCATACCTACCAAGCGCTTCTCGTTTAGGAATTACTGATAAAGATGGAACACCTGTGACCTGTTCCATTCGAGCATCAGCGGCACCATCCACGGTTTTCACAATATTTAGAATATCTTTTGCGGTAAGTAATAACCGATCCAAATCATCACCAAATATTTTGATGCCGACATCAGCTCTAACGCCAGAAATCAATTCATTGAAACGCATTTGAATAGGCTGAGTGAATTCATAGTTGTTGCCTGGAATGTTTTTCAGTACTTTTTCCATTTCTTCAACTAATTCACTTTTTGGTTTTGAAGGTTCGGCCCATTCTTTACGTGGTTTTAAAATAACAAAGATATCAGCAATACTCGGTGGCATTGGGTCGGTTGCTACTTCTGGTGTGCCAATGCGCGAGAATACTTTATCAACTTCAGGAAACGCTTTAATACGTTGCTCAAGTACTTCTTGCATTTCTACTGATTGCTCTAGGCCAGTCGATGGAATTCTTAATGCCTGTAGTGCAATATCACCTTCATTTAATTGAGGAACAAATTCTGTCCCAAGCGTAGTTGCTAACCAAAGGCTATACCCCATTAACAGCGTTGAGAATGAAACAATAATCCAACGAAATTTCATCGCCATTTTTAACAATGGTTCATAAATAGACTTGGTTGAACGAATAACTACACTTTCTTTTTCGCTGATTTTACCTTTCATAAACACAGCTACAGCAGCAGGAACCAGTGTAACTGAAAGGATCATTGCGGAAATTAACGCCATAACGACAGTTGCCGCCATAGGGTGGAACATTTTCCCTTCAACGCCAGTTAGCGTGAAAATGGGGATGTAAACAACAGTGATAATTGCCACACCAAACAAGCTTGGACGTATCACTTCTGAAGTGGCTTCAAAAACGGTATTTAGGCGTTCTCTTAAGTCTTGCCTATGACCGTTGTGTTGGGCCTGTGCTAACCTACGGACAGAGTTTTCAACGATGATTACAGCCCCGTCCACTATCAAGCCAAAGTCCAATGCGCCGAGACTCATTAAATTGGCAGATACTCCTGCTTGCACCATACCTGTGATTGTCATTAACATGGAAATAGGGATAACAGCAGCGGTAATGAGAGCTGCACGTAAATTTCCAAGTAGAATAAATAACACAACAATAACTAAAAGCGCACCTTCAACGAGGTTTTTGGTAACGGTTGCAATCGCTTTATCTACTAACGTTGTTCTGTCGTAAACAGGCTCTGCGGTAATGCCCTTTGGCAGAGATTTTTGTATTTCGCTGAGCTTATGTTCCACTTCTAAAGCAACGGTGCGAGAATTCTCACCAATCAGCATCATGGTTGTACCAAGCACTGTCTCAATGCCATTACGAGTAGCAGCCCCTGTTCTAAGTTCTTTGCCTATAGCAACATTGGCAACATCACTTATTTTTACAGGAATACCATCGTTCTTTTTGATGATGACATTGAGGATTTCATCCATTGTCGCAAGTTGCCCGATGGAGCGCACTAACACTTGTTGTCCGTTTTGCTCAATATAACCCGCGCCACGGTTATCATTATTTTTACGTAATGCATCAGAAACGTCTTCAAAGCTTACCTGATGAAAAAGTAATTTTTCGGGTTTCGGCGTTATATGATACTGCTTGTTATAGCCGCCGATGCTGTTGACCTCAATGACGCCTTTAACTTGAGCCAATTGCGGTTTAATGATCCAGTCTTGTATTTCTCTTAAGGCAATAGCGGTATAAGGCTCTCCATTAGGCATTTTAGCGTCAGGAGAAGCTTGTACGGTATACATAAATATTTCACCAAGCCCTGTGGAAATAGGACCCATCTCTGGCTCTAAGCCAGAGGGAATAACGCCTTTTATCGCAGCTAATCTTGCATTGATTAAGTTGCGTGCGAAATAAATATCGGTTCCCTCTTCAAAGATAACGGTCACCTGGGATAAACCATATCTTGAAAGAGAGCGGGTGTGAGACAGCTTTGGTAGTCCAGCTAATGCGTTTTCTACTGGAAAAGTTACCCTTTGCTCCGCTTCTAAAGGTGAATAACCGGGGGCAGAGGTATTTATTTGTACCTGTACGTTTGTTATATCTGGAACAGCATCAATGGGAAGTTTTTGATAACTCCACATACCAACGCCGATGATTACCATCAGCAAGCTTAATACTAAATAGCGCCTATTTATTGCAAGACGCAAAATTGATTCAATCATATTGCGTCTCCTAATCGTCGTCTTCTACTTCAGATTTCAAGATATCTGCTTTAATCAGATAACTGTTTTTGTTTACATATTCAGCGTCTTTACTGAGGCCATCAATGACCTCGATATAGTTTTTGTCTGAACGACCAAGGACAAGTGGTGCAAACTCGTACTCTTCATTTTCTTTTACAAAGACACCTAATTGTCCACCTAGCTCTTGTATGGCAACTTTCTCGACCGCTAAATCCACCTCAAATTGGTTTATCTTCACGTTGCCTTTTAATAATTGACCTGACGTTAGCTTTAACTCAGTGTTGTTTAATCGTACCCGTGCTAAAACATAAGGCTGATCTTTAGCTGGAATAATATTAGTGATGACTGAACTGAATGCGTGTTCACCTTGCTCAATATCAACATGCTGACCGACTTTGATTTGATTATATTGGCTGGTAAACACCTTAAATTCAGCCCACAAGGTGTCAAATTTGACGATTTCAAACAAGCTAGTGTTTTGCGTGATACCGCCAATATTTCCATTTCGCTGTAAAACAGTCCCAGAAACAGGCGATGTTATTTTATAAGTATTTAAGCTCTCATTAGATTCAATAACGGCTAATAGATCGCCTTTTTTTACCGTATCACCAACAGTGAAGTTTATTGTCTTTATAACGCCGTTATATCTAGCGCTAACTTGAAATAATTGTTCAGCGCCTATCGTCGTAGAGCCGTATACAGGGATAGTTTGGTTCAACGTTTTTGAAGCTAAATAGGCTGTTTCAACACCAAGCCTTTTTGCCATGTTATTGTTTATTTTGCTAATGCCTTCTTCGCCTTCATGTTCATCTTCACTAGCGATAACACTTTGAATGGGTGATAGATACCCAATAAAAATCAATAGTGCGAGTAAATAGTTTTTCATTTTGAATTCCTAAACGATTCAGTTAATCACTGAATCAATAAATTGTTATTAAACTTAAAGTGATGTTTATTTAGAGTGACAGCGCTTCGTTTGTTAGTTTTTCTATCTCTGCGCCATAAATTAGGGCAGCAGATGCCGCGTCAATAAGGGTTCGCCGAGCATTTAACAGCTCTTGTCTAGCCGATACATAATCAAGATATCCATATCGACCTTTTTGATAGGCGTCTTGAGTATCTTCCAGTGCATCTTCAAGCATTGGGATAACCGACTGCTTTAATGAATTAGCTGTTAATATGGCTTGTTTTCTATTGGAGTATGCTCGTAGTAAGTGATTTCTAAATCTTAACTTAGTCGCCTCTTTCTCTATGGCAACTTGGTCACGCTCTGCTAGCGCACTAGCGATTGCGCCAGAATTTCGCTTTTCAGCAAACAAAGGTAAGCTAAAGCCAGCGACCAGTGCCGTATCATTGGCTTCTTGAGAGCGCCTAACACCAACAGACCATTTGATATTGGCCGTTGACTCTGTTTTAGCCAACTGTAACTCGGCCTCTTTTAGTCGCTGCTCACTTGCATAAACTTGAATAGCAGGGTTTTTCTCTAATTTCGCAAAGAGACTACTAAAATCACTATCATTGCCAAACTGAAACAGATCTCCAGTTACTCTAGAGAATGACACTGATGTTTCTCCCCAGTAAGCTGATAAAGAAAGCTTTAGATATTCCAAGCGCTTTTGTTCAGATTGAAGGGTGAGGTTAGCCTGAGCAATAACTGCTTTTGAGCGTTTCACTTCAGCCTCAGGAGTAGCACCTGCGCGGTTACGCTGAGATACAATCTCTAAGGTTTCTTGTGCTAAGCTCAAAGCATTTTCTGCCAATATAACTCTTTGTTGGGCTGCAAGTACTTCCACGTACTTCTCAGTGACTTGAGCCATTAAATTAAGCGCAGAGACTTCTTTTTCAGCAGTGAGTAGTGTTCTTGATTTTGAAACAATTCCAATCCGCGCTGAGCGTTTATCTCCCATTTCGATAACCGAAGATAGAGCGACTGTTAATTCAGCACTGTCGAATGTATTAAATTCACCTGAGCCTGCAAAGTTCTCAGCTTCAAGCTCTAGTTCATAAGCAGGATTTAAACTTGCGATTTGTTCTCGTCCAATTAATGCCGTTTGCTTGAAATCAAATATTTTAAGTTCTGGATTTTGTTTAAGCGTCCACTGAATTGCCTCTTGAAGGTTTAACTGCTTCTCAAAGGCATAAACATTAAATGTAAAAAGTGACAAAGCGAGAAACGCGATATATTTAAGCCGAGGTGTTACACACCTTAAAATTGCTATCTTGCGATGCACACAGGTATTAAGTGCCATGTATACTTTCCTATAAATTTATATGTGATATTTAGGTCATTAACATTTGACCTTTCTTAATTTTCTATAAAATTTAGGCGTATTTAGGTGGGCGGAATGGCACCGAGATATAGCCTTTTAGCTCAGGGGAAACTAAGGCGTAGGTAGGGAAATATTCTATTGCTTGTAAAATATTACAAGAAGAATCTGTATTTAAAAATAACTGACAGCAGCAACAAAAATTACAATTATCAATTAAAGTTTGGCTATTACCCTCCTCAAATAAATTAGAGCTTTCAGGAGCTTTTAGCGGGGTAATAGACTCAGTTAGTGATATATTAAAAGAACTTTCAATTAAGTTTCCTTCAATCTCTTCTTGCGAAAAAAACACAGACTGCACCGCGATTAAAATCATTATCACGTATGATATATATGGTTTAAAATATGACGGGTGCATTCTTTTAACTACTTTCTACTTAAGACTTTAGCTGTAAGATGCGGCGAGCACCGTTTAAAACGACAACAGCAATAATCAAACCAATCACTAAATCTGGATAACGGCTGCTAGTTACTGTAACTAATAAGCCAGCTAAGATTACACCTACGTTTGCGATTACGTCATTTGCGGAAAAAATCCAACTCGCTTTCATATGAGCGCCGTCTTCTTTGTTGCCAAATATTAAAAACAGACAAGCAATGTTAGCGATTAGTGCTATTCCACCAAATATCATCATTAAAGAAGAGATAGGTTCACTACCGTAAATAAAGCGTCTTACGACTTCACTCAAAGCACCTAGCGCTAGAATAATTTGAAGTACACCAGATATATGTGCCGCTCTAAGTTTCATGCTTATGCTTTTACCGACAGCATATATAGCTAAACCATAAACAGCAGCATCAGCAAACATATCTAATGAGTCGGCAATAAGGCCAGCAGATTGCGCAATAATCCCAGCAATTACTTCTATAAAAAACATGACTCCATTAATGGCTAACAACCATTTTAGCGTTGATGCTTCTTTCATCTCATTTTTTTGGGCTAGATCTTTTGCTTTTGCAGCTTCGGTGCTGCAACTTTCTTTAGTTGATGCCAACTCTGCACCGAGATTGAGTTGTTGTAATTTTTTTGTTATCTCATCTAAATTTTCATCATGAAAAACCTTGACTAAACGGCTAGGAATATCAAATTGCAACCCAACTGAAGGCTCAATTGAGTCAAGTGCTAACCTAATCAATCTCTCTTCTGAAGGACAGTCCATTTGAGGTACTTTAAATGTACTGACAAACGCGCCACTATAGTTATCTAATTGTGTATCAATTTTTACATCTTCATTGGTAGAAGATGATTGACACTGACCACTACATTTTTCTGACATATTTAACATTCCGTAATAATATTAAAATAAGTATAAAATCTATAGTGGCTATAGAGTCAAATAAAAAATTATTTAATGTAAAAGCGTGGAAACTGAATTGAAAAGCTAGTTTAAGAAAATAGTTTCTGCTAGTATTTTAAATACTATATTTAACTGGTGATAACTTTGAACCTTAATGTTGTACTAAAAATGCTCTTGGTTATTTCGATTGTTTTACAATCGTTAACTGCTGTAGCATCCTCAACATCTGAGAATCACCAAATAGATATAGAGCACCTTCAAACTCAACATGATCATGCAGATGATCGAAATGTCTCAAATGATAATGTAGGTGATGAGCAGCATAATGAAAAAGATTGTCATCACTGCGGTCATTGCAGTGGCAGCCACTTATCTTGGATTTTAGTCAGTAATTCAAATACCACGGGCAAACTAAACATTATCAATAAAACGCCTTATCAAATTGATCAAACAAATACTTACCTTGAAGCGATACTTCGCCCACCCATTTCTTAATTAGATTGATTTTTAATGACCTATTTGTCCATGAGAAGGATAAAGGGTTCGTGTTTATAAATTAAAAAATTAAGAAGTTTTATGTATATATTTTTAAAAAATACAGGTTTAACCCTGTCTTTATGCATGGCTGTGAGTTTTTCAGTTGCCACTTATGGCAAACAGAAAAGTATTTCATGGCTAGATAGTCAAATAAATAAAGATCCCGAAGTTGTTGCGGCTAAAGAGTTACTTAATGCAAGTAATCATAGAGCCAAAAGCTTAACTCAAGCCGTATATAACCCAGAGCTTGAAGCAAGCTATGAAAAAGAAGGTGATTTTGATAATTACTCTATTGGTATCAGTCAAACGATAGATTTTTGGGATAAGCAATCAACAAATAAAACCATTGGTGAAATTGATGTTTATGCAAACCAGCAACAATTGTTATCTCTACTCGATTCTAAAAAGGCTAATGCCTTAACTGCATTAGTTAATTGGCAAGCAGCAAAAAAAGCTGCTCAGTTACTTTCAGAAAGAGAAGAGCAATTGCAAACGCTCGTTGGAATTGTTGAAGACAAACGAAAAGCTGGACTTCTAGAGCCACTTGACGCTGAGCTAGTCTATTTAAACTTGTCGCAAATTTTTAGTGAAATATCTGAGTCTCAAATTGCTTTGAAAAATGCAGAGGTAAAGGTTCAGGAGTTATTGCCTGATTGGACGCCTAATACTACCAATTTGTTTTCATTTACTTTTGGAGCAACAAGCTACTCATTTAACTCCCAGTGGGTTGAGGAACATCCAAAAGTTAAACTTGCTAGAGCGAAATGGAAGGGACAACAATCTAAAGCTCAACTAACCACTATGGAATCTAAAGCTAATCCAACCATTGGCGTTAGCGCAGGGAAAAGTGGAGATGAAGACTTGGTTGGTGTGACTTTTTCAATGCCTTTAAACATCAGAAATAACTATACAGATAATGTTAAAGCCGCTTATTCAGAAGCCATTGCAGCCGAGGCGAATTTTCAGTCGGTATATCGAAAGCAGTCTTTTGAAGCAAAAGCTAATTATGAATCGCTTAATGTCAGTAGAAAATATTATGAGCAATGGCAAAAACTGACAAAAGGCAGATTAGATAGCAGCGAAAACTTATTAAATAAGCGCTGGCAAGCTGGTGATATTAATACTTCTGACTACTTACTTGCATTAAATCAACGTGCGGAAGGGCTTCATGCAGGAATACGTTTGGAAAATCAATTCAAGCTTGCAGAAATATCCTTCATTTTAAGTATGGGTCAGTTATCCAAATTTGAGATTTGAGCGCTTTGTTTTTTCAGTAGCGAAAAACGAAATCTTAAATTTATTAAAAATATAGGTTACAAAAATGAATACAGTAATTAGTAAAAAATTTTTAGCCGTAGTAATTAGCAGCCTGTTAGTTGGGTTTACTACAAATCATGATGCTTTTGCACAGTCGTCAGATGGAACTGGTTCTGTCACAAACGTTTCGAAACAAGAAGAAAAAGAACATCAAGATGAGCATGAACACGAAAAGGGACATGAAGAAGATAAAGGTGACCATGACGAGCACGGCCATGAAGGTGGTAATAAAGAGGGAGAAGAAGAACATGAAGAAGGTATCACTATTGATCCAAAGAAGATGTCGCTTGCTAAAATTAAAGTGGAAAGTGTTAAGCCTGAATATCAATTTAGCTCCGTATATGCACCTGGCGAAATAAAAGCTAATGGCTATAAAAGTTATGTGGTATCACCACGTACAGAGTCAGTCATTATCAGTCGCCATGCAGCGCTTGGCGAGTATGTAGAAATAGGTCAGAAGTTAGTTACATTATTTAGTGAAGCAATGGCACAAGCACAAGCTGACTATTTAATCGCTTCAACCGAATGGCAACGTGTAAAAAAGCTGGGTAATAAGACGGTGAGTGAAAGTCGATTATTACAAGCTGAAACAACATACAATGCGAGCTATGGCAAGCTCATTGCTTTAGGGTTAACTGAAAAAGCAATAAATGGTATTTCTAACAAAGACATTAAAGCATTTGGGCAATATGCATTAACGGCGCACCGTGAAGGTGTCGTGCTTCAAGACGACTTTATCCAAGGGCAACGTGTTGATGCTGGGGATTCAGTCATGTTGTTAGCTGATGAAAAACAACTATGGGTTGAAGCAAAAGTTTCTCCAAATAAAAAGCTAAATTTATCAATTGATTCTCCTGCGGTACTTAAATTAGAAGGCCAGAGTTACAATGCCAAAGTTATCCAAGAAGCCCATACAATTGATCCCGTAACTCGTACAAGAATTATTAGATTGGGGGTACAGAATGCTGATGATAACCTTCATTCAGGTATGTTTGTAAAAGTTTACTTTCAGTTTGCCACAAAGCAGAAAGTGATGGCTGTGCCAGAAGAAGCATTGATCCGCAGCGCAGATGGTGATTGGACCGTATTTGTCGAAGACCACCCTGGAGAATTTAAAGCTGTAGAAGTAGAACTAGGCCGAGCCTTAGGTGATTTTAGGGAAATCATTGGCCTTGATAGTGGGACGCGAATTGTAACCAAAGGCGCATTTTTTGTTGCTTCTGAAATCGCTAAAGGCGGATTTGATCCGCATAACCACTAAGGAGCAAGACTATGTTTAATAAAATAATAGATTGGTCTGTTAATAATAGACTCCTGATTTTGATTGCGCTGTTTGCCACAATTGTCGGCGCAATTATGGTTATACCAAAACTAAATTTAGATGCCTTTCCTGATGTTACTAATGTTCAAGTTGCTGTAAATACTGAAGCGCCAGGACTAGCTGCTGAAGAAGTTGAACAACTCATTACGTACCCCATTGAAGCGGTCATGTATGCCTTACCTGATGTAGAACAAGTGCGCTCAATTTCTAAAACAGGCTTGTCTGGCGTCACGGTTGTTTTCAAAGAAGGCACCGACATTTACTTTGCAAGACAACTTGTATTTGAGCGTCTTCAAGCCGCAAAAGAACTGATACCAGAAGGTGTCGGCACACCCGAAATGGGGCCAAACACCTCAGGGCTAGGCCAAGTATTTCAGTACCTTCTTATTTCAGATAAAGATGCAGGCTATGATGCTATGGCACTCAGGAGTCTCAATGATTGGGTAGTAAAATTACTCGTTATGCCTGTCGATGGTGTTACTGATGTACTCTCCTTTGGAGGTATTGTTAGGCAGTACCAAGTAAATGTAGATCCATCTAAGCTTCTTTCTTATAACCTAACGCAAGAAGACGTTGTTGGTGCCCTAGATAACAACAATGCCAATGTTGGCGGATGGTATATGAACCGTGGGCAAGAGCAGCTTGTTATTAGAGGTGCAGGTTGGTTTGAAAGTGGTGACGCTGGTATTAGTAATATCAAACAAGTTCCCGTCAAAACAGTTGATGGGACAGTTGTGACGGTTTCGGATATTGCTAAAGTTGAAATGGGCAGTGAAATTCGTCAAGGTGCTGTCACAATGACGCGCAAAACCGAAGACGGTAAAGTCGAAAATTTAGGTGAAGTTGTCTCTGGCATTGTCTTAAAACGCATGGGGTCTAATACTAAAGCCACCATTGATGGTATCAATGCAAGAATCCCATTAATTAATCAAGCATTGCCTAAAGGTGTTCGCTTTGAACCATTTTATGATCAGGCTGATTTGATTGAAAAAGCCGTTGATACAGTAGTTGATGCACTATTACTAGCATTTATTTTCATCTGTATTGTATTAGCACTATTTTTAATGAATATACGTGCAACCTTCCTTGTCCTAATATCTATTCCAATTTCAATTGGTATCGCGTTAATGATCATGGCTTGGTGGGGCATTTCTGCAAACCTTATGTCATTGGGTGGCATTGCCGTAGCCATTGGTATGCTAGTTGATGGTTCAGTCGTGATGGTTGAAAACATGTTTAAGCATTTAAATAGACCAGACTCTACCCATTTAAAAACTGTAAAAGAAAGAGTGCCTAGTGCTGATACTGATCCACATGATGTAGAACAAGATGAGCATGGTATTAAGTTACGTCTTCAAAATGCGGGTAAAGAAGTGGCTCGTCCCGTATTTTTTGCAGCTTCTATTATTTTAGTCGTATTTACGCCTTTATTTAGCTTTGAAGGTGTTGAGGCAAAGTTATTTCAACCTATGGCAATAAGCATCATTTTAGCTGTTATATCTGCTATTGTGGTTGCGTTGTTTGTTGTACCCGCTTTAGCTACTTATTTATTTAAGTCAGGTGTAAAAGAGAGGGAAAGCTTTGTTCTTAGGCCATTAGACAAACTCTACAGAAAAGGGCTTACATTCGCACTAAAACGCACCAAATTAGTCATTTCAGCCGCACTTATATTAGTTTTCTCTGCCTTTGCATTAGTTCCATTAATTGGTACTGAATTTGTACCTGAGTTAGAAGAAGGGACGATAAACTTAAGAGCAACGCTTGCACCTTCTTCCAGTTTAGATACCGCGCTCACTGTGGCACCAATTCTAGAAGAAAAACTAATGGCTTTCCCTGAAGTAACCTATGCATTAAGCCGAATTGGTCGAGCAGAAATAGGTGGAGACCCAGAGCCTGTGAATAACATCGAAATTTACATAGGGTTGAAGCCTGTTTCTGAGTGGACCAGTGCATCTAATCGATATGAACTTCAAGGAAAAATGGAGAGATCTTTAGAAGAATTCCCTGGGTTGCTACTCAACTTTTCTCAACCTATTGCGACTCGTGTCGATGAGCTACTATCTGGTGTTAAGGCTCAGTTGGCGATAAAGTTGTTTGGGCCTGAACTTGAGGTACTGGCGGCTAAAGGTCAAGAAATAGAAACAGCAATTAAAAACATTGAAGGTGCAAGGGATGTTGCATTGGAGCAAATTGCTGGTGAAGCGCAATTGGTGATAAGTCCTAACAGGCAAGAACTATCGCGCTTTGGATTGTCTGTGAGTGACATAATGGAGGTTGTGCGTGATGGTATTGGTGGTGTTGAAGCCGGACAAATAATCAATGGTAATGAACGTTATGATATTTACGTTCGCATAGAGGAAGAGTACCGAAGTAACAAAGAAGCTATTGCTGATATTCGGCTTCAATCACCTACTGGTGCTTGGGTGCGACTGGGTGACGTAGCCTCAGTCTCATTTGAGTCAGGCCCACCACAAGTTAGACGCGATGATGTACAACGAAGAGTCGTTATCCAAGCAAATGTACAAAATCGAGATATGGGAAGCGTGGTTGCCGATATCAGAACGGTAATTGCTGAAAAGGTTGACTTACCTTCAGGTTATTCTGTTTCGATTGGCGGCCAGTTCGAAAGTCAAAAACGTGCTCAAAATAGGTTAGCTATAGTTGTACCTTTATCGTTAGCACTAATCGCACTACTACTTTACTTTGCCTTTGGTTCTGTTGGTCAAGCTATGCTGATATTGGTCAACGTGCCGCTTGCTGTAATTGGCGGAGTTTTCTCCTTATATTTATCTGGACAATACTTGTCTGTACCAAGCTCCGTTGGCTTTATTACCTTATTTGGTGTAGCGGTATTGAATGGGGTCGTTATGGTAGAAAGTATCAACCAACGTATTAAAGACGGTCTAGAAGCATCTAAAGCCGTTTTTGAAGGCGCTACTTCAAGATTAAGACCTGTACTTATGACTGCTATAACATCAGCTTTAGGTTTGATACCGATGTTAATGTCTAATGGTGTTGGTGCAGAAATACAGCGCCCCTTAGCGAGTGTTATTGTTGGCGGCTTGGTAACTGCAACACTGTTAACATTATTTGTTTTACCTGTTTTATATCGCTGGTTTTCAGAGAAAAAAATAAAAGAGCTATCCAGATAAAATGACTGTGAACTCTAACCCCACGCTAAAGTCACGTTTAGCGTGGGGTTATTGAGTAGATGAACGAAAAGAAAGATTAGATTTAACAATAAACTAATAGTCATGACTGCTTTGTCGGAATATTTGTCGTTAAACAGGCCAAAGCTAACTTCCGCTTTCGTATCTTTGCAGTCTTAATCTTTATGTGTCTCAAGGTCGGCTTATGGCACAGAGCCGTCCTTCGGCTCTAACTCATTTATGTCCATCGACGATTTATCAATATAACTCACCTTTGCCCCAAAACGTGTTGAGGCGAATGCCTCAAAAGAGCGAAAACCAGTCATTGTAGTTCGAGCAATTTTACTTCGTATTGATATACTAATGTCATGATTAAAGTTGATTTTATGGTTGGACGATGAAAACAATAGGCAAGTTGGCTAAAGAACTTGATATAGGCGTAGAAACTATACGGTTTTATGAGCGGGAAGGCTTGATAAAACAGCCTCAAAAACCTCAAAATGGTTATCGTGTCTATGACGACTCAATCACCAAACAATTACAATTCATCTGTAAGGCCAAAGCACTTGGCTTTACTCTAAAAGAAGTGGCTTCATTGATGTCAATGGATGGCGATTGTGCCAAAGTAGAATCCCTAGGCTTGCTGAAATTGAACGTAATTCAAAATAAGATAGCTGACCTTCAACGCTTAGAAGTCGTCATAAAAGAAATGACTAATTCATGCCGCAACAATAACGATCAATCCCACTGCCCAATAATCGATTCGCTAAAATAGTATTGACTCCGTACCTACCTACGGAGTTCATACTCAAATCATTCAAATAATGTTAGACGTTAAAAATGATTAATAAGATTTTAGATAAAGTTAGCTCAGGTGGTGTTTGGCTTGCGGCTCTTAGTTGTACGGGGTGCTTCCCCGCACTCGGCTCGTTAGCATCAGCATTAGGATTAGGCTTTCTCTCTCACTTTGAGGGAATTGCTGTAAATACCTTGTTACCTATATTTGCAACTCTGGCATTGTTGGTAAATTTGTATAACTGGTATAAAAACCAAAATCATGCGAGAGGTATTCTTGGGGTTATTGGCCCTATAGCGGTTTTGTTAACCCTCTATCCACTATGGCAATACGAATGGAGCACTTATTTGTTTTATGTAGGTATTTGTTTGATGATTGTAATGTCCGTATTTAACATTGTTAAACCTTTGAAGGAGCAAACATGCAAAGTATAGAGTTAAATTCTACCATTACTTGCCCTGAGTGTGGCTTCAGTAAAACTGAAGAAATGCCAACCAACGCTTGCCAGTGGTATTATGAATGTGAATCTTGCAAAGTTCTCCTAAAGCCTTTGAAAGGCGATTGTTGCGTATATTGCTCTTATGGAACAGTGAAATGCCCGCCAATTCAAGAAGGTCAAAGTTGTTGCGATAGCTAAATGACAGTCTATTAATGGCAATGAGAAGGCATAAAAAGAAATAGTGAAATGTCAGCAATCGTATCATTGCAGCCTTTATCACTAAGTCACTCAAGGGCTGCTTTTGGCACAAACCAGAAATAGCTTCCAATGAATTCTGTATTTAAATTTTAGGTTTAAGCTGGGCTCTAATTAATAAATCATAATCTAATTGCAACACCTTGCTTAAATTCAAATTATTCTTAAGTTAACGCAAATTTTCAATTTAACTGGTGCTGGCCTAATAAAGGCTCATATGAGAACCAAATAGCCAACTTATTAAATGGAAACTAAAAAATGTGGCTGTTAAAAGGTTTATACTAACTAAAAAGTAACTACTCTTAGCTATGACTCAGTTTTCTCTTTATAGTCACACAAATCCTCGATTATACAGCTTCCACATTTTGGTTTTCTCGCTGTACACGTATAGCGCCCATGTAAAATAAACCAATGATGGAGGTTAAACATAAATTCTTTCTTATTTGGCGTATTTTTAATTATAGCCTGTTCAGTCTGCTCAACAGTCTTACCCTTAGCGTAACCAGTACGGTTTGCAAGACGTTGGATGTGAGTATCTACTGCTAAAAAGTATCTACCTTCATTATCTTTTAGCCAGCCGAAGGCGGTGTTGAGTACCACATTTGCTGTTTTTCGACCTACGCCGGGTAGGGCTTCTAGGGCTTCGCGGTTTTCAGGTACGATGCTGTCATGTTTATCTACCAATATTTGGCACATTTTATAAACGTTGGCAGCTTTAGAATTAAATAAGCCTATGGTTTTTATATAATCACGGAGTTTATCGTGGCCTATATCTAAAATGGCTTGTGGTGTATTAGCAACAGGGAATAGTTTTCGGGTTGCTTTATTAACACCAACATCAGTGGCTTGCGCTGACAGTGTAACAGCAACAAGTAACTCGAACGGGCTTGAATATTCAAGCTCCGTTTCTGGGTTTGGGTTGTTATCGCGCAAGCGTGTAAGTATTTGGTAGCGTTTTTCTTTATTCATATAACTTAAACGTACTTACTTAAAAAGCAGTACGTTTCCCCTTAAGTTAAACTGGTAACACGTGCACGAGGGCCTTTTTCGGCTTCTGGCGGTGCAATTTGTTTTGATTTTATTTGTGCATCAATCACATTTTTAGCGGCTATGAGCAACCCAAGCCCTAAAAATGCGCCAGGTGGTAAAATAGCAAGCAAAAACTGATTGTCAAAGCTAAACACTTCAATGCGTAAACTTTGTGCCCACGGACCCAGTAATAAATCGGCACTGTCGAATAACGTACCTTGGCCAATGAGTTCTCGCATTGCACCCAGTACAACGAGTACAAGCATAAATCCAAGTCCCATCATTAATCCGTCAAAGGCAGATAAATGAATTGGATTTTTTGAGGCGTACGCTTCGGCGCGGCCTATAATGGCGCAGTTAGTTACAATTAGTGGAATAAATATGCCCAGCGATTGATAAAGTCCAAATGTGTAGGCGTTCATCAGTAATTGAACAATGGTTACAAACCCAGCAATGATCATTACAAAAACGGGAATACGTATATCTTTTGGTACCCAGTTTCGTACAATAGATACGCTTACATTTGATCCAATTAATACCAAAAGTGTTGCAAGGCCCAAGCCCAGTGCGTTTGTAACAGTCGATGTCACAGCAAGCAGCGGACAAAGCCCTAAAAGTTGAACAAGAGCAGGGTTGTTTACCCACATCCCTTCTTTGTACAGTGTTTTTAACTCACTCATTGGGTTACCTCTTCACACTGGCTACTTGGGGCTGTAAAAATAGTATCAAACTCATTTTGCGCAAATAATACGGCGTTTTTAACTGAATTTACAACTGCACGAGGCGTAATTGTTGCCCCAGTGAACTGATCAAATTGGCCGCCATCCTTTTTCACAGCCCAGCGGTTATCGTCTTCACTGTGCACCGTTAAGCCTTTGAATGTGGTGATCCATGATGACTTTTTAATTTCTATTTTGTCGCCTAACCCTGGTGTTTCTTCGTGTTTAGTGGTTCGCACTCCCGCTACAGTTCCATCGCGTAATATGGCGGTTAAAAGCTTTATATCGCCACTGTAACCGTTTGGTGTTACGTGCCTAACAACAAGGGCGACTGGTTGGTTATTTTTTCGTGCACGGTAGATAACTTGCGAATTATATGGTCCTAGTCGTTCATCTTTAATAACGATACAGTCTTTCGACAAGTCATTGTCGTAGGTGTTAGGGTCAAGTACTTCGTGCAATTGTGATGTTAAGTATAGTTGCTCTTGCTCTGCAATTTTATCCGCCGTTAATGCATCAATAGTTGCCACTAGCCCAGTAGTTACAAGGGCAAACGCAGTTAAAATAGCGCCGTTTTTTGCCATAGATGAAACAATCATTTTACTGCTCCATGACCATAAGTACGTGGCTGTGTGTAGTAGTCAATAAGTGGTACTGCAATATTTAGCAATAGTACTGCAAAGGCAACCGCATCAGGAAAACCACCAAAGGTACGAATTAAATAAACAAATAACCCAATTAGTGCGCCGTAAATCAAGCGACCTTTATTTGTGGTTGAGGCCGACACTGGGTCGGTTGCAATAAAAAATGCGCCCATCATAGTTGCGCCACTTAGCAAGTGAAATACAGTACCCGGCTCTGTGCCCGGTGCCGCTATGTAACCAATAGCACTGCATAATGCTAAGCTACCAATAAAACTAACAGGAATATGCCAGTTAATTACTTTTTCTTTTAGTAAATACAACCCGCCAGCTAAAAAACCAAGGTTAACCCACATCCAACCTTGGCCTGCCCATTCGTTAAAAATAGGCTTTTGCATGCTTTCGCTCACTGTTAAACCATGAGCTACATCTGTTTTAATAGTGTCTAGTGGCGTTGCCATTGTAGTGCCATCAATACCTGCACGTACTTGATCTAAGCTATAACCAGTAGAGGTAAAGTCCGTAAAAATAAGCCGTAATTGTTCTGTAAAGCCAATAGGGTTACTAGCTAGATCTGTAATAGGTAACCACGCAGTCATTTGCACAGGGAACGATACCAGTAGCAAAACATAGGCTGCCATAGCGGGGTTAAATAGGTTAAAACCTAAGCCACCATAAAGCTGCTTTACAATCACTATGGAAAATAAACAACCAATAATAATAATCCACCACGGTGCAAATGGTGGGATGCTCAAGGCAAGTAACACCGCGGTTAACCATGCACTGCCATCACTTAATGCAGGCCAAACAGGGCGCTTACGTATTAGCATTACTGCTGCTTCAAAAGCTGTGACAGCCACAAAAGCAAGGGCGAGTTGAATAAGTACGCCTGTACCAAAAAAGAAAACTTGAGCAATGAGCCCAGGAATACACGCAGCAATAACGGTTAGCATTAATCGTGTTAGCGATTTATGGCTATGATTATGCGGCGAACTGGCCATGGTTAATTTCATGACTGATCATTTCCTTCTTTTTGTAACTTTTTAGCTTTGGCTCGGGCAATAGCGGCGGCCACTGCAGCTTTTTTCTTTTCGGCGGCGGTTTGTTCTGGGGTAGCTTCACTTGGCGTTTCAGGCTCAGTTATCGCCACTTGATCAGTATCTTCATCGCTTTGTGTTTGCTGCGCCTCTTTTGCCGCTTTTTTAGCTTTAGCACGGGCAATCGCAGCCGTTACAGCCGCTTTTTTGTTCTCTGCTGGTGAGTCTGCTTCTGAGCTTTCAGATTTAACATTGTCTGCTTGTTCTACAGTACTGTTCGATTCGTCCAATTGTTCTATTTTATCAGCTTCTTTAGCCGCTTTTTTAGCTTTAGCACGAGCAATTGCAGCGGCTACAGCCGCTTTTTTATCATCAGTAGGCGCTGCTGTATCGGCATCATCTGTATTAGCTTGAGCACCTTGTGCTGCTTTTTTAGCTTTAGCACGAGCAATTGCAGCGGCCACTGCTGATTTTTTATCATCAGCTGGTGCAGTATTGGCATCATCAGGATTAGTTTGAGCACCTTGTGCTTGCGCTGCCTTTTTAGCTTTAGCGCGAGCAATTGCGGCAGCGACTGCGGATTTTTTGTCGTCAGGGGTTGTAGCGTCTTCAGAAAGCTCTTTTTGCTCTTTATATTTGCGAGCTTGCTCTTTGCGCAGTGCACGCTCTTTAGCGACTTCACTATTATCTGGCTCAATCTCTGTATTTTGGCCTTCAAGTTTTTTGGCTTTAGCGCGAGCTATTGCAGCAGCAACGGCTGACTTTTCATTCCCATCGTTCGATTTGTTTTTAACACGGGCAAGGGCATCCGCTACTTTTTGCTTTTCATCATCAGATTTAGCTGGTGCCTTGCGCTTATGACGGTTTTTACGTTCTTCTTGCTCACGCTCTAAACGTTCTTTGCGCGCATCAAAGCGTTCTTTTGCTCTATCTGCTTTTATTTTTTCAGCTTGTTGTTCTTTTATTTCAACTTTAGCCACTCGGTAATATTGCACAAGTGGGATTTCGCTTGGGCACACATACGCACAGGCACCACATTCAATACAATCAAACAGGTTATGTTCTTGAAGTTTGTCGTACTCTTTAGATTTTGCAAACCACTGTAATTGTTGCGGTAGTAACGAAGCCGGGCACGCGTCTGCACACGCACTACAGCGTATACAGGCTTTTTCAGGTCCTGGCTCTGCAAGCTCTTTATGATCAGGGGCTAAAATACAGTTAGTTGTTTTAATTACACCAATCCGTACGGTGGGCAATGTAAAGCCCATCATTGGGCCACCCATTACAACACGTTGTTGTGGTACTGGCGAAAACCCTTGGCAGTCGAGCAGGTGTTTGATTTCTGTACCTAATAAAGCCCATACATTACCTGGTTTGTGTATAGTGTTACCCGTTACTGTAACCACTCGCTCTATAAGAGGTTTCCCTTCGTAAACAGCTTGTTGTACGGCATAAAGGGTACCTGTATTGTGCATGAGTACACCAATATCAGCAGGAATTCCCATGCTGGGTACTTCACGATTAGTCAGCAGTTTTATTAGTTGTTTTTCGCCACCTGAGGGATAAACTGTTGGCACGGTTTGAACAATAATTTTGTTGTTATGTTCAGCCGCTTTAGTCATTGCAGCAATAGCTTCTGGCTTATTGTCTTCTATGCCCACAATACAAATTGTTGGGTCTAAAAGTTGCTGCATTAATTCGATGCCTTGGATAATTTCAGCAGCGTGCTCACGCATTAGTGTGTCGTCAGCGGTTATATAGGGTTCACATTCCACAGCATTGACAATAAAAAAGTCTATTTTTTGCTTTGTATCGGCCTTGATATAAGTTGGAAAACCAGCGCCACCCATGCCACTGATACCCGCTTGATGAATTATATCAACTAACTCAGTATGGCTTAGTGTTTTTGGCTCACTTATTGGGTTAAGTGTGCACCACTCGTCTTTTCCATCAGGCTCAATAACAACACTTAGCTCTGGCAGTGCAGACGGGTGAGCCGAGGGCTTTGGCGCTATTTCTGTAATAACACCCGAACTAGGAGCATGTACTGGTACAGACCAGTTAGCAACGGGTTTAGTTAAGGCTTGACCTTTAAGTACGCGTTGGCCTTTTTCTACAAGTAATTTACCATTAGCGCCAATGTGTTGTTTTAGCGCAACTACAAGTTTGTCAGGTAGTGGAAGGCGAGCAATATTTGCACCGTTAGAAAGTGATTTTTGCTGTGGAGGATGCACGCCGCCAGGAAATTGCCAAACAGTACCTTTTTGTATTTGTTCAAGTAACTTTTCCACTCAAACCTCTAATCTATTTGTGTAACAGGAATAGCATCTAACTGCCATTTCCAGTTTTGTTTTGTTTCAGCAACCGGTAGCATATCAATACAATCTACAGGGCAGGGCTCAACGCATAAATCACAACCTGTGCATTCGTCTATTAAAACAGTATGCATTTGGCGAGTAGCACCTACAATGGCATCTACAGGGCAGGCTTGAATACATTTGGTACAGCCAATACATTCGTCTTCGCGTATGTATGCAACGGTTTTAATTGGCTCGGCTTGCTCTCCACCGGCAAGAGGTTTCTCATCAACGCCCATCAGGCCAGCAAGCTTTTTCATGGTGGCTTCACCACCAGGCGGGCACTTATTAATTTCATCCCCATTGGCAATTGCTTCTGCATAGGGGCGACAGCCTGGGTAACCACATTGACCACATTGCGTTTGCGGTAAAATGGTATCGATTTGTTCAACAATGGGGTTACTTTCTACGCGAAAGCGTATTGCAGCAAAGCCTAAAATTAACCCAAAAACCAGCGCGAGTGAGCCAAGCGCAATTAAGGCATAAAACAAGGTCATATTAAAATTTCACTAATCCGGTAAAACCCATAAACGCCATAGACATAAGGCCGGCGGTTATCATAGCAATAGAGGCACCTTTAAAAGGTGTTGGAACATCAGCAGCAGCAAGGCGTTCGCGCAGCGCTGCAAATAGTACGAGCACTAATGAAAAGCCAACCGCAGCACCAAAACCGTACACTGCTGATTGTAAAAACGAGTGGTCTTCTTTTATATTAAGTAAAGCAACACCTAGTACTGCACAGTTTGTAGTGATAAGTGGTAAAAATATACCCAATAAACGGTAGAGTGTAGGGCTTGTTTTACGTACCACCATTTCTGTAAATTGCACTACAACGGCAATAACTAAAATAAAGCTCATGGTGCGTAAAAATTCTATATCCAAAGGGATTAAAATATACTGATTAACCAAGTAACTAGTTACTGAAGCAAGCGTAAGTACAAAGGTGGTAGCTAAAGACATGCCGATTGCTGTATCAAGTTTTCCTGATACACCCATAAACGGACATAAGCCTAAAAATTGTACTAACACAAAGTTATTAACTAGAACGGTTCCAATCAATAACAATACATATTCAGTCATGCGAGCCTCGCGCTATTAAAGTCCCGTGTATTATCCTTTTTTCTGCCCTGATTAACAACATGTGCAGTGATTATCATTTAAATAAACATTATTAAATTAACTAACAGTAATAATGATGTAATTGACCTATGAGTTAGACATACTTTTTTCTTTAACATGATGACTTTAATCATACTAATTTAAGGGGGACAGTGATCACCGTAGCGCTAAATAAAGGGGAAGGGCACAAACAAAAAAAGAGCAACGAGTGCTCTTTTTTAAAATAGGGGGTTAAATATCTTTCGGTTTTTCGATGTAGTAGCCTTGAACGCCATCTAAGCACAAGGTTTCTATTATGTGTTTTTCTTCTTGGCTCTCTACACCTTCGGCAAATACACTCACGCCAATCCTGTGTGCTAGATCTACCATTAGACGCATAAAGTATTGATTATTTTTATCGTCTTCTAAACCGCGAGTGTAACTGGCATCCATTTTTATAAAATCGGGTTTTAAATCACGGAAAAACTTGAATGATGTTAAACCGACACCAAATCGCTCAACGGTAATACGTGCACCTACTCGGTGAATCATATCAATAAAGCGTTTACTGGCTTTAATATTTTGTTGTAAACCAAACTCACTTACTTCGAAAACGAGTTTAGATGCGATATGGGTATCTTTTAATAGGCGACGCTCTAGCCAAATTACAAACTGATCGTTATGTGCACTTGAGGCCGTTACATTTAAGCCAAAGAATTTCTCGGATAAGTTACGGCTTTTCACTTTTTCAAGCGATGAGTCAATAATAAGGCGGTCAATTTCTATTGCCATATCGAGTTTTTCAGCCATGGCTAAAAACGATGCAGTAGGGAGCATTTGGTTATCTTCGGTTTTAAACCTAACCTGTATCTCGGCGTATGCCTTAATGCTTTTACCCAAAGGCATAATATTTTGCATTACTAAATGCACGCGTTTTGATTCAATAACTTCGTTTATTACTTTACGCCAGTTTTGGTTACCAAAGCCTGCGCTTACATTGTTAACTAAATCGGTTTCGCGTTGTACGTGCCATGCATTAGTTTGCTTAGACTGAGCCATACTCATCGCGTTATCAACCACCGAAAGCAGCTCGCCTAATGGTTTACCTTTTTCGTAACCCACAATGCCGGTATTAGCCACAGAGCTTAATTCTTGGTTTTGTTGATATTGAGTGAAGCGGGACTGTAAGTTTTCACCAAAGCGCTCAGCTTCTTTAAGCGGTGTATGCGGTAAAATAACAGCAAAGTCAGAGCTGTTTAGCCTAAACAATTGGCTGCCAGTATAAGTGCCGCTCAAGTGTTTAATTATATCAGCAACACCCCTTACGTACTCGTCACCTTTTTGGTAGCCGCGGCTTTGATTAATTGCTTGTAATTCACTACAGCGCACCATAGCTAACGAGCCAAACGTACTTTGCTCGCAGTTCTCGATATGCTTTTCATAATACTCAACAAACATATTTCGGTTACCTAAAGAAGTGATAACGTCTTTATAGGCTTCTTGTTTAATGCTCATTGCTGCATTTTGTATATCTTGACTTTTAGACTTTAAAAAGTGCGATAACCGGTTAAAGCTTGGAACTAAATCTTTCCCCAGCTTTTTGAGACTAGAACCATCGAGTGCAGTTTGTAGATCGTCATCAATTTGGTTTTGGTTAATATATATATCAATGATGTCAGATACCGTAGTGCTGATATTTTTGTTCAGCTGGTAAAAAATTGACTTAAGTAAAATGATAGGAATGATCACCAACACCGCTGATATAAGTATTACTATGAAAAGGGCCGTTTGTAGCTGCGAAGCTAGTTGTTGAATATTGAGCGTAAATTCTACTTTTACATCTGCTGCATCGTTGACAGCAAATTGAGGACGTATAGAGTTAAATTGAGACTGAATAAACTCGGCGAATGCTGGCAACTCTTCAGACGAACTAACACTGAAAACTTCCGCGCCTTGATAATCTCTAAGCGTGAAGTTTGAAAAGGTATTGCCGTTTGCAATTGATTTTTTTAAATTTTCTGCAGAAATATCGTCTATAGACAGCTCATTTATATACTTACTAACGGTTACTTGAGCACTTTTTTGTGCTTCGCTCACCGCGTTATCAAAGCCCACTGAAATGAAGTAGCTTCCTGCTGCAACACACAATAACCAAGATATTATTTGTATTAAAATAAGTTTTTTAAATCCAGCCATTTTTTCAATCTTTTTGATATTACAGAGGAAAGGAATCAAGTCCTTGATTATTTAACTAAATGCAACATTTATTAGTTTTTTTTCAATGTTTTAGTTCTAGAGTAGAAGGGTAGTGGAAATAGTAGTAAATGTCTATGGAATTGTTGAGAATTGGCTCCCCCTCCCCGACTCGAACGGGGGACCTGCGGATTAACAGTCCGTCGCTC
>OJAZ01000133.1_pt1 | contig 40789 bp, 30 predicted proteins | sample 1589851 | NCBI WGS metagenome assembly OJAZ01 (sample SAMN05416792, study PRJEB24817) | seawater metagenome | isolation source: Sea water | place: Canada:Atlantic | collected 2013-07 | reverse complement strand
AATAGACGATCGGATTGAACCGAAATAGTCGATCGATTTCGACCGAAACATGCAAAACTTTCAAGTGACAACTTTTTTCTTCAGGAACATGCTAGTGCTGAGCACTTTTCTTGTGGTGAAAAAAAAGGAACACTTGCTGGATATTACAAGATAATGTTTAAAGAGAAAGGTGAGCAAATAATTGAGGAAACAAAAACCTTTTTGGAAATGATGAAAACAGTGACTGGATTGACTCAAAATATTTCAACGGCAAGGTTGCAGCGAGTAATCTTACTCATTTCAATATCTTCTTTATGTGTCGCTTTAATAGCGTTCTTTGCCAAGTAAATATGCATAGTGAATAGAATTATTGAAGGCTTAAGTGCACTAGCTCAAGCCTTAGAATCGGAGCAGGGCAAAAATTACAACAATATATCAAGCCGGACTTTCTTATTGTATTAGAACCCCCTATGTCTAATACGGTTCAGTATTAGACATAGTTTACCAAGTAAGTTATATTGTTACGATGTTAATTGACAAACCTAAACGTTTTGGCCATGAGTAAACCGACACCTTTGTTTCCAACCTATGCTGAAATGATTGAGCTAAGTCTTAATGACTATCCGCAGCTGTCTGCCTATATAAATAGTCAACCTGCATGGATGAAGCAACATTGGGACTGGGCAAAAGATTACCTACTGTATATTGGCCGCAACAAATCTGAGCATACCTACGTGCGTTTTCGAAATGACATCGAAAAGTTTTTACTGTGGGTGTTTATGGTTGATAAGCAGCCTATCGACGATTTACGCAAAGCTGATATTTTGCGCTACATTGATTTTTGTGTCGCGCCGCCTGTTAGATGGATCAGCACTCAGTTACATGACCGGTTTAATCCAAGCAACGGATATTTTGCTTCAAACCTTAACTGGACACCATTTAGGCAAACGCCGCCAAAATATGATAAAGACCGAGTACTCGACCCCAAAAAATACAAACCGTCTCTACAGACCCTAGAATCAACATTTGTTGCGCTTAGTTCATTTTACCGACACCTGATTGATGAGGAAATTTGCTTTGGTAATCCCATCCCATTAGCGAAGCGTGATTGCAAGCACATGATAAAAGATAGCCAGGTAAAAACTATCAGCCGACTAACAGAGCACCAGTGGCAATATTTGCTAGATACCGCGGTTGAATTAGCGGATACAGACGCCCTTTTCGAGCGAAATTTATTCATAATATCTACAATGAAAACCTTGTTTCTTCGGCTATCTGAACTTTCAGAAAGGCAAGACTGGACACCCGTAATGAGCCATTTTTGGACGGATGAAGATAATAATTGGTGGTTTAAAGTCTACGGAAAAGGCAAGAAAATACGCGATATTACCGTACCTCAAGGTTATTTAAGTTACTTAAAGCGGTATCGTGAGTGGCGTGGCTTGTATTCGCTACCATCAAAGGGGGAGCAAACCGTATTGGTAGAGAAGATAAGAGGCCGTGGTGGGTTAACGAGTCGACAGATAAGTAGGCTTGTACAACAGGTATTTGATGCAGCATTTGACAAAATGAAGTCTGAAAAAGGGTTAGAAGCTGCACAGAAACTAAATGAAGCAACGACACATTATCTGCGTCACACTGGTGCCAGTATGGAAATTGAAAGAGATCGGCCCCTGAAAGATTTGTCTGAAGATTTGGGACACTCCAGCAGTGCAACCACCGATACAGTTTATGTTCAGGTTGAACGAAAGCGACGAGCGTCTTCTGGGAAAGACCGAAAAGTTGAGTAATTATGACTATTATAAAAAATGCAATTGATTCGATACAAATTGGCCTTGAAGACCACCAGGCAAATGACAATAGACGCAATATTTCAGCGGTGAGAAACATTTCTGCTGGAATATTACTACTATACAAAGAAAAACTTTGCCAATTATCACCGGATGACAATAAAGAGCTTCTAATAAAGCAGAATATACGTCCTGTATCCGCAGAAGATGGAACAATCCAATTTGAAGGTAAAGGGCACAAAACGGTAGACGTACAAAACATAAAAGAAAGGTTTAAAAGCTTAAAAATTGAAGTGGATTGGTCTAGATTTGATGAAATAAATAGACTTCGCAATGACTTAGAGCATTATTACACTTCAGAATCTCCTGATACGGTACGAGAAATTATTGCCAAATCTTTTTTGCTTATTCGTGATTTCATGTCTGACCAACTTACGCTAGACCCTCAAGAAGTTTTAGGTCAAGAAGCGTGGTCAGTTTTACTTAGCGTGAGTGAAATCTATGCAGCAGAAGAAGAATCATGTCGATTAAGCATCAATGAGGTTGACTGGGTTTATCCAGTCGTAGCGGATTCAATATCATATTTAAGATGTACGAATTGTCATTCATCTCTCATCGAAGCTCCAGATAATGATGAACATTATTTATCAATAAGTTTGCGATGTCGGTCTTGTAAACAAGAGTTCACTTTTGATGAAGTAATTGAGCAATGCATTGATGATTCTCTTGGTGGGGAAGCCATTAAAAGCATAATGGATGGAGGTGATTCACCCTACGATACGTGCCTTAGCTGTGACATGGAGACATTTATCTATGCAGAAAACAAGTGCGTGGCATGTGAATACGAAATGGAGTACACAAGTTGCGAAATGTGCGGAGAAGGCCTAAGACTTGAAGACCAATGGAACGAAGGGAAATGCGGATATTGTCAGCATAGTTGGGAAAAACTAATGGCGGAATAATCCAAGGTAAACCTTCATATGAAATTTTAAATACATTTTATTCAGGTATCATTTCTCCCTATAAAGAAGAGTATTGATACCGGCATCCAGATTTTAAGCATTCTTAGACATTTCAACCAATAATAGTACATGATAAATACTTTTCCTTTAAAAGGAACAAGGAGCAAATACCTGCGATTGACTGGGTTAAAATACATAAACTCAAAATCTTTTCTATAGCAATTCAAATGAAGTTCTATTTGCGATACCTGTAGCGTTAACGCTAGCTTAAAAATAGTAAAATAACTATTTTCTTTATATAAATCTGAAGCTTATATTAATATGTCGAAAATCAGTGACCTAAACGGTAATTCAGCCTATTTATCTCAATCTGTCGATGAGCTTGTAATACTCAATGGATGAGATATCAAGATATTTACATGAATGATAATGATTGGATCGCGTCAGCATATTCAGGCTAAATTTGACTGTGCAATTATCTGGTCTCGTAACGTTTTATTTTGATCTAATCGTGCACGTGCTAAATCAAAAAATATTTGGATTTCATCTATCGTATTCGGCTTTTGGGTAATAAAACCCGTTGATACTGAAACGAAGGGTGACACAGGGGATATGTCATGTGGCATGAGTGCTTGAACAACAAACTTATTAATCAACGCTATCTTATGTTTTGCTCCAAACTCAGAACAACCCGGCAATAAGATATAAAAATCATCACGCCTTGATCTAACGACTAAATCATTTTGACGATATATAATCGAATGTAAGATACTCATCATCATCCGTAGATAATGACAAATGGTGTTGTTACCAGCATGGGCTTTGAGCAGTTGAAAATAATCAATATTCAAGGCTATCAACGTGACCGGCTCATCAGCTCGAATACAATCAATCCATGTTTTAGATAAATGTTGCATAAAAAAATTAAAATCTTTTTGCGCATTGGCATCATCTAATACAAATGGGTTAGTTTTGAGTCGAGCAGGTTTATAGTCAGATATATGCGATTCAATGCGTTGTAATAAGTTTTTGCTCGATATCGGCTTGAGAACCACATCCATTTTATGCAAAGGCATCTGTTCGATGTATTGTTGCAGTGTATCAATGATTGTTATCACAAAGATGTGAGGTTGATTCATGTAATCCACATTTTTCAATAGGTCATTGACATCAATATAACTTTCTCCCAGCTGCAGCATATCAATTAAGATTAAATCAAACGGGCTATCTTGTTTTTGAGCAATTAATAATGCGGTTTTCGCATCCTTTGTATTTTTTACTCTAACAATATCAAAGTGTTTACTCAATGCAAAACTCTTCACCTTGGATTGAACCGGATCATTGTCTATCAGCAGTAAACGAAGTTGCATTTCTTCATTTATTAAAGTCATATCGACGTTAGTTACTTTTTAATTATTATATCATTGTAATCTTAGTCTATATTTACTGATACGCCACTTATGCCCGCAGTTATTACCCTAAGTTCGCATAATGTATATTATGTTAAATCAAGTATTGAATATGGTTTAATTGATGTTCCACATCGGCCAATATGTTAAAAAACTTATGTCAAGTCGACTGTGTAAATACAATGGCTTACGTGGCCACTACCCAAGTGATGCTAAACAAGTCATTTATACCTTAGCCTTATAGTTAATAGCTATAGACTTTTACACAAGGTAATATGCCAAGCAATCGCTTTGATTGGCATAATTGTTGGTCTCTCTTTTTATCCGCTTTTGTTATTTTTCACTTACGTCAGTATGCTGCAAGTATTGGAATAACTCACTGTCGGTAGATAATAGCAAGGTTGTATTTTCACTAATCGCCAGTTCGTAGGTTTGCAGTGAACGTGTAAACGCATAAAACGCAACTGCTTCCTCATTTTGATTATAGGCAGCGGCATAAATATCTGCTGCTTTCGCGTCTGCAAGGCCCCTAATCTCCTCTACCTCTCGGTATGCTTCAGATTGTATCTTGTTTAAGTCTCTTTCTCGATTACCACGTATGCGGGCTGCCTCGCCCTTACCTTCTGATAAAAAGCGCTCAGCTATTTGACGACGTTCGCTGATCATGCGTTCATAAATTTTCGGGCGCACACTTTCATTGTAATTAATGCGCTTAAAGCGAATGTCTAGTAGTTCAATACCAAACACTTTGACCTTTTCAGCAGCCGCATTAAATATATCTCGTTCTACCATTAAGCGCCCTTTAATTATCGGGACTAAGCTGCCAATATCTTGCGCTTTTTCTTCATCGGTAAGTAAAGTATCTCTGAGCGGTTGACGATCTTTAGACGTACGAATTATCTCAATTAGCTCGTGTTTGGCGACAGCGTTTCGTGTTTCACTACCCAGGATATCATCTAATCTCGATTGAGCACTGCGTTCATCGCCAAGGCGCAAAAAATATTGCAAAGGATCTGTCACTTGCCAACGCGCGAACAAGCTCACTGAAATATAAAGCTTATCCTTTGTGGGCATATCTGATGGCGTTCCTTCCCATTCCAACACTCGCTTTTCGATAGAATTGACTTCCTGTATAAACGGCACTTTTAGTTTAATACCTGCATTAACAACAGGTTCGCCAACGGGTTTACCGAACTGGGTAATAATAACTTGCTCTACCTCATTCACGGTATATAAAGCACTGTTTAGTGCGATGACAGCTATTAACGATGCAATACTAGTGAGTGACCATAAAAACCGTTTCATTGTATATCTCCTTTTGCCGAGCTTAAATTAAGCAGCGGTAGAACGCTTTGCGCCTTGCTATCAATGATAATTTTGCTACTAATTTGAGGCATGACTTTTTGCATCGTTTCCAAGTAAATACGTCTGCGGGTTACCTCGGGCGCTTTTTGGTATTCGGCAAACAAGGCATTAAATCGAAGCGTGTCTCCTTCAGCTTCATTTATTCGTTTTATTCGATAACCGTCGGCTTCTCTGATACGTTGATCGCGCTCCCCTTCAGCTAATGGAATAATGCGGTTGTAATCGCGGCGTGCTTCGTTTATTAGTTTTTCTTTTTCTTGCTGAGCTTGGTTAACCTCGTTGAACGAGGCTTGCACTGGTTGTGGAGGATTGATGTTTTTTAGCTGTACCTGATCAATACTAATTCCCATCACATATTTACTTGATAGAGCTTGCATTTTACTTAATGCCTCCACTTCAATTTCTTGCCTACCAATTGTAATGACTTCATCTACTGTGCGGTCACCTACTACTTCTCGCATGACAGATTCTGAGACATAGCGCAGGGTACCCGCGGGGTCGCGTACCTCAAATAGGTAGTGTTTGGGATCAGCGATACGATACTGCACAACCCATTCGACTAAAGCGGTATTCAAATCGCCGGTCACCATTTGGGTTTCACCTAACTGGTTGCTTAGTAATTCGGCCTTTGACTTTGAGGAGGTATAAAAACGATCGGGCGTAATATTTTGATTGGGATCAGTCGCTCCGGGAGTTGAAAAGCCAAACTCTTGTTTAAGCTGGCGTTTAGTAGGCACAATGTTGACTTGATCAATGCCTAGGGGCACCTTAAAGTGTAAACCCGAGGGCTTAATATTGTCGAACTTTCCAAATCTGAGCACAACAGCAACTGAGTCACTGGGAACAGTATATAGACTGGTGTAGCCTATTAAGACAAGTAATAGAACAATTAAAATCAATAATATCGATTTAGGCTTTTTAACAGCGGATAGTGCTTGCGCGTTTTCAAATAAATCTTGCCCAGATTTTTTGCTATCTTCATTTTTTGGTGACATGGAGTTAACCTTACAAATAAAGGCTATATGATACAAAAAATATCAGTTTCACACTGTGCGGTAGAACACACAGTTTTTTGTATCGAACAAAATCAATGCTTACGTGGAGCTTGATGTGTTTGGGTATGTGGCTAATCGTTCGGTTTCATGTTTGACGACGGCATAGCATTCACAGCAAAGGGTTTCGAGCTTTTCTCTATCGATAATTTCTATGTGTCCGCGTTTGTAGTGGATAATGCCTAATTTTTGTAGTTTACCTGCAGCCTCCGTTACTCCTTCTCTCCTCACGCCTAACATATTAGCAATAAGCTCTTGGGTCATTGTTAAGTTATTGCTTGGTAAACGATCAATGGAAAGCAATAACCATCTGCATAGCTGTTGAACAATTGTATGGTGGCGATTACAAACCGCTGTTTGCGCCATCTGGGCCATTAAAGTTTGTGTGTAACGCAATAGAATAAGTCGAATATCTGGGACATTGCCAAATTCTTTCCTTAAAGCAGAGGCCGGCAATCGAAAGGCGTGTCCAGCGCTTTTCACCACGGCACGATTGAGGCTACTTTTTCCTCCCATAAATACAGCAATGCCCACAATGCCTTCATTACCCACAACCGATATTTCAGCGGAAGAGCCGTCCTCCATTACCGATAACAAAGAAATTATACTATTAGTCGGAAAATAGACTGACTCCAAGATTTGACCCGATTCATAAATAACTTTACCCAAAGGTAAGCTCACCAGTTTAAGTAGTGGGAAGATTCTCGCTTTGCTGTGGTTAGGAAAAGCATTGAGTAGTTTGTTATCCGTTGTTTTATTCAAGTTTGTCCTTTTATACTTTGCTTAGTTGTATCTTCCAAATTCTTAGATCTTTATGGTATTTTTTTTCACCCATAATACCTGAAATCTTCCTACACTCTTCTAGCATAGTACAAAAAACATTCGCCTATGCAGAATAACGAATAAAAAAGTACTGGTATGTTTTATCCTACATTCCTGAACCATCGATCTATTGCTTTGCACATTGACCACTGTATACTTAACCAGTCTTTAATTGTGATTAAGTATGATTATTTATTTATGCGGTTATTTATTGCTGAAAAGCCTAGTTTAGGTCGCGCTGTTGCAGAGTCCTTACCTAAGCCATTAAAAAAGTCACCCGGTTACATTGTCGCAGCAAATGGTGATACGGTAACTTGGTGTATTGGTCACTTGTTAGAACAAGCACAACCTGAAGCCTATGATCCTGCATTTAAAAAATGGTCACACGACCACCTACCGATCATACCGGAACAATGGCAACTGCAACCAAAAACCAAAACTGCAAAGCAATTGAGTGTGATCGCTAAACTAATAAAAAAAGCAAAATCTATTGTCCATGCAGGTGATCCAGACCGTGAAGGTCAGTTGTTAGTTGATGAGGTCATTCATTATCTCGGTGTAACACCGACACAAAAAAATAGTATCCAACGTTGCTTAATCAATGATTTAACACCTAAAGCGGTAACGCAATCGATTAACACATTACGAGATAATCGAGAGTTCATTGCCCTATCCACTTCAGCCTTAGCGAGATCAAGAGCTGATTGGTTGTATGGTATTAATCTAACGCGAGCCTATACAATACAAGGCCAACAAGCTGGCTATAAAGGTGTGTTATCGGTCGGTCGTGTACAAACTCCATTATTAGGTTTAGTGGTGCGCCGAGATTGGTTAATTGAGTCTTTTGTTAGTCAGGCCTATTATGAAGTATGGGCAACATTGACTACCGAACAAGGTAGTTTGTTTAAAGCTAAATGGATACCAAGTGAAACCTGCAAGCCATATTTGGATGATCAAGGACGTAATTTATCTAAAGCATTAGCCCAGAATGTCGTGCAGCGAGTTAGTCACCAACCGGCAACAGTTACAGCGCTGAAACGCAGCCAAAAATCGCAACCAGCACCATTACCTTATAATTTATCGTCTTTACAGATCGATGCAAACAAAGCCTTTGGTTTATCAGCTAAACAAGTATTAGATATCTGTCAAACTTTATACGAACGCCACAAGCTTATCACCTACCCTCGTTCTGATAGTCGTTATTTACCAAATGGGCACTTTGCACAAGCCGCTATTATTTTGCAATCCATTAAACATAACGCGTCATTATTGGGGCAACAAGGTGTGCTTATTAACGATACTTTGACTCAAGTTGACTATTCACTCAAGCACAAATCAAAAGCGTGGAACGATAGCAAAGTAGATGCCCACCATGCCATTATTCCGACTAATAAAAAGACTCAGCAATTAAGTGGTCGTGAAGCGGATGTATATGGCTTAATCAGCCGGAATTACGTGGCTCAATTTATGCTTAAACATGAATATTATGAAACGCGCGTAACGGTGGACATTCAGAATGGTCAGTTTGTTGCTTCAGCTAATGAATTGATTAACCAAGGTTGGAAATCTATATTGATTCGTTCTACCAAGAAGACCGCCACATCTTCAGACGAGCATTCCCCAGCATTGTCAACTTCATTGCCCCCGTCATTGCCTAAGCTAACACTTAACCAATGTCTGAACTCATTACAAGCCGAATGCGTTGATAAGCAAACAAGCCCACCCAAACCTTATACGGATGCAACTTTATTGGCTGCAATGACAGGTATCAGTGCACATGTAAGCGATCCACAATTAAAAAAAGTACTACGTGATACCGACGGTTTAGGTACCGAAGCCACTAGAGCGAGTATTATTGAATTACTGTTTACGCGTAAATATTTAATCCGTTCAGGTAAATCCATTACTTCTACGGTAACAGGGCAAACGCTGATCAAGGCATTACCTGATGAGGCGACTTACCCAGATATGACTGCGCGTTGGGAGTCACAGTTATCGGCAATATGTACAGGACAAAGTACCTACAACCATTTGATGGCCCCATTAAATCAGCAACTTGAGCAACTTATTGAAACTAGCCATACGTTTACCCCTGCCGGTTTAAACGGGTTAGGTGCTGCTAGCTTCAGGGGTAAAGCGAAGCGTCGTAAACCTAATGCTCGAAAGCAGACATCTTAATGCATATTCTGTTAAGATATTTTCTTAATGATATTATTTACTTAGGTCTTCCATGTTTGATATTAATGTCCAATACAAGATTGCTTTACCGATTGAAGTAGTATTTGAAGCGATTAGTGATCACCAATCATATAACCGTTTTAAAGCGTGTAAGTTTGCTAATTTAGTTGAAACGGGTGACTCTGAACGTAATGGATTAAATGCACTTCGCGAAGTCCACGTTGGTCCATTGCAATTGATGGAGCGGATCACCGTGTTTGAACGCCCTACCCGCATGGATTATCACATTGAATCCTCAAAGCCCGTCGATATTAGACATACCTTAGGCTCGATTAAACTTACCGCTGTGGATGCTGAACACACTCATGTATCTTGGGAATCCCAAGGTTTTATCCAGATGCCATTGATTGGTTGGCTCATTGATAAGCGTTTTAGTCAGTTAGGTGCCAAAGGTTTTTTGTCAATTCTCAAACACATTGAGCGTGAAGCGGCACTATAATTCAGGCCGCTTTCTCCATACAAAATATACTGCTGGCAATACAATTAACGTCAGTATTAACGCACTGACCATGCCACCCACCATAGGTGCAGCTATCCGACTCATTACCTCTGAACCGGTTCCTGTACCATACATAACTGGTAGCAACCCAAATATGATCGAAGTGGAGGTCATCATAACCGGTCGAATACGCATTTCGGAGCCTGTAAGCACTGCCTGTTTGAGTTGTTCGCTTGTAAATTTATTACCTAATTCAGTAAACTTACTATCTAAATAAGTCAGCATAATAATACCGATTTCAACCGCTACACCCGCCAATGCAATAAACCCAACGCCGACTGCCACTGAAAAATTAAACCCTTCCAAATATAGTAACCAAATCCCCCCGATTAATGCAAAGGGTAACGTGCCTATAATCATCGCAACTTGTGCAAAGCGACGAAAGCTCGCATACAGCAACACAACAATGATCGCCAACGTTAACGGAATAACATACGTCAATTTTGCTTTAGCACGCTCCATATATTCATATTGTCCACTCCACGTGAGGGAATAACCCGTTGGCAAGTCGATATTATCGCTTACCACTTGCATAGCCGTATTGACGTAGTGACCGATATCTATATTGTCTATATCAATATATACCCAACCATTTGGTCTCGCATTCTCACTTTTGATCCCTGGCGGCCCATCTACAATGGTAATATCTGCAATCTCACCCAAGGCAATATGCGCGCCAGACGGGGTAACAAAAGGCAAACGTCGCAGTTGTTCTGGTGAATCACGATACGATTGAGGAAAACGCACTTGCACAGGGTAGCGCTCTAACCCTTCTACACTGGTAGTTAAGTTCACGCCTCCTACCGCACTGGCTATAAATGCTTGCACATCGGCAATATTTAAACCATATCGAGCAGCGTTTAACCGATTAATATCAATAGTGATATAACGCCCACCCGAAACACGCTCTGCGTATACCGAAGCTGTTCCCTGAACATTAGACAACACCTTTTCGATCATTTGTCCTATGTCTTGGATCACATTCAAATCAGGACCGCCGATCTTAATGCCAACTGGGGTTTTAATTCCAGTCGCCAACATATCAATACGTGTTTTGATGGGCATGACCCAAGCATTGGTAAGACCAGGGAAATTAACAGTTTGGTTTAACTGACCGATTAACGATTCGCTCGTCATCCCTTCACGCCACTGATTTTTTGGTTTCATCTGAATAAAGGTTTCAATCATCGTCAAAGGAGCCGGATCAGTTGCGGTCTCTGCCCGCCCGACTTTACCAAACACAGTGTGAACTTCAGGAATGGTTTTGATCAGTTTGTTTGTTTGTTGCAGTATATCTCTCGCTTCACTAATAGACACTGCTGCATAGGTAGTCGGCATATACATAAGGTCCCCTTCATCCAATGGGGGGATAAACTCACTACCAATTTGACTAACCGGCCAAAATCCAATAACCAAAATCACCATCGAACAAGCGATAGTGGTTTTGGGGAACTGTAAAACTTTGGTCAATAAAGGACGATAACCCGCAATCAATAAACGGTTAATTGGATTTTTATATTCAGGCACTATTTTACCGCGCACAAAATAGCCCATTAGCACTGGCACCAACGTAATGGCTAATATTGCTGCCGCGGCCATCGCATAGGTCTTGGTGTAGGCTAGTGGTGAGAACATCCTGCCTTCTTGTGCTTCAAGCGTGAATACGGGTACAAAACTCACGGTAATAATAAGTAAGCTAAAGAACAATGCCGGACCAACTTCACAGGCTGATTTGCTGACAACCTGCCAACGATTTTGATCGGTAAGAGGTGTTTTTTCAATATGCTTATGCATGTTTTCCACTAAGACGATGGCACCGTCAATCATGGCACCAATTGCAATAGCAATACCGCCTAATGACATAATATTCGCATTAATACCTTGCATATGCATCACAATAAAAGCCACCAGTACACCGATGGGTAAACTGATAATGGCAACCAGAGATGACCTAACATGGAATAAAAACGCCACACAAATCAAAGCAACAACAGCAAATTCAGCAAGGATTTTATGCGTTAAATTATCAATTGAGCGTTCAATTAGCCCAGAGCGATCATAAACGGTCGTGACCTCAACGCCATCGGGCAAACTATTTTGTAACGATTCAAGTTTAGCTTTAACCCCATCAATGGTGGTTTGGGCATTTTCACCAAAACGCATTACCACTATTCCGCCCACGGTTTCACCTTCCCCATTCAGATCCGCTAAGCCTCTGCGCATTTGTGGCCCTACTTCTACTTGGGCAAGATCCTTAATCAAAATCGGAATACTGCGATTGTCAGTAGTTACGTCTAAGCCTATCGGAATATTCTGGATATCTTCGATACTAGAAATATACCCAGTTGTGCGCACCATATATTCGGCCTCGGCCATTTCTATCACTGAAGCACCGGTTTCTTGATTACCCCGTTGTAGTGCCATTTGTACATGCGCTAATGGGATATTCAATGCTTGTAATTTCAGAGGATCAACGATGACTTGATATTGTTTGACCATCCCACCAACGGTCGCAACTTCTGACACACCCGCCACAGTTTGTAATTCGTATTTTAAAAACCAATCTTGAATACTTCTAAGCTCACTCAAGTCGTGCTTTCCACTAGGATCAGTTAACGCATACATATATACCCAACCCACACCCGTTGCATCGGGCCCTAATTGGGGTTTAGCTGCGCTTGGTAAATTTGGGATAACCTGTGATAGATACTCCAACACCCGACTTCTTGCCCAATATATATCAGTACTGTCTTCGAAAATAATATACACATAAGAATCACCAAAAAATGAAAAGCCGCGTACCGTTTTAGCACCAGGCACAGACAGCATCGCAGTGGTTAATGGGTATGTAACCTGATCTTCAACCACCTGTGGCGCTTGTCCTGGGTAGGATGTTTTGATAATCACCTGCACATCAGATAAGTCGGGTATCGCATCTACGGGGGTGTTTTTTATCGAATATAAACCGCCTCCCACCACCATAAGCGTTGCCAGCAATACAAAAAAACGATTGTGAATTGACCATTGGATAATCGCCGTAATCATTGCTGCTCTCCTTGATCATGCTCTGAGTCCATGTCATCCATATCACGGGTAAAATGCACCGTGTTGATTTGATACATACCAAACATACCCTCTACAATCTCGACATGAACTTGGTCTCCAACTTGAAATTGTTGAATATCAATCTCCGCTGCAACTGCAAAATTCATTGTCATGCCCATCATATTAAAGGCATCAAGTGGTCCGTGTGTGAGATTCACGAGGCGGTCACTAACCATAACGTCATTGACGGTTGCGTGCGTCCAGGCACTGGTTATTTCGCTCTCTTGCACAGGTACGTGAGAAGGTATCTGCATAGGTACTTGCGAAGGCGCTTCCATACGCAGGAAGTCAGAACTAATACTACTTTCAGAGTCCAATAAAAACTGCGCTGACGTCACAACCTCATCACCAGCAACTAAGCCATCAATAACCGCATATACATCGTTGAATTGGTTACCGATTGTCACTGCTATAGATTTATATCGACCATCGCCTAATGCGAGCACTACACGATCTTGCGCCCCCGTTCTGATCACTGCTTGAACTGGCACCGCGAGTATGTTGTCACGATTAACCATGTCGGTATTAGCCATGTCGGTATTTGTATTAGTCATTGAGTGACTTAAGTCAGCATGAATATTCACATTAGCAAACATCTCAGGCTTGATAACAAGATCCGGGTTAGGTAGGACAAAACGTGCAGTGGCTGTGCGCGTAGCGTTGTTTAGACTCGGATAAATATATTGTAACTCAGCGCTAAAACGTCGACCCGGTAATGACTCAAATGTCATCGTTGCTGGCTGACCAATTGCAATTTTTCCCAAATCATTCGCAAAAATATCAGCAAGCACCCATATACTATCCATTGAGGCGATAGTTAACAGGAGCGTACTAGGTTTTACATACATACCATCTTGAATATTGAGCTGGGTCACTACGCCACTTTGGGGGGCATAAAAGGTGATGGTGCGTTGTGTATTGCGTGTTTTTTCAATCGCTTTAATTAAGCTATCTGGGGCGTTAAGGGCAGCTAATCGGCTTCGCGCTGCTTTTATTAACGCGTTATTATTTAAGTTTAAAGAAAGAATAAACTCGTCTTGAGCATTAACCAAATCCGGGGCATAGAGAGAATATACAGGGGCTCCTTTTTCGATAAATTCTCCTTTAGCGCGTACAAACAATGTGTCAACCCAGCCTGCTACGCGAGGATGCATATTGCTAATGCTATCTTGCGCAAATGTAACTTGTCCAAACGTATTAATTGTTAGCTTTGGCATTACCGTGTCGATTGTCGCGGTTTTAACACCTAGATTTTGGATTGTGACGGGGTCAATGGTGACGGTGCCAGGAGAGTTTCCTCCAGTCAGGTCAGAGTTTACGTTAGCATAAACAGGTACCAGATCCATTCCCATGGGGGACTTCCCCGGTTTATCACGTTTAAAATTTGCGTCCATCGGTGCGACCCAATATAAAGGCACGTCACTCTTTTCTTGTTGTTTGTTCGAGTCGTGGCTACTTTCAGCCGTAAATGCCGATATAAAAAATAGATATACCGACACAGTTAGAAATACGCCAAGAACAATCCCTAAGGATAAAAATTTACGTGTATGATTATTCATGATCAGCAGTTCCTGTCGTATTAATTGAATGGGCTAAATAATAATCAATGTGTGCTAGTGCTTTGCGTTTTTCAATCGTAATAGTGATTAAGCTAGCCTGCGCATCCAATTCCATAATTTTCGCGGTAACCACGTCGGCAAAACTTCCCGTGTCATTGGTGTAAGCATTGAGTGCGGTCTGTGACAGTTGACGCAGTTGTGGCAGAATTTTTTGCTCATATACCTTTTCACGCTTTTCGGCCCCGATAAATTGCTCATAAACGCTGTTGAGTCCAGCTAATAATTCTTGCAGTAATAAACGTTTGTCAGTGCGCATCACTAACATTGCCTTAGTACTTGCGCTAATTTGTGCGTCTTGTCGAGTAGAGGAAAATAACGGCAGAGATACATTTACCCCTATAGACAAAAAGTCGGCACGGCTAGTGCCACCCATCGCTGTTGACGCATCATCTCGTAAGCCGTAACTCGCATTCACAGCATACTGAGGCTGCAATGCTTGTTTGGCAATATCGACCTCAATCGTACTCGCTAAAATGCGCTGTTCGATGGCTAACACTAAGGGGTGTGTAGCGAGTATGCCATATTGGGATTGCATAGAAGCATGCTGTAACCATGATAATGCGCGTTGTTTTTGTTGTATAACGGGCGCCAGTGATTGTGGTAGAACGACATCAGCAAGGCGTCTATCTTCATAGCTGGTATTCGCTGCTTGAGATTGGTCGGATAAAAACTTGGATAATTTTGCCTTAGCTACGCGTCGATCACTATCAAGTCTAAATAGACGGTCCTCTAATCGCACTAATTCTAGTTCAGCACGAATGATATCTTGTTGCTTGGTATTACCAGCTGATGAGGTATAACTCGCACCGACAATATCATTTAACTTATCAAATAAGGGTATAGCGTCTTGAACTAACTCATAATTGGTACTGTCACGATACGCATCCAACCACAATATTGATGTTTGTAGGGCAACCTTAAGTATTCGATCAGCACGTTGATAAGGTTGTTCTGCCGCCGCTGTTTGATAGCGTTTTTCTTGCAGAGCGAGAGTTTTACCTCTCGGTAGCATTTGCGATATGCCGACTTTAAATTGAGTCATCGGCTCTTGGTTAAAGGCAAAGCCATCAGTGGGTAAATTAAGCAAACCGATGCTTATCGTTGGGTCCGGCAAAGCCAGTGCACCATAACTTAAATCCAATAATCGTAGCTCTGAAAACTTACTTTTTACAAGCCAATCATCATTTTTTTGCGCTATTGCGATGGCTTCTTGGAGCGATAATACTCGCTCGGTTGGTGCCGTTTGCACTTTGTTAGTCTGTGCTTTGTCATTTTGCGCTATGCTATCGCTTGATAGGGTAAAAGCGATGCAAACGATAAGTGCCATCGTGATGTTAATTAAATTGTGCATTCTACATTCTCAATGTATTAGAAAAATACCTAGTAATATATCTAGGGAACTAATTCGACGTTAAGAGAATGTTGTTATAGGAGGACGTTGTGTGAGGGTGTTGTGTGGTGGAATAGCACCAAGCTCATAATAAATAACCGGTGCATCGTTAACTAAAGCAAACGTTATTATTGTATGACCATCTAAATAAACGAATGAACTGGATAACGCCTTACATTCACATTCACTAGCACAACACGATGTTGCATCAGGCATATCACAGCAATCCATTTTGGAGCTCATGTCGTGCATGGCCATTTCTTCATGCTCATCATCAGACATATCCATTGAACATGGAGCCGGTGTTTGTGTTGATAAAAACAATGACGCACCTGTAATGGCATTGCCAACCTGTGCGGTAAGCAAGAAGAGTATCAATAATGTAGATGATAGTGCTGTTATTTTTTTCATTGATTTAATAATACATCAGGGTGCAAATTAAATAAATAGCACGACAAAGGTTAATGAAAACAATGATTAGAACTCTCTAGTCATAGTATAAATACTCCACAAATCAAATTTGTACAAAAAACACACAAATAAAGCGAAAGAAAATCGTCCTCCTGTCGATATAATATTTGAACGGGATGTTGAAATGGATTATTTCATACATGTATTATTAAGCTGTTAATCATGTGGGCAAGGATGTCCCTTACCGTTCAGTTTATCTTTCTGTTGGTTCTACATTTAGTCTCGGCATTTTTTAAAAAATTAATTTGTCGTATCTATAACCTGCGCAGACAGACTAATCGGAAAATGATCTGAAGAAGTAATCTCAGTATGCGCATACACATTCGCTACGGTCAGACCTCGATAGTAAATATGATCAAGATGTTGTAACAAATGCATAAATCTTGGCTGTCGTTTTATTATCACTTCGTGGAGGTCTAATAAGCCCGCTAGTTGGTTAAAATATTGCTTACGTTTACCACTCCAAGTATTAAAATCTCCGGCCAATATTATTGGGCCAATATGCCCCTCCAATAGTTTAAACACTTGATCAATATGCGCTTTGTATTTATTAAATAAAACAAAGTTAATGATGTGGGCATTGACCACTAGCAATGATTTATCTTTAATACACAGAGGATATATTGTCGCCAATACCGATTTTTTGGTATTAGTAAACGGTTCACCATACTCAGAGATAGAGAAATCGTGTTTATACGCAGCCACCATTGAACCTGTTTTCACTCCCGTTTCAATGTTGCTTTTTATATGTTTAAAACTTCTCGCCATGATCCACTGATGTTGCAATGAATGAGTAAAATATTTATCGAAAGGTGAATTCAAAATCGCTTCTTGTATTATAACGACATCGGTATCATTGGCTAAGCGTATAAAATCCTCATACCAGCCCATTTTTTTGCACTTAAAAATATTCCATAGCAACACACTAATATCTGGCCCAAGTACTGGCTTTGAAGCCTTCCCCATCACTTTTAAGGATTCGACATTTCGATACTGTCGTTTGATCATCACATAAATCCCTGACATGTTTATAATATGGCGAAAGTAAATATTCACTATTTAGATTATAGATAAGGTGAAAACAAACGAACCAAATTGTTACGAAATCTTATATAAATGGGCCTATTATTTACGTCATCATCTGCATCAACACGATTAGCGTTTTGTTTTTTTACATTAAACAACTCCGTTAGGTGAGCATTTAGCTGGGTATCGAAACACTCTATGTTGATCTCAAAATTAAACTCTAGGCTTCTGGCGTCCCAGTTGCTGGAGCCAATAAGTGACCAAAGATCGTCAATAATGACTATTTTACTATGATCAAAAGGCCGTTTATTTTTGTAAATCTTGATCCCATGCTGAATGATCCTTGCAAAATTAGATGCCATTACCCAATCGATGAAGGGGATGTTGCTGCGCGCCGGTACAATAATTTCAATCGATACACCTCGTAATGCCGCAGCATGGAGAGATGTCATTAAAATTTGGTCAGGAATAAAATAAGGCGTCATTATTTTAACGCTTGATTGTGCGGCGCCCAATGCATTGATAAGCGTCCACCGCACTCTGTTATGATGTTCATCAGGACCGTCTTGCACCACACGGGCAACGACCGATTGTTCGTCAGTTGCCGTCATTTTGTTTGCTCGGTATACAGGAAATGTGAGGGAAGTACCGGTAGCAAAACGCCAATCTTCAATGAAAACCTGACTAATTTGGTCAATAACCGGTCCTGTCACTCTAAAGTGGATATCATCAATAGGATGAACAGCCGTTTCAACCACATTACGTTTGCTTATGTTTATACCGCCTATATAGGCAATATCACCATCTATACACAGTATTTTTCTGTGATTTCGCAAATTGATGAAGCGTGCGCTAGTAAAAGTATCTGCCGGCAAGAAACGAGCTGTTGGCACGCCTAGTTTTTTTAAAGCTCGATAAGACTTACGCAAACTATAGCCGATGCCATCTAAGAGCACATTTACCGCTACGCCTCGGTTATGCGCATCAGACAAAGCCGTCACAAATTGGCGACCGAGTGAATCATAATCAAATATATAACTTGATAGGGCAACAGAGATCTTTGCTTGGCGAATGGATTCAAGCATAGCGGGATAAGCAATATCGCCATTAACAAGAGGCTCAACGCTGTTATTTGCTAAGTAATTACTGGGTAAAATGGCATTTCCAGAAACTAAATATGGGTGCCAGTGCTTTGCTATACCATGATAATTAACTGGTTTTTCGACCTTAGTAAAGTTGTTTTGTTGCGTTCTGGGATGCTCTTTTTGGGCTAATCGCTTGATTCGATTTATACCAAAAAACCAATAAAGTAGACTCCCCATGACTGGTGAAAACACGACTAGTCCAATCCACGCCAAAGATGTGCGATAATTTTCTTTAAACAGCACTATATGCAACGATGTAAGAAGAGAAAAGCTAATATGGATAATTACTGTTATTGTAAGCCCGTTAGCGGATATCCATTCCGCTAAAACATCAAACAAGTGCATTTTCATTCAACCCAAATAAAGCGGTACTTAATCGATATTGGAAACCCGACGTGATTTTAGAATACTACAGCAGAATTTCGACCTACTTAACCCAAACGTTTGGTCCCAATGTTATATTTTTCACTGTCTTGATAACCAGTATTACGTCGGTAGTCTATTTCATTATAGTTAGCTATAGCATTACGCAATTAGATAAACAATATTTTATGTCTAAAAAGGATTCCGCCGACAACCTAGCCATAACGGTAGGTAATGATGGTGGAAACCTCCCTCACCTATCTCGTAGTGTAAAATATCTACTTCATATTGTAAAAATACTGATTGGGTTTTGTTTAGTAATACTAGGGATCATAATGCTGGTTTTACCCGGTCAAGGGTTAATCACCATTTTAGTCGGCCTGAGTCTTATCCCGTTTCCAGGTAAACACAAACTGGAACAACACATACTTGCCAAACAATCAGTCAGGTCCACCTTAAATTGGATAAGAATAAAAGCTAAAAAAGACCCTTTTATTTTTGATTAATCTTTATATCCCTAACATTGCGAACAGATCGTCGATTTTCTAAAAATAAACGCCTCCATACTAGGATAGCTAAAATCTAAGTACGTAATCATTTCATACCTTAGTACTAGTCACAAAGTTAAAATACACGTATCCGACTGATATATATAGCAATTTCCATTAGATAAGTTAATGCGATATTTGATCTTACAACGTAAATTCCTTATATTCGATGCCTGTCAGTTTTACAATTAACCATAATGCTATGCATAATAATAAGAAAAAAACGATAAAAAAGCGGTATCTTTTGACCTGTATTGGGATCGCATTTAACGCGAGTGCTGTCGAGACCAGTGCGGATATTGACAGTATAGAAAATATCGTGATAACGGGTGCCAATCCTCTCAGCCAACTTTCCCAGACTCAATCCATTATTGGGCAAACTCAAACATTGAGCCGAACAGATCTGCATGACACACCGACTCGTACATTAGCAGAGATCCTGCGCAATCAACTGGTTAGCGTCAACATTAACGATGTGCAGAACAATCCTTTTCAACCCGATGTTCAGTATCGCGGATTTACAGCCTCCCCTTTGTTAGGTTTACCTCAAGGCCTGTCGATCTATTTAAATGGTACACGCGTCAATGAGCCCTTTGGTGATACCGTCAATTGGGATTTGTTGCCGTTAGAAGCGTTAGATAATGTCGTATTGTTTTCTACATCAAACCCAATATTTGGCCAAAACACCTTAGGCGGTGCATTGGCATTGAATACCAAAAATGGCTTTAACTATACCGATACTCAAATCAATGCTTCTTTAGGTCAGTATGGCCGTGAAGAGTGGTCAATTCAAACTGGTAATCAAAGCGGTAACTGGGGTTGGTATGGATTATTAAATCAATACCAAGAAGAAGGTTGGCGCGATTATTCACCTAGTGAAGTACTGCAACTTTTCAGTACGCTGTCTTATCATACTAAAACAACGCAAGTCGATCTGAGTTGGCTGCATGCCGATAACGAATTACTTGGAAATGGCGCAATACCAGAAGATTTACCTGCGTTTGAATCACGTGCCTCAGTATATACTCACCCAGATCAAACCAATAATGAATTAGATTTTGTTTCGGTCAATATCAACTCAGAATTAAATGATTCTTTGAGTATGATCGTGAATGCATTTTATCGGGATAATACGACTTCTTCAATCAATGGTGATGATAGTGATTTTGGCGCCTGTGAGCTAGATAGCGGGTTTATTACATTATGCGAAATGGATGACGATGATGATGATGATTTAGCAGATATCAACATGAATGGCGCGGATGATGATGATGCTCAAATTGCAGACGCGGATGATTTTGAAGTTGTTGAATTTGTTGGTTATGAGGATTTAGCATTTAGCCAAATCAGCAATATCGATCCTAGTGACGTTGATGGAACATACAATACCGGTCAAGCCGATAACCAAAGCTTTGGCTTTACGACTCAATTCACTCAACGCCATCGCTTAGGCGCTAAACCGGCGACGACTATTATTGGGTTTGGTGCTATTAATGGTGATATACATTACGCAGCAGACACGACGTTTGGGATATTGGACAACGATTCAGCACTATCTAGTCGGACAGTGACCCCCATTAGCGGTATTATGGACGCTGAAGCGATGGTGAGACTTGACGTTGATACACGTGCTACTTTTGCTTATATATCTAATATTACTCAACTATCATCGGCAACAAACATCAATATAGCCGCGCGATATAATCGTGATCATATATTGATGAATGATCATCTGGCTGATGGTGAAGGATCGTTAGATGGCGATCATCGCTTTACCAGTTTTAATCCAGCAATCGGTCTTTCGTATCAAGTTGATGCCGATACCCTGTTCAATATTTCACTCGCACAAGCCACTCGAGTGCCAAGCCCTGCTGAACTCAGTTGTGCTGATGAAAACGACCCATGCCGCTTACCCAATGGCTTTGTGGCCGATCCCCCCTTAGATAAGGTGGTTACGCGTACCCTTGAAATGAGTGCTACAGGTAAGTTTTCGATGACGAATTACAATGCCACCGTGTTTTATTCACAAAGTATTGATGACATCATTTTTCAACAAGCTGGCACGACTTCATCGCGTGGGTATTTTATCAATATTGATAAAACTCAACGCCTAGGTGCAGAATTATCGGCACAACGCCAATATGATAATGTGTTAGTGAGTGGGTCTTATAACTATTTAGACGCTACATTTGAATCGAGTTTTACGTCTTTTAGTCCGATGAATCCATTAGGGCCAGATCGCCAAGTAAACCCTGGTGATAGCATTCCCGGCCAACCAAAACATCAAGTCAAACTGCGTGCGGAGTATTCAGTATCGACTAACTGGTTACTCGGAGCACAATACATTTATGCTTCCAAACAATTCTATCGTGGTGATGAAGCCAATGAAAACAAACCTATTACTGGTTATGGGTTAATTAACTTATACTCAAATTACGAGTATTCTAATGCTCTTTCTTTTTCTATGCGTATTGATAACGCGTTAAATCATGACTATGACACCTTTGGTACGTATGGAGAAGCTGACGAAGTACTAGAAGATATTTATCCGCAAATCGACTCTCCTTACTTCATAGGCGTGGGTCACCCACGAATGCTATCCGTCAATGCTCAATATACATTTTAAGGTTGCGCTCTCCTCCTAAAGGAGGAGAAATAATCCGGACTTATGCGTCTAAAGATGATGATACACGGGGGGGATTTACGCTAGAATCCACTGATAAGTAAATTAACGAATACTTAACATATATATACCAAATGAGAGATATAATGACTAAACCCTATTCTTGTTCCCCAGCTATCGCTTCTTCATTTACATTATCTGCGATTACATTAGCATTATGTGTATCTAACATGGCGTTTGCTCAACAATTGCCACAGCATACGGCTTCACAAGCTAATAGCGCGCCTATTGACGATGTGATTGTCGTCACAGGCTCGCATACTCCAATCGCAAAACTAACAGCCTCAAACAATGTGGATGTGATCACTCAAGATGAAATTGAACGTGTCCTTGCGGTGACACCTGCGGATTTATTGAATCGCATCACAGGTGTTCATATACATACAAATAATGGCATGGAATCATTACCGGCAATGCGTTCACCGGTATTAACGGGGCCAGGCGCAGCTGGTGCGTTTATTTTTGCGCAAGATGGGATCGCCACTCGCGCAGCTGGTTTTGCGAATAACAATGGGTTATCTGAACTTAATCTTGCAGGGGCTTCAGCTGTCGAGGTTATTCGTGGCCCAGCCAGTGCTATTTACGGCTCAAATGCAGTGCATGGCGTAGTCAATGCCTTATCAGCGAATGTCGACCAACCGGGTCGCTTACGTTTTTTGTATGGCGAGAATAACCATATCAATATCGCCACTAAATTTAGCGGTGAAGAGTATGCCATTGATTATCAGCATATTAATGATGGTGGTTTTCGTGACGAAAGTGATTTTGTGAGTAATAAATTAGACGCCAAGTTCATTACACAATTTTCAGATGCCACTGTAACGACGACGTTCTCAGGGTTTAATCTTGATCAAGAGACCGGTGGATTTATTTCATCTGGCAGTAATGGTGAATGTTATACTTCTTCGTTAGCCGATAATGTTTTGTATGAAGACACGGCTGCTATGTCCAAAAACTGTGATCCTGATGCATATCGTCAATGGTCAAGTGTGCGCTGGGCTTCAAAATGGGAGTGGTCACTTGATAATGGTGCTAAATTGGCTCTGACCCCATTTTATCGAAATAATCACATGGAATTTAGGCAGCATTATTTACCATCGCGTGCCATTGAAGAAAATAGCCATTCTAGTGTGGGTGTCAAAACCATTTATAGTCAATCGTTAAGTAACGATCTAGACATCGTTGCTGGAATCGATCTTGAATCTACCACAGGTTTGTTAATCGAAACTCAAGATGCCGCCGATAAATACAGTTGGGGTAAAGCCCGTCAGCAAGGACAACACTTTAATTACGAAGTGGATGCACAAATTATCGCACCATTTGTTCAGGTAATGTACCAAGCCAATGAACAGCTATCATTTGATGCCAGTGCGCGCTTTGATAATACCCAATACGATTATGATAATTTAATCGCTGATGGTACGACAAAAGCAGATGGGACAAGTTGTACAAATAACAACGGAGCAGCAATTGATTGCTTGTTTTTACGCCCAGCAGATCGTACCGATGATTTTAGTAACACCTCGATAAAAGCGGGAGCAAACTATTTATTGACAGATAACACTGCCCTATTTGCCTCAATAGCCTCTGGCTTTAGAGCGCCGCAAACTACTGATTTATATCGGTTACAAAATCAGCAAAGCATTGGCACAATTGATTCTGAAAGCACGGATAGTATCGAAATTGGTTATCGTCAACAGTCACAAGATCTCAATTATGAAGTGGTATGGTACACCATGAAAAAGGATAACTTCTTTTTTCGTGACGCCGATGGTCTTAATGTGACCGATGGTAAAACGACTCATACAGGGTTTGAGCTTGGATTAGATTATCAGTTGACGCAAACCCTCAACGTAGGCGTTAATTACTCTTTAGCTTCACATGAATACGACTTTGAGCGTGCTAATTCAGGAGTCGTTAATGGCAATGAAATTGATACCGCTCCTAGTACTATGGGTAATGTTCAAGTCACTTGGCAGCCCACAGACGCATTATCAATGGAGCTGGAATGGTTACACATGGGACAATACTATTTAGAGCCTGCTAATGAACACAAATATGACGGTCATGATTTAGTGCATTTGCGTACCAACTATCGCATGAATGATACGGTAACACTCACGGCCAATATTGATAACTTAACGGATGAAGCCTATGCATCACGAGCTGATTATGCATTCGGGACGTATCGTTTCTTTGGTGGTCAACCGCGCAATGTTAAGGTCGGTGTGACCGTTAACTTCTAAGGATAATGGATGAAACTTTCGATATGCAAGTTAGTGTCTATGGCCAGGCTGGTTTGTTTGCTCTGCATTTTAGGTTCTGGATTATGGACGAGCTCGGTACTTGCAATGACATTCAATGACAACTCTGCTAAAAACTCTGCACAAGGAGCGATATCTGATTTACCCATAATACGAGTGGGCGTATTACAATTTGGCACCATCAATTGGGAGATGGATACCATTATTCATCATCAATTAGACACTCAACGTGGATTTAGATTAGCCGTACATCCTTTTGCCAGTAAAAATGCATCCGCCGTTGCCCTGCAAAGTGGCGCAGTGGATGTCATCATGACCGATTTGTTTTGGGTGAGCCGACAACGTGGGCAAGGTAAACCTTATGTGATTATGCCTACCACCAAAGCTTCAGGTGGTGTGTATACAAATGAAAAACAATCCTTTACGCAATTGTTACAACAAAATGATAATAGTATTGGTGTCGCTGGCGGTTCAGTTGATAAAAACTGGTTATTATTACAAGCGTACGCCAAACAACAAGAACTTGATTTATTAGCTCATTTCACCCCTAAATTTGCGGCGCCCCCCTTACTTAACCGTTTTATGATGAACAATGAATTAGATGCGAGTATCAATTTTTGGCATTATAATGCCCGTTTAGATGCGGCCGGCTTTACCTTAACCCTCCCTGTGACCACCATGTTGAAGAGTTTAAAAATCCATGCTGATGTGCCATTGCTGGGGTGGGTATTTGATGAAGAATGGGGCAATAAGCGTAAACAATTAGTGACTGAGTTTTTTAAGGCGTCATTTGCTGCTAAAACAATCCTGCAAACTCAACCTCAAGAATGGCTGCGTATACGTAATTTAACTAAAGCCGAAAATGAACAGGTCTTTACTTCCTTGCAAGCCAATTATCCTGATACATTATTAACACAATTCACGATTCAAGAAATTGCGGCAACACAACAACTTTTTGCTGTTTTTGCAGAGGTTGGCGGTCAAGAATTAATGGGTACTACCACCAAGTTCAATGCCGATATATATTGGTCTGATGCGTTACGAATATGGCAATCTCAGCAGTAGCTGGCGCATCTGCGCCATCACGTGCCGCCCGAACGGCAACGTTGATAAAATTAAGTATGTTTGTGCTGTTTTTGGTTATTTGGCAAACATTAGCCTTTGTGTTAGCACAGCCTGATTTCCCCTCTTTTACACAAACATTATCTGCCCTGTATTATCATAGTGTATCTGGTGACTTAATCATAAACGTTGCAATAACGGTAACTCGTGTTGCGATTAGTTTTATTTTAGCTATGTTTCTTGGCAGTATCTTTGGAATTGCAATGGGCGCGCGTGCATGGTTTAACCAACTCAGTGATAGCTTCTTAATTATTTTATTAAATGTGCCTGCATTGGTAGTGATCATTTTATCCTATATCTGGATCGGGTTGGTCGAAGCAGCGGCGATTACCGCCGTGGTCATCAATAAGATCCCCACTGTCGCGGTTATGTTGCGCGAAGGCGCACGTACTACCGATCCAAAGCTAGCTCAAGTCGCCCAAGTTTACAACATCCCCTGGTGGCGGTTTATGCGCAAAATATATCTACCGCAACTCTACCCATTTTTTTTGGCAGCGGCTCGCAACGGTCTTTCATTGATATGGAAAATCGTCCTCGTCGTCGAATTACTCGGACGCAGTGATGGTGTGGGTTTTGCGTTGCATAGTATGTTTCAATTTTTTGATATCGCTGGTATTTTAGCTTACACCATGGCGTTTATTGCGGTCGTGTTCATGATTGAAAGGGTATGTTTTACCCCGTTTGATGCACGTATTCAAAGAGGGCGTTAAGATGAGTGCCTTAAGTATCCACATTAATCAATTAGCATACAATGCGCAAAATGAAAATAGTTCGACCAAAGCAAGTGAACGTATTATTGCCGATATTGCATTGGATATTAAACCTAACGAGTGTGTCTGTATTGTTGGCCCTTCTGGCTGTGGTAAAACGACATTATTAAATGCCGTGGCAGGGATAATTAATACGCAAAATGATGATGTAAATGATCACGTTAGCGGCAATATCATGTTGCAATTTGCGACTCCCTCTCCCACTATCGGATATATATTTCAAGAGCCGCGTTTAATGCCTTGGCTGACACTGTATGAAAATATCGCATTAGTCATGCCCAAAGATGATCCGGTAAAAATCACCGCTATATTAGACGCGGTTGGCTTAGCTGCTCAAGCCAATAGCTACCCCAATCATCTGTCTGGAGGCATGCAGCGCCGTGCAAGTATTGCTCGTGCGTTCGTTATTGAGCCTCTGATCTTATTATTAGATGAGCCTTTTGTGTCGTTAGATGCACCAACGGCTATGCAATGTCGCGAGTTATTAATCAGTCTCGCGAAGCTCCACAAAACCACTATTATATTTGTAACCCATGATTTGAATGAAGCATTATATTTAGGTGATCGTGTCGTCTTTTTATCACCAAGCCCTGCGCGTATTATTCATGAACTAGCCCTAAACAATGTTTACAAAGCATATGATTCTGCCGCTCAAACCAACCTCAAAAGTGAGTTATTCAAGCGCTTTCCTAAAATCTTAGAAGGTCAATTATCTCAGGATTAGCACTTGAGTGTTATTTTCTTCATCCTAAAGTGCTACGTATCAAGTCTATGTCCAATTAACGTTACAAATCAGTAGATTGTGGAATTAATATAATCGTCCATTCACAGTATTGTGTCATTTCTATAACATAAAACACACATTAGGACGCAATTATGAAACACACTTTTACTAAAAGTTTACTTGCTACTGCAATCTTAGCTAGTTCATTTGCTACACAAGCTGCTGTCGAAATATATAATAATGATGGCACGACTTTTTCAGCAGATGGCTTGATTAATATATTTTATGTCAACAGTAACGTCGAAGCGACTGACGCCCTTGGCGCAGTATCGGAGCGCGACCAATCTCGAGTCAAAATGGGATTTTTACCCAATAACATTGGTTTCGGTTACGGCAAACAGTTAGACGATATGAAGATCGAAGTGCGTTCTTCTTTTTGGGTAAGTGTTAACGATACCGATTTGAACCGAGGTGCAAACGCACTAGGAACAAACTCATTAATTGATGTGCGTCAGTTTTATGCTGTGTTGTCTGGAGACTGGGGTTCTGTCACCTTAGGTAAAGACTTCGGTTTATTTAACCGTACCAATATCCTTGGCGATGAGCTGTTATTAGGTTATGGCCAAACTTCTGATACCTTCGGTTTAGTTGATGGTGGTAATGTTTCTTTTGGTAATATTTCTACCGGTTATGTTTATCCGTTCCCTAAGGCCCAAATTACTTACCGCTCTACAGATATGAATGGTTTTAATATTGCTGTTGGGATCATGGATCCAAATAAAGCGGCAGCTGATTCTTCAGAAGATACACCGCGAATTGAATTTGAAGCGTCATATGCGGTAGATCTTGATAGTGCAGCAGTTAAAGCTTGGGTAAATGGCGTATCACAATCGAGTGAAGTATCAGGTGTCAGTCAGGACCAATCTGGGATCGGTTATGGCTTAAATGTGAAATTTTCAGGTCTTTCACTCACCGCATCAGGTTATTCATCTGAAGGTTTAGGCCATGTAGCTGGGCTTGACCATGTTGTCGGCGCAGAATCTAATGAATCCGATGGTATGTTATTACAAGCCTCTTATACGATGGGTGCTAATCGCTTTGTCATTTCATCTGGTGAAACAGAGAATCTAGATACCGCCAATACTGCTGCGGGTACAACTACGCATAAAAACTTTGCGTTAGGTTATTTCCGTACGGTTCGTCCTGGGGTAATTTTGGTGGCAGAATATAACAACACGGAATCGGAAAATTCAGTATCTAGTGTCGCAGAAGATAACAAGACGTTCTCTATCGGAACCGTTGTTACTTTTTAATAGATATGTGCATTAGTTTTAGATGACTAAAAATAATGTTGAAACATGGTGATTAAATCCAACGGGTACCTGTATTAGGTGCCCTTTTTATTTTATCATCCATCAGTATTATGATGCACAATAGGCAGGCAAATAGTGTTATCATCAAGTTTGTTATTTACTTGTGAAGTAGGTGTTATGTATAAGTTATTAGTGGTCGATGACCACCCCATTTTCAGACAAGCCATGACTGGAATTATCGCCAATAATTTCCCAGGTTCTTCATGCTTAGAAGCCGAATCTATTGAAGCAACACACTCGGTGCTCAAAGAGCATGAAGATATTGATTTGGTGTTGTTAGATCTGAATATGCCTAGTACATCTGGGTTAAATGGACTACTTGAATTACGTAATGAGCATCCTACGATTCCTGTTGTAATTATTTCGGCTGAAAGTGAAAAACAGCAAATTTTACAGACCATTTCTTATGGGGCGGTAGGCTTTATTTCCAAATCATCTAGTGTTGATACGATTACTAGTTCATTAGAATCGATTTTTAATGGCAATGTTTGCCTACCTTCTGACTTGATCCGTGCTCCAATTAAACCGCAGTCATCATCTAAAAACAGAGATTTTGAGATCTTACCCGAGAAAATGCAATTGTTGACCCGCAAAGAACTGATGGTATTAAAATACCTTACTCAAGGCGAAGCCAATAAATACATTGCCTATGAAATGAACATTTCAGAAACCACGGTTAAGTCCCATGTGTCGTCTATATTGAAAAAGCTCGGAGCGTCTAACCGTGTGAAAGTCGTTGTGGGTAGCGCTAATATTGATTTTGACCAATACTTAAAACGCTAACCTTATTCTTTATAAACCTTAATGCATTGTTGCATCGTCATTCTCAATTTTAGTGGTTTGACTGGTTTATTGAGTAGCGATATCTCTGATGCCTTGCACTGCTCTTGTAACTCTTTAGAATAATTGGCTGAAATCATAATTGTTGGTATTGCCAGCTCTCTCAGTTGATTAATAGCATCCGCAACCATAATACCGGTTTGGTCATTATCTAAATGGTAATCTACTAATAATAAATCACATGTACCGTCTACCAAATCAACGCTATCGCCTAAAACATCCAAGGACGTCGCTGTTTCTATATCACAGCCCCACTTTGACAATAAGGTTTGCATCGCATCGCAGATCGTCGGATCATTATCTACCATCCATACGACAGCCCCGTCTAAATCATGATTAAATAGCGCTGGCTGTTGTTTTGAATATGTAGTTCTTTGCGGTTTATCCATGATCGGTAAACTAACTGAAAAACACGAACCCTTACCATATTCAGACACCACATTAATGTCATGCCCAAGCACTTTTGCCATTTTATCAACAATTGCTAGACCTAAGCCTAAACTTTGTTGTGCTTGAACCGCACCTTTTAAGCGTTTAAATTCTTTAAAAATCTCTTGTAAATTTGCCGCTTCAATACCGCCCCCTGTATCCCATACTTGAATTTCAATATGAGCAAGACGCCGACGACATCCTAGAGTGACTTTTCTTCCACGGGCATATCGTACGGCATTGGATAAGTAGTTTCGTAAAATTCGAGCCAGTAATAAACTATCTGATTCAACATACACACTGGTTGGAACAAATGTAAAATCAATATCATGTACGAGTGAAATTTTTTCATAATCGGCAGAGATATTTTCTAATAATGAGTTAAGGGCAAAGATTTGTTTGTCTGGTTTAATTACTCCTGCATCCAGTTTAGAAATATCCACTAATGTCACAATCAAATTTTCTAAATCATTAAGTGAGCTTTTTATTGAGTTTAAGAGTGGTTTTTCGGTAGGGTCAAAATCACCAAGTAACGACGCCGCAAATAATTGTGCCGCATTTAACGGCTGTAATAAATCGTGAGACACCGCGGCTAGAAATTTCGATTTTGATTCGGTTGCTGATTTTGCTTCGAGTATCGCTAATGATAATCGTTGTTGAGCCGCCCGTCGGTTATCGATTTCATTTTCTAATGCTTGCGTGCGCGTCTGTACACGTTGTTCAAGTTCAAAGTTAGCATCTTTGAGTGCTTGTGCGGCATTAATCCGCTCAGTCACATCATTGATTAAAACGAAAAATCCCAGTACCTCTCCCCTGTCTGTTTTATTGGGTACATACGATTTTAAAAGATAATACTCTGTACCGTTCTCATTTGTTTCTTTAGTTTCAAATGTAACCGTTTCGCCATCTAAGGCGCGATCAACATAGACTGAAATTTGTTCATATTCATCAAACAGTTTACTTTGTGCGACATTTTGCCCAATAAGATCGCCTGCACTGCCACCATACCATTTATTATAGACTTTATTGGTAAACATAAATTGCTTGTTATTATTAACATAAGCTATCATCGCAGGGACATTATCGGTAATGGTGCGCAGCCAGTTTTCACTTTCTTTGATGGATTGTTCGTACTGATGTTGTTCAGTGATATCAGAGAGCGTAATGATACTTTTACCATCATGCAAATAATGCCGATGCACATCAATCACCTTACCATTGGACAGTTCTTGTATATGATAGTGGGAGTGTTGATTGGCATCCAAATAGACATCGGTAATACTGCTAAATTCCTGTAACTGTGTTACTTGCTGAATGGTTTCATGAGATAAGCCACAAAAATACTCAAACTTGGCATTCCAGACCTCGGGTATTTCATCCTTATTGAGTAATAATACACCTTGCGATAAGTTATCAATCAAATCTTGTAAGAGTTTATTTTTCTGCGCAATGGCGCGTTCGTAGCGTTGTAATTCAGCTTGTTTGATACGTGTTATATCAGTAAATAACAACACCATCCCGCCATCTTGAATACGTCGTTCTGTGAGTTGATACCAGCGATCATTATTGAGATGATACACCGAGTTATTTTCTTCACTGTTGGGCGTAACACTTAAGATAATGCCTTTGGTTTTGGCCAAAGATTTAAGTTCGTAATAATTGCTCCCCACCAATGACGTCATATCCGTGTGTTGCCAGAAACGAATAAAGTTAGAGTTTTGGAAAATAATATTGCCTTGCTTATCAAGTAATACAAATGCCTCTGAAATACTTTCTATTGCATCGATAAAACGTTGTCTAAATAAATTCGCTTCTTTATTAGCGTCAGACAAACGCTGGTTTAATCCTTGTAATTTAGATAATGCTTCATTCAATTCATGGGTTTTGAGATTAACTTGCAAGGCTAAATGCACCGAGTTTTCAAACGCTGAATACGCGGCATTATTATCTGGGCCCTCTTCGATCCGAAAGATTAATGCATCATTGATTTTCTGAAGTTTAGTATTTTGTGCTTTGAGATACGCAATTTCATCTGCCGACGACATAAATTCAGGAGCTAGCCTATTATTCATACGTATCCTCACTGATATAGACCCCAGTAAACGTTTGATTTAAGTGCAACCCATTAATATGTTCGCCATATGCATTAAAACCCACCAAATTAAACTCATTTTGAATCTCACGAGTTTCTTCATTTAATGACTTACTTCGCACTTCCAGCCGACGTAAAAAACAATCACAACCCATCACCAGATGCGGTGGACCTAAGCTGTTGCGAATTCGCTCTAACTTAGTAGATAGTGGATAATTAATATCTATCAAATCAACTTCATTGAGCACAATACCAATATCCACCGCGCAATAAAAAGACAACGAATAAAAGTCTTTATTTACACGTTGAATCGAACGAGTGTAATACTCACCACCGATTTTTACAGCCACAGGATGTAACGAAAATACTTCGGGCTCTAACTCGTCTACCGTGATACCTAATAAATCAGCATAGACAGTTGCCGCAGGTTCACCGTTAATTTCAAATACTTGACGGGTATTAGGGTCGGCATCTGTGACCACTAATTTACTCAGTGAATCGTTGACATGATTGACCGAAAACACCGAGAACTTTTGCGGCGTATTGAATAACAAAATAATCGCAGCCGAAGAACGAAATTTACCATCGTAAAACACATAAGTTTTATTAAGGTTTAAGTCATCACCAGCCGAGCCACCAAAATGCGGTAAGCCTTGGGTACAGCTATCAAACGTAATTAAAAACTCTTCTTCTTTAGATGCTAAACCGTCGACCAATGAAAATAAGAAACTCTGACGTTCTAACGGGGCTATCGCTTTAGGTGCAATTGCATCTTTTAACGTGTTCATCACGTTTTGGGCATCAATGACCGTAAACGATTGCAGGTTTTCAACTAATGTACTTTGGATGACAAAATGACTGTCATGATAACCCAATGCCACCATACTATTAGTTTCATAACCGTTACCTGCAAACTCACCGGCAGTAGTACACCCGACACACTTGTGGTCAGGAAAATGCTCATTAATGTTGGTAGCCAATACATCTAAATCATACGCCGATGAACAATAAAAAATGATAGTACTCATTTTGGTTAGATCTAGCTGAGTTTTAATGTCAATACACGCAATATGGGGATCGAGCGAGTGGCTTATAGCGGTAGTACTTATCATATCAAAGGATCATTTTTTAGTGTTTACAACGTTTGTTAATATAAAGTAAATGCCTAGCTATTAAGCTACGACTTTAGTAGGTCAGTTTTATCACAATGGCTGAACCACAATGACACCGCTGGCTTGAATCGATGAAGCAGGTTTATTTGGCTTTACCTTTTTATCTTTGTATTTATCAATCACACACAGATTAGGGTTTTCGATTGTCACAACACACTCAAGACATTGAATGCATTCACCATAATCAATACTACCGTCTTTATTGATGGCATCAATATCACATTTTTTGGTTTTACATAATTGACATGGAGTGCCACATTCATCACGTCTACGCAACAACTTAAAGAGTGGGAACCGGCCAACAATAGCAAGGCCCGCACCTAATGGGCATAAATATCGGCAATACACTTTATGAATTTTCATACTGAGTAACAGTAGCAATACAGCGTAAACCACAAAAGGCCATGTCCGCACAAAATGTAATGTAATGGATGTTTTAAAGGGTTCAACTTCTGCCAGTTTTTCAGCAACATTTAACGAGAAAAACGCACTAACGAGCAATCCTAGTAAAATAAAATATTTTAGGGTCTGACCCCATTTATGCTGTTGGGGTTTAATTTTAATTTGTTTTATTCGGAGTTTTTTAGCGAGTAACCCAGCAAACTCTTGCAGTGCCCCAAAAGGACATAGCCAGCCACAGTACAAACCACGTCCAACAATAAATAAGCTTATAAAGACAAAAACCCATAAAATGAATATCACAGGGTCGAGTAAAAACACTTGGATCTTAAAACCGTTATATAAGGCGAGTAATAATGTATAGATGTTGACTACCGAAAGCTGACCTTGGGCATAAAAACCGATAAAAAATAACACAAATAACATCGAACCACCGCGGATCCAATGTGTTAGTTTTTCATGTTTGACTAACGCAGTTTGTTTGACAAACAGCACACTGATCCCAATGAGGTATAAACACGTTATTGCGATAATGCCAGCCCTATCCTCCCAGATCCGCATCCATAATGGCTTTGGTTCACTGTTTATGGCATCAGGGTTGAGCATAAATAAGCTATCTGATAACGTCATCTCGCGAGTAAATAAATGTTGCTGTACATCAAAAAAAGACGCTTTGTAGTTTACACCAATACCCAACGTCATTTCCCGACTTAGCTCAAATCCTGACTGTGATTTTAAGCGTAATACATGTATATCTTGATATTCAGGCAGCGGAATAGCAAAACTCGGTTCATAATAACTATAAAAATCAATATCTCGAATATCCGTCGGGAAGCCACTTTGCGTTAAAGATAAACGTGTGGGAATGGTCTGGGGTATAAATTCTTCGCTAACATAAGAATAATCGCCATTGCTGAACACTAATAAAGCATGCTCCCCTGGCTTAAGGTTTTCTTGTAAGCGCGCAAACTCTTGTTCGCCTAATAAATTTTTACCTATTATAGGAATATTAATAAATGCTAAATACAGATCCACAAACTGTCCAGTTTCAGGTTCAATATCGGAAATCGCACTGAGTACTTCACTCTCTAAGGTTTGGTCTGCTAACACCTCATTTAATGGCATTTGCCAATGGGTAATTAAGCCTCGCTCAAGTAACTGTGCAAATGACAAGATTTCAACTGGTCCAATACTCGGTTTTAGCATCATATTGCTTGGCGCAATAAAGCCATCTAATTTCGCCCTAGCGACTTTTAGCGCAGAGGAAATAATTGTATCGTTGGCAACTAATACCGACACGGTTGCTTTGGTTACTCCATCAAAATACGTTGAATTAGCAGAACTTTGATCAGCACTATCAATGATAAAGCGCTCTCGAATCGAATGTTCTTTATATTTATTAACAAAATCAACGAATGGCGCTTGTCCTAGCCCATATACAAATATCGGTTCATTGTGCTGCAGGATCTTTAACCCTTTCATAACACCTTGCGGGTCCAGGCCAATCAAGATATTAATAGGCTCTCCGGCAAACCCCATAAAATCAACAAAATCATTGGATTCAAACACATAACCTAAAAGTTGATTTAATTGATAAACGGGAATAACAGGAACTTCAGGATCTTGAGTGCCAATACGTGTCGCGGTTGGAAATATCGCTTCGATATCGGCAGGAATATGTGTGACATCCCCTTCTTTGCTAAAGACTTCAGGCACATACACACACATTAAGATTAAGATTAATATCAATAAACATACTCGACTAAGCAAAGCGATGATGTGCATGGATATAAACCTTATTAAAAGTGAAAAAAAATGGTGACTCAATATTCATTATCATATTAAGCCACCATTCGATTATTACTGCATAACTCGTTACTTATTTGGGCTTAGAAGAAACCTAATGGGTTAATGTCATAGCTGACTAATAAGTTTTTGGTTTGTTGATAATGATCAAGCATCATCTTGTGGTTTTCACGACCGATACCGGATTTTTTGTAACCACCGAATGCTGCATGAGCAGGATATAAGTGATAACAGTTAGTCCAAACACGTCCAGCTTCAATTTTACGACCAACACGATAAGCACGGTTAGAGTCACGTGTCCATAGACCTGCACCTAAACCAAATTGAGTATCATTGGCAATCGCTAATGCTTCTTCTTCCGTTTTGAACGTAGTAACAGCGATAACTGGACCAAAAATTTCTTCTTGGAATACACGCATGCTGTTATCGCCTTTAAGGATAGTTGGCTGTACGTAATACCCAGTATCAAGGCTATCGTCGATCATTTCTTTTTCACCACCGGTAACGACTTCAGCGCCTTCAGCACGACCAATATCAATATACGATAAGATTTTTTCATATTGCTGACCAGAGGCTTGCGCGCCGACCATCGTATCAGTATCTAATGGATTACCACGTTTAATGGCTTTGGTTTTGGCAAGTACGCGTTCCATAAACTTGTCATAGATGCTCTCTTGTATTAACGCACGTGATGGACAAGTACAGACTTCGCCTTGGTTAAAGTAACCTAATACAAACCCTTCAGCACATTTATCAATAAATGCATCTTCTTGATTCATGATATCTTCGAAGAAAATGTTAGGCGATTTACCACCTAATTCTACGGTTGATGGGATCATGTTTTCTGCGGCACACTTAAGGATGTGCTCACCTACTGGCGTAGAACCTGTGAAGGCGATTTTAGCAATACGAGTCGACGTCGCTAATGCTTCACCGGCTTCTTTACCAAAACCATTGACCACATTAAGTACACCTGCTGGTAAGATATCTTCAATAAGCTCAAGCATAACCATGATACTTGCTGGGGTTTGTTCCGCAGGTTTCATAACAATACAGTTACCTGCAGCAAGAGCCGGGGCAATTTTCCAAGCAGCCATTAATAATGGGAAGTTCCAAGGGATAATCTGACCCACTACACCTAATGGTTCTTGGAAATGATAGGCGACAGTGTTGTCATCAATCTGTGACATGTGCCCTTCTTGGGCACGAATTGAACCTGCGAAATAACGGAAATGGTCAACAAATAAAGGAATATCCGCGTTAATTGTTTCACGCACAGCTTTTCCGTTATCCCAAGTTTCAGCAACCGCTAACAATTCGATGTTTTGTTCAATACGATCCGCGATTTTCAATAATATATTTGATCGTTCGGTAACTGATGAACTTCCCCACGCGTCCTTTGCAGCATGCGCTGCGTCTAATGCAAGCTCGATATCTTCAGCTGTAGAACGTGCAATTTGGCATATATCACTGCCATCAACAGGCGTGGTATTGGTAAAATATTCACCTTTAACAGGGGCAACCCATTTGCCACCGATAAAGTTATCGTATTTCGCTTTAAACGTTACTACGGAGCCTTCACTCCCTGGATTTGCGTAGATCATAATCACCTCGGTTCATAGTTAAGATAGGCCGCGGATAAAAGAGCAACCTAATAATCAGTGTTAATTGAAAATTGCATGATTTCTAATTAACTGGTTAAAATTTACAAAACCATAGTGCGCTCGTTCAGCATTCACTACTATTACTCTATGGATTTAAAAACTTCCTACTTTGGGATGATTTTTGACATTTTCATAACAATTATTTGGCGCGTTTACTATGTTGTTACACGCAAAAAAACCTCGGAAGAAATACGATTTCTTACCGAGGCTTTCACCATACCTTCAGTTATAAATGAAAGTTAGTTTTTCGCAAATTGTGCGTACTTTTTAGGAAGTTTAAATGTCCAAACGCTGCCACCTTGATTTAGGTCTTTAACACGTTTAGCCACTTCACCGCCCCATAATGGAACTGCACCACCCCAGCCAGATAAGACTGAAATATATTGTTCACCGTCCATTTCCCAAGTGACAGGCGATCCGACAATACCTGAACCAGTATTGAACTTATAAACGACTTCACCTGTTTTGGCATTAAAGCCCATTAAATATCCTTCAGGAGTGCCCGTGAACACTAAATTACCCGCAGTGGCTAAAACACCACCCCATAAAGGTGCGTAGTTGTTATGACGCCATACGGTTTCACCGGTTTTCGGGTCAATAGCACGCAATACACCAATATAATCATCGTTCATTGCTGAAATTGTAAACCCAGCACCTAAATACGCTGCACCTTTTTTGTAGGCTGTTGGTTCATTCCAGATTTCCATTTCCCACTCGTTTGAAGGGACATAAAACAAGCCAGTATCTTGGCTAAATGCCATAGGTTGCCAATTTTTACCACCTAAGAATGAGGGTGACGAAACAACCGAGTTACCTTTTTTACCATCAACCGATGATGCCGGATTTCCTGGACGATTAGCATCATCAAAGATTGGGCGACCTTTAGCATCTAAGCCTTTAGCCCATGTGATTTTATCGACAAATGGGAAGCCACGAATAAAGTCACCATTTTCGCGATTCAAGACATAGAAGAAGCCATTACGGTCGGCTGTCGCAACCGCTTTTACCGTTTTACCTTGCTCTGTATAATCAAACGAAATAACTTCATTTACACCATCATAATCCCAACCATCATGTGGCGTGGTTTGGAAATGCCACACGATTTTACCCGTATCAGGATCGATCGCTAAACGTGAAGATGAGAAATAGTTATCCCCCGGACGCAAATGTGAATTCCACGGTGCAGGGTTACCCGTCCCAAAAAATAACAAGTCAGTATCAGCATCATATGTACCGCCTAACCATGGCGCTGCGCCACCTGATTTCCATAAATCAGCTGGCCAAGTTTTACCCGGTGCGCCACCTGAAATACCATTTTCTTCTTTCTTGCCATCTTTAACTAGATAGCCCATATGACCTTCAACCGTTGGGCGTTCCCATACGAGTTGACCGTTAGTGGCGTCATACGCACGCACTTTACCAACCACGCCGAATTCGCCACCCGCTACACCAGTAATGACTTTACCTTTAACGATAATAGGCGCTGCAGAAATAGAGTAACCGGCTTTATAATCTTCTACGGTTTTCTTCCATACCACCTTACCTGTGTCTTTATTAAGTGCGACAAGTTTGGCATCTAAGGTACCAAAAATAACTAAGTCGCCATATAAAGCTACACCACGGTTAATAACATCACAGCATGGCATAATGCCATCGGGTAAACGTGCATCATATTGCCATAACTCTTCACCTGAACGAGCATCAATCGCAAACACGCGAGAATATGAACCGGTAATGTACATTACGCCATCTTTTACCATTGGCTGGGATTCTTGACCGCGTTGTTTTTCACCACCCAAAGAGAATGCCCATACAGGACGAATATCTTCGACAGTAGAAGTATTAATGGTATCAAGTGTGCTGAAACGTTGGCCGTGTAGACCTAAACCATTGGTGACGATTTCGTCAGTTGTTAAGTGGTCTTGTAAAATATCTTTGTCAGTAACTTGGGCATTGGCTGAACCTGTAAATGCTAAAGCAACTAACACCGATAAAGAAAGAACCTTTGCTTTACCTTTATTTATCATTCTCATTTCCTCATGAAATTATAATTAGTGAGTCTTACACCTTGCGAATAGTTACCATGGCATGCTTCAGCGAAGTATGTTAATGGCAAGTTAATAACTATAGTAAAGGTCTGTAATAAATAAACCTATCAGACCCTGGAGTGAATTTTTTCATCCATTAGGATGAGAATATGATGAGGGGCTGACAAATTTTATGGTAATAGGTAGAACCGCTTACTCTGTGTAATAAGCCGGTACTTCATATTCGGCGTGGTGTGCCGCAAAAATTTTCGCTAACGTTCCGTCTTTAACCATTGCACCTACAATATCCCCAACCTCGTAGCCTAATGCGCGATAATCCGTCTGAACTGCCATACCGATATCCCACTTTTGTTTGCCTAATAAAGGAAACGAATTATTCGCGAGTTGGTATTGTTTAGGATCGAGAGTATGGTGAAAAGCTGTGATTTGCGAACGTAAGCCCATCACTGCATCGACTTTAGTTGTTTGCATGCCTTTAACTGCCAACGCTAAAGTATCAAATTGACGTGTGTTTTTGGCCATACTGCCACGAAACGCCGACATTAAATAAAATTGCGGGATCGAATCAATTTCTACCCCGATTGGATGATATTGAAATAAAGCCATGGTCGGTACATCTGCTAAGCGAGACTGATCAAACACGATTTTCCATGTTTCGGTATGATATGGTGCAAACATATGTACTTGTTCGTGAACTAGCAAACCAACATCATCTCTTTTTAACGTGTAATCTTTGTCATAGGGTACGCGCAACATTAAATCTGCTTTGGTTTTATCTAAAAAGTGCCCTTTCCACAAATTATTGCGTAAATCATCCTCAGTGGACTCGTCAGCAGTCATCCACTTTAAACGCAACTCTGCGTTCATTGTTTTTGCAATATGGGTAGCAATATCTACATCAATTCCTGTCGGTACACCTTCCACCCGTGCAGAAAAAGGTAAATAATTGTCATACACCGCGATAACAATGTATTTAGATTCGTTGATATCGTCAAGTGAACGAGCATGAGTGACGTTAGCAACACACATACTCAATAGACATAGGCTCACCATACTAAAGAAAAGTGTGTTGAACTTTACTGCACTTAACTTGTAAAACCTTAGCCTGCGCAAATTATTGTGCCACTGCAACAGATTCTACAAATGAACGTACCGCCCACAATGCTTCTTGTGATAAATGCTCTGTCATTTTAGGCATGTATACAGCACCATTTCTCACGGCACCATTTTTCACACGGTAAACATACCATTCATCACCATCAAAATCAGACGCCAAATAACGTAGATCTGGCGCAATACCACCGCTGATAGCTTCTAGACCATGACAACGCGCACAATTTTGATTGTAAGCAGATGCGCCAACACGGATAATTTCCGATTTGGTGTCACCTTCGACCTCACGATACGGATTAGTATCAGCCCATTCTTCACCTAATTGTGGGATTGTCGATGTATCGATAGCTTGTGGCGTTACCGCACCATGGGCAAACACATTCGCAGAGAATGCTAAGGCTAACGTCAGTGCGCTCAATTTTACTGATAGTTTCATTTTGGATTATCCTCTGAATAATCTGTCTCTTATACACATCTCCGAGCCCACGAGACTAAGGCGAATCTCGT
>OJAZ01000129.1_pt1 | contig 41583 bp, 33 predicted proteins | sample 1589851 | NCBI WGS metagenome assembly OJAZ01 (sample SAMN05416792, study PRJEB24817) | seawater metagenome | isolation source: Sea water | place: Canada:Atlantic | collected 2013-07 | reverse complement strand
CATTTCTACACTAAAGCGTGTCTCACTAGACGTATTTGGTACACTGGCATGTAACTGTGCACTAGCAAAATTTAAAACGTCACCTGGCTGTATTATCAACTTTACGACTCCATCCTCGTTAACTTTTTCAATTGGTGATGGGGCACTGGGATAGTCGAAAATACGCTCCCTTTGCGCTTCATTTCGTTTTTCTAACAAGGTATCAAAACACCACGTTGCGGTTGTATTAGCTAGTGGTTTTCCCCAATAATCCGGATAGATAGCAATAGTACGTTCAGTTGTTAAATCAAAAATAGGGGCCCACCAGTTTTGTTGGCAATTAATATTGCTACCCCAAGTATCTCTATGATGACCAATCGCAGCACGGTCTGCCCCTTTGTGTTGTTCTGCGAACGGTACAACTCTCAACGGGAAATGGTCGTAATAGCAAACCTTTGGGTCTATACCGCATTCATTGAGTACGTGAAAAAATAACTGCCGTGCTTTTTCACTGCATCGAAATTGGGTCTGTGCAGCACCCGTTGCTTTTAAAAAATCTTGCTTATTCAGTTGATGCTGGGCATGAGTTGGATCTAATTCGCCCAAGTGTTCCTTTAATAAAGCTTTTGTGAATTCAATTAGCTCAATCATGGATTCACGTTGGGTATAAACTAATAAATGGCCAGAAAATAGCAATTCAGCTCTTTCTTGATCATCGATTGGATGATTTAGGTGTATAACTTTCATACGATCTTTCCCAAAATTTTTTTGACTAAACCAGCCCATTTTCAATTTTTTATAAAATATCTACAAATGTTAACTCATGAAAAAGATATTCCAATAAATTCATCTACTAAAGCCAATTAGTACTCAATAATGTAAACAAAGACATTTAGCCTAATCTATACACCATTTTTGGTAGGCAATTTAATCTAAAAATTAGAATACAAATAGAGACAAGGTAACTGCATGAAAACATTGCTTTTATGGTTTTTATCAAATGCCATCAATAAATGTATTCTAGCGGTTCGGAAATCTTCTTCTCAGTGGACGGATGATTACCAACGCGAGCCTTCACGACTACATCCACACCCAATCTGTCGTTAAACCGTTTCCCAATTCCGTAATCAAAGGAAAATTTTTCGGTCTTACCCGGCTCTATAGGCACTTCTTTACCTGCGAGAATTTGCTTGTCAATTTTTTCCAATTTGAGCTTATCTGCGCCATAACCGTTGTCAACAAATTGCTCCTGACCAATGAACCTGACTTCCTCCATGATGATTCGTTTATCCCCAATATTAGTTACAGGTACTGATGCGGTAAAGAACGAGCCATCATGAAGTCTTTCAGTCTGGTTGGGGGCCGGATTTCCAGTCTTTGTCGCTGGAATTATTTTTACATATGCAGTAAATTGAGCAGTGTTTTGTTCTTTCAAAGCCGCTCTTTCCCGGGCCATCTTTTCCTTCAGTTCTTCTGTCTGAGCAAGTAGTTTGTTCCTTTCTGCATTTGTTTTTCGAATTTTTGACATCGTTAGAAGCTTATTAAGCACATAGCCAATTAAGGCTCCAACGAGGGCGAATAGTCCATTTTCAGAGGTAAGTTGTGCGATCAAATCCATTAGTAAATCTCCTTGCATACTGTGATGCCAATTCATTTCAAAGTAGGGTAGAACAAGCCTGCAAAAGTATGATATCAGCTTTTTTCGTAAAATTTGAATAAGTTGTAAAAAAAGATTGGTTAGTTGCTAAATCAAAGAACGATACGAGGATAGGTATATGTAGCAACGGAATGGTAAGCCCTAGCTTTCCAAATACATTAAAGGTTTTGTACGTTGGCGAGCGCCTGAAGGTCCGAAGTACGAACAAAATTCCTAACTTCTAAATCCCTCTAAAAAGACGCTATTGGAAAATAGGTGACTGTCAGATTAGATTGAGTTTATTATTCGAACCGGACAGATCAAGTTAAGGCTTATTCACTTTATACTTATTCACTTTATACAAAAAACTTAGCTCTTTAACTTTAGTATTCCATTACTTGCTAATAATAGTTGAGTTTTAGGTAACTTTTCTATCGAAGTACGTATATAGCCATGATCGTTTATCCGCCTCCCAATTTCAGATATTGATAAGTTGTGGGCTTCGGATAACTTGTTTAGGGCTGCACACAAACGCAAGTCTTCTTTATTCCAATCTTTTTGATAATGAGCTGGCGTTTGAGCATTAGGTAAGATCTTATCAATTAAGGGTTTATCATGATTGTAAAGAATGAAATAAGCTGCTTGAGCCTCTTTTCTTATTTTTGTTCTGCACCAATCAGGATGTTGCTTTCTTAGTGATATAAGTAACCTAGATGCCGCTAATACATTTTTCTGAATACGAAGGTGCTTACGCCATTCGCTCATACCAGGCTCATTGCAAATTACTTGCTCAACGTAGCCTAGCCCAACACCTAGTGATTCAACAATCTCCTGACGATGAATACCATAAAGAGCTTTAATCAATACAGCCCTATGAGTTTCTTTTGAAAAAGCTTGAGAGTTAGTAAGGTGGGGGATGTTATTCAGTTCTGCTATTCGTCGAATATAACAATGACTTCTTCCTGTTTTTTCATAAATTTTGTTAAAACTCAGCCCTTGTCTTAAAAAATTTAATACTTCATTTTCAATATCATTATCTTGATAGCTTTCTGGTAGCGCGTTTGCAGGAGGACTAGATTTATATGCTAATAAGTTTCCAATATCTCCATCAGATAACCAGCATGCTAAAAGAATGTGTTTAATGGGATGAGCATGTGAGTGAGTCTTTTTTCTTAAAATTCGACCCAAGAAATGAAAATCACTTAATAACTTTGGTACACCTAACCCTAAGTGGTCAGAATAAGGTAAATCACACCAATATTCTTTTATAAGAGATTGGATTCGCGACATAAATATAAAGCCGCCATTACAGCTAGTAAGTTCTTTTTGCTCAAGTAAATTCGAATAGACTAGTTTGTAATCGATATCTTGCTTTAGAATTATATCAAAAAGTTGAGCTGCAAATTGAGCCAATAAAATTTGCGATTCACCACCTTTTTGACTGCATTGCTTTTCAAAAGAAGGTAAAAATAAAGCTCTATCCTTATTGCCGTCTCCCATTGCAATGCCTATTAATGTACACCCATGCTTAAAGCATGCTTCAACACCTGGTATTTGATGTCTAATGTGCCAATAAGCAAAACCATACAGTTCAATATCTTCTAGCGTGCATTTGGGGCAATGTTTAAGGCCATAAAATGTGGTGAATCGAGAATGACCTAATGCTGTTTTCAAAATCACTTTGTCATCAGATTGGTGAATCATTGTTTGTTTAATAACATCAATATCTGATTGCTGAGCATATTTTACCAACGGAAATATGGTTCTTTTATTAATGACGTCATCAGGGCACAAATCAAAAAAATCAGCAAATTTTCCAATGAAACCAGGTAAGTATGGATGAATTCTCTTTTTAGGATTTCCGTAAATTTGATTTAACGCTACTGGCGCTCTGAAACCTCCAATAAGAGCGTACCTTGTAACCGTACTGTAAGGCACCTCATCTTTTGGTATTTCCAAATGAAAAGGTGCCCGCTTCATTAGGCCATTTCCAGCGATATTTTGTCTTTCAACCAATACAATATTATTAGCCAATAAACGGGGTGCTTGATTTTTGGGCGGGGAGAATAACCTAAGGTACTTTTTAAAACGCTTTGTGGGTGTTTGTATGATTGTGAATAAAATAAAAATAAGTGGCGGAGTAACTCATGAGGCACTTCTTCATCGAACTGCCTTTGCAAAGAAGCGAAAACTAAATTCCCTTTAATAGCTTTAATTTCATCAGGTACTGACAGGTATTGCCTAACTCTGCTTCTCAGTAACTCTCCGTGTTGGCCATTCTTTTTGAGCTGTTCATAGATCTTTAGAACAAAGGTGCTCCACTCCAATAATAATGATTCATCATTCAAAGAAGGCGTTTCAAATTCATACACTTCAGGCAGTGTCATTTTTCTCAAGTCGAGAAGAGATTTAGAATCACTCACAAGTTTACTTTGATGTTTATAACAATGAGTGACGCTAGGTAACTGGTGTTTTACATGCCATAAACTGTGACCATAGCCTTCTATGTCTTCAGTAGAGCAAATAGGACAATATTGCCATGTAGTGCGAAAAGCTAACTTACTGGGTTCTAGGCATTGGGGCATTAAATACTCATTATTGCGCCTCCAATTAGTAAAGTCATTGTATGAAAAAGATAAAGCCCATAAAGAAAACGGCGTGTGCATGTCAAAGGCTTCAGTATTATGTGTAATACAATTATTAGAAACTGAAATGCAGTCTCTGAATGCCTCATTATGGTTACATGTTTTTAATGGTTTGTTTGAAATGTTTAAAACACCTGAGGTGTATTTGTATTCAGTATTTCCACTAAGTAGATGAACTCTAGACAGCCAACTAAGTAAATGCTCTTCTGGTTCGATGGGGCAATGAAATGGCAGCATTATTTCACTTCCTCGAATTCACCTTCTATCTCAAGCCCGCCTGCTATGATTGAATTGTCCAGTTTTAGTCTGGCCGTTTTGAGTAGCTCTTTTTCTTTTTTATTCAAAATGTAATTATCACTAAGTTTTTTGATAATACACCTAATATCTTTTGCTGCTTGTTTGGTTAGGTTTTGTGAATCCAGTAAGCAAGTCAAACTTCTGAGATACTGAATTTTTACAGGAGAGCTTTCTTTCTCGGCTAAGCTAATTAAATCTTTATAAGATTCAGTGTCACCATCTTTGATAGCAATCACTGCATTTTTAATTAACTGAGAACCATGGTTGAAAGCTTTACGTAGCTGTAAAATATTAAGTATTTCTTGTCCTTGCTTATTTGGTTTCTCAATAGCCATAAATTGCGCTTGAACAAATATGAATGTCAAAATAAAAGGTATCCCCTCGGTTACTTCATATATTTCATCAAACAATGGTTGATCGATAATCTGTTGCTTTTTATCTTCAAGTTTGGATATTTTTTTGGGAGTATTTACATACTGATAATTCCAAAGTTTGGTGACTAATAACTTCCAGTTTGTATCTGTTTTTGAAAACCTATCTCGATGAATATCACCTCCTGAAGTTAGTCGGCGAGATGCTGTAAATGTTTCAGTTAAGACCTGTGTGCAGTCTGGAGTTCCTATAAGCACTAAAGCAACGCCCAAGTCGTCACATAAGCTACTAAAGAAGTTTAGAAATGCTTCATCTCCACCAGACTTCGCAATACTTAAGTTTTGGAGTTCATCTACGATCAATAACCCAAGCTTATAGGTTGATACAATTGTTCTAAATAAATCTTCATATTTACCAATTGAGATTCCTTTATTATCTTTTGCATATGTTGTTCCCAAGCATTTATCTACTTCTGCAAGAAATAAATCCGAAAAGCTTTTTCTTGCGGCATCAGAAGGAATCTTTACCTTTATCCAAACAAGTTGAGCTTGATTATACTTTTGACCTTGAAATTCACTGTGGTTGACAACTTGTGGGAAAGTTTGTGCGACTCTAGTGATCAGAGTTGACTTTCCAACTCCGCTAGGCCCTGTATACAAAAAGCTTTCTCCTGAAGTTCTTTTCCAATTTTGGTCCATCATTTGTTTATGAACAGCTAACGACCATTGGCGCATTTTAATGATTTTTTTATTTGGATTTCGGTCAGCATAAGAATTGAAAAGCATTCTTTCAATAATGGAATAAACTTCGTAATAGTGACTTGTTGGGATCACCAAATTGAAAAGCTCTGCTACTTTTTTCATTCTATAATTTGCATTTAGTTCTCTATGCTCAATTTGTAACGGTGGCATTTGAGAAACTAGGTAAATAAAATCACTTTTAGAGTGTTTTTCCAGTAACGCTGACACTAAGGGGTTGTCTTGATATTCCTCTGGTAAATTAGAGTTATATTGAGCGTCGATACGAATAATTTTATCTTTTTCATTAATTAATTCTTCCACAGTTACAGCTCCTCCATTAAGGCAAAAAATTCATCGTCTTCATCATCGTCATCAGGTATTTCGTTATCTATATCGGGTTGACTTTCTATTTCAACGGTTGTGTTATTGGTAGTATGAGAGAATTCAATTTCATGCATTACAGCAGTATCTAATCGCTCATTTTCTTTTTGATCATCTTCTTTAATAAGTACTTCAGAAGCCTCTTTTTTATTTGCAGGCAAAGCTTTGTTTTCTAACTTTTTGGTTTCTGATTTCTTTGTTTTAGCACCATCCACAATGTGAGCAGCGGCTACTGAAAAGTCACTTGCAGCACCTGAATGTTCATGTTCGTGCATGCTTTTGTCTATTTTTGTATTTAGCTTCCACTGCTTAAACTCAAACACGCTCATTTTTCTACATGCTTTAAAATCAGAGTGTAAATAAGCGGGAACTAACTTTCCTCTAAACTCAATTAGGATCCTGTTAATACCTGTACGAATGTATCGACAGGAAAGTGTTTTATGAGTTCTTGACGAACCAACCAATGGTCTATCCTGATAACCAGATAAACTAATTTCTTCACAATAGTAATCAGCTCCAACTTCCTGTAGATGGAGGTGAGTCTTATGAACTGTTAATCTACCTACTTCTAGTAAACATAAATAAAGCTGCCTTTCAGGCTTGTAGGTTAAGTAGTAATTTCGGTTCGCCATTCCCCAATCCCAATATTCCCGGCAAACATTTTTAATACCAGACATCATTGCTGATTCTTCAAGAGGGAAATTGTCTTTCCAAATGTGATTATTGTGATAAATGGCATATATGATCAGGATCTGTTGCATTTCATAAACGGTTAAACATGCCGTTTTTAATGGAATATTCCTATTTCTACCTAAGAGCTTTTTATATCTAAAACCGGGTATTTCTTCATTTTTTAACATTGAATGAATCATATGAAATGACGATTCAGATAACCCTTTGTCATCACCTTGGTATGCTCTTGCATACTGAACGGTTAAATTTAGATCTTTACCAACTGATGCACTGATTTTATTTTGGAACTCTTCGTTGTCGACTAATAAATTTGCTGGCGCACCATGTTCAACCCAATCGTCTTCAGAGATATCTAAACCGTACTCTTTTGCGAATTTAACTTTGTTTCTAATGGCATGAAACAATGCTACCCGTGCTTCTTTCCATGAAGCATTACCATGAGCAAGATGAATTCCAACAATTGAACGTGAAAACACATCTCGAAGAACGTAGATTGTTGCCCGTAAAACTGTGGTTAGTCGGTTGTAGGGGGTAACAAGTTCGAGATCTATTTCAGTTGAATCCATTTGCCAGTAATCACCTGGGCCGTCAGCCTCGAAATCCGAATGCCCTGCTCTTCCTGCAAAGTTTGCTTTTTGGTCTGAACTTTGACGACGTTTGGCCCTGATTTCATTTCGCGAGAGTCCTGTTACTTGAGGGATCCAATCCCTAAATTGGTTTTCACTTATAATCTCATTTGGGCCTAAATGGATAGTTTCATTTTGAGTTCCATCTGGTGCGATAGAGCCTTTCTGTTTGTAATAATGCTCATCTTTTAATATTTGATAGCATTTCTTGATGGAAAGAAGCTTTTTGCTTAAATAGAATTTAAGAGCAATACGTTTAATATATTTCTTATCTTGTCGTGTGACATTCTTGCCAATAACCCCTTTTACTGAGGTTACTCTAGGCCTTCCTATCTTTCTACTGCCAGGTTCAGGCGAGCTTGAATGCCTACCCGTTGCGGGGATTAGCGAATTGATGTGCCGTCCGCCACGATAAAAATTATTTAGGTAGCGCTGTGCATTTGTTCTAGTAACCCTAAGTTCCTTTGCAACTATAGCTATCACACCTTTCCCGTGTATGGGGTAATAAAGCTCATCGTCATAACTTAATAGTTTTTCAACAACTTCATGTCGACTATTACGCTGAATAGTCGATGGTAAAGGGTCTCCATCTTTATTGTACAAATGCTCATCAGGAACATCTTTAAATGCTTCAAGTTTTACTGTGTTTAGTGATATTTTCTCAGCTGTTATTTCAGCGTGTATTTCGTTTAATTTATACTTTTGGGGTTTTCTATCAGGGCTTTTGGTAGCATTTTCACCTGTTGTGAAATATGGTAATAAAAATACATCTCCACGCTTTCGAAATATCGCGGCAACACACATCGTTTCTGAAATGAGTTTTGAATCTTCAGGTATTAACATTGAACTTAAGTTAAACATTTGATGCTACCTCCAGTAGGTATGGAGATGATTCGGGGCGCAATGGCAACAAATCACTAGAGATAACATGCTGTTTCCAGAAAGCGTGCTGCATTAATGTAAAGGACTGGTTATATTGAATGTGTAGTTTTTTCGCTAGTAAGGCTATAGAAAAGCTCAGCGTTTCATGTTGATGCTTCTTAATCGCTTTAACAAAGGCTTTGAACCATCTGGGGTAAAAGGCTTCAAGTTCAGAAGTGAGTTTTGCGCCTCTTTTTACTCGAAGTAAGTTTCTTGTTTTTTCAGTTCGAATGTCTTCATCGGTTGTGATTTTGTACTCATAACCCAGTGAATCGGCAAGAACCCCCTCTAATTCCATTTTTTCTTCTGTTCTTTTATCAGTAAGTAAGCTTTTTGGCTTAACGCTGATGACTCTTATGGTTCCGTCTATAAGAGTGCAAAGGAAATCCCAAGTGATAATTGAATCTACTGCGCTCCACATGTAACGGGGGTGACGAATCCCCATTGCATTCGCGAAGGCCCTAGACTTTTCAATATCTGTAACCGGATATTGTTCTTTAATATCGACAATTGCTGGATCACGTAACAAATCGGTTAATGTTAGCGTCTCGTTGAATGACATAGTGTGATAAACGCGTCCTTGGTCATACGGACATGGCACTCGTGCTCTAATGCCAAAAGAGCTGACATCTTGAGTTCTCAAGAATGGTACATACTTACCAGCCGCTATTGTTTTTTCAAATTCTGCAACCCAATTATCTCTCAATGAATTAGTAATGCCGATTCGCTGCTTTCCCATACTCATAATATTTACCTTTTTGATTGCTAGAGTGCTTTTCGTTTACTTAGCTTTTAAAATTTCTATTTATCTTTAATAAAACTGCCTATGTATGGGGTTTTACCATATAAAAGTATTGTTCATTTTCTTGGTTTTTTCAACTTATACATCTCTGGAGGTTTCTTGTTAGCCATTGAAAAGCCTAAGTTATTTTTTGTTATACTATGTCGTCGTTATATCCAGCTACTTTAGTTTTTTTCGTGAAAATCACGTTTTTGACAGTTTGGATTAAATAACGTCTAATTAAGTCAAATTGATATCTTTTCGTTTCCATATGTTAGTTATCTAATTAACATCAAAAAACGGAAAATATTCTGAAATTAATTTTAAAGCGCAATGATTTAACTCATTTTTGTTTACTCTTTTTCTGCCTACATATGAGTTATCTAATTGGAAATAAAAAACGGAAAGTTTTTGATGAAAAAGTTAAACTAAATTAAAAATGGCCAGTTTTATTGTCCTGACAGTTGAAAAAATATTGACAGCTTTGCTACTCCTTTTGATACAAAACTACTCAAATAAGATGTAAAAAATGAAGATTACTGACAAAGAAATAATTGAAATAAAGAATGAAATTGCAGTTCAATATTTAAAACTATTGCCTGGAGCTAAGAAAACAGTAAGAAATAAGCTACTTTTCTTCATTACCAAAGCATCAAATGAATATATTAAAATAGGCGAAGACTTCGTCGGTAATGCAGTTGCAAGTTTGATTGCGGGCTTTAGTGCTGCGCCTGTACCGGAAATTGAAAAAAGTGAATTTGATAAACCCAAAAAAGTTAAAACTCAAGCGGAATTAGATGAGCGGCAACAAAGGCTTTGGAAACACTACAAAACAGAAAAAAATTACATCATCAAATACCTACACCGCTCGGTGATAAACCAATGTAATGTTCGCCTTAGTCGATGGAGTGATGACAAGTGGGGTGTTGGCAGTGAATTAAAAGAAGAACGAGCACATGACAGCGCGAAAGAAGCGGCAGTTAGAGCTCGTCACCATAAACCTCACGATTACGGTGCAACGCAAGAAGAATGGCTTGTTGATAGCTCATCACAATTACACGTAGAGCATTCCACCCAGAGTGTTGTTGAAGCAGACTTGATGGTTGCACTTGAAGAAAAACAGATAACAGACGAAGAGCAGAAGTTGATATTTGATTTACTTTACGGATACACCTACGATGAAATGGCTGAGATGTATGGTGGTAAAGGTGAGCAATACAGGTATTTATTAGAAAAAGCACTCGCTAAACTTGATTTAAAACCCAAAGATTTGAAAACGCCGAAAGTCGCTAAAAAGAAAGTTAATGCTGTCGAACAGCGTCAGAAAGTAGAGACGTCACAATAGCCCACGAATGATGTTTTATAATGTACTACTCAGCATTGTCTAAGTGCTCAAAAGGGAATGATTTATGCGATTAAAAGGGAAGTTAATTAAATGGAATGAAGATAAAGCCTTTGGCTTTATTGCACCCAACGGTGGTGGTGAACATGTCTTTATCCACAAAACGGGATTATCAAATCGAAAACGAACACCTCAAGTAAATGACGTCATTACATTTTCTGTTTCTAAGGATAAACAGGGGCGCTATTGCGCTGATGACGCGACTTTTTCAGGTGAAAAGTTAAAGAAAAAACAGGCGAAAAACGCTTCCAAGTTTTCAATTTATTTATCGATTGTTTTCTTAGGGGGAATTGTTGCAGCCTTATTTATGGGCTACATACCAAAGAATTTAGCCATACTTTACTTCGGTGCTAGCATCGTAACCTTTATTGCTTATGCATCAGATAAAAACAAAGCACAGCGAAATGCTTGGCGCACCCCTGAAAGTACGTTGCATGCTCTTGCTTTAATCGGAGGGTGGGCGGGCGCTGCAATTGCTCAACAGACCTTGAGACATAAATCTCAAAAGAAAGATTTTAGGATTGCTTTCTGGGCAACTGTGTTTGCGAATTGCGGTGTCCTCGCTTGGTTAATGACAGCAAATGGGGCACAGTTGATGAGTATGTTTAAGTAACTAGCAAATTGAATTTATATTTTTAGGTTGTGTATGGCTTTTAGATAAATACAATTTACTAACGATGACTAAAACCTACAATAATTGATGTAATAGCCTTCAACGGTTAAGGATAATAAATATGAATAAGCAAGATTTTATCGCGAATTGTCATCAACAACTTGTTTTGGTATTTGAAAAAGCAAAGGCTCATCAGAAAGACGACAAGCAGAAACATAGAACGGAAGGCTTTATTCAGGCAGGCAAAATGCTAGGGATGATTTCACATGAGGAAGCTAAAGAGTTCATGGAACGCGCTCATTTCGATGTTTTTGGTGAATCAATTGAGACTAGAAAATCACGTAAAGCAAGTCTAAAAGATGCTGTTGCGCGGGGCGATGATGAGTTTATCAATATTCCTGCTTATGAACGCAATAGTAGCTGAGTTTTAGTGCCTAATCGGAGGGAAAGCTTGAATACTACAACTAATGTTTTCTACTGCTAGCTTCAGAACGCCTTATCTGAATTATCTGATCCGGGCTGAACCCTCTGTCCAGTAATTTGACTTCAGAATAATAGACAGAAAATTCATTCCAGTTGCCTTCAAGTTTATATTCACTATTTGATTGAGTGACGACAAGCTTCGCTTCTAAGTTAATATCCTTGATTAGAGAGCTAGAGATATAGTCCCCGGAATTAAAACGATTGGTCTCGTCAATCACAACTGTTCCCCATAAAATTTGCCCAAGTAATGCCTCGGTTTTTGGTTCAAGTATTTTAATAATGTACCAATCTTTGATTATTGTTTGCATGCATATTGACCTTGGGTGCTTTAACTTACCTTCTTTACAGTAGGGTCTTTCTAAACTCATGAGGCCATTTTTTTAGAATGTAATCAATGTCGCTAGTTTTTATGGCTCCTTTCAATACAAAGTGGAGGGTAGGAATTCCGGAAGTTTCATCTATTTGAATAGCAAATATGTCAGCAACACTATTTTTATCGGCGAGTGCCGTGTTTAGCTCTTTTAATAAGCGAGTAAGAATAAATATTAGGCGTCTATCAAGCGCTTCAGTTGTCGTACTCAAAGTAATATGAGAATAGTGTCGGTTAAAAAGTTCAATCATCATTTTATAACCTTAGCTACCTTGAGCAGCGAAATTAATAGTGAAGTAATTTTTTGAGAACTTACTCACTTTTTGTTGCTATGCCAATCATTTGATTCATGGATACTTATTCTCCAGATATACCATGTAGGTATGTAAATTTTATCCTGTCACGAAAAATCGCCTGTTTTTAATATCGTAATGAACTCTTGGATCAACGCGATATTTTCCTTTGTATCAACTAGATCGATTGCAGCTTTCCCTTCAAAATAAGTTCTTGGCGTAATAAGCCATTCAGAGAGCACCTGTTCATCGCCCTTAAACATTGCTCTAAGTTCATCGTAAATATCTTGAGGTACTTCGTTTGGTGGTGATTTCCACATTTTTAATTTGTCTTTATTGAATGAAATATCAAAAGAGTCTGATTCTGATATATTCATATGAGTAACTAGCTTCTTGGGGAGCTCTAAGTAAAGTTTACCTTCAACTAATACCGCTTTTGCTTTTGTTGTGTTTTTAAATTGCATTATGTCTGCTCCGTATTCACGCCATATTCAAAAAGGTATTTTTTAAAAAAGGCATCTTCTTTTTTACTAAAATAATGATTTGTTTCTTCATTGAAGTAAGATTTATTAACCGTAATTTTATTTTCTATGATGGATATATCTCTCACGTAAATCACTTTTCTTAAATGCTTAGATAAATAAAACAGCATTGATGTTGGCCCATATAATGCCCCTCCATAATGAATTGCTGCGATTTTATCTTCAGTACTTGAATGATTAACCGTCCACTCATCTGGACCTTGATTACTGTAGTAGCGTACTCGCTGGCGAAGCTCTTTCAGAATGGTTTCTGCAAATAAACCATAATCACTTTTAAATTCAGACACCGAATAATGTTTCCATTCCGCACGGGATCGAATTGTTTTGATTGATACAACTAACGTCTTATTCGTATCAAAACTATCTAACTTTACGAACCGGACACTTTCCAATTTTTTCAATAAACCAACAGCGTTTTTGATAGTAGGCCGGTTAGATATTGCGAGTTCAAATCTATGTACACTTTCAGGCAGTGAAACAAATACTTCACCGTAGAAAGAGATGTCAATTTTGCACCCGTTCGCTTTAAATTGTTTAAACAATCCTTTGAGTAGGGATAATGAATCATTAAATTCTTTATCTATTACATCAATGCCACTGCGTGGTGTGCGATGAAAATCATTGATAGCACGGCGCTTTTTAGCTTGACGAACAGATGAGATAAGCTTTTGAATGTTCACTTTTCTTCTCCAAATTCAATATTGATATATTGTTCTCGTTTACCCAGTAAACCTGCTTTAGTAACACATGGACCGATGATATTTAGAGTAGTGCCGTGCACTCGACATTGCTCAAATTGCAGCTGAGTTGATGTTTCACTATTAGCAGGTATATAACTGAGCCAGTCTCCTTTTTTTAATCCAAAAATTTGGTATAGCAACTGTTCAGACAGATAATTCATTTCAGCTTCAATTGTTTCCATCTTTGCATAAAGCTCATTACCTTTTTTATTTAATAGCCCTAACTGCAAATCACTGTCTAAATGAATATCAAATGCCGTTCTTTCATCTAGCTCTCTTAAGTGACTTACAAGGGGTTCAATGCCGTAGTACAGGTCTTCATGCTCAGAATACTGTCTAGATAGATGTTTGATTTTATTAATAAGCCCTTTAGCTAAGGGGGTAGTTAATTGGTCTAGGTTAATAGAGTTTATAGGGATTTGATTAAACTTAAGTTGGTTGATGCTGATTTTAACGGTTGAAAAATGAGGGTTATTATAGGGCCTTAGCATGCCAGAGAAACTAATGCTGCTGGCATCGACATGCATTAAACTTTGAATATTGTGGTGATACCTATTTGTTAGATTGAAGTACCAATTCACTTGGGACGTACTTATAGTGACTTCATGAAGGTTATGTTCGAACAATAATTTTGTGGCGTTATCAATTGCACCTTGTAGTGTTTGAGTAAACTCAAAAAAGCACAGCGTTGGTAATGTTGTTGGCGGGTATTGGATTTGCTTATTTTGATAAAGCTCATTTACCCTAAGGCAAATCACATTGTTTTTATTTACCATTATTGCCCCGCCTTTAAGTTACTAATAGTTAAAGGTAGTGCGTGTTACTTCAAATAACAACAATAATAGATAGTATCAAAAGCGAACTATCTTCTTTATAAACAATATGTTGCTCGTAACCTCTTGAGCATTAAAACATTAAGGGCTTAATCCGTTCGTATGCAGGGACGTTAATAAAGTTACTGCTTTCTTTAATCCCTATTTTAATAAGTAATAACAGATTTCATTGATATGAAATATGTTAATATTTTAAACAATTAACCTGTGACATTTCGTCAATTTAGAAGAGCTTATGCAAGAAGAGATAACATATAAAGTAAACGAAATTTTTGAAACACTCCAAGGTGAAGGTTCTTTTACCGGTCAACCATCAATCTTTATAAGATTACAAGGTTGCCCTGTGGGGTGCTCCTGGTGTGATACCAAGCATACTTGGGAAGTATCACTAGAGCAGGAAGTAGAACGAAAGAATATTGTTTCCAAACAATCAGAAAATGATAGTTGGGGCATATTTACAATCGTTCAACTAAAAGCACTATTTCTTTCAGAAGGTTATCAAGCTAAACATATAGTCATAACAGGCGGTGAACCATGCATGTATGATTTATCACCTCTTTGCATTGAGCTTGAGGAAGTTGGTTATAGTTGTCAGGTTGAAACATCGGGTACTTTTGAAATTCAAGTCTCAGAACAATGTTGGGTCACAGTATCTCCAAAGGTAAACATGAAAGGGGGCTATAAAGTATTGAAGTCAGCCCTTTTACGAGCTAATGAAATAAAGCACCCTGTTGCAACGGAGCAACACATAGATGACCTAAAGGCTCTGTTAAACGAGCATGGAATTCTGAACAAACAGATTTATATCCAACCTATTAGTCAAAAAAAGAGAGCTACAGATCTAGCGATCCAATCATGCATTGATAATAATTGGAGGCTATCAGTACAAGTACACAAATATATTGGAATAGAATGATATTTTGTTCTAAATCAAGTTGTTAAACTCACTAGTTTATTATAGTGTGATTGCATTAATAATAGTGAATAGTTTAGAAGTACGTTCTTATATATGAACTTTACACAGTGTAACACTGACGAAGTGATCTATATATTAAGATAATTTCACAGTTTATGTATCAAAAATTAGTTGTTCATTTAAAGGAATATAAATGATTATAAATATAGGTGATTTGGTTCGTTCCGAGTATTTTACCGGGATAGGAAAAATTATATTAGTCAATGAAGAGACCGAAGTTGCAGAAATATCCTTTTTCGAATCACCATTAGCTTCCGATGCTCGTATTCAAACTTTCCCCACCAACAAACTAAGCTTAGCGAAATTACATGATGAAGCTGTAATTTATTGTAAAGCTAATCAATCATCATGTTTTCAAAGAGCCAGGTATGGTGGAAGCATACCTAATAATCTTCATCTAGCTATATACCGCTCTGGTGAGCAAGAAGAACTTGATATTTCAAATATATATATTTTAAATATTTCTGAAAAAGACAACATTGATGTTAAAGCCTTTTTAGCTTCAAGAACAACCGACTCTCCCCGTTATAGTGAACCACGTTCACAATTCATTTCTTCATATATTAAACAGAGAAGTGCTTGTCGTTCACTGTCATCACTGTTGAGTACAAGTGTAGAATTAGAAGCTCATCAATTAGCTGTTGTTCGTAGGGTACTCCAAGACGAAAATAAAAAATATTTATTAGCAGATGAGGTCGGCTTAGGCAAGACTATCGAAGCAGGTATGATTATTAGAGAGTTAATCATAGATGACCCTAATTCTGTGGCTGTTATTTCAGTACCAGAACCTCTGGTAGATCAATGGAAAAATGAACTTGAAGAAAGGTTTTTTTTGGGAGCTCTTTATGACGATACCGTTATAATATGCTCACATAACGACATTGGTAAAGTGTTACTTAACAATTCACCTAGTATATTTATTATCGATGAAGCCCATCTTATATCCCCTCTCGCCTGGTCCGAAAAGTTAACGGAGAAATATACTTACACTCAAATTGCAAGCGCGGCAAAACAAAGTGACACTTGTTTATTACTCTCAGGTACGCCTTTAACTGGCAATGAAAATAATTTTTTGGCAATGCTACACCTTTTGTCACCTGAATCATATCAATTAACCAAGAGTGGATTGCAATCGTTTAGAACTAAAATTGAAGAAAGAGAACGATTGGGTGGGATATATCAGTCATTAAATGATTCAAATGATAATTTTACGTTGACTGATAATCTTGATTTAATTGCCGAAATGTTCCCAAATGATAAGTTGTTAATTCAGTTGTTGGATACAACCAGACCCCTGGTTGATTGGTCAAGTGATGATTTCGGGGAAGAAAGGTCAAAATCCCTCAAATTTTTAAGAAAATATCTTGGTGAAAACTATCGTTTACACCAAAGGATGTTGCGTAACCGTAGAGAAGACCCAAGTGTAGCTTTTCTTTTTCCTGGGCTTGAAGGTGTAACAAGAGAAGTATGGCCTATTGATCAGCAAGCTATATCCATTGAGCAATATTTAGATTCTTTTCGGAGTGAATATTTAGAAACAAATCAAGTCACCCAAGCAATTACTAAAAATAACTATTTGAGTTGGTTAGAAGATGCCTTAATAAGCCCCATGCTAATCGGTGAAAGAGCTAGAACTTTATTAGAACAAAATGACTTGTTTTCATTTGAAGTTGAGGCATTGGAAGCATTAATTGAATTTTCAGTTCAAGAACAGAAAGAGAAAGATTTAAAATTAATTGATATTATCCATACATGGTTAAATGCAAATAATGACGGGCAAATTATTGTTTTTTGCGGGGAAACTGAAATATCAGCTCATGTAAATAAAGTTCTAAATCATGAGTTTGGTAGTCAAGTTGAACTGCATCAGGTCAATGAACAGCCTAAATTTTGTTCTTCTTCAAATGTAAAAATATTGGTTTGTGATAAAAGAGGTGAAGATGGTCTTAATCTTCATGGTGGTCGTAAATTAGTTTTGCATTATAGCTTACCTCTATCGTTTTCTCGTATTGAGCAAAGGCTTGGTAGAGTTAATCGTTATAGTGCCGATATACAAGCCTACCCAATCAAGAGTATCGTTTTACTACCTAACAGCGACTCATTTGGCAAAGCTTGGTTTGATTTATTAGATAAAGATGTTGGTATATTTAATAACTCTGTTGCAAGTTTACAATATGTATTAGAAAATTTAATAAATATCGCCTTGTCAAATTTGGTATCACATGGGGTTTCTACATTAACTGATTTATCTGAGCAGTTAGGTGGAGAGAGTGGGCAAATATCTCAGGAAAGGCAAAGAGTCATAACGCAAGAGCAGTTAAATGATATGGAGGCTGATATTGAAGCAGTTTCAATTTTTACTGATTCATTAATCACTTCAGATGAGGAAGCTGAAAATGATGCTTCTCTCATGAATAACTGGATTCAAGATTGTTTACACTTCAAAAAAATACGGGGTAATATCCCTGGAACATTCAAGTTTCAATATACCCGAAATACCTTGATGGATGTTAATACCTTTGTAACCGATTGTATGTTGGGGTTAGATTTTGAAAATAGCACCTATAAAACTCCAATGACCGAACTAATGAGTTTTGATAGAACAATTTGTTCTCAGGGACAAAAAATTTATCCTTTTAGGTATGGTCAACCTTTCATAGAAGCAATTAATAAAACGTTATCGAGTGACTATCGCGGTATTTGCAGTGCTCGGGTGAGGGTGTTACAAAATACAAATCTCCCTCAACCTGTCGCTGGGTTTAAACTAGAATGGTTGGTTACTCACCAAATATCAAAAAACACTAGTACTAACCAAAAGCAATTTGATGAAATATTTCCTCCAAAGGTTGTCAGGCAGTGGTATTTCTCATCGGGTATAGAAATTGATAACCCAAAAATTATTAATCTATTAGACAAACCCTATGAGCAGCATGACAAAACAAAATGTACTGAGTATAAGGATATAAACTTAAGGTCTGATAGATGGTCGTTTGTCGAAGAGTATTTTCCTGCACATTCCTGGTTTGAAACTGTTGATAATGTTTATAAAAAGGCATCATTCAAGCTACTAAATAATTATACCGAAGCAGATTCATTAAGCTTTGAATGTTTGTCTATGAGTGTAGTTATTTTATATGGAAATACAGATTTATAATGAAATATATTACCGAATGGCATGATTTACAAGCAGCTCTTTTTAAGTCAGATTTAACTTTAAATTTAACCAATAATTATTATAAACGATTGTTGATTTTACTGTTGGATAGCAACGCTACGAATATAGATAAGTTACTCGCTTACAAAGATGCATTGAAAGCTTGTCCAATCAAAGACATTAACCTGCCTTTACGTATAGACGTAAATGATGATGAGCTTGTTTCTTTGGGACTCACAGTCGACGCTTTTAGAAATACTTTGTATTTATCAAATGGACAAAAGGATAGACCTTCTTTATTTCATTCCGATGCAACAAAACCCCTATATGAAATGCAGAAAAGAAGGAATATTGAGTCATACCCCATGGATCCTTCTCTAATTGCTCGGCTAAATAATAAAGGTTTTAGTCACTATAAAGGGGCGGCTCAAAAAATGTCGGTTAGAGTTGCACTATTAAGTGAGCGTAACAATACTTTGATCATAAACTTACCCACAGGGGTAGGTAAAACCTTAGTTGCTCATTCTTTAGCTGCATTTTCAGAAGACAAAGAATTAACTCTGATTATTGTTCCTACTACAGGTCTTGCTATTGAACAGGGCAATAGAATACAAGAATTATTTCAAACAATGAATATGGATCATGGAGGAAGTTATTTTTGGCATGGTCAACAAACGGGACAACAGCATAACGATATAAGGCAAAGAATAAGAGATGGTGCACAAAAAGTGTTGGTTACATCGCCAGAATCAGCATGCCGCTCTTTATTACCTACATTGTTTTATACTGCAAAGAATAATCTACTAGCCAATATTGTGATTGATGAAGCACATATAGTTGAGCAATGGGGAGTCTCGTTTAGGCCTGACTTTCAGATATTTTCAGCTCTAGTGCATGCCTTAAGAGAGAAGTCAGTTTCTGGTATAAAGTGTACCTTAATGTCGGCCACCTTTACTCAAAATTCAATAGAAGTATTAACTGAGCTATTTGGTGTTCCTAGTAAACAACCTATTGAAGTACATGGCGGATTTTTAAGGCCAGAAATCCAATATAAAGTACATAAGGTAAATTCAGACCAAGAGCATCAACAAGCCATTTGGCAAGCGATTTCTGAACTCCCAAAGCCTATGATTATTTATGCCGTAAAGCGTGAAGATGCTCAAATAGTGTATAACAACATTAAAGTTAAAGGCATCGGACGGATTAAACTATTTACCGGAGCAACAGATAACAATAAACGTGAAAAAATTATTGAACGCTGGAAAAAGAATGAAGTCGATATCGTGGTTGCTACATCGGCATTTGGTGTGGGAATGGATAAAACGGATGTCCGCAGTATTGTGCATATTGCGGCACCTGAAAATATAGATCGTTTTTATCAGGAAGTAGGCCGTTCCGGACGCGACGGTAATGCTAGCCAGTCATTATTAATATACCAAGAGCAAGACTTTGAAACCGCTCAAACGTTAAATAATATCAAACTAATATCCGTAGATTTAGGTTTAGGGAAGTGGCAGAGCCTTTGGCATCATGGTCGTGCAAGTGAAAATGGTAAAAGAGTTGTAGACCTTAGAACCATTCACCAAGGCCTAAGTTACCAAAGCATTAGTAATCAAGAATGGAATTGGCGTACTTTACTGCTAATGCAAAGATCTGGTTTAATCAATATCGAATTTATGGAACCTACACCGCCTCAATGGGATCCCTCTGTAAATGAGCAAGAGTATAAAAAAAGCGTGTCCTCTTATTATACTAGTTACTATAACGAAGTTAATATTGTTCCATTAAATGATAACCATTTAGATAGAAATACCTGGGATAGTAAAGTAGGACCTCAGAGAGTGAAAGAAAAACGACATCAAACTAACAATTTTTCAGTTTTAAAAAATTGGGTTCGGAATCATACGAGTGCTTGTTTATCCAAAACTCTAAGTGAGTTCTATACTATACATAACATTTTACCTGAACTGACTTGTGGAGGCTGCCCTAGTTGCGAAGCTCAAAATAGCGTGACTCAATTTTTTCCAACACTAGGGAGAAATGCTCAAGTTTATGGTTTGAATAAATGTAATAAATGGCCCGAAGGGTTAAGTTTTAATACCTTGCATCAAAGTATCTATTATACCATTGAGAATAAGACAAATAGAGATCCTGTTAGAGCATTGATTAGAAATTCAATAACATGGATTACATCTTTATTAGAAAATAAACAAATAAACATTATCGGTACTGATGCGAAACATATTGGGTTAATCCAAGGTAGTTTGCCTAAAGGTTTTAATCGGTTTTGGGCGTTCGAACCATTAAATCCCCTGCCTTACAGTAATTTTTCTGAAGATAATGCTTATTGGCCGGAGTTAGTTATAGTGCCAGATAGTTATACACAATTTCCTAAATTTGGTGATAATAAATCAACCAAACTAATCTTGGCAAAACAAGAATTACCGGCTTTCAGTGATCCTAATAAGCAATGGCGATCAGTTGACCAACATGCAATAAGTTTAAATAATTTTTTATTGAGTATTAAATAATGGCAATTATTAATAATGCACACCCAGGAAGCCAGATAAATTTACTGTGTTCCATTTACCGGGTATTGTATCGAAACCCAAGTAAATTTACCCAGGAAGAACTGTATGAACTCTGTCGACCTGAAAGCCTCTTTCGTTCCCCTGATCATCAAAAACGTTTTAGAGAAAACCTGAATTTTTGGCATAAAGAAAGTCGACAATTGTGGGATATAGATGCGGACCAGAAATATTATCTTTTGGAAAAACATGAAACAGAACCTAATATTTCTATGATTTCGTCAGTAGTTTATAAAAAATTATTCAGAGTGACTGAAACAGAGACTACTTGTGATGAAGATTTTTTAAATACAGAGAATAAGGAAATAGCCCCTCTGTATAGAACATTAGCCTTTATTTTGTCTATGCCAACATTCGCCCCCCCTTTTTGGAGTGAAAATTCTGAATTAATTACAAAAGAATCACTTGATAGTAAGTTAGGAACGAATTTTCAAGAGTATCGTTTAAATGATTCTGAAAAATCCTACTTTTTAGAATACGCTCATTTTTTGGGGTTTGTCGAGATTCAAGGCTCAGCAGGTAATTATATATCTGATCCTACACGAGTTATCATGTCAATCTTACCGTTAATATTTATTAACGACACCATATTACCTATCAGTGAGTTTAAAATACGACTAGCAAATTTAGTACCCGTTCTTGATGGAGGGTTTTATAGAACCGAGGTAGAGGATATTCTTACCTCTAGTTCAAATATGGAGCATAAGGAAACTGAATTTTCTAAGGCATTAAGTCATGCTCTTTGTAGATTAAAGAGCAATGGAGTCATTAATTTTCCTAAAAAGAAAGATGATGATAAAAATGTAATGGATTTTTCTTCTGCTCATAATGAACCATCCGTAAGTGAAATAAGATATATGAGGGAGGCCCTATAATGTTACATGAATATTGGCCTGAAGTTGCTGAAATTGATAAATGTATTAGCATTGAGGCAGAAAAATTACCAGATCATGTCATTATGGCTGTACATGAACCTATGCTTCTTCAAATTGAAAAATATGGGACAGAAAAAAAAGAAATATATAGCGTTAACGCCGAAAAAAAACTGCTTGAGCAAATAAAAAGCATTGAGTATACGGTTCCCATTATTGGCGAAGCAGGCTCTGGAAAATCACACCTGATTCGATTAATAGATATACGTTTAAGAAATGAATCAGAAACTAAAGATTGGATTGTTCGAAGAATACCAAAGGGGGCCAGTCTTAGAGACGTTTTAACTATTTTACTCTCGGGATTAGAAGGGGAAATCTTTGATGCTGCAAGAAAGCAAGTCGAGAATGTAGGTCAACAATTATCTACAAATGAAGTTGCTCGGCATCTTAATCTTTTTTTGCAAAATCGTTTAAAAGAACTACACCAAAAACCTTTCAAATACGAAGGTATGAAGCCAACAGACAAAGAAGCTAAAAGGTATAAGGGAATTAAGCAGCATGCAGCAGAGAATGCTTTACCTGCATTGTTAGCAGATGAAAATTTTAATGGTCCTCTACTAGAAAAAGGAGGGTTTATTTATAAATTGGCACAGAGACTCACCAGTGGAGCAAGTGATGATGAAATAATCGATAATGACTATGAGTTGAAAGTTGAAGATCTTGACTTTAGTGTTGTTGGTGATTTAGGGGCTAAAGCCAAAGAGTATATACGATTAAAAAAACTTAATACTGATATTAATGCGAGGCAATCAGCAGTTGATGTATTCAATGCAGTAATAAGCGATGCTTGTAGCAGAGTGTTCCATCATTTTTTTAATTTACATGGAGGTAACTTTTCAGAATTATTCAGAGAAATAAGAAAACATCTAAACGGTCAAACTGTTGTTATTTTAGTCGAGGATTTTTCATTAATATCTGCCATTGAAGAAGAAATGGTTGAAGTATTAACCGAAGGAAAGGTCGATGGATATTGTACCTTGCATTCAGCTATTGCTGTTACACCAGGTAACTCTAGTTATGCTAATCACAGAAACTCTCTCTGGTTCAGGGCTGAGTTTGAATGGACTGTTGTAAATAACATAGCTACAGATAAATCTTTATATGACAGAATAGAAAATTTTTGTGGTAAATATTTAAATGCTACCAGGTTCGGCTCAGACAAACTTAAACAAATGATGCATGAAGGATCCTTATATAAAAAAGGAGTCCCGGTATTTAAAAGTGATAATAGCGATGTGGTTGAACGAGTCGCATCTTTTGGCTCATCTCCTTCGGGACACCCCTTATTTCCCTATAATAAATCCTCCATAAAAGCGTTTGTTAATAAGCATTGTAAAAATACAAAAACCGAAAAATTATTTTTTAACCCTAGGGCAATTTTACAGAGTATTTTAATTCCACAGTTAACTCTTTTTCGTTCTCAATATTCTAAAGGGATGTTCCCTCCAGCAGGTTTAGATGAGTTTGCAGTAAGTTCAGGTATTGCGGAGAATCTGAACCTAAATCGCAATATTATACAACGCTCATATACACTTGCAGCTATATGGGGTTATGGGGCGAATAATTCATCAGAGTTAGCTGGATTATTACCTGCTGATGTTGCAAGAGAGTTCTCATTAGATGAGTTCGCAGATTTACTTGATGATACGGAATCTACTGATATCAAAGCTCCCCCAGAACTAGCAGTAATTCAGGGTGAGGTTGAACCAACTGTAAAACCAACTGTAAAACCAATTGTATCAACAATAAATCCGGTGACTAAAATAGTTAACAATGTCGATTCTTGGTTTGAAAAGAAGGATATTCCTCAGACAGAAGCTAATATCCTTAGGCAAACCTTAAATAGATCAATTGAAGAAAGTAAAGTTAATGTTTCAAAGTGGCACAATGTAAAGTCTTCGGCCTTTCCTAGTTTAAGAAATGCAAATGGAGTTGTTTCTATTGATATTACTTATAATAAAAACGCGACCCCCGCGGCCACTTTCCTATCATTCGGCAGTCCAACTGAATTTACAAAAGACTCATTAAAGTATCGTACTTTTTTAATTGCCGTTTTGTGTTTTGATCATTTCAATCAAAGCTGGGATTACCCTGAGGGCTATAAACATTATTTAACTTATCAAAACTTTGTAAGTGACTGGGTGCCAAATGCCATATTACAAATCACAAATAAATTAAAAGAAACATTAAAAGAGAAATTAACTCAGCATTATGCTTTAGTGACAGGTTTATATCCGAGTTTAGTCAATAAAAGTTCTCTGGAAAAATTGGCCTACCTTTGCCAATCAAAAGAACAGTTAGATTCAGATTTTAATTATACAGGCATAGAGTTATGGGATGAAACTCGTCAGAAAGTCATAAAGAAATGGGATCAGCATCAAAAAGAATGGCTAAATTTAACTTCAATTAACCACCATGCTATAGAAGGTGATTTGGTACTTAAATCTATCAGGGGAATGCAAGTTTCAGTCAACCCATATGCAAAAGATATCAATGAAGTTCAGAAAGATTTAAGTGCGAAATATTCGTCATTTAAAATACTAGATGGAACCGATACCAAAGAATTATTCGAAGCTACATTAAATAAATTGAAAGATACCATAGAAAAAATGTCTGCAAATAATCAGTATATAGGACTTGAAGGGAACTTGACATCTAGGCAAGTGAATAACCGAATCACTAAAGTATTAGAAGAAAATTATTGGCATTCGGTCAAGTCTGCGATGGTGATGTTTGAACCCTTTGAGGTCAATAATGTAATTAATGCTTTAAACAAATTTGTAAAAGAAGATGCTGATAAAGTAGATGAGATCTTAGTTGTATGGAATGCGGTGAATATTTCTAACTTTCAACGTTTAAGAAATATCAATATACAAAGTGGTGGTGTTGCAAGAGAAAATGCAAAAAAAGACTTAAGTCGACTCTTTACTGACATTAATACACAAATAAATAAACTGTTAGTAACGGAGAGTATGGATGCCTAAACTTTTAGATCAAATAACTATTTTTGACACAGAGCTACAACATGTTATTAACGGGAGTGAGCACCAAATAGCTTTAGACGAATATCAACTCATTTCAGCTAAATTATCAGCAGTCCAAGTGAAATTGGTCAAATTAAATTTATATAATGATGTTCTTTTATCCAACTCAAAAGAGTTTGAATCTTTAACGTTTAATGGAGAAGAGAAACAACAATTAAATGATTTAAACTTTAGTTTTCAAAGTTTAATCACTTCCTGGAATGAACTTGACTATAAGCTAAGGCATGCGAACGATAATTTTTTTTCAACGACGTTAAGCTTGTTAGATTCAGTTATGACTTCAATAAAAACCAAGTATGAAAGTCTGTGGTCTATTTGGATATCAGAACTAAGAAATTCTTTTGAAGTATCAGATGAACTGTTAGAAACACAAAAAACCATTCATCATTTAGCTGCTACTCACGCAGACTTTATAAAAACTCGAGAACAGTTTAATCAAGTTACAATGTCATTACCCGAACATACAAGCACAATAAAAATAATTAAAGGTTTAGCTGAAAAATTAAATTCACTATATAACCAAATGGAATTGAAATTACCCGAAGGAGTTAAAAAATTATTTAAAGAGCTAAGTAAAGGCTTTGGAAATAATGCTCCTATTAGCTTTTTAACTCCCGAAGTTCTTACTTGGTTAGAAGATAATAATGAAACAGGTAATTTTGTAGTGAAGCGAAGATAAGGACTATATATTATGGATTTATCGGTACTACATAAAGTTTTAGATGTCATAGAAGAACAAGAGTTTAAGTTACTCAGTTGGGGGGATACGGATGGTTATTTTACTGAAGATGAATTGTTTAATATCATTGAAGCTACTATCCCTGAAGAATATCCAGAAGATATTTTAGATGAACTCATTCGTAAAGCATTTTTAGTAACCGTGAAACCCGATATTGGCATGGTTTCAGTATACCGAAGTCGCATGGGACATGGTGTTCATCTATACCGTAATTTACGGCAGTGGATGCATGGACAAAAACTTGAAGCATCTAAACCTTTAATTTCTGATTTTCGATTTTTAAGACGACCAAGATATTACCCGTTACGAAATGTACCTACTGATACATTAATTAATCAGTGCAATCAAGAAGGGATTTCTGATTATTTGGTTCACCAAGCTTTAAGGAACCAAATAGGCTCATTTCAATTATCGGGTTTTCAAATTCGTTCTACCCTAAGAACCTTGAAAGCTTGGGATAAACATGAAATAAGAACTCGATTTCCTTCAGCTACTATTACCTGTGCAGGAACTGGTAGCGGTAAGACCATGGCATTTTACCTTCCAGCTTTATCAGCACTGACTAAAGATATCATTGAAGATAATTCACAACGGGTTCGTGTACTTGCTTTGTATCCAAGACAAGAGTTACTTAAAGATCAGTTTAATGAAACCTGGAATGCATGCCGTAAATTAGATGAAATAACCCTTAGCAAGTGTGGTCGTAAACTCAGGATTGGCGCTTTGTTTGGTAATACTCCTCATGAAGCAAAGTATGCTTTAAAAAATAATCAAGAGTTTTTCCATTCAGGCTTAATGCAGTGTTCGTCAGACGGGTGCGATGGGCAAATGCGTTGGAACAAAGCTGATATTCTAAAGAATAAAGAAAGGTTAATCTGCCATTTATGTGGTAGTGAAATTAATGATGATGAAGTAGCGCTCACCCGTAAAACAATAGAAAAAAATCCCCCCGACATTCTATTTACTACTACCGAAATGCTGAACCTAAATTTGGGTAATCCTCGTAGACAACACCTTTTTGGTATAAAAACTAATAAGCCAATACCTTTAGTTTTACTTGATGAAGTTCATACTTATAGTGGAAATCAGGGAGCACAAACCGCCTATTTATTACGTCGCTGGATGAAAATATCTAATAGTGCACCTCATTTTGTAGGTCTGTCTGCTACATTGTCTGATCCCGAAAACTTTTTTGCTAAATTAACTGGTACAAATGTGTCAAGGGTAAAGGCGATCGAACCATTAGCTACAGAAATGGAGGCTGAAGGTGCGGAGTATTTACTCGCTTTAAGAGGTGACCCTGTTTCTCAAACAGCATTGTTGTCAACGACAATACAGGCGGCAATGTTAACTCGAAGGGTTTTAGATCATCAAAGAGAAAAACCATCTGAAAGTACCTGGGGTACTAAAACCTTTATTTTTACCGATGACCTTGATGCTAACAACCGTTTGTTTTCTCAACTTTCCGATGCAGAGGGGTGGTGGCAAAGAGGTGGCAGTTTAGTACACAATACAAATGGGCCATTAGCAAAATTAAGAAATCCTAATGAAAGTACTTATTCTCAAGATGATCTTATCGCCTATGGGCAGGATTGGTCAGCACTAAAATATCATGGGTTTTCACTAAATGATGCCGATAGAGCAAATGTATCTAGAACATCCAGTCAAGACGTTGGGGTTGATAAAAAATCAGATGTTGTTGTAGCAACAGCATCATTAGAAGTTGGCTTTAACGATGCAGAGGTTGGCGCTGTTATTCAACATAAAGCACCAAGGAATGTAGCCTCATATCTTCAACGCAAGGGTCGTGCCGGTCGTTCCCGAACAACCAGACCTTGGACTGTTATTGTATTATCCGAATTTGGCCAAGACAGAGAAACCTTTCAGCATTACGAACGCTTGCTTGATCCTGAAATTAAAGTACTTGGTTTGCCTATAGATAATGCCCATATTCACAAAATGCAGTCAGCCATGGCAACTTTAGATTGGTTAAGTGGCAAAATGAAAGAAAACCTCTGGTTGCTATTTAATCAACCCAAAGATAAAAGAACGGGCAAAATTAAACGTGCACTTAATGAATTATTAATTATCATTGATGAAACCATTTTATCAGGAAGTAGGCTTCAAAGTGAGTTAGCTGATTATTTAAAAACGGCACTTATGTTAAAAGAATCAGAGGTGAATTCGGCCTTGTGGCAATCACCCAGACCTATTCTACTTGAGTTTTTACCCACATTAAGAAAAAATATTTCTACTTGCTGGGGAGCGTGGGACTTCAATAGTAATGAATTTGTCCATTGGGAAGAGCATGTTGAACGTTGGGGTTCACCCGTTCCCGAGTTTATTCCAGACCAGTTATTTGGTGATTTAAATTTACCTGCTGTGAATATTGGTTTAACCAGAAGAAATAATGATTTGCATTGGGAAAATATGCGGTTTTTTCAGGCCATGAAAGAATTTGCACCTGGTAGAATATCTAAAAGATTCTCTGCCCATAGTGGGCAGTCTTCTGATTGGTTAGTGCCTGACAATTTTGAACCATCGATAGATTTACACAATACATCAGAGTCTTTCGAGATAGAAAGTGCTTTTGGTCCAAGTTTAAACGAAGTTGGTGAGTTTAAAGTAAAAGGTGAACCTGAAAAGATTAAAGTATATAAACCTCATCAAATCCGCCCTAAAACCATGTTTAATCAGCAGGTTATTTCAGAAACCAGTAATGCATTTTTACAATGGCAGTCTAATTTTATTCCCGAGGAAAGCTCTGAATATTTATCGCCACCATCTAGTAATATTTGGTGCCGTCATCTTGAGAAAATCAACTTTTATACGCATAGAACCATGACACCAATCGATATTATCCGGTTCAATCTTGGTTCACAGAGTGAGTTGAAATTTAAGCGTACTAATGAAAAGGCTAAGATTAGTTTTAATTGGATCAAAGAAAATAAAAAGGTGGGGATTGGTACTCGTTTAACAGTTGATGCTATGCGTTTCACTTTTAAAATAGGGTCGGAGAATTTTAATTCTTGGTTGGATGATAAAGAGTTAGTCTCGGTGTTAAGAACAAGTTATCTGCAAGATCAAATAAGAAAAAGTGATATTTGTGCACAGAATATTTTTATGTCAGATTGGCTGTTTGAATGCTTTTTAGCGATAGTATCTTTAGAAAGTATTAAGCAAAACGGTGATGTAAAACGGGCCATAGAATTAGTATTAACCGAAAAATCAAGTTATACATTAAACGAGATACCCTCATTACTTTTTCAACAGGATATGACTTTAACACCACATGAAGATGGGGATTCATTTGAACTCAGAGATCAAAAACTACAACAAGAGCTAATAGAAAAATTAGCAAGTCCAATTTTTCTTCAACAAATTTCAGAGTTGGCTAATATTTTATATTGTGATTTAGTTGAACACGAAGATTTTATAAATTGGTCAAAAGATATATTGGGAAATACGCTAGCTGCCGGGATTCATCAAATGGCGTGTACTGCAATGCCACAAATTGATGAAAAAACATTGATAGTTGATCCTGTTTTTGATGATGATTTTGATAACTTAACGGTTTGGTTATCAGAGCAAGATAGTGGTGGTTCTGGTGTAATAACTCAATTACAAGACTTGTATGCGGAAGACCCTCATCGCATATTAGGTATATTGACCCGTAGTTTTGCCCCTGGTGATTATGAAAAACTGGATAACGATTTAAATGCTTTACTTCGTTTAAGCCAAGAAGACAACAATATAGCTGCTGCACTTAAAAGTCTGCGTGATTCACAGTCTCATCAGCAAAGACTTGAAACAAATAAAGCCTTGAAGTCATCTTTAATAAAAGAGGGCTTTCAATATTCTCATAGTTTTAGTGCTGTACTTCATAGCCGAATAATAAAAGCGGGTAGTAGTAGCGAAACAGACAAAAAACTGTTTTCCTACCTGACCAAATGGAATGAAATTGAACATAGTCTAGGTTTTGAGTTACCAATGAATATTGTTGGGTTTTTACTTGCTACTGAAAGTTCGACAATTGAATCATCACAGATTTTTGATACAGCATGTAAAATCCAATCAGTTCTTTGGCCCAGAGGTAGCTCTGTTAGACAGTCAGTATTATCATTTTATAATCAATTTAAAACGGATGGTTACCGAACCGAGAGACTTTTAGCCGCTCAATTATGTCGTGATAATATTGCTGAAGTATCTTTACTTGAAACCGATTGGTTACCGCAGTTGCATGATCTTATTAGTGAACATGGTCAGGCAAAATTGGTGATCCCCCAAAATTTAAAAAATCAAATATGTAAAGCAATCTCTGAATTACATGTGACACCAGTAGATACCAACGGCTTGTTTTTTTATCCTAGAGTAAAGTCTGTACAATATAAAAAAGAGTCAGCTATTTTAATTATCGAGTTAGCGGAGGCTGTTGTCTAATGTCAGTTAGATCTTCTAGAACTATTTTTATCAATAATAAGTTTGGTATACGGCAATTAAAAGAAACTTTAAGTAATTTAATTGTAGGTTCATGTTTATCACCGAATGACTTATGGCTTGTTTCTCCATGGTTGACTGATTTTGATTTACTTGACAATCGCACCGGAGACTGGGATACGTTGAATCCAGCTTGGGGCGCTCGTAACGTGAAATTTAGTGAACTTCTAATATTTGCTGTTGAGTCTGGATGTAAATTGAACCTGGTGACTAATAACGACTTAATTAATAGTGCGTTTGAAGAAAGGTTATTACAAGCAATTGATGATTGCTCTACATTTAAGGTAATGAAATCTGAAAAGTTGCATACAAAAGGACTTTTAACGTCTTCATATTTTTTAGCCGGTAGTATGAATTTCACATATAGCGGAACACATAAAAATGAAGAACAAGTAGTTCTTAATTTGGATAGCGATGCTATTTTAGAAGCGAAATTGGAATTCGAAAATTTATATGGGGGCATCAACAATGAAAAATAATATAATTCGTTTTTTTGATGAGGGCAATAATTGGGATCTTAGTAAAATTAGAGAGATTGGTTACCCTGAGCCGTTACAATCTCATCTGTTTAAAATGTTATCTTATGCTGAGGCGGAAAATCTTCCCTTTATTTTGCCTAGGTTAGATGTAAATAAGCAATTATGTTTTTATGTAGCTAGTAGTAACCTACTCCAGTTAAATGAAATAAGAAGCATGATCAAAGCTTATTTAGGAAACTCCTATATATATTTAGACCCCATTGAATATAAGTCTAGCAGTGATGCAATAGAGGAGGTACTACTCGAAAAATTAGAACATGGCTTTTGTCGACTCGCCATACCTGTTGCTAATAACGCAGATAAACGCAGTGTTTATTGGGTTTTTGATTCGTTAAATAAACTGATCCAACAATATCATGAGCGCCCTAATTTACTTAGTACAATAAAGCGCCCTGTAGGCACGATCCTCAGAAGCTTTTTCACCGCATGTAAGCATGGAAGAGGGGAAAGCGCATATGATTGTTATTTGGAGTTAAAAGCACAACAGTCACTAAGTAATAGAAATCTTTTATCTATTGAATTCCAGGCACTTTATGCTGCTTCAAAATGGAATGATATCCTATTCCATCCTAAAGCCTCAGATCTGCTTTCGGGCAGGATACCAAGAAAACTACAAGCGGTGTTACTAAGAACGATAAAAGAAAAGTTTTTTAATTCTTTTGATCTGAAAAACTCAGATTTAGAGGCAGTTAAGCAAAGTTTATTGCCGTATCAGACATTGTTTTTTACCCCTCCTGATATTCCTAAATCAACAGAGTATGTTAATGAATGGCAGTGTTGGGTTATAGGTGCCTGTGCCTTTAGTAATGCAAAAGTTTACGAAAGTGTTCCTGACGTTGTTGATGGCAATTGGGTTCAAAGTATTAATGCTTGGGCCGGTTTAACTCAATCTTTTGTTCAAATACAAACGGAGGAGCCATCTATTAGTCAGGTGGAAGCATTATTGTGTGGTGACCCTTGTATCCAAACTGGCCAAAATTTATTTCAAAAAGCCCTTTTTGCTGATTTTGCTATAGCGAACCAAATTTACTTAAGGCTAAGCAACTATCCAAGTTCAATATTAAGTGAACTTGTTAGTAAAGTTCCTATTAAAAATATCTGGCAAAATTTAGAAAAAGAGTATGGTGAACAAACTGACATCACAGGTTGGAATAGCTTATTCAGCTATTTATCTCAGGATAATCCTGTCAAAGAAATTAAAAATATAATACAAGTCGTAGCACAGGAATTCGAGTATTGGCAAAAATCTGATGTTGATATCGATAACCTTAATGTATCCATTCAAGCCTTATCAGACTTAGCAGCATCATTAGTTTTACGGGATCTTTTACCACTATTTATCGAGTGGATTGAAAAGGCGAAAATTAAGTTATCACCTGACTCAATAGAGCACTTAATGCTTACTTTGGTGATAGATGAAAACAACTCAATAGAAGACCTATTGTTATGTAATGACTTAATTGATCAATTACTACTACAACCGCACTCACAAGTTCAATATGTTGCTATGGTGGATGCCATTGCAGAATGTTGGTCAAATGTAGAAAGTATCAATGCATTAGAACATTGCCTTGAGGTTTTCGAAAATTTATATGATAGCCCTTGTGCCTGTAAAAACACCAGACTCACCTTCTGGAATAGTATACAGAATTTTGTAATTCAACATTGGATTAGACTTACCTCAATACAAAAGTTTGTAATTCGAGATATATGCAAAACATTACTTGGAACTATTGAACATTTACCATCGGAATTAGATGAAAGAACAGTAGAAAATATAGTTACAATTAATTTGACCGGCAAAAAGTTAGCTATATATTCGTTAACCGAAACAGCATTAAAAAGGGCGTCTACCGCATTAAAACAAATGTACCCTGAACTTGATATTGCAACTAATCATGACAAATCTGCAACGGAAGCCTTGAATAACTTAATTAGGTCTTCTGATTATTTTATTTTTGCTGCTAAGAGCGCAGCACATCAAGCATTTTATGCAATTACGGACAAACGAAATGATCTAATTTATCCGCAGGGAAAGGGATCAAGCAGTATGGTTAGGTGTTTTTCTGAGTTTATTGAGGCTTCTTAGTGCTTTAAAATCTAGTAAGGTATATGTCTTATTAGATTTTAACTATATATAATGAATAGGATCATTAACTTGAGAAACTTCGAAAGCCTCTAACCTTTCAACACAAGAACCACAAGTACCACAGGCTTTATCTTGGCCTTTATAGCAGGTCCATGTTTGAGAATAATCTAACCCCATCGATAACCCGTCTTTAAGGATACCAATTTTATCCGTATCTAAATAAGGAGCGTGGACATAAACAGGCTCAAAATTAGCTACTTTAGAAGCTTGGTCCATTACTTTCACAAACTCAGGTCTGCAATCAGGATAAATTAAATGATCACCAGAGTGAGCACCATACCAAACACCTTCAGCCTCTATATCGACAGCGTAGCCAATAGCCAACGAGATGAGAATCATGTTACGGTTTGGGACAACAGTCGATTTCATATTTTCAGCTTCATAATGGCCATCAGGGACATTAATATCGTCTGAAACTAATGACGAACTGGTAAATAATGTTGAGATAGATTTTATATCTAAAATTTTGTGTGGAACATTAAGTTCATTACACACATTTTGTGCGTAAATGAGTTCTTTATTATGCTTTTGACCATAATCGAAAGACAGAGCATATACATCAAAACCTTCTTTTACTGCTTTGTTTAAAGCCGTAAAAGAGTCCATGCCTCCAGAATATATAACAACAAGCTTTTTCATTTCTTAAATTTCCTTCCTAATTAGCTAAAGTAAACATCGTAATCTGTCTTAAACCCTTTAGCCACTTCATAAATTTTTAATAAGTTTCCAGCAAATAACTGCTTCTCTGAGGTCGTATTCTGAAAATCATGCCACCTTCGAGAAAACTTTATATCATCACCACCTTCTTCATCACTTCTTATAAGTCCCAAATTCCATGATGTTTTACTGAAATGGCATTTATTAGATATAAGTTTTAACTCTTGAGTAAAAAATTCAATAGTGGGGATGTTTACTGTGTTCAAAGGTTTTTCTTCGAGAAATACTCTTATCATATGGCGACATAGAAATGAGAAACCAAATATGCTTGTGCCATGAATGATATAAGTATCTTTCATGCTTTTAGAGGTGTTTTTCCATTCAGTTTCGAACACTATTGTAACCGCTATCCAAAAGTTATTAATTATTTGAGCAAACAACAGCTTTGACTCTTTTGTTAAGTCTTGATGGACTCTTACGTTAATAGACTTCAAGATCATTCTTTCGACGTTGGAAACAAACTCAGTAATTGATGATTCAGCAATTTTTCCTAAAGGGTTGCCATTTGATTTGATAAGTCCCTTTAAAGGAGGCGTTCCATTTTTATTATCCCCAAACCCAAGTTCTTCTGAAATAGATAGAGGAAAGGCCTTTATAGCTAATGCTGGAGGCTTATAAATGTCATCATTGAGTGCTAAAGCATTTAACTGAACTGATGTTAATGGCTTGCCTAAATTCAGAATTAAAAATTGCTGAATATAGTCATTTTCATCCTCAGAGATGAAAATAGAAACCGGGAGAGGGTAGCTAGCATGAAAGCTATTCTTTACTCCTCCGGAGCGTTGTTGGCCATCTACAATCGAACCAGGTAACTCTTGTGATGGAGATTCAGGGAAGTATGGAACTTCCAAATGCCCGAACTCAGTTTGTCCATCCAACGGAGTAAAAGTTACAGACTTATTAAACCCAATAACGAGATTTGCCAAAATAGTAGATTTAGGAGATTCAACGTAATCTTTTATAGACTCAATATGTTTTGGTAGTTCGCTTCTTTGATATCCATGGATATATTTACCTTCCCTTGTTATATGGACGATTTTAGCGATATCTCTTACTTTTTTGCCTTCTACCCAACCAGAAAATACAGTGACGTTATTAACAACTTTTTTAATTACTTGGATTTTTAAAATGACTGGTTTCATTATTTATTAGCCTTAATCATCGTACTTTTCATGTCATCAATAACTTTATCTTTATGTTTTGTCACCATAGCTAAGTTATGTATACCTCTGCGACGGTTTGTTTGGTTAGAACGAAAAATGATGTTCATTATTCCACTTTCACAAACTCCGCATGTACAAGTTTTCCAGGGCCTTTCTAACAAAAACTTTTTAACTCTTAACTTGTCTTTGTTTAGGATAGCTTGTTTAACTGGGGTTATTTCTGCTAAATAATCGGCAGTAGTTACTTTTTCATAAGCCATTAGAGCCTTAAATGTAGCGTCAAAGTGTTCGCCGCTTGCGTCATATTGTTTTAATTTTTTAATACAATCAGTTTCAAGTCTTTTTACACATTCATTTGTAGAGAGTGCATTGTTGGAAAGGTCTATATCAATTTCATTATTGTTTAGCATTTTAACTACTAGGCTTCGAATTTCATGGCGATGTTTATCAATTAATTTCTGAACATTATCATGATCACATTGACGGATTCTTATTGATAAGGATTGAATAAGCTCATGGGCATCATCATTAAATTCAAAGTATTTACCAGCTTTAATGCCTTGCATTAGTGGGGACGTACTATCTGCACTAGTTACACCATATTTTGCGTATGCAGGTATATTCTCAAATCTACAGATTCCCAGTAAGTGAAACTGCGTCTCTTTCTTTTTAATAGAAGAGAGGGTTTCTAATAAATCTAATAAGTCAGGCGTTTTTGATTTGATCATACCGCCGATTGTAATATGAGTGTATCCGATCTCTTCTAGCTTTTTCACCGAACTAATAAAAGACTCTTTGCTAAAACCATGAGCCACACCATAAGGAATGAATGACTTACCTTTAGAAGCATTAAGAACCTTAGAACGTTCTAAAAATAGATCGGCATTATCTAGAGTTATTTTTATTCTGCGTTCAGCTTCTCTTATGTCAGCATAATCCATAGCTTTTAATGCTTCATCATCTTTGGCATATGGGAATACGATGTGATCGAGTGATATCCCACAGTCGAATCCTCCCCGGTCATAGAATTCAATTAACTCATCAATTGTGAATGGTGGCTCAGGTTCATTTACATAATCAAATGCACCACAATCCCCCATCAGTAATACATTTGAATATTTATCTTGGTTTAATCTTAGAAATTTTTTAGCACCGTAATAATAGAAATCTTCAGTGAGCTCTTGGGTGTAGTACTTTCCTTTTTTCTGCATCGTTCCAACACCAGCCAATGAAACGAGCATACCGTTATAGGGGAGCTCTTTTAATATTTCATGTGGATAGGCATCATCATCATATTTACGATGATGCTTGGTTTTTTCGTTGGTAATGCCATTAAAATTAGGATCGACAAAGTCTAAGTTGTCTGGAAAGTAATAATTAAAAGTTGTCACATTAAACCTATGTATTCTTTATTGTTAGATATCGTCGATTATTTGTTAGAGTATTACTGTTTTAAATAACCACATTAAAGTAAATCTTTGAGCAGTCTACTAAATCGTTTTTGCTCGCATGCTAAGTTTTTATTTCTTAAATTTTTTAAAAGCATAGAAGCCGATGCTTTAGTCCCTTGATGTATATCTAATTCGTTTTTAATAAAAGAGATAACTTCTTCATCTGAAAGCTTTTGACGATTTTTAACTAATAGCTTAATAGCGTTTTTTTCAAGATCATTGTATTTATCAATTACATTTTTACTCTCGAAAACATTAGCCTCAGATTCACCAAGTAAATATTTAGCTAATCTAATGTTTAAGGAAACTCTACCGCCTTTTAAAGTGCTACAAAAGTCTGCTTTTGACTCTAAATAGTATGGGATGAGTTGTTCGCTAATATTATGTTTACTTGAAACAATAAAAAAGTTTTCATTCGTTAGTTTTTTTTCTAAAACTAATTGTTTTAGCTCATCCTGTATTACTTTTAAATAATCAGGAGAAGTAGCAATAAAAAATATATCATCAGTATTAATTGAGACCAGTGAATGGAGTGATTCGCATTTAAATACATCACTATTTCTTCTCTGGTGTAATGTGTTCCACCATTCACTATTAGTTAATCCCGATTTATTAATTGAGTTTTCACTTCCACTTGAAAAGGTAGCATCATAAGAACCAATTTGTGATGAGCTATGAATTAGTCCATAACCTGCCGATAAAACCCATAATTCGAGATTTGGTTTTACAATGCTCTTGGCAACTTTCCAATGATCACCTGCATATAGTTCATTTGCAGGGACTTCTTGTTCTGCATTTTCAAGTTTTTCACACCATGAATTAACTATGGTTTGTGCACTATTATTCTCAATTAAATTTTTTAATTGAATTTTACCCTTAATATTCGACTTCTTAAGGTTTGTACAATTAGTGATTAAATGGATTTTCAAAGGTTAATTGCCTTTATACACAACACCACACGTGCATGTTTCCATTAATTCAATTGCAGAAAGCTCTGGTAAGATCGGTTTTAGCTCTCCCCAAACCCATTTGGAAATTACTTCAGCCGTTGGGTTTTCTAACCCTTTAATATCGTTAAGGTAGTTATGGTCTAACTGATCATAGATAGGTTTGAAAATTGATTTTACGTCAGAAAAGTCTATAAACCAGCCTAAATTTTCATCCACAGTTCCCTCTAAATGAATTCTAATTTTATAGGAATGGCCATGAAGTCTCCCACATTTATGTCCTGCGGGGACATTGGGTAATTTATGTGCGGCTTCGAACGTAAAGTCCTTATATATGGCTGTTTTCATAGTTTTTCTAAGATATCATACTGTCAATAAAGACAGCATTGTACACCACAATTAAACCTCCAGCCACTACTATCGATTGTTTAATTACGTTGAATTGTTATAGTGCTCATCAAGGCCGAAATTTAAATTAATTTAATGGTGAAGTTGTGGATAGCGAACAAAAAAAAGTACTCGTTAAAATTATTTTGACTTTGCAAAGTGATCATCATGGTTGTAAAGAAGAAGCAGTCAATATGGCGAAAGAAGCGCTTGGAATCAAAATTGAACATAACTCAATACGAGAAATGATAAATGAAGTTTCAGAAGATCAAATTGAAAAATTTATGAGCTTAATATAAAGAAGCCTTTAATTAGTTTAACAATATTACTGATAATAATTAGGAAGAATAAGTGAGTATAGAAAAAAATTACCAAAATATTATTTCTGCTATCGGAGAAGATATCAATCGTGATGGTTTAATTGATACTCCTAAACGAGCAGCGAAAGCAATGGAGTTTCTCACTCAAGGATATCATCAAAATATTGATGATATTGTTAATGGTGCTCTATTTGAATCGGATGCAGATGAAATGGTTGTTATTAAGAACATTGAATTATATTCAATGTGTGAACACCATATGCTGCCATTTATAGGTAAATGTCATATTGCTTATATTCCAAGTGGAAAAGTTTTAGGCTTATCGAAGTTTGCTCGAATTGTTGATATGTATTCAAGACGGTTACAAATTCAAGAAAACCTAGCTAGAGAAATAGCTTTATCTATACAAGAGATAACCGGGTCTATTGGTGTAGGTGTAATTATAGAAGCACAACATTTATGCATGATGATGCGTGGCGTACAGAAACAAAACTCATCAATGACAACATCAGTCATGTTAGGGGAAATGAGAGAGGATGCCTCTGCTAGACAAGAAATGCTAGCACTAGTTAAGCCATAATCATGATTTAATTAAAATAGATTATTACTAATTTTTGCGAGGTTATAAATGTACATTAAAGGTAACTATTATATTAGTGATGATCGAAATAAGGTTCAGTTTGATGAGGTTAAGTCACTATTAAAACAATCTTATTGGGCTAATAATAGAGACAGAGAAACTATTCAAACATCTATTAACAACAGTGTTTGTTTTTCTTTATTTCATAATAAAAGACAAGTTGGCTTTGGTCGAGTCGTTACTGATTTTGCCTCGGTGGCATATATTTCAGACGTCATTATTGATTCGGAACATCGCAGTGAAGGTCTTGGAAAGTGGTTGGTGGATACAATAGTTAATGATCCTAGATGGAAAAAAAAATTTCAATTGCTTGTAACTGATGATGCGCATTCACTTTATGAGCAATTTGGTTTTTCTAGTAGTCGTAAGTTAATGAGCACGCCATTATAAGTATCTAAAGGAATTAATAACTCCATTTACTAGGGAAAACCCAAGTGGCATTATTAAATAAACGATTAACCTCTTTAGGTCGTAGAACTCTAAACGATAAAAGATATTTTGATTGGAGTGATACTTTAGAAAATATCTGTATTGTAGGATTTCACGCTTCTGGAAACAAATCCACCACAGGGACTAACCCCATTTTCAGCGAGATTAATCACATATTTGATAGAATTCACTGACTTTAGTTTGAACTTGAAAAGTTATTATCAGTTTTTGATTTTAACACTCAATATTTATTCATCTTCAAAACGAATACGCAGGCAACAAATAATATACCTTTAAATCATGCGCTTAGGTTGCTATTGTGATTTGTATGTATTCGTTCTAGTTTACTCTGTCTTCGTTATAGTTTGTTATAACTAATTGATGCCATAAGAACCGATCAGTTAGTGATTACGAAGCTTATTGAAAATTATATATACCTATTCAGATCTAATCTGAGTTTTTCAAGCTAAGAAATAGACCTTATATGTGACTGCGCATAATGCTTGAAAGCCTTGAAAGAAATTCACCATTACTTTTTAAAGAAAAAGCTTGTTAAAGGTCTCAGGCGTAGAGCGGAAGTTACACCTGCGTTATCCCTAACGTCCACTTCAAGCTCATTGCTGCCGTTGGAATTCTAACCTGAACTATTCCCTCGCGACAAAAACAAAGCCAAAATGTCTATTTCAAACGCTCTGACCCTATTGATCCTTTGCTGTATTTATAAGTTTAGTTGTCGTTCCAATTCATCTATTTGGTTAGGGTCAAATAGTGGCTCATATTCAAATTCAGGAAAGACACGTAATATCAAGAGTTATAATTCAATAACCTAGGGGATAATTATTTATAATTAAGGCTATCTACCATCACCATTTAAGACTCTAATTGTATTATCGATTTGTTTTTTCCCTTCATTAGAGCTTCGGTTCCAATTGAAGACCGGTGCACTACCTAAAGCTTTCACAAGTTTAATTCGACTCACCGCCGACTCCTCTAAATAATTAGAATTGTTATAAAAATCAAACATACCCACTGGGGTTATTGACCTCTCTAATTTACTAAAATTAAACCATTCAAACTCTATTATTTTTCGCCCATCTGAATTTTCAATTGATTTATAAAATGCTTTATGGGGGATATGTTTAAGCTGAGATTCAAACTGTTCACAAACAAAAACCCTAGCTCCTTTACCTGTTCCTTCCAACTTCACTGCTTTAGTCACGGCAGAACCGCATATGAAAGCACCTATTTTTTTATTTACAAGGTCAGGTTCAATAATCTGGCCATATGCCATTCCCGAGCGACATAACAACCCTGACTGTAATGTCGTCATCATCAACTTTCTAGCAACTTCAGCTACTAAGTCTACATTTTTAGACCAAATAAATGCACAATCTGATAATTGAGCAATATCAAGCCTTTCTCCTTCAAGTTTCATATCTAAATAAATATCTAACCGACGCCTGAATTTAGCTAAAAGTTTTGCTCCAAAAACCTGTGCACTCACTCCATCTAAAGTAAATTTATGAGCGGTAAAGTCACTTTCTGATATATCTATCGCCCCCTCAGTTAAAGCACTAAAACCTAGCATATCAACAAAGAGAACAGCTCCTTCATAAACCTTCATTTCAATATTCCTTTATCATAAAACCATTTAAACATTATAAAATAAGATAACCCCGATAGATTATCTCATTTACTTGGTTATATCTAATTTAGTATGAATTTTAATGAGTTACGCACTATTTTACGGGTAGTAACATTATTTTAAATTCTGGATATATTAACAGCATTTAATAGTGCTAATGTCTGCAACGTCAGAAGAGCAGTCAATTTTTTAATAATCAATGACAGCTTTGGTGGCTAAGCGGACTATTCATTGTGATAAATACCTGTCTAAATTAGGTCGACTTTGTGGTAAAAGTGACCATTAATATTAAGACTCAATCTCATTTGGTGAGTGCTAGTCTCAAACATTATGCACAGCCACATATATTGTAAATGGGAATACCGATACTACTCTCATTTCCGACGAGATTAACCAAATACTTAAAGATAATTGCACTAAGAAATGCTTTAGGGTACTTACTTTACATTTATTGAAGATTTGCTTTAATCGAAAATCTCTACAATCCAAATATTTGTCCCATGGTATATAGTCCCTGGAGAGTTTCACGCTTCTGGAAATAATTTCACTGAAACTAAAACCCACAAGACATTAAATCTCACCTATGTTTTAGTTTCATTTATTTGTAGCCTGTACATAGCTACAGCATAAACTCACCACTGAGAAAAAGTCCCATTATCAGTGTGGGTTCCCATACAATCAGATTCACGAATTTTTAACTTGAATTAAACTACTTCACTATTTTTTTAGTGTCCCAAAAATATTTCACACGATTAATTGCTAATTATTGATTAAATATAAGGCTAAAGGGGGACTTGTCTTCATTTTATTAAATATTTGTCCTCAATTAGTTATTTTTGTCTTCGTTTACGTTCTTGAGAATCAAATTAAACCGCTTGACCGCAAGCATATCCACTAGCCCAGCAAAATTGGAAATTAT
>OJAZ01000128.1_pt1 | contig 41662 bp, 43 predicted proteins | sample 1589851 | NCBI WGS metagenome assembly OJAZ01 (sample SAMN05416792, study PRJEB24817) | seawater metagenome | isolation source: Sea water | place: Canada:Atlantic | collected 2013-07 | reverse complement strand
ATCTACACGTAAGGAGTCGTCGGCAGCGTCAGATGTGTATAAGAGACAGGTAAACGACTTCGATGTTAATGGATCCGTTGTCACTCATAATGTTATCGCTCATAATCGTTGTCCGCATGCTTACGGTAAAATATAACTTGGACTAAGCCGCTTGTTTCGCACGTTGTATAAAGGCATCCACCATGCTATTGGCAAGGCTATGAAAAATTTTGCCAAACGCCATTTCAATGATACGGCTGGTAAATTCAAATTCTAGATTTAATTCAATCTTACACGCATGCTCATCTAATTCAGTGAATACCCAACCACCACTTAGAGATTTAAAGGGTCCATCAGCCAAACTCATTTCAATGCGCGACGGAGCAACTAATGTGTTATTAGTAGTAAATGTATGCTTAATACCGGCTTTAGAAATATCCAAACTGGCTTGCATATGTGTGTCATCTACACTATTGATACGCGTTGCCACACATCCTGGAATAAACTCCGGGTATGCAATGACATCATTGACTAAATCAAACATCGTTTGCGCGCTATATGGCACTAACGCACTTTTATTTACTATTGCCATCGTGACCAACATTACTTACGACTAAATATTGGAGTAAGTTTATCATGAAAAGCTTGATTGTTAAGACAATTCCCCCATATTAGATTGCACTGCGACAAATCACAGGTACAATAGCGCACATGAGTAAAAAAAATTCCAAAACCCCAACAGGCACGATTGCACTAAACAAAAAAGCCAAGCACGAATTTAGTCTGATCGACAAATTTGAAGCAGGCGTGCAACTCCAAGGCTGGGAAATAAAAAGTATCCGTGCCGGCAAAGTCAATTTGACAGACAGTTATGTGTTCGTCAAAGACGGTGAGGCATTCATTACCAACTTGACTATTCAACCGCTAAATCAAGCATCCACGCATGTGATTTGTAGCCCCGATCGCGTGCGCAAATTACTGCTTCATAAGCGTGAAATCGAGCAATTGATGGGTGGTCTAGATCGCCAAGGTTTAACCATCGTCGCAACAGCGATGTATTGGAAAGCTTGCTGGGCAAAAATCGAAATATGCCTAGCTAAAGGTAAACAAGAGCATGACAAACGTGATGCTATAAAAGATCGTGATTGGGCGCGTCAAAAAGAACGGATGATGAAGGTTAAGAGTTAAGGGTTAAAAAATTAAACGTTAATTGTTGAAAATCATTCAGGAGTAGCGAATGTTTACTAACAAAGATACTTATGTTCGATTTTATGTGATTTTTTTTGGGTCTTTTTGGTTGGTAAATAATTACATACCACACCCAACTTTCGCTCTTTGGGTAAGTATACCTTTCATATTCATCGTACTGTCCCTAATATTAAAACAACTCAACTTTCGCTTCGAAAAGATTTTTGCGGATATTGGAATAATAGCGATATTTTTGATTGCTATTACCGTATCCAATGGATTAAACAATCCAGGCTCATATTTATGGATGGTGGCAATAAGTATATATTTATTATTTTCTCGCCCTAATATATTAAGTAGCCACTTAATAATAATTAATTCATCCTTACTCATTACATTATTAATCTTGCATCGTTTTGAGGTCCTTAATTTTCAATATACTCCTGTTGGTTCATTAGCATTAGAGTATCTTGGCATCAAGGCGCCTGTCATGTTCGCCACTTATATACCGATAACACTGTTTATTGTTTATCTTCACGATAAAAACAAAAAATCTATCATCGCATTAGAAGATAAAAACAAAGAACAAAACAAACTATTGTCTTTATTGAATCATGAAATCCGTAATCCATTAAATGGCCTCATCAATATTTTACCAATTATTGAACAACACAAAAACGAGCCTCATCTACAAGACAAGTATTTACAGATCGCATACACTAATGGCAAAGTGCTCAAAGAAACGTTAGAACAAAGCTTACAACTGCAAAAAATAGACTCTAATAATTTCACTGTAAAGAATTCGACATTGGAACTACGCTCATGGCTAGCCGAGCATTTGACCAGTTATAGCAGTCAAATTACAAACAAAAAAATAGAATTAACCAGTACCTTTTCACCTGATTTTCCCAAATATGTCTGTACTGATCAACGCGCACTGAATGTCATTGTGAATAATTTATTAAGCAATGCGATCAAATTTACCCACCACGGCTGTGTATCAGTATCATTATCCCATCAGGATAATAATATGGTCATCAAAATTAAAGATACGGGTATTGGGATCGCACAGGAACAACAAAAGTCTATTTTTTTACCTTTCACACAACTTGATGAAGGCGAAGGCAAACAGTATGAAGGTGCAGGATTAGGGTTAGCCTTATTACAGAAATGTGTGGATGTGTTGCATGGTTCGATTGCACTCAAGAGCGAATTAAATGTCGGTAGCGAATTTACAGTAACAATTCCGGTTGAATTTAAACACGAAATAATAAAACCTAAGAAAAAATTAAAAATAAATAACCTCATTGACCTAACTGATGTCGTTGTTGTCATTATTGATGATCACAAGGTTAATTTAGAGATACTCAAGTTACAGTTGAAGTTTTCCAATGCTAACATCAAGGCATTTAACGAGCCGATAATGGCATGCGAGTTCTGTAAATCCCATCATGTCGATATAATAATTTCGGATATATCTATGCCTCAAATGGACGGGATTACCCTACTTAAAAAACTCAGCGCCAACAACCTTCCTCCGGTAAGAATTGCAGTGACCGGCAATACACAAACCGAACAACGGCAAAAATATTTGGTCGCCGGTTATCAAGATATCATCACCAAACCCTATGATTTGGATGTCTTGTATACGTGTATCAATACACTTTATCAACGCCATCTGCAACAAGCATAGTCCGTATAAAAACTGACAGGTATTGCTTCGCGTTAGTCTATCGCAAATTGATAATTAATATTGAGCCCTACAGTGCGCCCAGCGCTAAGCACTTTATCTCCCACGGCTAATTGCGCAGCAGTGACGCGATTAACGCCGGCTAAATGCGGTGCATACGTTTTGTCGAAGATATTTGTAGCCACCAATTGTATCTTTAGCCCAGAATCAAACTGATAATAGCCATTGAAATTGACCACGCCATAACCTGATGTTGACGTTTCATTTTGTAATTCAGCAACGTTATTTTGCGCTGCGGCAAGTTCAGTATGAAGAATAAAACCATAGCTATTACTGTCATGTTCCTGCTGCCAACTTAAGGTCACATCTCCTGAAAATGGGGCTAGGCGATACAGATCTTGGTTAATAGTGCCGGTTTGCTTACCTTTAACATATTGCCCAGTTATACCCAGTGACCAATTATCACTAAACGCATATTGATAGGTAACATCAAATCCCGCAATTTGGGCATCTTCATTTGCCCAGATCAACGGGGGCGCAATATTATTCATCTGTGCAATCATATTGGCCGACATATTATCAGATGGCATCCCCATAATATAATTGTCGATTTGAGACCAATACACGCTAGGCGCTAAACGCCAACGTAGACCCGTAAACTCAGCACTCACATCAACTTTGAAAGCTGTTTCTTTGCTTAAATCTAAGTTACCTAGGTAATTGCGACCATCAGCCATGCCAGCTGAGATCCCCAACGGAAACCACGTATATATCTGTTGATAGATAGGCGCTTGTTCTTTTACGCCAGCAGACAGTGTCCACACTGATGATTCATTGCTAGGTAAAGAGATCCGCCCGACAACATCAAGTAAATCAAATAATTTACTGCGCTGCGCGGTATTAAATGCATCACGTAAATTTGCCACATTGGGATTCATCATCGCCATATTAGAATCTACAGTGCCAGCATCTGCGGAGATGCGACTATACCGACCTCCGAAAAGCCATTGCAGATCTGACGATTTTTCCTGTTCCCATTGTGCATAAACGGATGCAGTATCGCGCTGTACGTCATTGAAGTTATTCAGATAAAACATCGCCATATTTGGGTTGGTGATATTTGAATAATGCTCTTTGGTATGCCAATCGACACCATATTCACTGCGCCATTGATCGTCGATGTGTGACGCTTTGATGCTGATACTACGCCCTTCACTATCTACATAATTTTCACGATACGCAGCGTTGTTGGTATTGCTACGTAAGGTAAAGTTATCCATTATGTGTTCGTTGTTATTGGCGCGCACTTGCGTCTTTAGCTGCCATTGGTTGTTCAAGCGTTGGGTATAATCCAGTCCGGCCAACAATGCATCGATATAAATAATATCCATAGCTAAGGTGGGCGTCCCCGATTCATTGGTGGTGCGAGCCGTCACAAAGCCATCAATGCTGTAATTTTTAGCTACATAGCCTCCCCGAATTTTAACGCCGTGGCGGTCATAAAAACTAGAAGGAATGACAATGCCATTACCACCACTACTACCTGCACGATAGTTATCAGCGGTTTGTTTATCGGCAATAACCGAGATGTAAGTATTATGATTAATCGCATTAGCCGACACACTGTAATGGGTTTTGTTAAAGCTAAAACGACTGACGCTGAGTCCTCCCGAAAATGTTCGTTGTTCAGAATCGGTAAGCTCCGGAGCAATATGACTAATAGCCACCGCTCCTCCGATAGTTTCAGCCCCAACACTAACGGGCGCGATGCCTCGATACAATGTCACCTCTTGGCCGATAGAGCCAATCACATGAGATAAAGGAGAATCCATCCCATTGGGACCGGCAGCGGTAATAACACTACCGTCGATTTGTACATTAACCCGGTCAGAAAACATGCCACGGTATTGAATAATGCCACTGACTGCGCCATTGCCATTGATACTGATCCCTGGTAGTTGGGCTAGCTGGTTGCGCATATCAGGTGCACTGGATTGTGTGGGATCTAACGTCGTTTCAATTAATAATGGGTGATGCTGCCCTGTAACGGTGATCGTTTCGAGTGCCGTCGAATTGGCATAGGCTGGTGCGCTAATTAATGTAACAGCAACTGCGAGTGATAAAAAATGACGTGCGAAGATACGTTGCGGTTTTGCGGCCGCAGACAAACTTAAATTTTGCATGATAAAACCTTTAAAAACTAAACTAAAATCGAATGTGTGAACACATTTAATTAATTATTGGTTATTTAGTTCAAGGTAGGTGGCGCGCGGCTAGTAAAGAATAAATAGTAAAAACGATGCGTAAAGATCTGTAAGGCGACATCAACTTTTACAGCAAACCACTGAGTCAGGCTAACAACCGGATTAGCATCAATCCAATCGAGCAACGTTAGTTGAATACCAGAGCTAGTTGGACAATCTATTGAAGTATTGGTTTTTGCATCATCCAAAGAGAATTCTTTGATTTCGCCAAATTCAAAATAATGATAAGCAGAAATTAATTTAACTTTGGTGCCGGTACAGATCACTAATGCATTTTCGCGCACACTATCGCTCAATGAATCGTTAAGCGATATCAATCGTTGGTTGTTTAACGTGCTCGCGAGTAAACTATTGATACTCAACACGACAATGATCAAAAGATGTAATGGTTGCAAATGTTGCTTCTAATCCTTGGTCAGCAATGGACAAAACTTAACTGACTCGAAAATAAAATGCAAGCATTGCATGGATAAAGATTGTTTTGTATCAAAATGATCTATAATTTTTAATAGCTTAATCTGCAGTTAGTGCTAGAATATATATGAACTTTGGGGCTGATTCGGATTCGACAGGATTCAATGATGCTTTAGGTGCATGCAGAGGTGCGGCTGGCCTCTTTAATAAGCCGCAAAAAAATAGTCGCAAACGACGAAAACTACGCACTAGCAGCTTAATAACCTGTATAGGCCCTCCCACTCAAGTTTTTTCTACTAGCTGAGGTTCGGGAGGTCATCCCAGTAGGATAGCGAGGGAAGCTTGTCTAAGGCTGAACCGCGAAATAGTATTAGGCCAGCCTGACGGAATCCTGTTTGCCGGAGTCCCTAAGGTTAAATAAATGACAAACTAAGCATGTAGTACCGACGGCTGACGCTTTCTGGACGCGGGTTCAATTCCCGCCAGCTCCACCAAATCGATAATTAAAGACATCCTAGGGTGTCTTTTTTTATGTCTGAAGTCCACTAAAACAAGCATTTGAGATACATGCGTTTCTGTGTATGTACTCAAACATCTTGTAACATCCAATTTTTTAGTGGTACATTTAGTGGTACAAACTCACAACAATATAATTTTGTACCACTACAATGCCAAGAATAGCAAAACCACTTACTGCAACAGAAATCAAAAACGCGAAGCCTAAAGCAAAAGAGTTTAAGCTTAATGATGGTGACGGGTTATCTTTTAGAGTGCGAACTAATGGTACAAAAGATTGGATATTCCGCTATTACGAACCATTTACTAAAAAACGTAAAGATATGTCCTTTGGCAATTACCCTACGATAAGTCTAGCGGCCGCAAGAGATAAACGTAGTGAAGCTAAAAAGTTACTATCTAATGATGTGGATCCCAAAACATACCAACTTGAAAGTAAACGTCTTCAGCAGGAAGAAAAGACAAATACGCTCAGTACAGTTACCCTAGAGTGGATGAAAATAAAAAGTACCACTGTCTCATCAAAGTTTGCAGTACAAATAATGGCATCACTTAACAATCATGTACTGCCTACTCTCGGTGAAGTACCCATTGATAAGCTAACCCCTACCCTAGTTATTGAAGTACTTAATCCAGTTGCTGCAAAAGGGAGTGCCGAAACAGTAAGAAGGCTATGTCAGCGGATTAATGAGATATTAGATTTCTCTGTGAACACTGGACGTTTGCAAGTTAATACACTTTCTAAAATCAGTAGTGCATTTGTCGCACCAACCAAGAAAAACCTGCCAGCACTAAAACCATATGAGCTCCCTGCTTTTCTGAACACTTTACAAAGGGCCAGTATAAAACTAGTTACTCGGGCCTTGATTGAATGGCAGCTAAATACCATGGTCAGACCTAGTGAAGCAGCTATGGCTGAGTGGGAAGAGATTGACTACCAAAATAAGCTATGGACTATCCCTGCCCAAAAGATGAAAAAGAAAACCAACGGTGTTCATTCTGTTCCTTTGACTAATCAAACATTAGCGCTATTAAAAATGATGGAGAATATCAGTGGTTCCAGACAATATATATTCCCTGCTGATAGAGATCCTCAAACACATGCTAACAGCCAAACTGCTAATATGGCGATCAAGCGTATGGGTTACAAAGATAAGCTCGTGAGTCACGGCCTGAGAAGTATTGCCAGTACTGTACTGAACGAGGAAGGTTTTGATTATGACGTTATTGAAGCTAGTTTAGCGCATGTTGATAACAATGCAGTAAGAAGAGCTTACAACCGGACAGATTATTTAGAGCGAAGAAGAGCCATGATGCAGTGGTGGTCTGATTATATCGAGAATGCATCTAGAGGGAGTAATACTCTTGGATCATATAATCAATAACCAGTAACTAACTTAAAATATTAAAAGATGTAACTCATGTTCCGTATTAGCTTTGATAATAATGATGGTAGACATCACTTTGAAGTAGAAGATGCTGCTACAGCAATGCACCTAGTTCGTTCGTTGTATATGAATGAAAGTCGTGTGCGATTTGTATATTTCAATCCTGTAACACGTAAATCGAAAGCTATCCATTTTGATAGCTATAATACTTGGGGTAAGTTTCCTGAATATCATTTTGATGGCGAGGGGTTTATTGATTCTAGTGGAGCTATTCGTTCACTAATAAAACTGCCATACTAAAAACCTAATGCATTTATTATCAGGACATTACTTACAGTAGTCCTCGCTATCGCTGGACCCACCCCCGGGGTAGTTTACAGTTGACATCCTTAGAGGAGGTGAAGGACTGCTTGAGCATTTACCTAGCAGGGGGGCCAGGCGAGTGGTTCGGCGTTATGCTCTTAACTAGTCAACATCGCCTTATCAGCTTCTAGAAACTGTTCAGAGGCACCGTAACTCACTCACCGTGTGTTGGGCGGGGGATGGCAGCCGTGATTATTGAAAGGTATACCGGCACAAAATGACGGGCCACCTGCGCTTACCTGTGTTAGCTGTTAAAGCCTATCTAGTGAGTCAAGTGACTGTCATAATAGTAGTAACTGGCGAAAAGAAATTTGCCCAGTGAGTTCAGATTTTGTAATGGTAGGCGCAGGCACACAACTTTGTTGGGCAAGCGCCTTTCGCGATAGTTTAGCCTGCTCACGTAAGCCACACAGATGCACTGTAAAAGCATAGCTAACATCCGTGTCATCTAAAAGTGAAAATTTCATACTCTAGCCTCATAGATACAGTAATGTCCATTGTAGTATATAAGTTTAAGTTAACGCCCCTTCACTTTAAGAACCAACCAGCTGGTGTTTAATGTTTAAAGTGTTCTAACCCAAATATTTTTAAAGCTCACTAAGTTTCCATGGTCTTGCAGTTGAATGGGTGCGCAGCCATGCGGTGTCACTTTGGGTGGGCCAATCCACTCTGTTGTACCTTGTATCTTAGTATGGTTTTGCACCAACACGCCGTTATGCAGCACAGTCACAAAACCGTTGCTTATCATCTCATCGCCCTCAAATTTTGGTGCAGTGAAAATTATATCGTAGGTTTGCCACTCACCAGGTGGCAAAGCCGCATTAGCAAGCGGAATAGTTTGTTTGTACACACTTGCAGCCTGACCATTTGGATAGGTTGGATTGTGATAGTTGTCCAAGATCTGTACTTCATATTTTTGTTGAAAAAACACACCACTATTGTTGCGTTGTTGCCCTATCATGTCGCCAATAGGGGCTGGTGCTCGCCATTCAAGATGCAATTGCACGTCACAAAACTCTTGTTTGGTAACAATGTCCCCGGTGCCAGGTGCCACTGTGAATACATCTCCGCTGACAGTCCAAAGCGCAACTCCGCCTTTCAATGCTTCAAATTGGTCAAGGTCGTCGCCGTCAAATAACACAATTGCATCTGAAGGTGCTTTACCTTTTTGTGTGCTTACCACCGGCGGCACTGGCCCCCAAACTTCGGTCTTTTCGGAAAGTTTCACAAGTTCATCATGACTTAGTGAGGGATCCCAATTGTTTGCTTGTAATGCGGTACTTGTGAGTATTGTACTTGCACATATAAAGCTGCATAGCTTGGTCAGAGTAGTTATGCGCTTTGATGGATGTTTCAATATCCCGTTGTAACTCATGCGTAGTTTCCTTATTCGGTCATTTAATTTGTTCATTGCATTGCTTGCATATTGGCTTAGGTTGCCCAAGCTCTATCGCCCTTTTCATATGGATAGTCACCGTCATAGCGACCCGGCACTGCCACATATCTAAGGACTTTCTTTGCACCAACCTCGGAAGTAAAGAAACTAAACAAGGTGATCTGTTTGATCATCGTAAAATAATGAGGCATGACATCATTTGGTCGATTGATGTATTCATTAGTAAAACCATTCATCTTATTTTGTACTTTTGCCTTTTCATCCAAGTCAGATAACAATGTCAATCGCTCGTCTGCACGTAGTAATACAAAAGGCTTGCCATGAGTCTGTTGTGCTCGTTTTTCAATATCGGCCAATCCGCGCATAAAATGTTGCTGCTGCGCCTTGCTGTAACAATCACTGACTAACACTGCAACGGATAACCCGACCCCAGCAGCTTTTGCGCCTGGTGTATCTGTTTTAGGCACAATAACCTCTGCGACTTCACCAATAAACGCAATTTGTTGTTTGTTAAATATGGTTTGCTCAGCTGTTTTCATTGGCAAAGTAACATAGGCCCTAGAGGGGGCACTGATCATCGCAAGTCCAGTGGCTGCGGTGATCATTTTGAGTAGGTCACGGCGTTGCATATCCATAGTTACAGATTTCCTTTTTTGAGCTCATCTACAGCAAAATGCGCTGCTCGGGCGGTTAATGCCATGTAAGTCAAGGATGGATTGACGCATGATGCAGAAGTCATGCAAGCACCATCTGTCACAAACACATTGAGCGCATCCCACACTTGATTGTGCGCGTTGAGTACTGAGGTTTTTGGATCGCGGCCCATTCGAGCGGTACCCATTTCGTGTATCCCTTGCCCAGGATAATAATCTGAATCAAAACCTGAAACATTTTTGATACCAGATTGTTCAAGCATATCTATCGCATCTTGCATCATGTCTTTACGCATTTTGATTTCGTTTTCTTTTATCTCCACATCAATCGCAAGTACCGGATTGCCCCATTTATCTGTTTTTGTTTTATCCAGATAAATACGATTGCTGTGATCAGGTAGCATTTCACCAAAAGCGGTCATGCCTATTTGCCATTGCCCTGGAGTGGATATAGCCTCTTTTAGAGCGGCGCCTATGCCCATTTCTGCAACGTCTTTGCGCCAACCTTCGCGGTTAGCGGCGCCCTGATAACCATAGCCACGAAGATAATCACGCTTATCATTGCCCCAGTTTCTAAATCTTGGAATGTAGAAACCACTAGGTCGACGACCGTAATGATACTTATCTTCATACCCTTCCGCTATACCACTTGCGCCAATGCGAAAGTGATGATCCATCACATTGTGACCTAACTCACCACTACTGCTGCCTAGCCCTTGCTCCCATACATCGGTGGCTGAATTCATCAGTATCCATGTAGAGTTAAAAGCAGACGCACACACAAACACAATTTTGCTATTAAATTGATAGGTTTGATTGGTTTCTGCGTCAATAATCTCTACACCTTTAGCGCGTTTTTTATCTTTGTCGTAAATGATTTCACGCACAATCGAGAAAGGTCGAATGGTCAAATTTCCAGTTTTTAATGCCGCAGGTAAGGTTGATGATTGAGTACTAAAGTACGCACCATATGGACACCCCATCCAACACTTATTCCGATATTGACATTGTATTCTGCCTTCTTCTAATTTCGCTTCAGTCATATTTGAAGTGCGACCTGGTATTAAATGGCGCTGACCCTTAAAGGCCGTTTGAATGCGCTTTGCCACGTCTTTTTCAACACAATTTAAGGGCATGGGTTTTTGATACACGCCATCAGGCAACACATCAAACCCATCTTTACTGCCACTTATGCCAGCAAATCCCTCAACATAGTCGTACCAAGGAGCAATCTCTTCATAGCGAATTGGCCAATCAACCGCAATCCCCTCTTCTGCATTGGCAGTGAAATCGCGCTTATTGAAACGGTAACTTTGACGGCCCCATAACAAGGAACGACCACCTACTTGATAGCCCCGAAACCAATCAAAACGTTTTTTTTCAACATATGGGTTTTCGATTTCATTTGCCCACATACCAAGCGTAGGTTCATTTAGAGGATAATCCCGTCTTAGCACAGGGTAATTGGCCATCATCTCTTGAGTCGGCGCCCCTCTGTGTGGATAGTCCCATGTTTCTTTTTGCGCGTTTTTATAATCTTTTATATGTTCTATGTTTTTGCCACGTTCTAACATCAACACTTTTAGTCCTAACTCGGTGAGCTCTTTGGCTGCCCAACCACCACTTATTCCTGAACCAACTACAATGGCATCATAATCATACTGTGACATATACTTTCCTTATGTTAGCGATCGCAAATCTGTACCGCTTGCGCAAGCGATGCAATTCGACCTTCTTGAGTGGCATGTGTGGGAACAAACTCTTGCGCAACATAACCGTTAAAACCAGTGGCCTTTATTGCATCAACCACCGCTGGGTAGTAGATTTCTTGAGTATCGCCAATCTCATTTCGGCCAGGCACACCAGCAGTGTGATAGTGACCAAAGTACTGATGATTATCGGTAATGGTTCGGATTAAATCCCCTTCGCTTATTTGCATATGATAGATATCGTATAACAATGAAAAGTTCGGTGAATTTAACGCCTGACAAAGCTCAACACCCCATGCGGAGGTATCTGCCATATAATCGGGGTGATCAATTTTGCTGTTAAACAATTCCATAAATATCGTCACGCCTCGCTTTTGCGCATGTGGCAAAATGCGTTGCAATCCTGCGACAGCATTTCGTAGACCTTGTTGCTTGCTCAAACCGCGTGCATTACCACTAAAACAAATAAGATTGGTGTACCCTGCATCCGCGACTAAATCAATATGAGCAAGGTATCTCGCGACCAATTGGTAATGATATTCAGGATGAATGAACCCATCCTCTAAATTTAGCTCGGCGCCATTGCACATAGAGCTGTCCACACCATAACGCTTCAATGTATGCCAATCACTCGGGCCAACTAAATCAATTGCGTTGAAACCTAAGGTTTTTACCACTTGGCATAGTTCATCAATACTAAGATCCCCGTAAGTCCAACGGCTAACCGAGTGATTTACATTGCCCTTTAACTTAACGCTTTTGCTTGTAGTAACCGATGCAATTGAGGCTGATGCAAGCGCTGCACTGCTTAAGGCTGCGGTTTTTGCCATACCGGTTAGCAGAACACGGCGGTTTTGATCAATGCTATCTTTGCTCATCTGTTAGTCTCTTGTGTGGAATTATATGAATACTCTTTTTTAAAGGTAATAAAGAACAACACCAATACCACAGCTGCAAATCCGGCCGGGTATAACCATACGCTGGTCCAGTCAGTGCCATCACCTAACTTGAAGCATTCGGTTATTTGTCCTGCTAGTGCAAAACCAATCAACATGCCTACGCCATAGGTTGCCAGTGTAATAAGACCTTGTGCAGCACTTTTGATTTTTGCACCGGCTTTTTGGTCGGTATAAATTTGCCCCGAAACAAAGAAGAAGTCGTAACAAATTCCGTGCAATACGATGCCGAGTATTAACATGAATAGGCCGGAATCTGCATCACCAAAAGCGAATAAAACGTAGCGTAATACCCAAGCGGACATGCCGATGCACAAGGTTAATTTGATCCCAAATCGTTGTAAAAATACAGGCAGTAACAGCATAAACATAATTTCGGAGGCCTGTCCCATGGTCATCTTGCCAGTGGCGTTTTCTACTCCTATTTCGGTTAAGAAAGGATTCGCGTTTTGGTAGTAAAATGCCAGTGGAATACAAATGAGAATAGAGGCAACGAAGAACACCAAATAATTACTATCTTTGAGCAAGCCCAGTGCATCTAACCCTAGTATGTCCTTAATGCTCGCCGCTTTACCTTGCGACGGAGGAACTGGCGGTAAACTAAAGCTATAAATACCAAGTGCCAGAGAAGCAACTGCGCACATAAGGAAGGTATTTTTGAGCATACCTTGAGCGATGGCGTCGCTAGCATCCCACGCAAATAAATAACTGATCGCAAGGCCTGCAACAATCCAACCAACGGTGCCCCACACGCGTATTTTTCCAAACTCCATTGCTGGACGTTTCATCTGCGCGAAGGCGACTGAATTGACCAGAGCTAGGGTAGGCATATAGGCCATCATGTAGCCAAATACCAATGGATAAAACTCAGCAAAATCTTGTGCTTGATACATCAAGTACATCAGCACTGCACCCAACAGATGCATCACACCAAGTATGCGTTCCGCATTGAAATATCTATCTGCTATTAAACCAATGATAAAGGGCGCCACTATCGCTCCCCAAGACTGAGTAGAGAAAGCCATACCCACCTGTGGGCCACTCGCGCCTAAATTGCCAGATAAGAAGGTGCCTAAGGTGACGAACCATCCACCCCAAATGAAAAACTGCAAGAACATCATGGAGCTAAGTCTGATGTTCATCCCCAGACTCATTGCTGCGTTGCTATCAACTTGTGTTGTTGGCTTCATTCGCTTAATCCCAATATTTGTCGGTTACGTTGTTCACTCGCACTTGCACCGGCAAAGTCATCAAAAGCACGTTTCGCCGGTGTGATTAAATGCTCGGTAATAAAAGGTGCTCCCTCTGCAGCGCCTTGTTCGGAGTCTTTCAAGCAGCATTCCCATTCCAGCACAGCCCATCCATCGAAACCATATTGGGTTAACTTGCTAAAAATTCCTTTGAAATCAACTTGCCCGTCGCCAAGCGATCGAAAGCGTCCAGGGCGTTCTTGCCAACCTTGATAGCCACCATACACGCCACTTCGACCATTCGGATTAAATTCAGCGTCTTTAACATGAAAGGCCTTAATACGCTCATGATAGATATCGATAAAACTCAAATAGTCCAACTGTTGCAATACAAAATGACTAGGATCAAACAAAATATTCGCACGAGGATGATGGTTAACTGCATCTAGAAACAGCTCGAAAGAGGCACCATCATGCAAATCCTCTCCGGGGTGAATTTCATAGCATATATCGACACCTGCTGAGTCAAAGGCATCAAGAATAGGCAACCAACGTTTGGCTAATTCAGTAAAACCTTGCTCAACAATGCCGGCTGGTCGCTGTGGCCATGGGTACATCAAGTGCCACAAAAATGCGCCAGAAAAAGTCGCATGCCCTGTAAGCCCGAGATTCTTACTTGCTTGTGCGGCGAATTTTAGTTGTTCAATCGCCCATTGCGTGCGCGCCTGTGGATCACCTTTAACGTGACCTGGGGCGAAATTATCAAACATTTCGTCATACGCTGGGTGAACCGCAACGAGCTGCCCTTGCAAGTGAGTCGAAAGCTCCGTAATTGTGATGCCATATTTGTTGCATATTGCCAGCACCTCATCACAATAGGATTGGTCTTTTGCCGCTCGTTCTAAATCAAATATCTGAGTGCCACTGGTGGGTATTTGTACGCCCTTATAGCCAAGGGATGCCGCCCATTTTATGATCCCCTCGAAGCTATTGAATGGTGCTTCGTTAGCTAGAAACTGCGCTAAAAAAATGGCCGGGCCCTGTATCAGGCCTTTTTTATTCTTTGCCTTGCCACTCATAAGATGACCTCGTTTTTTAAATCTTGTGTGTCTGCGGATGAGGCCACAAAGGCCGTCCATTTCTTGTCTGATGCAGCGCTCTCAAGCATGGTTTGGATGAATGCCATGCCGCGCAACCCGGAATAAATACTCGGCACGCCATCAACATTACTGTTGATTACTGGATGATCTTGATGATGCGTAACCGCTTTTGCAAACATGCTATACAAGTTTGCCATGGCCTCGAGGTATCCCTCAGGATGTCCTGCAGGAACGCGACAACGCGACATCGCTTCTGCGCACAATCCAACATTTCCTTGCCCTGCTCTGTATACTTGAAAAGGCGCGTCTGTACGACGGTGAATTAAGGTATCAGGTTGCATTTGCTGCCATTCAATCCCACCTTTGTCGCCATAAACGCGAATACTCAAACCGTTTTCTACACCTGCGCATACTTGACTGGCGATCAACGTTCCGGTGGCACCTTGTTTGGTTTTGAACAATGCGGCACCATCGTCATCTAAGCGACGACCATCGATATGTATATTTAGTTCTGCACAAATATCGGAGATTTGATGCTGGGTTACAAACTCAGCCATACCAAATGCGTGTGTACCGATATCACCCATACATCCGCTGCCACCTGATTGAGCCGGGTCGGTGCGCCAAGCAGCTTGTTTATTGCTTTGTTCTTCATTAGCCGAAAGCCAGCCTTGGGGGTATTCAACGATGATTTTACGAACGCTACCAATGGCGCCACTGGCGACTAAATGTTGCGCTTGCCAAACCATTGGATAACCTAAATAGGTGTGAGCCAAACCAAATAGCACTGGGGTATTTTTTAACCGTTGCGCTAACAACTCGGCCTCATCAAGCGAGATAGCTAAGGGTTTTTCGCAAAACACATGAAATCCATGCTCAATGGCTTTTTGAGCAATAGGCACATGCATGTGATTAGGCGTTACGATGACTAATACTTGCATTCTTTGCTTTTCCGGCAAGGTACTTTCGCCCTCGATCAGAGATTGCCAAGAATCATAAACACGCTCTTTGTTGATGCCAAACTGCGCAGATGTTTGCTGATTATTGTCAGCGTCTCGACTAAAAGCCCCGCAGACTAACTCGGAATAACCGTCCATCATAATTGCGTGTCTGTGTACTGATCCAATAAAGGCTCCGGCACCACCACCAATCATACCCATTCTTACTTTGCTGTATTGTTCCAAGCGCCCCCCACATAATTAAAAACTGGACAGTTGTTAACAAAGCTGAGTTCAAAATGTTAACAAAGAAATAAATGTAACGGGTTTCATTTGATTAATCAAGGGTAATTTGTTAATTTTAGCTTAATTATTTTTACGATATAAATTAATTGGCATTGAGTGAATTTGTGTTTATTCTTCGGGTAAATGATATCGGTTACATTATTGTGGGAAGATTATTATGGCTAACATAAGAAAAGTAGCTGAGCTTGCGGGTGTCTCAGTGGCGACCGTATCGCGTACTTTGCAAAAGACAGACAAAGTCTCGACTAAAACACGCGAAAAAGTCATGCACGCAATCCGCACGTTAGACTATCAACCCAACCTGATGGCGGTGAAGTTTCGCTCGGGTAAAACACACACCATTGTTGCTTTAGTTCCTGATGTTGCTAACGTATTTTTTGCTAGAGTGATATCTGGTATGCAAACCGAGGCTGCATCTCATGGATATTCGATACTACTGGTAAACACCCTCGGCGATGAGACCACAGAAGCGCACTACGCCAAGATGGTGCAAACCTCTCAAGCAGATGGACTGATTCAGTTGCGTGCGTATAATCCCTTTGTTGATTATAACGGTGTATTACCCATGATTAATGCATGTGAAGTGTTAGAAACTGCGCCATGCTCTACTGTGACCTTAGACAATTATGCGGCTGCAAAATCAATGACTGAGCATCTAATCAGCTTAGGTCACACCAAGATAGCATTGATCAAAGGCCCTCAACAAAGCCCATTAACCCAACAAAGATTACACGGCTACAAAGACGCATTACACAATGCTGGACTGACATTTGACTCGTCAATGATGTTTGCCAGTGATTTTAGTATGTCATCTGGTTATTTAGCTGGGCATCAAATATTGCAATGCTCAACACGCCCAACCGCAGTGTTTTGTGAAAATGACGAAACAGCAATTGGCGCAATCAAGGCGTTTAAAGAAAACAATTTACAGGTACCTGATGATATTTCTGTTGCGGGTTTTGACAATATTGAGTTTTCGCAATATTGCGACCCGCCATTGACTACCATTTCACAACCAGCCGAAGAATTTGGGCAGACCTCTGTGGCGATGTTAATCAATTTATTGCAAGATAAAACGACAAAATCAGCCAAAGTTATTCTGCCATTTGAGCTAGTAATGCGCTCTAGTACTGGCATAGCACCCGCCTTAACAACTAATTAATGTGAGTATTATTTATGCAACATACTTTTATGCAACAACGTCGACAGTTCACAAAAACCATGTTGGGACTTGGGCTTGCCTCATGCCTTGTTCCTTTTGCACACGGATCTAGTAAGCTTAAACCGATGAAATTCACGACCGGCATACAACTTTACACCTTGCGGGATCTCATGGCGCAAGACCCAATAAAGGCGCTTAATCTCGTGGCGAAGACCGGCTACCAAGAAGTCGAGTTTGCTGGGTATTTCAATAAGACCACTCAGGAGCTTGCAAGCACATTAAGAGAACTTGGCTTAACGGCACCCTCAGCACATTATGGTTTAGACGATTTAAACGCCAACCTTTCACAAATTATTGAAGACGCCCATACCCTTGGCCATAAATATATTGTACTACCTTACTTAACCGACGAACAGCGCGATGGTGGCATTGATACTTATAAAAAGCTGGCGGTCAAATGCAATAAATTTGGCGAAGCCTGCAAACAAGCGGACATTCAATTTGCGTATCATCACCATGACTTTGAATTCTTCAAGACACACAACCAAGTCCCTTTTGATGTTCTGTTAAATGAAACCGACGCTGATTTAATGAAAATTGAAATGGACTTATATTGGATGGCAAAAGCCAATCAATCACCAACCGATTACTTCAAAAAGCACCCACAACGTTTTCCACTGTTTCATGTAAAAGATATGGATGCACAAGGTGACTTTGCTGATGTTGGGACCGGTGTCATTGATTTCGACAGTATTTTTGCGCAGCATGAAATATCGGGTATACAACACTTCTTTGTGGAACGCGACCATACACTAGATGTATTAAAAACCATGGCAACCGGGCAAGTTACTTTGTCTAAATTGCTTAGAAACCTTGCAGTCACAAACTAATATAGCATCAACATTATCATAGTAATTTCAACGTCTGCGCATACTGCCTTTTGTAATCCACCCGTGAACGTATGAAGAATTGGAGGAAGTTCCAGAAATGGCTCAAGATATTATGAAGTCATTTGAAAATAATAAAACGCAATCGGCGATAGAAAGCTTACATTTTAAGATTGCAGAACTATTGGAGCGTTCTTCCCTAATGCTGATTCTATCTAGGGTCAGTGTTAATCTACATACTAAGACTCCCAATGTAAATTTTAATTCTGGAACTTTTTCTGGGACCTTTTTCGTGTCTGATTTTTATGTAATGGGGGCGGGGGGAGTAAATGACTTCTTTATATTGCTAAGTAGCCTTAGATATTTACGGAAAGTGTAACTGCGGCGAATGGCGGTAATGTGGCGACGAATGAGTTGATAATCTTTGCTGACCAGCAGTTAACGTCTGAAGCATTAAAGTTACAAATCAATTAACTAGAGTAAGTGGACGGAAGTTCTTTAGGAAGCTACATCTACCTGCTCAGTCTTTAAATAAAGTACATGGCTGCATCTACTAGTTATCGTTCAGCCTTGCGCTGTACCAGTCATACAAGAGTCATCAGAGATCTAAGTCTCGCAATGTATCAGTTAGCTTTTAGAGTGCCCTGTAAGGCTTTGTGTGGATCATACGCGAGACAGACTTCTGACTATGATAAGTACGCTTGTCGTTGCCCGTAATGGCTCTGGTTGGTATACATTAACCTACAATTACCGCACTTCGCTTGCTTGATATCCTGCACCCGCACAATATTAAATTGTACTGATGTAGGTATCCATTTAACTATTGTATGAACATTGAATGACGCTAGTGACGGCAAAAAATAAACATTTATTTTTTATGTTTTTTCATAAACAGCGTAAAAACACGAAAATAAATAAGTTATATTTCAGCCGCCACTGGTGTCACTTTCATTACACTTTTAACGTAATACCTTTGTAACCACGACTCCTGCTGTTTTTGTAAGGAGTGACCGTTTGGTACTGCTTGAAATACACTGCACATTTTCGACTGAAGCTGTGTTTAGGCTCAGGTATCAGCAAGTTCTCTTCACACCACCTTATGTAACCCTCGTATAACGTCTTTGATGTAGTAACTGATTCTGCTTGAAGCTGCACATTATCGTCAAAGTACTCAGTTATACTATCAAGCTCTTTTTTGTATTCATCGCTATTGTGCGTCACTTTGTCGGGTGCATTCAAGCCTTGCTTCTCCCATTGAACTAGTCCCGCTAATGCCCAGTTTAATATCCCCGGCATCTCTGATTTTAATGTATTTAGCAAGTTAGGGTCACGCTGCTCTTTAGGAACGACATAACCAAAGTGGATAAAGCGCATACGTCGCCAAAAGCCTTCGTCATTGATATTGCCATAGGGCTTATCATTGCCGTACATCACTATTTTAGCAGTTGATTTGAACGTGAATGGATTGCGATATAAGCGTTTCGCATTCAACTCTTCATCACCAGATAACGATTTGAGCGTCTGTGTATCAAATGCAGCACTGTTATCATCCATCTCATCTGTTATCCCCAATCTCGCACCTGCAAGGTCTGCAATACCAGCCAAGACAGCATTAGAGCGTCCACCAACTTTACCTTTCATGATGGTGTCTGAGTTAATTTTGACAGCGTAATCACCTAGCATCGCTTTCACCGAATCAAGAAAGGTCGATTTACCATTTGCACCGCTGCCGTAAAAGAAAAACAGTTGTTGCTCAGTGATACTTGTTGTCAAAAAATACCCCACTAGGCGTTGTAGATAACCGACCATATCTTGGTCGCTTTCCATTGCCGTTAAGATAAATCGTTCCCATACAGGGCATGTTGCGGCTTTATCATAATGCGTCCCTAATGATTTAGTAACCAAATCCTCACCTTGAGCAGGCCGGAGGGTGTGGGTCGATATTTCATACACATCTTTTCCAAGCCCAATCAGGTTCGAGTTGGCATCTAGCTTACCTGCACCTACGGATAAGTATGTTTCTACAATCTTGAGCACTGAGTTTTGATTTGCATGATTCATGGCCTTGTTCAGCCACTTCATTGACATAGGAACGTCAACCCCAGCTTGAATTTGCCGTTTTATCTCAATCACCACTTCCTTGTATCTTTCTAACACTAGGCGTTTGGCATCTTGCGCCTTGACCCATTCACCGTCATTAAACACCAGCCAATGCTTTGACGTACTCTCATAAATAACAGTAGAACGATATTGGTCCACAAAGAACTCTGCGAGGGTGGTATCATTTTCACCATGTGTAGATTGAATGTCGATATAACCTGCTTTGGCTATTAGATACTCTGGCGCATGATAAAAAAGTGTTGAGATAGTGATACCATTACCCGCATCAAAGCCGTTCCAGTGCATTGCACATTCATTAGGTTGATATGTATGCCCATCGCTTGACCAGTTATCCCATAACTCCAACCCTTTCATGCAGGGATACTCACTATGAATAGCCATGCCTATGTTTATCCATTTTTCATAACCAACATCAGGGTCAATGTAGCTGAGTACGGTGGCAATTTCTGATAACGGTACTGATACAGGTGACACATCCTGACTGGTAACATGCAGTTTTAGCTTTGATGCAGCAGGGGACTTTTTTAAAGCGGCTGCGAGTACCCAATCAGGTGCATCTACCAATTCAACGCTATCAGCACCGGCCTCATAACTAACCCCATCAATGCTGCTACCCGCGCCAATACTGTAACCTTTACCGCCTGCACGTATATCTAACCCTGGCTCAAACCCTTGGCGTAACCTCAGTAGAGAGGCATCATCAGTAGCAAAGTAATAATGCTTGCCACCACTGGGGGTATTGACCGTAAACGTCTCTGGCAGTGTAGGGTGCTTATCTAAACTAGCGAACCCATCAACACTCCCATCAGGTTTAATATCAACATCCAGTACAATGTGCTTATCGGCAACAACGCCGATGTTATAATCCGGGTTTTGCGTCCACCATTCTTCGATGGTTGCAAGCTCATTGGTAGCAGCTTCTTGCCATTTCGAAATAGCAGGCTTTTTACTATTCACTTTGCAAGGGAATATGGTAAAGTTGTATTTAGCGTACATCTTAGCAAACGTGAGTTTGTCTGATTTGTTGTTGATGTTATTGGAAATGACCTGACTTTGCTTGCCTGCTTGCAGGTCATTTTTATACGTTTCATTATTCATGATAAGTAATTCCTTCATATAAATGTTCACCATCAGCGGTATACGTTAATGGCGTGAGGTATTGTTTATGCCCATTGGCATCGATAGTGTAGCTTGCTGGGATGGTAATAATTTCCACTCCCATTTTTCGTAGTTCAGATATAACTGGTGATGGCGCTTTAATGCCTGATTCAGCCATCTCATCAGCCGTTACTTGCCCATTAACAACTAGTTTGGTTACCACTAAGCACTGTTGTTCAGTAAGCGCTCTGTAAACGGTTTTCGTTACTTGTTGTGGGATGTACATAGTCATTACGCTGCCTCCTCGTCACGTTGTTGGATTTTAGATTCAATCCATTCGTGCACTTCAGCCTCTACCCATGCGCTAGAACGCTCTGACAGTTTGATTGGTTTAGGAAAGCTGCCTTGTTGACCCAAAGCATAAATATGAGAGCGAGAAAGACCTGTTACAGAAATAACGGTATTAAGTTTGATAAGTTTGTTGTTCATTAGAAATACACCTTTTAAATATCGCCGGACATTCGGCTTGGGTGTATTTCACTATTTTGGCTGCTACCTTCCCTCACAGGTAGGGGAAGACAAATCCCCAGGTGGGGATTGCTTACTAGTTTTTTTGGTCTTCTAAATAGTCCATGGCTTCTTTTAAAAGCCTTTCGTCGACCTTGCTAAGACCATACTCATTCACATCAAATTCTGCAGCTAGATCTAACAACAACGCTTTAATTTGACTTTTATTAGGTGTATTTCCAGAGGCATACTTTGGAGTTTTTGCAAGATGATGCATTAATAAACCAACCACTTTTAATGCTGTTCTAGAGCTAACATCTCCCGAGCTTTTAGATTCTGCTGGTTGCGTTTTGTATTGCTCTATATATGTCTTACTTACTTTGACACTTTCAGTCTCTATGTCCGGATAGCTAGGCAGAGGATATCCAAGTTCTTCATCTTCCCAATTGTAAATTTCTCTTTCTGACTTCCATAACAACCCATCAGTGTCATCAGCTATATCTAAAAAAGTTTTGTACAGTTCAACTTCAGAGAATGCCTGATTTAGTAATAACTGTTTAATTTGTGATGGCTGAAGCTCGATAATTTGCCCTAACTCCACATCTACATAAGCAACTTGTTCTATTAATGGAGCATACTGCTCAATAATGTTACCCGGCTCAGCATGATGTGATTCTCCCATCTTGCAGGGTATTAATACTTCTCTGTAATTTTTGTTAGACACAACAAATAATGTAACTTTACCGCTTAGGGCCTGAAGAAGTAATTCATCAACATCGAGCTTCAAGCTTTTTGCAGCTTTCTCGATACTAACAAGATCGGTAAGTTCTAAATTCTGCATGTGTTATTCCATTATTTATTGATGCATAAAACCGCATTGCAGTTTAAAGTGTTTTGTTATAAAACAATATATACTTTATCTCATCAACTATTCCACAAAAATATTACAGCATTAGTCCTTAGTGGTACAGGTAGTGGTACAAAAACAATAAATAAAAATAAAGTTTTTTATTTTCAAAAACTTAAAACCAGGTTCAATTCCCGCCAGCTCCACCAAATACTAGAACCCTAACTTAGCAATAAGTTAGGGTTTTTTATTGGCCTAAATTGGTGCATATATTCCTGGAACATATTGCTGAATACGCAATGGTAGTCGACTCACTAAGCTCTGCCTAAGCGGCTGCCAAAAAGCAGACAAAAACAATAATGCTGCGCCCATAAACACACCTGTTATGGCGAAGCTATAACCTACTCCACCGTAATTTTCGATAATCGACGAAATCGCATAAATCACATATATCAAGGACGACACCATAAACGCGCGTCGGTCGATCACTATCGATATGCCACTCATGATTACGTATAAGCACATCACCAATGCTAGGCCCAGCAGACTTTCAGTCCCCTCTAGAATGCCTAAACTTGAAAATACTGGATGAATAATTAATGGCGCAGATAATAAATGTAACCAGAAAGCGACATCTGAATGATGCGATGTTCTCTTGATGTCAGTCGAATCCCAATACATAGCGAAGGTAAAAGCAACTAACCCACACATAAATAAAACCAACATTAACCACATGTTTGCAAGTGGAAAGATACTAAGCAAGACAGAGACAATCAATCCAATTAATGCGCCTGTAGCGACAGCAATTGTGATCGGCACTTTAAAACGCCACCAATGCGCACCTGCTGCAAAGAACGATGCACCAGCAGCAATAGCCGTAATAATGGCATCTTCGGAAGGAAAGAGTTCATGGATAAAACAAAAGAAACCGCCGATAAAGGTTATTAGCAATACTATGGCGGGTAATGCCATTTTACGTTGCTTAACAAATACCTCCGACAAGCCCCAGGCAATCATAGTAAACACAAGAAAGCCAACACTTGTACTTTGAGACATAAATTCAACGACCCAAAGCGCTGAAAATAATAATAGTAAGCAAGCAATAACGACAAAAATATCATTAAAACCACCAATTAATTTAAAATTTTCTTCATCAACAGCTGGAGAGTTGCGTTCTGTGGATAATAAATGACGAAACTGCTCAACGGATGAATCAGTAAATATGCCTTTTTCAACGGCTAAGTTGAGATCTTCTTCAGAATACATAAATAACTTTTATAGGATAAATAAAAACACAAATATAACAGATTTCAGGCAGTTACACTAAAGCTTTAGTCTGCAAAATACAGTACAATAGGCACTTAGAAAATTTTACAGGACAGATATAGTGGCAGTTCATTGGTTCCCAGGACACATGCACAAGACTCTTAAAGAAATTAAAGAGAATTTACATAGTGTTGATATTTTGATTGAAGTACTCGATGCACGTATCCCCTTCTCCAGTGAAAACCCTGAAATCGCCAAGATCCGTGGTGATAAGCCATGTATTAAGATCCTCAACAAAGCGGATTTAGCGGATCCCGAAATCACAGCACGCTGGCAAGCACAATTAGAGTCTGAACGTGGCATTAAAACTATCACGACGACCACCGATAACATTGCTAAAAGCAAACAAATTATCGATCTAATCCGTAAAACATGTCCGCAAAAAGATGCCTCTATTAAGAATATCACTGCAATGATAATTGGTATTCCCAATGTCGGTAAATCAACGCTTATCAATATTTTAGCTGAGCGCGTCATCGCAAAAACCGGTAATGAACCTGCGGTGACCAAAAACCTACAACGAATTAATCTCGGCTCGGGTATCGTTTTATACGACACACCTGGAGTCTTATGGCCAAAACTAGAAAACCCCAATACAGGTTATCGACTCGCTGCATCGGGCGCTGTAAAAGACACCGCGATGGAGTATGATGATGTTGGTTTTTATGCCGCTGATTATTTAATTAAAGCCTATCCAGAACTGCTCAAAGCGCGCTATAAATTAGATGAGATCCCCGACACCGAAATTGAATTTTTAGAAATGGCAGCAAAAAAACGCGGGGCAATAATGTCAGGTGGACGCGTCAACATGCACAAAATTTGTGAGTTAATGGTCATTGAATTACTTTCCGGTCAAATTGGTCGCATCACCCTAGAAACGCCAGAAATGTTGGTCATTGAAAAACAAGAAATGATCGATGCCGCTGCTAAAAAAATTGCTGACAAAGCCAAACGCAAGCAAAGCTTTAAAGACGGCTCATTAACCCCTGGTAAAAAAGACCGCAAAGAAAAGCGGGAAATTAAACGCCAAGAACAAAGTGAAAGAATGCGCGGTCAACGCTCTGGGAAGTAGTTTAGCTACGAGCAGTGAATGATTATCGTGCGAATGGTGATGAGATTCTGCATATAGACATGCTGCCTCCGCACGAACCCCAATTTTTTTTCGTCTAACAATCTTGTTTCATCACATAAATACAATATGTAACTAATTGTAATATATTGCTTTTATTCTTATTTTTACATATTTTCAAATAACAAGCTAATTATGGTTATCCAATTCCTGTTAAATTGGTTGACAATATTTTCCCAAATTGGTTAGTATACAGATATTAAGGAATCGTTGTAGATCATGTTGGTTCATTTTTGTTTTTGATTGATTTGCATTATTAAATTGATCTACAAAGATTAGGTGCAGCTGGTTGCTTATGTTGAACGACACTCTGAGCCCAACGTGAAGCACTCTCACACTCAGATAGACATATAATAAAATTTTAGGAGTTAGATATGACCAAACCTACAATAGGTTTCATCGGCCTTGGCCTTATGGGCAGTAACATGGTTGAGAATTTACAAAAGAAAGGCTTTGAACCAATCGTTATGGATCTTAACAAAGACGCAGTTGCTGCGGTTGTTGCCCGTGGCGCAACTGAAGCGACTTCAGTTAAAGAACTCGCTGCAGCCAGTGATATCATCATGCTTTGTTTAACAACGTCTAAAGTTGTTGAAGCATTAGTATATGGTGAAGACGGTATCTTAGCCGGTATTAAAGAAGGCGCAGTATTAATCGACTTCGGTACTTCTATCCCAGCTTCTACTCGCAAAATTGGCGCTGATTTAGCCGCAAAAGGCGCTGGCATGATTGACGCACCATTAGGTCGTACTCCTGCACACGCTAAAGATGGCTTGTTAAACATCATGGCTTCAGGCGATGCTGAAACATTTGCCAAAGTTAAACCTATCCTAGAAATGCAAGGCGAAAACGTATTCAACCTTGGCGCGTTAGGTTCAGGTCATACAACTAAACTTATCAATAACTTCATGGGCATGACAACTGTTGCAGCAATGTCACAAGCATTTGCAGTAGCTGAATTAGCCGGTGTTGATCGTCAGCAATTGTTTGACATCATGTCAACAGGTCCTTCTAATTCACCATTCATGCAGTTTTGTAAAAACTACGCAGTTGACGGTGTGAGTGACTTAGGTTTCTCAATTGGTAACGCAAACAAAGATCTTGGTTACTTCCTACAAATGGTTGAAGATTTAGGGACTCGAGCACAAATTGCAGAAGGTACTTCAGCTAATTTACAAGCAGCATTTGACGCTGGTATGGCCAACGGTAACGTGCCTGAAATCTATGATTACTTCCTAAAATTAACTAAGTAATACAATAGATTATCTTCTATTAAGCCTCTTTATTAGAGGCTTTTTTATACTTATTTTCTGCCATATTTTGTCTTTGACATCAGTTTCAATTACTATCGACAGCAACATGTATATTGGTCAAAAATACGACTGGATTTTTTGCATTTTTGGTAATTCAAATTGGTTGACAAACATAGAAAGCAACGCTAGATTTTAACCATACCATTTATAAATACACATTTTATTTATGTTTTCGTACCCTAACGATGGGTATCGATTACGTCACAATTAAGAGGAATTAATAATGAGTCAAAGTGAACATTTTTCATTTGGAAACGAAACTGAGATTGAAGATATTGGCGGTGGTTTAAAGCGTCAAATGTTAGGTTACAACCATGAACTAATGGCCGTTAAAATTTGGTTTGATAAGGGTGCTGAGGGTTATGTTCATGCGCATCGTCACTCTCAAGTATCTCATGTTGTTGAAGGTGAGTTTCACGTCAACGTCGATGGCGTCATTAAAGTGTTAAAAGCAGGAGATAGCTTTTTCGTTCCTCCTTTTGCTGATCATGGTGCAGTATGCCCTACTGGTGGTATTTTAATTGATGTGTTTAGCCCTCCACGTGAAGATTTCGTTGAAGGTTTAGACGCACCAGTTTAAACATCGATGTCAGTGACAGCTAATTATTTGATCAAAATCAATACTGATTAAAATCCAATGACTACACTATTTATTGTTTTACGTTTGATATTAAACTCATAGTTAATAACACAATAGGTTAAGCCAATGGATACGTTAATTAAGATAGTAAATATAGCTGTGCTGACTAGTGCTCTTACCCTATCGGGATGCGCTACCCACAATGGTCCTAATGAACAATCAGGTATGATTGTGGGTAGCGTGTTGGGTGGCCTTTTAGGGCATAAACTCGCTAGCGGTAATGGCCGAACTGCTGCAACCATATTCGGTAGTATGATCGGCGCATCAATTGGTGGTTCAGTCGGTAAATCGATGGATGACACAGATCGTCTCAAAGTAGCTCATTCCTTAGAAAATATCCGTACGGGTGTGCCTAGTAGTTGGAAGAACCCAGATTCACAACGTCGGTATACGGTGATCCCAACCAAAACAACTGAAACCGCACAAGGTCCATGCCGCGAATATTCTCTTGAAGCAGTCATTGGTGGCAAAACTGAACAAATATACGGTGAAGCTTGCAGGCAAGCAGATGGCAGTTGGAAGATCATTAAATAATAATAGTGATAGATTCGGATACAACCTTCAATCTTGCTGTCCGTTTTTATCATTTATTTTTACTTCCTCTCTATTGTGTTCCTAAAATTTGCATCCATAATGATTATGCATTTTTACATTAAGGAATATTTATGCACACGCATCATTCAATTGCGTTATGCCAGCTAGGTCGCGAATTAGCCCTAGCGTCATTAAAACCATTATTACTCAACGATTTTTCCGCTCAGCAATATCGAGATGCATATCAGATCCAGATCGATGAGGGCGAAATTTGGCTATTTGATTATGGGATCATTGTTAGTTGGAATGTATCTCAAGCTGACCGTGAGTCATTTATTGATTCCATTGCCGCATATATTGTTGAACCTGCACAAAAAATCGCACTGGAACATTACAAATATACACTTAATGTCGATGCGCCTTTGAGCATTAAACATGATGTGATTAGTTTGCCTAATAATGACCCGCTAACACGACTTGCATTAAGTCATGCTTTTGCCCAGTCTTACAAATTATCATTTTTTGAAGATCAAGCGCAACGGGTCATCCAAGAAAATACCGATTTGTCCAAAACATTGGCTCACACAGGTGAGATCCCGTTAAATCGCAAAGAGTTAGCGAAACTCCGTGGTCGGTTATTTGCTACCAGTAGCGATATCATATTACACTTTAATCTATTGGATACGCCTGAGTTTTTTTGGGACTATCCTGAATACGAACCGATATACCAAGTAGGGTCGAAATATTTAGAATTAGCCCCTCGATTAGGTATATTGAATCATAAGCTAGAAACGATACAAACGTTGTTAGATATGCTTTCTCAGGAACAAAATCATAAACATTCTGCATTTTTAGAATGGATCATTATCGTGCTTATAGCCGTCGATATTTTGATTTATTTTTTCCCAAAAGAACTCATCTTCTAACCCAATAATCGGCAAACTGTGGGTGTATCCAAATACCTTGGCACACCCATACTACTAAAGTCGTACAAAGCGTTTGTTATTAATTCGTTATCGTTGCCTAATAAACTGCATAACTATTAGGAAAAGAAACACATGAAAATTGAATCTCAAGTCTTACATCATGGCTTTAAATCTGATCCAACGACCAAAGCCGCCGCTGTTCCCATTTACCAAACCACGTCTTTTACCTTTGACGATACCCAGCACGGCGCTGATCTATTTGATTTAAAGGTACCAGGAAATATCTACTCTCGGATAATGAATCCGACAAACAATGTCTTAGAAGAACGTTTAGCTGCCATTGAAGGTGGCATTGCTGCACTATGTGTGTCGTCAGGTATGGCGGCAATTACCTATGCGATCCAAGCCTTAACCCAAGTCGGTGATAATATTATTTCTACCAGCCAGCTATATGGGGGCACCTATAATTTATTTGCACACACGCTACCGCGCCAAGGTGTAGAAGTTCGTATGACTTCGTTTGATGATCTATCGTCGATAGAAGAATTAATTGATGATAATACCAAAGCTATTTTTTGTGAATCCATTGGTAACCCTGCAGGCAATGTCGTCGATTTAGAAGCGTTATCTGACATTGCACATAGTTTTGGCATTCCGGTAATTGTCGATAACACAGTTGCTACTCCAGTATTATGTCGCCCCTTTGAGCATGGCGCGGATATCGTCATACACTCTTTAACTAAATATATCGGTGGTCACGGTACGACAATTGGTGGCGCGATTATTGATTCAGGACGATTTGATTGGGTCGCTAATAAAGCTCGTTTCCCATTATTAAATGAGCCTGATCCATCCTATCATGGTGTGGTATACACCGAAGCATTAGGTCCTGCTGCGTATATTGGTCGTTGCCGCGTAGTACCATTACGTAACACAGGCGCAGCCTTAGCACCGCATAGCGCGTTTTTATTATTACAAGGTCTTGAGACTCTGCCATTAAGAATGGAGCGTCACTGTGACAACGCTCAAGCCTTAGCGGAATACTTAAGCGAGCATGAACATGTCAGTTGGGTTAATTACGCCGGATTAGATAGCAGTCGTTATCATGCTACTTGTCAAAAAATGTCTCATGGTAAAGCATCTGGGATTGTCAGTTTTGGTATAAAATCAAATGATCCGATTGCCGCAGGCGGTAAATTTATCGATGCCTTAGATATGATTTTACGTTTGGTCAATATTGGTGATGCTAAATCACTCGCATGTCATCCAGCGAGTACGACTCACCGTCAATTAGATGAAAAAGAACTGGCTAGTGCCGGTGTATCACAGGACTTAGTTCGTATATCTGTCGGTATCGAACACATCGACGATATTATTGCTGATGTTGAACAAGCGATACAAAAAGCGGTTAGCTAAGATAAATCATGGATATCTGTTTGTTTCGTAGTGATTTTTAACGCAAAACACATTATGATTGCGTTAATCATTCTTCTATATATTACAGATATCCATGAGCCAACATTCTTTTGATGATGTACCTAACATTCGTGTCGATGCCTCTGATCGTTCCGTCCAAGCCCATAATCCCAATGGGACGCCCCCACCTGTAACAACCGTTGTCAAAACTAGCAACCAAGGCTTAGTCATTAGTGCATTGTTATTGGCACTGTTATCATCTGGTGCTGCCGGTTATTTACTATATAGCCAACAACAAAGCCAACTGGCTTTTGACAGTGCTACGGCACGTATCCTTGAATTAGAGAATCGTTTATCTGCTACCGGTGAAGAAATGGGTAACTCCACGGTCGCATTACAAGTAAAAGTCACAGAGTTAGCCAATCGCTTAGAAGAATTATGGCAACAAATGGATAAATTATGGGCATCAGCATGGCGTCGTAATCAATCTGAAATAAAAGATTTAACCAAAGTCGTTGAAGATAACCGCACCCAAGCGCAATCAAATGTTAATTCAGTTACTCAGTCCCTGAGCAAAGGTTTAGCCTCATCTGAAACCAAATTTGACGCGCTACAAAATGATTTTAATTCTGCGAAAAATGAAATTTTATCCGTGAGTATGGAACTTGAGACGATTAAACAAGGTTTGCTAAATGGGCAGGATGCTAATGTTGTCATCAATGAAAAAATTGCCATATTAGAGCAACGTAATACCGCATTACGTAGTCAAGTATCGTTGATTGAAAAGGCGATGGCGAGTAAATCAAGTCCGACCGGTGTTTAGGTCGAGCATCACTACTTGCACTCACAAAAATGTCATGATTACTTAACTACAGTGTCATGATTTTTTAATCGCAACGTCACATAAAATTGTTTTCCTATAAGAGAATTATTATCTCAAGACTTTAGGAAAACACATGAAAAAATCAATATTAAGTGTCGTCATCTCGGGTGCATTACTATTATCTGGTTGCACCTTGGAAGGTGACGATGGTGCAGTAGGTGCAACAGGACCACAAGGCATTCAAGGTTCACAAGGTAGCGCTGGAGAAAACTCTACAACAGGGATAGAACTTAATTTACTCGCTCGTGCCATCATCAATCTTGGTGGCGCAGCTGAAATCGTTCAATACCATAGTGCAAGCCAAGTGGCTTTCGCTACCGATGGTACTGATAACACGATTGCTATGATTGATATTTCAGGCATTACATCATCCCCTTTAACACTGCCAAGCAATGATAATTCATTAATATTTAATCGGCTTTCATTACCGATCTCTGTCGGTGCAATTACACTAGGCGGTATAACTAGCATTGCGATTTCAGGCAACATAATTGCAGTAGCAGTTCCAGCGGCAACCAAGGCCAACAATGGATATATCTTGTTTTACAACAATCTAGAGAATCAAGCACCGGCATTTGTGAAAGCAGTTGAAGTAGGTAATTTACCAGACATGGTGACATTTACGCCCGATGGCAGCAAAGTGTTAGTCGCTAATGAAGGGGAGCCGGCCAAAGACTATAGTATTGATCCTGAAGGCTCTATATCCGTGATCAGTGTAAGCAATGGTGTGCCAGCAGATTCGGCTACAGCGATTTCATTTGAAGCATACAACGGCGAACAGACAGCTCTTGAGGCGCAAGGCATGTTATTTCCAAATCCTAATGGCCGCACAATTAACGGTGTGCTAATCAACAACACGGTTGCGCAAGATTTGGAGCCCGAGTACATCACTGCTACAAATACGACTGCCTATGTCACGTTACAAGAAAATAATGGTCTAGCAATCGTTGATTTATCTGATAACAGCGTCTCAGTTGTTGGTCTTGGATTAAAAAATTGGGAAAATTTATTAATCGATAGTCAAGAGGACGGCATGGTTAGCTTTGCATCTTTTGATGGATTATACGGTGCCTATCAACCTGATTCTATTGCAAATTTTTCATGGCAAGGACAAACCTTTTTGGTCACAGCTAATGAAGGTGATGCACGCGAATATTTCTTTGATGTTACCGATGAAGCGGCATGTACCGCAGCAAATGGCCAAGATTATGATGCCGGCGATGGCTGTTTAGCGTTTACTGATGAGTTCAAAATCAAAAATTTACCTGCAGCACCTGGCAGTGCCTTTGAAATATTAGCAAATGATGACCGTGTACGTAACTTGCGAGTCACCTCCGCGGGTCCAACCAATGCTAACGGCGAGTATGAAATCGCAGTCGCATATGGAGCACGTTCATTTACAATTTGGGATCAAAATGGCGTAGTAGTATTTGATTCGGCGGATCAAATGGAACGTATTACAGCGTCAATCTATGGTGATAGTTTTAATTCAACCGATGATGAAAATGCCAAAGATGATCGTTCAGAAAACAAAGGACCAGAGCCTGAAGCCATTACAGTTGGCATTGTCGGTGACAAAACCTATGCATTTGTTGGTTTAGAACGCATGGGCGGTATTATGATATTTGATATCACCAATCCATTCTCAGTGGATTTTGTTGATTACTACAATAATCGCAACGTCACAGAAGGATTAAACTTTAATGATGCAATCGGCGATTTAGCACCCGAAAGTTTAGTGTTTATCCCAGCTACTGATAGCCCGACAGCGACACCGTTATTATTGGTTGGTAACGAAGTCAGTGGTAGTTTAGCAGTCTGGGAAATCAGCGAAAAATAAACGACCATATAAGTTCCGACTAAAACGTGCACGCTATGATGAATTGTGTGCACGTTTGTTTCCATCTAATTATCATCGTCAACATTTGGTAAATTTTAGGTTAGGAGCAATGAAAAAGTGCTCAATGAAACACCAAATATTCATTTCCGCTTCCTGTGAAACCCGTTAAGTACTTTTTCCCTCGCAATTCATACACTAAATGTCTAAAATTGACAAAAAATAATAACAACGAGTTGTCATGCAATCCCCTTTATCAGTGTTAATTATTGGTGTCGGTGCCTTTACCCAAGGTCTAGCACAAACATTACAAGACGCAGGCGCCAACGTCATCGTCTGGTTAAGTCGCGATTATGGTCATTATGGCCCGCAACAAATCTGTTCGACCTATGATGAGCATGATTTTGCCTCCCCTATCGAATTATTAGGCACACACGCCTGTGACATCATGATCCCGATGTCGATTGATTGGGCTCAACAACCTTGGGCTCGAGAATTGTGTGCACGTGTAGCCGTATTCTGTCCCTCTGGCGATGCGTTGTTAATTGAACGTGATCGTGCCTTTGCGCAACGCATTGGTGAAGATGCGGGCATTGTATTTCCACGCTCATTTGTCGCGCAAAATCGTCTAGATGCACAAAGTTTTTTAGATACCCATCCAGATCCTTATGTGATCAAAAACACCCTTTGTTCACCGACTAGCCCTATCCATACTATTGTGTGCGAAACCTTAGCAGATACACAAAGTTGGTTGGATAGGATTGATTATGCTGAAGGCGTCTTTTTTCAAGAATACATGGGACATAAAGAAGCGGGTCATATTGTGTTTGTACAAAATGGAAACATCACCTCTTTGGTCAGTAACCAAGAATACAAACGCGCGTTTAACGGCAACATGGGAAAAATTGCAGGTGCGCCTTTGGGGGGATTGATTGAAGCCGATCCTGATGATAAATACGATTTAGCTAAAAAATTAATTGCGCCACTGCAACCGTGGCTTAAACAAGTCAATTATACCGGCCCATTGCAAGTGACGGCTATCCTCAAAAATAATATTTGGTCAGTCATTGAGTACAACTCTCGTTTAGGGGTAACTTGTGGACCGATGATCATGCGAATGCTCAACAACCCTTTGGATATGCTGCGTGCCGTGATCGATGGCAGTAACTTTTCACCTGACTTTAATACTGATAAACCGATGGGATGTTCAATTACATTAGCAGGTTATGGTTATCCGTTTTTAGAAGTAACAGGGCCAGCCTTCCCACTAACATTACCAACAGCATTGTCTAGCGATAAAGGTGATGTATGGCTTAATGAAGTCAAAGCAGGAAAACCACTCTCGCCATCTGAAGTGTTAGCCGATGGACACCGTTTATTAGATGTGAACGCCTTTGGACAAAATAAAGACACAGCAGTAGCACGCGCATATGCGCTAATGCAGGATTTGGGTTGTTCAAATAGTTATTACCGCACCGATATTGGTGACACCATGTGGCCACCCGGAGCGGAATAATGAAAGATAACAACACTTACTTAAAAACGAAGTCATCGAATCACTATGCAGGGATCCGCAGTGCATGGGTTGAAATTGACCATGCTCAGTTAATCAAAAACTTTGCATTAATTAACGCTGATACAACGCCGCATTTAAAAAAACTCTGTGTGGTTAAAGACCAGGCCTATGGGCATGGCGCAGTCGTTGTAGCTCAAGCTGCTGCTGCTGCCGGCTATGATTATTTAGCGGTCGAAACCATCGATGAAGCCATTGAATTACGCGAAGCTGACATAAGCCTACCGATACTGATTTTTGGCGAAGTCAGTGATGCCGAATTTGCAGCATGTTTGGCTTACCAAATCACGTGTTGTGTGAATGATATTGATAAAGCCACCCGTTTTAATGACATGGTAGAGGCCTATGCAGCGCAACATGATTCTTCTAGTTCTGCTGACATAAATTCAATCAATATCCACATTGAAATTGATACCGGGATGAGTCGTTGGGGTGTGCGCTGGGATGATGCAATGCCCGTTATTGAACATTTGCATGCACACTGCCCTTACCTCAATATTGAGGGGATCATGAGTCATTTTGCCATGTCAGATGAAGCTGATAAAACCTATGCTAATTTACAGCACAGTCGCTTTGTTTCAGTTCTAGAGGCGCTAGAACATACAGACATCAATATTGAGCTAGTCCACATGTCCAATACGGGTGGATTACTTGACTTACCCCATGCTCATTTTACTATGATCAGAAGTGGGATTTTGCATTTAGGTGTGTACCCGTCATTAGTGTGCAAACGCATCGAAGGATTAGCACCTGTGATGTCAGTAAAGGCAAGTATTCCCGCTTTACGGCAATTACGTGAAGGTGATCGTGTTGGCTATGGTATGCATTTTACCGCTACTAAACCAATGCAAATTGCTATCTTGCCCATTGGCTATGGTGATGGTTACCCCCGAGTACGTAATGAGGGTTACGTACTCATTCATGGTGAACGCTGTCCCGTTGTCGGGGGTAATGCGATGGATGCAACTATGGTTGATGTGTCACATTTACCAGATGTGGCGATTGGTGATGAAGTGGTATTGATGGGTGGACAAGGTGACGAATGGATCGACCCACGCGATTTAGTCAAATGGAAAAAAACTGTGTGTTATGAAATTCTTACGGGATGGCGGTCGCGGTTGCCGAGAAAGTATATAGGTGACATGTAAATTCGGATTAGATATTAATGCACTCTCTTTAAGCTTTGTAAGCATCTGTCTTACTTCCGTATGCGCGTTTATTTTTATCGTCATTCACCCATACATATACGATGACTTTAGACTCTAAATGATAACGAAAAAACAAACGATATTGTTGGAAGAATTTTGCTCGAAACCAGTGCTTGTTGTCGTGACCTAATGTATTACCTTGACGAAATGCAGGGCTGGAAGGATCATGTGGTATTAATTCAAAGATTAGCCTTTGGATAGCGGCTAATCGTTTCGTAGCATTATTTTTAAGATAATCTTTTGGATTTTTTTTACGTGAAGCTTCAACTTGCGTTTTCAAGCTTAAGTACTGCTCTTTAAATAATGGATGAATGTACAATGTCCAACCATTTACGACAATTGGTATCGTTTTTTGCAAACTTACTCATCCTAATCCAATAAAGGAGCATCTAAATCAATTTCAACACCTTCAATCAATGCATCTACGCTCTGTTGCATACTTGCTGATAGTGGCTCTAATCTTTCAGGATTAGCCAGCATATCATTAGCAATGAATGTTAAAAACTTACCAAGTACTGGATCGCTTTTTGGCTCATCTGAACGGGAGATTACAACACTGCCATCAGACTGAATAACGTATTTAATTTTATCTTTTTTACCTAAGTGCAAAGCCTGACGAACAGGGCTAGGTACCGTAGTTTGAAAGCGGTCAGTGAGTGTTGATTCAGCTTCTAAAGCAACTTGTACCATAACAACCTCTATCTCTTACTTGATTCATCTACCTTAATGTTAGTATGAATGAACAAGTAATGCAAATGCATTACCCTATTTGTGATAAAATCGACAATTAATCACTGGGATACTTACAAACAGCTATTCAGTTAACTGTGGTATCCCAGCTACAATTTCTGCATACAAATTCGGTGAATCAGCTTTTAAGTTTGTTAGCAATGTTTTATGATCCGAGTTTATCATTGCACCATGTTGTATGAGTCAAAAAGGTTAGGTCAATCATTTTAAAATTCATCGGTTGTAACATTGAAAAATCGACACCTAGGTTTTCTAACTCTAGTAAATAATCAACATTGGCTTCATTAAACCTTGTATATAATGATGTTGGATATATTTCAGCTCCATCGTTCATTAATTTATAAATTATTTCAGGAGGGGCAGACAACATCAAAGCAACGTTTAATCCTGCCGTTAGCATATCCTCATAAGCATCAACTGATGAATAAACAACCTCAAGGAATGAATCCCAATTGTTATTTTTAGCATAATTATAAAGTTTCTTACTAGTTGATTTAATCCAGTTAGGATCAATATTTTCATTTACATTATCGAGCTCAATGAAGTTATTGCTCTTTTTGCTTTCATTAGCAAATTCGATACTCACTGAAACAGGGGGTTTATTATTATTTATATAATTAGATGACGTATCTTTAATAAGATATCTATAATTTTCTATCATTGGTTTTGAATTTGAACCTGACGAAAAAATAGTAAGAATAGTAAAGAAAATTATCATGACATAAGGACCTGCAATATTCATTCAGATTAAATCACGAAATCTCTTTTGTTTTTGGCAGTATTTTTAAAATAACATATGAAATAACATACAATTTTAGAACAACAATATACAACCTAAAATATTGTAAGTCTAAATGCAAAGTTACCAACAGCCCAGAGTCCCAGGTATATTAACGTTCTGTTAGCCATAAAAAAAGGCGCTTAATCATTACAATTAAGCGCCTTTTTAACGTTCTAGCCAGTCTTAGCGACGTAGGCCTAAACGTTTGATTAGGTCTTGATATGCTTCAACATTTTTACCTTTAAGGTAGTCTAACAATTTACGACGGGTAGAAACCATACGTAATAAACCACGACGTGAGTGGTGATCTTTTTTGTGAGACTTAAAGTGACCTTGAAGCTTGTTGATGTTGTGCGTTAACAAAGCAACTTGTACTTGAGGTGAACCAGTGTCGCCTTCTTTAGTTGCATAGTCTGCTACGATCGCAGCGATTTCTTGTGTACTTAGTGACATAATTATCTCCAGATAGAGTGAATGTAAACACAGCCAATCACTAATTCAGCCATGTCGAAGAGTCGCGTATTATACGGATGTTGTACAAGAACGCAAGTGAAGAATTAGAACAAGGACTAACTATATTAGTAATCCAGTTAAACATTCCCGCTTCAATTTACTTTCTAATCAACTTGACTGACCTAATATAATGTAATACGTTGGTTTCAACTAATAATGTTCTTTAAGAGGTTATAATGAAATATTTATATAGTTTACTATTTTTTTGTTCGTTTCTTTCTATTGCAAGTGATAAGCCCATATATAATACCATTTTAGTTAAACATGATTCAGTAAGTAATCTCATTGAACACAATTATATCTCAGAAGCAATGACAACAACTTTTTCTCAAATTCTGGCTGAAAATCAAATTTCAAATGAAAACGCAACATTAACTTACCAGAGAATATTCAACCCTGAACAGACACAGCAACGCTTTATTGATATCCCTCCACCAGGTACACCACGTGAAGGAGATAAGAAAAACTTAATTTATAAATTTGAACTCAATGGGTTTATATATGAAGCAGACGTTTCAATGATTTATTACAAGGATCCTGAAACCGGTGCAACATACTGGTTAATCGAGAAATCCAGCGCTAAAATAATCGGTAAAGTAGATAAATTTAATGATGAGAAATAACTAATAAAAAAGGGCGTTTAACGCCCATTTTTATTTTAGCAGTTAAGTTGCATATACCACCACTCGTTTGGGCTGCAAATATCCATCGGGTTTAAGTTCGGCAACAGCATAAATCGCGCCGAACTCATCATATATTTTAACCTGTTCGAGCCCATCAGCAGACAACGCCATTGCTTTTACATCAACAACGCTCTCATCAACCACGGCAGGCGTAATCTTTTCAGGAATAAATGGCATACCCACTTTAACCCCAGTGATCTGAGTCGGTGTCGCGACGGTAGAGCCTAACGCATATAATGGTGTATCCATAGGCAATAAAAGAGGATCAATGAACGCATGGTGCTCACTCCCCTTATCAACACGATGTTCATTCACCATCGCTTGCAATGCATCCAGACTTAGCATTTTATCACTTGGATAACCCGCAACTTGAGAACGATGTAGACGACTGACATACGCACCACAGCCTAATACCTGTCCGATATCATCTACTAATGAACGAATATAGGTGCCTTTAGAACAGTGCACACGTAAATCAACTTCAACCCCTTCAATGCGTAATACATCAATAGCAAACAAGGTGATATCACGAGCCGGACGCTCGATTTCAATACCTTGACGGGCATACCAATACAATGGTTTACCTTGGTGCTTTAATGCAGAAAACATCGAAGGTATTTGTTTGGATGCACCCAAGAAGCTCAAACACGCTTGGGTGATTTCTTCAGGTGTAGATATCACTGGCAATGTCGAGACCACTTCACCATCGGCATCGGAGGTAGTGGTACGAATGCCCAAAGTTGCAGTCACTTCATAGGTTTTATCTGCATTGAGTAAAAACTGTGAAAATTTTGTCGCTTCACCCAAACAAATTGGTAACATACCGCTAGCTAATGGATCAAGCGCGCCTGTGTGACCGGCTTTCACCGCGCCATACATAGCGCGTACTTTCTGCAATACCATATTGGACGATTCACCAAGTGGCTTATCCAACAAAAACACACCGTTAATTGCACGGCCTTTACGACGACGTCCCATGCTTTACTCTGCGGGTTTGTTATCGTCAGAAGCATGGCCAGCATCTGTATGATTATCAGCATTGGTATCTGAATTTGCACCGCGCTTGGCTTCTTCTTCACGTGTTACTTGAGACACGATATTAGAAATACGCATGCCTTCAGTAATAGAACGGTCTTGAATAAATTTTAACGCTGGCGTGTTACGCATGCGCACACGACGAGATAACAAACCACGAACAAAGCTTTTGCCTTCTTCTAATAACGCCATCGACGCTTTGACTTTTTCTTCGTCCATTTCTAAAAATGTAACATAGACTTTTGCATGAGCAAGATCACGAGAGATCTCAACACCCGATACCGTAACCATACATAAGTCAGGAGCTTGATGTTTAAATTCTTGATTTAAAATGCTCGCAATTTCTTTATGCACTTGCTGCGAGACTCTATCGGTACGCGAAAATTCACGAGCCATAATATATATCCTATCTGTGATCGACTCAATTTGAAGCGATCTATATAAACGAAAACGGAGGCAAAGGCCTCCGTCTTAACTAATTGTTATAACGGTGAATTAAAGTTCACGCGCCACTTCAACGATCTCAAATACTTCGATTTGATCGCCTACTTTAACATCATTGTAGTTCTTAACGCCGATACCACATTCGATACCTTTCTTCACGTCTTGAACATCATCTTTAAAGCGACGTAGTGATTCAAGCTCACCTTCGTAAATGACGATATTATCACGTAATACACGGATTGGATTGTTACGTTTAATGACACCTTCGGTGACCATACAACCAGCAATTGCACCAATCTTCGGCGATTTAAACACATCACGTACTTCAGCAAGACCAATGATTTCTTGTCTAAACTCTGGCGCAAGCATACCGCTCATCGCAGCTTTGACTTCATCAATCAGGCTATAGATAACAGAGTAATAGCGTAAATCAATTTCTTCCGCTTCGATAATACGACGCGCAGTTGCATCAGCACGAACATTAAAACCAACTACAATAGCACTTGATGCTGCCGCTAGTGACGCATCAGTTTCGGTAATACCACCAACACCTGAACCAACAATATTCACTTTTACTTCGTCTGTCGATAAGTTTGTTAGTGAATCAGCAATCGCTTCAATCGAACCTTGTACGTCAGCTTTAAGTACCACGTTAAGTTCAGATACATCACCCGCTTCCATGTTCGCAAACATGTTTTCGAGTTTCGCTTTTTGCTGTTTAGCTAGTTTAACTTCACGCTGTTTGATTGAACGCTTAGAAGCAACTTCACGTGCTTTACGCTCGTCGTTAACTACTAATGCATCTTCACCAGCAACAGGAACACCTGATAAACCTAATACTTCAACCGGGGTAGATGGGCCAGCAAATTTAACATCATTGCCGTTTTCATCGCGCATAGCACGAACACGTCCGTATTCAAGACCACATAATAAAATATCACCAAGCTTTAATTCACCTTCTTGGATCAATACAGAAGCAACCGGACCACGACCTTTATCAAGACGCGATTCGATGACTAGACCACGACCAGGACCGGTAGGTACTGCACGGAAATCTAACATTTCAGCTTGTAAGTTAATCGCTTCGAGTAATGAATCGATTCCCATACCCGTCTTAGCAGAGACATTGACGAATTGATGCTCACCGCCCCACTCTTCTGAAATAACTTCAATTTGAGATAACTCAGTCTTAACGCGATCAAGATCAGCAGATTCTTTATCCATCTTATTCACAGCAACAATCAAAGGTACACCAGCCGCTTTAGCATGCTGAACCGCTTCTTTAGTTTGTGGCATGACACCATCATCTGCTGCTACTACAAGGATAACGATATCGGTAGCCGTTGCTCCACGAGCACGCATTGCAGTAAAGGCAGCGTGCCCAGGGGTATCTAAAAAGGTAATTTTACCGTTATCAGTTTCAACTGAGTAAGCACCAATGTGCTGAGTAATACCGCCGGCTTCACCATCTGCAACCTTTGCACGACGAATGTAATCAAGTAATGACGTTTTACCATGGTCAACGTGACCCATGATAGTGACTACAGGGGCACGAGGGGTTTTAACACCACCAGTTGCATCTGCAATTAATTCATCTTCAAGCGCATTGTCATTGACCAACTCATATTTATGACCCATTTCATCAACCACTAATACCGCAGTATCTTGGTCAAGAATTTGGTTAATCGTCGCCATCTCACCCATTTTCATCATGGTTTTAATAACTTCGTTGGCTTTAATTGCTAACTTGCTGGCTAATTCACCAACAGTGATCGTTTCGCCAAGTTTAACAATGCGTTCAACAGGAGCTGCAGGCTTATTAAAACCTTGCTTCAGGTTTTCACCCGCTTTTTTCTTCTTACGACGACGTGAACCACGTTCGACTTTTAAATCAGCATCATCTTCAGCTTCTTGCGCATAACGGTTTGAATGCACATGCACTTCTTCTGCTGTCTCTTATACACATCTCCGAGCCCACGAGACTAAGGCGAATCTCGTA
>OJAZ01000114.1_pt1 | contig 45737 bp, 40 predicted proteins | sample 1589851 | NCBI WGS metagenome assembly OJAZ01 (sample SAMN05416792, study PRJEB24817) | seawater metagenome | isolation source: Sea water | place: Canada:Atlantic | collected 2013-07 | reverse complement strand
CCCCGACGAACACCTTGAATTCCCATAACTCGCATCAATCGTTCGACTGTACAGCGGGCGACTTGATGGTCGTCAAGCTGTAGCTGCTTCCATATTTTTCTTGCACCATAAACTGACATATTATCCTCCCACACTTCGCGAATGAGTATTATCAGCTCAGCATCACGCTTTTTGCGGTTAGACAGTCGCTCAGGCTCTCTTTGTATCTGTTTATGAGAATAATACGTTGATGGTGCAATCGGCAATTCCTTGCAAATTGACTCGACACCGTAATGCTCTCTGCAAGCATCAATAAAATCCACTATTACTTCTGTTTGCGGTCGAGCTCCGCTTGGGCGAAAAAAGCGGCAGCTTGCCTCAGGATATCATTCGTTCGCTTGAGCTCTTTATTCTCGCGCTCTAAGACGGCAAGGCGTTCTTCAGTTGATTGCGTATTAGAAGAGGGTTTAGACGGTTGAGCTTGAGATTTCTTGACCCATGCTCTAAGTGTTTCTGGGGTACATCCCAGTTTATCTGAAATCGATACTAGCGCAGCCCAAAGAGAAGGGTATTCATGCTGTTGTGTGGTAACAAGCCTAATTGCACGTTCACGAAATTCTGATGTATAGCGATTTGATTTTTTCATAGTTCCAGTTTCTCAAGTTATTGAGTCTCTGGCAAACACGGGGCGATTCACTGAGATGCTTGAGCACTTGCGTCCACTGAAGAGTTAATACTGTTTTGTAACGTGTTTCCTTGATTTATAAGCTGTTGCACCGAGTGAACTTGCTCTGCAACTGACTTCTCAACGGAGCGTAAAATTTCGCTAGATAAGGTCGAAATTGCTTCTGTTTGTTTTTCAATCCTATCATTTCGAGATGTTTCTAAATGAGCCGCACGTTCATCTCTTTCATCAAAGGACTGTGTTATACCTTCAAGTTGTGTTTTAACAAAGTTACTTAACGTTTCCCCTTGTCTGCGAGAGTTATCGACTAGCTCATCAACCTGAGTCTTAATAGTATTAACAAGTTCTATATCACGCTTCGCCGAAGCTTCTTTGCTATCTTTTAACTCCGTTGCCATATCGCCTATTTGCTTCTCTACAAAGACGGTTAGCTTTTGATGAATAGACTCAGTTTGCGTTGAAAGGCTATTAACTTGATTCGCAATATCAGCAATGAGTGCTTTTTCTCTATCACCAGACTCAGCCTGTGTTTTTTGTAGCTGCTCTACAAACCCAGTCATAGTAGCTTGCATGGCTTCCACTGATTTGTTTACTCTAAGCGATACGTCTTCTAATGCGTCCCTTTGTTGAGTCCCAGCTTGACCAAAGCCATCCATAAAACTCTCTAGTAAACCTTCTAGTGCCTTTTGGTTACCTTCCGAGGTCTCGTCCACGAGCTTATTAATAGCAGGGGCCATAATTTCAGAAAGACTAGTTTCTAGACTCGATTGAATACCTTGGGTGGCGGTAATCATTGCCTCTTGCATCTTCTCACCGATTTGTTCGGCTAAGCCTTGCAATACTTCTCTTGACTCAGAACTATTCTCCGAAATAATCTGCAATTGCTCTTCTGGCCTTATTCGCGGGAATAACCAATCAACTTTGTTTTCAATTATTCTGATTTTTCGACGTGTTTTCTGTTCTAACCACTTTTCGCCAAAATTGAATAAAACGCTTAAAGCAACTCCCCATACTGACGTTAAGAATGCGACTTTTGCGCCTTCAACGACACCCGCGACACCATCTTGCATGTCACTAACATTTACACCTGAACCAAGCTCAAGTTGTCCCAAACCTAGTTGAAGCCCCACAAAAGTACCTATCACACCAAGCGCCGTAAGAAACCCCGGTACGGCTGCAACTAATCTGTTTTCGGTTACCCCACTTGCTAATGTGAAAGAGTTGAAAAAGTGGCCTGCATCAAGTGTATTTCTAAGCTCTACGCTTTCGTGACGTTGAACCTCGACGAGAGTTTCATCAAACTCCATCCATAGAAAGCCAATATCTTTATCCCGTGTTTTTGCCTTCTCAAGCAAATCTGTACGTTTAGTTGCAACATCTTCACGATTAAGATCTTTCAACAGATTAGAAAGCCATTTGAGACGCCTTCCTGTTCGAAAATATTTGGTTAAAAAAACTAATGCAGCAAAGAGTGTTATTGCCCATAAGCTAACGACAAATAAACTACTTAGCTCTAAACCTGTCTCTGGAGGAAATTTAATTTGGGTTAGATCTGGGAGTAACCATGAGAGTTCGATTTGCTTTTCACTTGCCATTACTAGTCCTTTTTATAGTGAAATACATCCAAAGCGATATAATCTTAATACAATAAAGTCTGCCTTTTCGCAGCTAATTAACCAACATTTAAACGCTATCCTGCACTTTATTAATGTTACTTATCATAAGCTTGTAGAACCAAAACTTAGCTTTGTATACTACTTTATATTTGCCTAAATTTAATATTCATTTTATGAATTAATAACCACCTCTTTTAAACAATGTAAATAGTATTAAGCAATGAAAGATCATCATCAGTCATCCGTAAATCCCGGTGCAATTGCCAAATTATCTACTTTATTGAGGGTAAAACGGTTCTGTAACCATAACTGATATTCAGCCCCTTTAAGCCCCCCTCGTTCGGTGCAATCAACATTCCAACGCCTTAGTAGATATCCTGCCATTGCAGCCCTAACATTGATCAAAAGCTGGCTATTTTCCATGCCGTAATCCATTTCAATGGCGGTAGCATGTTTTACATTTTTGGGATGCGGCACGAGTTGCAGAGGGATTAGGCGCTGCCATGCGTCATCTGCTGGTGCTTGCTCGCTCTCTTTCCCTGCTTCTTTTAACGTCACTTTACTAATGCGCGTTAACACAAAATCGCGAAAGCTTTGGCTTTTGCGATCAAACGCTCGTACATGCCAACGTAATCCATTATCAACGATAGAATGCGGCACTAACTCTCGTGAGCCAGAGCCACTCGATAAGGAAGTATAAATAACACTTACCGCTTTATTATTTAAGATGGCCTGTACCAATCTAGCTACGATAAAAATATCAGGCACATTCAAGCTTGATGGAGCTTCAACTGGAAAGTGAAGGTCACCAATTGCATCAAAACCATCAGAAATATCATTGGCTAATTTTACTAAGGTACGTTGAGCGTCGTGTTCAAATACTGGTTTAAATTGCTCAGTTAGAAAATAGCGTTTTTGTTTAGTGTCGTAGTTTAGATTTTTGGGCGCTAGATCTTTATATATCGTCAAATCACGAGATGCAGCTGACAGCCCTACTTCGAAGCGATTGATTAAATCTTGTCTAAAGATTGTCCCCTTAAACATGAGGGAGAAGTCTATATATGCAAGACGCTGTTTTTGTGCAAACCCAAGTTTCTCAAGCATTTTTAAATTATTTAAGCGTATGATGACACCAGTGTGGTTTATTTTAATACGGTTGTAAAGTAGTCATAATAACTTAATTTTAAGTTATCTTCGTTCTAACCATTTTGCGTGACGAAAAATTAATGCTCCTTCACCAGTTTTAGAGGTGCTTTCCGCGTTTTTAAACGAACAATGTAGCGTAAAACCAGCTCCGTCGATAAATGATCGTTATTTGTATATAGATGGTGGTCTAAATGCAGGATTTAAAAACCGAAAATTGATCATCCATAATGTTTGTTAAGTTTTAAGTAATGTGGAATTATTCCGATGAGTCATCCGATTTAGCGGGAATGACAGAGAATAAGGAGTTATTTTTGAGTCGAATATCACTAGAGCCGATGCACTGGTATGCAGCAGAATTCATTGCAGAAGAGTTTGGTGATGATCTCAGGTCTTACTCCCCAATTAAAATAATTGCAGTGACGCCAAAAGGAGGTCGTATATTTCAATTAGACTTCTACCATGCTAATTACTCCGCTGGCGTTCAAAATAAAACTTATAAGCTTCAAATGTTAGAACGAAACAAGAATTTCATTCTTGCATTATCACTTAGCCAACCTATTAGATTAATCCTTATATACAAAATAACTTGTGATTGGCTGAACCAACATTTCAAGTTGCAGGTACGTAGCGGAGATGATGTTCAGATATGGCTTAATAAAAATGTTTAACCCTGTCTTCCACGTAAATTCTAACCCTCCACACACTAAGTATCATAATCAATTAAGGTTAAACTGTGTCAAAAGCAAAAGCATTAGAGATAAGAAAGCACTGGGAAGAAAATGGCACCAAGCAACTTAAAATGAGTAAACGCCCCTCATGTGATTTGTCTGATGGGGTTCTAAAGTCTGATTTTGAATTAGCCCAAAATATACAAAAAAGAATGTCTCATCTAGCGGAAGTTCTCGCGCTTCTCCATAAAATATACTTTGAGAACACTGAGCTTTATGGTGATAAATTTCTCGCATTTGTTGGCAATGAAGTTGTTAGGGAGTGGCCATGGAAAGATTTTCCTTTTATCTCAGAGAAAGCGCTTGAATTACTAGAACAAAGTGAGAACTACAAAGACATTTCAGGCAAATTACCCTTCGAAGTTAAAGACAAAAATACGAGGGAAGCGTTCAAAAGCCTTCGATACGAACACTGGACACCAATATCTTTTTTCAGAGACGTTTTTCACTCACATGAGCCAATAGATAAGTCCACTTATTATCACCTTTTAGTTAGTTTTTATCGCGTTGTGTGGATCACTCAAGAAGAAGATAGTCAGCTAAATAAAATGCATCGTAGCTGGAGACCAAGCAACACTTACGAGCAACTCGGAATAAAAATCGTTTCTCATGACGTCTGGGCAGCAATAAACAAAGAAAAAACCTAACATTTACTCTATTGATCTATGGCTAATTTCATCCCACGATAACTTCATAACTAAGTACCATTAAAACAATTACTTTATAACTACTTAGCACCTATTGTAATTTTCACTTGCCTCTTCGACCTATTGATTACTTATACTTTTTTTGTTATTAAACAGATAGTTATTGATTTTTCACCCTTGAAAAACCTGTGTACTTCGCCTATTTTTCAATCAAGTACCTTACATCTCTCTGTACAGTACCAAGCTAAACCTATTACCTTGCTTTGAGTAAATTATTCGATTCAGATAATGACGGAATCACCTATGAACGCAGAAAATACGACGACAACCAAGAGCAAAAACATAAACCTAAAAATAGTTCAAAAAGTCATCGAGTTGACCACGAAAAAAGGTTATCCGTTGAAGGACAAAAATCTAAACGGTTTTGCCCAAGCGTTCGATAAAGATGAACTAAGTATCGTATACACAACGCCATTCTCAGGCGCTGAAATCCTTCCCGGCCAAAAAGCTTACATGGTAGATATTTGGTATCAACACAAGAAGGTATACAGCTTAGACTTTCAAAATATCGAAGCGTTGTCAGGTTGTCATAGAAGACCTAAAGGTCTTTGGCTGGACAAGCTTATGGAGCTAAATTTAGGAAAAAAAACGTAGATACACCCATCGATATTTTAGAACTTTCTTATGTTATTGAACGCGATTCTCAGAGTGGGGATTTGGCTCGTACCCTCCTTCAACAGGGGCACACACTATACGAACCCGACCCAAAAGTCCCAAGGGGATTGAGACGACATTTACCATCAGGAAATATTGAACTCGGCTACTGGCGAGATGACAAATTTATCGTGATAATAAACGACCCGGATCGTGAATCTGACAAATAGATTACTAAATTTAACTACTATGCCTTACTGCCACCAATATCTAAAAGCAAATGGCTCTGAACATCTGTTCAGCACTGTTCAGTTGCTATCAAAAGAACAGTTTAATGCTCGTGACGCTTATCCACTCGATAATCCCAATCACTTCAATATTGATAACTCTATGAACGATGTGCGGGCGATAACGGATACCAAAAATCTATCTATACGATTATTTTGTCGATATGCAAAAGATGTCGAGAGATTCAATCTTCGAGTTATCAAATTCGCGAAGTGTCACTCAGATATATGTGGCGTGTTTGATGAGGGAGAGAAGGCACCAGAGTTTATTACGTTTAATATTTCTTGGAATTAGCCGCTAAATTTTTTTAAAAAACGTGGTGTTTGATGTATCTGTAACTGATGAAGACTCGTTAATAAATAGCAAAGGAGAATTATGAGCACTAAAGAATGGTTTTATTGTCCAACCGCATCTAGCGTGGGTGGCTATCAGGAGATGAGTTTCGATGATGAGAATCAAAACCCGGTTCTGATTCAGATTGATAATCCAGAGGAATATCAAGCACTTAAAAATGAACAATTTCATCAGGTCCAGATAGCCATCGATGCAAAAGAGTTCGATAGCCTAGCGATTGCTTGGTGCAAAAAGCGAAAGTTACACGGAGCATTGGGTGGCCCCGTAGGGAAAGAATTTGGCAGCCCAGATAGCGAATATTAACAAGGCTAAAACTATCAACAATACAAACCTTAGATCACCATACGTTCCATTTTGGAACGTATGGTGAACGACTTGAAGTCGTCTGAGTGCCAAAAGCTGCCGTACCCGACTGCTCTGTAAGGTCGCTTCTGGGTAGTCTCAGTGGCCAAGTCAGTTAGCCTTTATAAGTCTGCCAAGAATCATATGTTTTCCAGTTAGATACCCACTCAGGAATATCACCGGCAGTCATGGGCCGAGCAATGCCATAACCCTGCGCCAACTCACAACCCAGTCGTAATAGTGCTGCTCCGTGTTCGATGGTTTCTACTCCCTCGGCAATGACTTCGCGCTTGAATGTTTTAGCTAAACCTATGACGCTTTCAACAATCGCTAAATCGTCGACATCTTCCAGCATGTCACGCACAAAGCTCTGGTCGATTTTAATCAAGTAGGCTGGTAGACGTTTGATATGGGTAAGCGATGAATACCCTGTACCAAAGTCATCCAAGGCAAAGCATACGCCTAGTTCATGGCAAGCACTCATGGTGTTAAGCAATTGGCTGATGTCACTTAACTCACTGGATTCCAATACTTCCAATTCTAAATAGTGAGGGTCAACTTCGGGATGCGCTTCTAACAACGCTGTTATGCGAGTGGTGAAGTTACCTTGTTGTAATTGATAGGCGCTAATGTTGACACTGACAGATAGGTCTAAGCCCATGCTTCGCCATTGGCTTATTTGAATTAGTGCAGTGTCTATGACCCATTCACTTAGCTCCAGACTAATGGCATGACCTTCTATCGCTGGTAAGAAATCTAAAGGTGGGACTATACCGCGAGTAGGATGCTGCCATCGGATTAATGCTTCGACACCTATCACATCACCTGTGCGCATATTCACCTTGGGTTGATAATGCAACACAAACTCACGTCTACCCAAAGCTGAGCAAACATCGCCTATACTTTGCTGCCGAATCTTCATCGCATTATCTTGTGTGGTATCAAAAAATTGATAACGGTTTTTACCTGCTTGCTTAGCAAAATACATGGCTTGGTCGGCGTGACGCATGAGCAGGTCTGCATCTGCTTCGTCTTGTGGATAAAAGCTGACACCAATACTCGCTGAGATTTGCATTACAGCATCACCCAAAGTAACAGGAGCAGCAGCGGCCTTTAGTAGTCGTTTTAATACAGACTCACTATCTTCAATATTTTCCAAATCAACCATGACAGCAATAAATTCATCGCCGCCAATACGTGCCAGCGTATCACCTTCTCGTAACGCCTCTTTCATGCGCTGTGCCACTTCAACGAGTAGTTCATCCCCCACATAATGGCCGTAGAGGTCATTGACGGCTTTGAAGCCATCTAAGTCCATAAACGCAACGGCTAATGAATTATTGCGGCGTTGACACTGCACCATGTCATGGTTCAATCGGTCAGCCAGTAGTACACGGTTGGGGAGGTTGGTTAATGCATCGTAATGAGCAACGAGTTTCAGCTTTTCTTCGGCTTGTTTACAGTCAGTGATTTCTGTCCGAATGCCTACATACTGAAAGGGCTTACCTTTATCATCTAGGGTCGGAACAATAGTCGTTTTAACCCAATAGTCGCTGCCAGTCTTATTGGTATTCTTAATCTCACCATGCCACGCCTGACCACTAGAAATGGTCTTCCATAAATCCACGAAAAACTCGTCTGGGTGTTCATCGGACTTAACGATTTTGTGGTTATGGCCCAGTAGCTCTTCACGGTCATAACCGCTGATGGCGCAGAACTTGTCATTGACATAGGTAATGCGGCCAGCAACATCAGCGATGCTCACAATGGCGTGTTCGTCTATTGCACCCTTTTGAGAGATTAACTCTCTATTCAACTCTTGGGTCGCTTTGGTCGCTTGGATTAGAGCGAGTTCCTTCTCTTTTTCAGCGGTTATGTCGCGGGCAGTGACAACTATCCTTTTATCCTCAAGCGAGATAATATGTGCGCTATAAGTACTATCGCCCGATGGCATCGACAGCATGTAGTCGAATGACACTAACGAGTTAGTTTCAATTGCCTCATCAAATGCATTTTTAAACTGCTCAGATACTTGTATTGGAAGTAAATCAAGCATCTTTTTCCCAATTAATTCATCGGGTGTCAGATATAAATCTTTACTATCATTCACATTATATTTGACTATAACGCCATCACTGTCGAGTACGAACTGTATATCTCGGTTTGACTCATTCACTGCGCACATTAAATCGTTTGTCTCGTTAAGTTCCTTGCTTTGAATTTTAAGTCTGGTGACATCTTTTTGAATGCCTAAATAATGTATTAGCTTTCCTTGATTATCAAAAATTGGCGACATGCTGAGTTCATTCCAAAACATCGAGCCATCTTTTCGATAGTTTCTGAGCGTTACTAGGCAGGTTTGTTGTTTCTTGATAGTTTCACGAATGATAGTTAATTGATCTTCTTGATCTTTATCATCTCCCTGTAGATAACGACAGTTTTTACCAATAATCTCTTCAAGGCTATAGCCAGTCATCCTCTCAAAAGCCGAGTTAACAAATATCAGCGGATTATCTGGCAGTGTAGGGTCCGAGATCGTTATGCCGTCACGAGAGTTCATAACAGCTGCCTTGAGTACGTTTAGATCAATCATATTTGTCCTTTTACAGCATCAATCATAAGCGCAATGCCATTACGCGTCTGTTCGTTATAACGCCTAAGAGGCAACTACCCACTTATTGACACTCAGCAATTTTTTTATATTATTACTTTGTAACGCGGTTGTAAATTCTTCAGTAATCATTGCCTCACACCACTATTTTATTATTGCTACACGTGCGCAAGAGTTATTGATATGGCAATTGTAAAAACTACGATGAGTGAATTTGTAAGCAAGGGTTTAAGTTTTCCATAGATGATTCTGATACGGGTTATTCAAGCCTTGCTTATTTAAAGGAATTGCCTATTTCGGAATTAAAAATCGACAAGTATTTTGTTGACGACATTGAAATTAATCAGCCTGAAAAATCTTACGCTATTGTTGACACGATTATTGAAATGGCTCGCGCATTTGTTGTGAAGAGTGTTGCAGAGGGAGTCGAGACTGATAAGCAATTTGCCTATTTAAAGAAAAAGAGGCGTAATCATTATTAGGGATATTTATTTTCAAAACCAATAGATAAGGACGACTGGTTAAAGTCTGTTAACAAAGAAACTAAGAAGAAAATTGGATGAATGATTAATCTATTTTATGCTTTCTGAAGGTCTCCTAACTCAGCTTTTGATACGGTAGGTAAACATAAACCAATGACCGCTTTTCGCTCAAAACCGACGGTCACCATTTATGCGACAGTAGAAAAATGTATGCTCAACTGCTAACAAATTATCTTTGGTATATCGCTCCACTTTGCTGTGTATTGTGGCGATAAGAAAGATCGCCGCATGGCAAACTTTTGCTCAAACCCTTTAGCTGCGATGTGCACCGTTGAACGTCCATATTTCGCATTGATTCTGTCCATGCAAGACATGAGTTTATTGTTGTCATTTGGGGGTGTAAACAAATCGTATTGAGACACCGCTTCAATGTGTAACCCCATCAAACCCAACCCGCACCTCTAATATCGCACGTTAGGCTTGTAAAACTGCGGCATAGCACCTCCAATGACTTTAAAAATATTACGAGTGTCACTAGTGGGTACAGCAAAATGATGAAAGTACGACTTCCTGAAATAGCCTTCAGTGTCGTGCGGTGAGCTGGTTGCAAATAGTGTCATACTGCTAGTTAAACTTTTCTGTTTGCGTAGCTTAGCTGCCACTACTTCAGCATGGCTGGCTAAAGCACTGCGCAGCTCTTCAAAAACGGTAATTCGGCCTCCAAAACTACGAGTATTATATATTTCTTTTTTCGCGCCACGCACTGTATCCCAAGAGTGTCGGACTTCGCCGTTTAACTCTTGCACCGTGTTTTCAACTAAAATTGAGAACTCTTTTCTGACTTGCGTAGGGTCTCTATTGGCCAATTCCCAAGCTGTATTAATACCTAACGCATTTAAGCGTCTTCCTAGGCGATTACCGATACCACAGACATCAGTGACAGCCAGCTTTGATAATACTGCGTTTCGTATTTCCTTGATATCAAGAACAGCCACGCCGTTAAAACCCTTGATTTTCTTTGCTGCATGATTTGCGACCTTGGCCAAAGTTGGTGTTGGGCCGATGCCTACGCAGTTGGGTAATCTTACCTCTCGCCCAACGGCTTTTCTTACCTGCATCCCGACTGCTTCCCACCCTTCTTGAGGTGCTGAGGATTGTTTGCCGTAATACAAAAAACACTCATCAATTGAATAGACATTAATGTCCGGGACAAATCGTGCGCAGGTGTCCATCATGCATTGGCTTAAAGCTCATAGTTACTTAAACGTTGAACATTGAACATTGAACATTGAACGTATGACAACACCTGCGGCAGTTGGATGGTCTATGAGCAATTGATCTAAATCAAGATTAAGCTGAGTTTATTCTGCTGCTGGCGACTCAAAACCGATACCTGCGGAGGCTAACTTTCAATTTCAGAGTATTGAAGTCAGGATATATAAATGAAGTTATTAATTTGACGATAATGCAGCTTTGACCTAGCTTAATAATTCAACTTATGAATGAGAATAATGTCCTCACCATCCACTCAATTTATGTTTGCAATTCAGTAAAAGCAGTGATTTAGTTAGACATTTATTTGATCTACTAAAATCATCTCAAAATATTAAATGGAAATGACATGAGAAAACCACTTGTTAAGTTAGGAGTGTGTGTAGGGATATGCTTTATGTTAATTCCCGTGTTCTTATATATTTCGCAATTTGGAAACCAACTATCAAGTGACCATGAGAAATGGGCCGAAATGGGTAGCTTTTTTTCAGGCATTTATGCCCCAGTATTGTCGTTACTTACATTAACAGTTCTGGTTATTCAACGCATTAGCCAACAAAGCAATGACCAATTTCATATTGATATGATAAAAATTAACGAAGTTAATCAAAGTGCCATATTTTATTTCGATAAATTAGCTAATGAGCTTGAAACTATAGATGAATCAGGTCAGAGTTATGCAGACTTATTAATCACTTTTTTTGGTGATATTGACTCCCAAGAACAAATTGTGAGACTCTTCGAAGACAATGCGTTTAAGTGCATTGAGGTGTGTGAAAAACTCCTAAAAGCCCATAAGATTTGGCTTGCCGTAAATTTGTCTCTCGATTCTCTTGAAAGCCAAGTAGAAGATTCAGGCTATAAAAATAGCTTGGTAAACTTGAAGATAAAATTTGAGATATTGTTAAATTCTCCTTTGCTCATAGCACTAGACAAACTATCTTTTAGTATTTTGTTAACGGGCGGTAAAATGCGTCACCGATACCACTTTTGGGGGAAAGGTTGCCCTTCTTCTGAAGTTACTAATGAATTTGCTTCTAAAATACTTTCAAGTAAATAAATCATGTACCCATATTGCTCTGCGCTCTGGTTGGTATCGAAGGGGCCAGCTAAATATACGTTCTTAACTAGAATTAACGATGTAATTATTGTCCAGACTTTCCATGGAAGGCTTTGCTCTTTCTGGCTTTTGAACGCACGCCCCATCAAACAATCAAACTCGCCCCGTTTACCCGGAGTCACTTTTTGCTCTATAAATAATCAGGCATGGTGCTTTCTACCAGCTTCCAAAACTGCGGTGAGTGGTCATGTATCCCCAGATGATTATGAAATCATGTATTTACAGGCAAGCTAAGTGTCTACAAAGTTAGGGGAAGATCAGGTTCGAGCTTAAAAGCGTTCAGTGTGCGATTCTGAAAAGTAAGTTTCATCGTCATTCTTTTCGAACAACCGAGAATTACTCGGTTGTTGCACAAAACGTTATAACGTAAGGACACCCAGTTTTGCGACAAGCTGATATGAAATTGAATAAAGGGTAAGATCGTAAACAGACTAATACAAAACAAATCAGATTTTGGATGAACTCAACCACCACATTTTTTACAAGCCGTTAACCCTAATTTTTCTAATAAAAAGCCATCGAAAGATAAGTCTTTGTTGAACTTAATACGGAAATAATGGCGCATTAACTCTTTTAGAGGCAATTTATATTTAAAATGCCACGAATGTAGTGGGCTATCTGGGTTCTTTGTCTCGTTCACGCGATCAGTACCGTATCCTAACCTATCGATAATGTCAGAGTTCGTCTTAGATTTCTGTCTGTAGGAGTTAGCGTCAATTAACAACTCATCGATTTGCTGCTCAATCACCTCTAAGTCAACATTTTCAAATTCCTCAACCCCAGAATTTGTAGCTCTAATAGCCGTTGGGGGGTTAACTAACATAAAAGCGACTTTCATCTTGGTTAGAAATTTAACCTCATCCGTTTTCATCAATCCCTTATTCGTCATACAAAAATCTCTAAAACGTTTGATGGTATTCTGCCCCTTTTCTTTAATTTCAGGGGGGATTTCGATATTGAAATAATCGCCGTGTAACAATTCGCAAAATTGATCCTTATGATAGGATTTCGCTCCTCCTTCAAATACGTATCTACCTTTCGTTTTTGATGATTCGACCTTCTTGTAACTCTCAAAGACAGTATTTGGGTCTTGGCAAACTTCTTTATACACACACAGTAGCGCCATTTCCCTGTGAGATAGAATATCAGCAAGGCTATGGCGATATAGAGCATCAAAATCGCTCACAGAGAATCGAGTTGCATCGGCTTTGTGTACAATACTGTTAAGATTATTTCTAGTAATGAAAACTTTTCGATGAGATTTTGTTCGATCGTGATAGCTTGTTTTAACTATTTCTAATGCAGTTGAAGAATTGGTTATGCTTAAATTTTTTTCTACCTTAGGTTTTTTCAATGGCCGGTATTTATCAAAGTTCAGCTCACGAGGTAATTGCTTCGTATCTGGCTCATTAATGCTTTCAGATTTACTTCTTAATTTATCCAGTTCCTTGCGTTTGTCCTGAGCTTTTTTTAGCTCGATAGACGCTGCTTTATTAATATCTTCTAATGCGCCGCTATATGCGTTACCAAACTGTTTAGCACCATGGCTTATTGACTGAGTTGTCTTTTTTGCAATTTGACGCTCCCCCCAATTTCCAGCCTTATTTAAAAAAGTCCCAATAGCGACAGTAATAAGTAAAACATGCGGCATTGCTGCTACTAGGCATATAGGATTCAAACAAAAACCAAAGAAAAGTAGCTGATTTAATATCATTACAGCAATGAAAGTTCCGGTATAGGTTGTTGCAATATCTTTCGTTCTTTCCCAAAGTGATGGCTTTTTATTTGACAATTTTATCTTCCATGAACAACTATATTTCAAACTACTATATAGAGAATTTGCTATCGAATTCAAATAGTTATTTTTACTTTTCGCTTTTTATTTAAGTGTGCCACTATTTCCTTGAGCACATCAACGTTTTTTGCTTAGAGTAATCGAAAGTGCGAAGCTTACTTAGGCCAACTTAATAGCTAGCAAATTTTGTGGGTATCAACCTTAATTAGCTGATAACTTATCCAAATTGATATCAAGCCCAATAGAATTTAAGGCTCGCTTTACTAACTTCCTATACTTATCCTCAGAGCCACCACGCTGCCGTGCAATGTCGGCATAAGACGTACCTGAAAGTTTTTCAAAAATAATTTCAATGGTTTGAGATTTTAATCCCTTATCTCTCAAAAATGCTATTGGATCTGACGATGTACCTACTAGGTCTAACTCGTTGTCAAAAAGTATCTGAGAAGCCTGTTGCTGCTCTAACCATGACTCCTGACAGTTATCATCAGCAACAACTTGAACTACGCGTGCAGCATAACCGTATATTCCCTTTTCATCGTCATGCATCCAACGCCTACGTTTATAAAATGCTAGGCGTTTAACTCCAATAAATAGATACCGGGAAACTACACATTCCGAGGTTTTGAACGCACCCAACACTTCAATCTGACGAGCCGTATCTCTATCCACGGCGCTAGCCCATTTTAGAGATCTTTCTGTTACCTCTGCGATAGCATCTTCAACAATTTGTTTATATTCCGTTGAAGATGGCGGTATAAAAGGCTTTAGTACTGAAGTAACTGTCGTTCTACATCGACTAATAAAACTTTTGTTGATACTCAAAAGAGCCAATGCGTCTGTAACGCTCGTTGGCTTAATTTCATTTTCATCCGATTTCACACTATCTCCTACTTCATTATTTTATTAGACGGCACATACCTCACCGTAAATTTTTAATTAATTGTCCGGATTCACATTACTCATTTATCTAAATACCCGAAGAGATACACAAATTTGATTACCGGATTAAGCAAACACCAAAACAGTTGGCTTGGAAAAATCATTTGTCCGGTTTCACATTACGCATTTCTCTATATACCCGGAGAGATACGCAAATTTGATTACCGGACTAAGCAAACACCAAAACAGTGTGGCTTGAAACAAATTGATTGTCCGGTTTCAGTCTTTGCATTTCTCTATACAGGTAAAGGAAAAATAAAATTGCAATAGCCAAATTTCAGGTTATTTCAATCAATAAAACGCTATGTAACAAAACAGTCTAAAAAGCACAAAATTATGCATTTTAGACATTTAAAGAAAATTATGGACTAAAACGCCTGAAATTAAGATTTGAATTCAAACACATAGGTATAAGAAATATAATACATCAACTAAATAACCATATATATCAGATACTTGAGTGTTATTTTTTTTGATTACTATAATTTGACAAATAGAACTTATTGTACAAATTTCAAACAACTGATAAACGCAAAACGAACATTTAAAATAAACGTAACGAGCTACCGAGAGCAAATAATGACAACAAGACACTTAAGCAATCAAAGTGACAATGGTTTGCCACCATGTAATGGCACTCTTGTACTAGTTTCAGGCTACTGTCGAGCATTAAGTGTAGCTCAGTCCACTTCTTGTGTGTCTCTAAGCAAAGGATGTATTTACCATGGCTAGAGACAACATCAACGACAAAAATCGGATCCGTCGAGGTTTTTACTCAAAAAAGAATGAACTCCACATTATTTCTGATAGCTATTTAGAAGAGTTGTTCTATCTAGCCTTTGAGTTTGATGACTCGATAGCCAAATATCGCTCTCACCCAGTAGTCACCACATATTTGGATGAAACCGGGAAAAAGCGCAAATACACTCCTGATAGTGCGGTAAAGCTCAAAGACGATCGAACCTTCTTCTTTGAAGTTAAACTACATAAACGTACTCAAAACACTGAATTTCAGCTTCATTTTGAATTGCTAAGTCGTCATATAGAACGACGATTTAAGTCACCTTTAAAACTACTTACAGAGAAAAATTTAAATAAAAACCAACTTAAAAATTGGAAACGCTTATACAAGCACACAAGAAAGCCACTATCCGAGAGTGCAATTTATCTTTTGGATCAAATTGATACAGATGAACTTACCTTCGCTGAGCTTTTGGAAATGAATTCTAAATTAGCGCTTCGACCACATATTCCGTTTTCGATTCTCGCCCATCACAAATTGGTTTTTGATTATTCAATCCCACTTAATGACAGCACAAAATTGAGGGTTACCTAGCATGTCTTTTTTCTACAAGCGGTTATTGCCGAAAACTCATGTTATCTACCATGAAACCGAATATTTCGTAGATACGAAAACGGAAGATTATGTAGTGTTGAAACATGCTCATACGGCGTCTCCTCAGGTTCTCTTAAAACGTGATTTGGAAAAAGCTCGGGAAGAAAAAAAATTCCGCATGGCTGATAGCATCAGCCCCTATTTACGCTCTACGTTAACGGTTTCTCAGCGCGAGAAAATCGCACTAGATGAAAAGATAGCACAGGCCATTGCTGAATCAACTAGTCCCTTTTCTAAAGTCAATGACTCTAAAATGTATTACGCACAACTAGTGACTCGGCAGGTGCTTGACGAAGAGGGTCATACAGACAGGCCAACACCATCAAAAAGTGCGCTACAGCGCCTAGTATCCAACTACAGAAGTACAGGAGGTGATTTATCGAAACTATATATTGGTAAGCCAAATAAACGCGGCAAACGCCTTCCAGTCGAAATTGAGCGTTTAATGCGAAACGTTATTAATAATCACTTCCTCACGCTGAATATGCCATCCGTTTCCTCAACCTATCGGAAATTAAAAGAAGCATGTCCTACTGATTTACGCGATCTACTCCCCAACGAAAGTACGCTTAGAAGGCGGATTGGTGATTTAAAGCAAGAGGATTTTATAAAGGGCAGACATGGCGAAGTAGCTCATCGTAACTACGTTCGCTCATCTAAGAAAAAAATAGTGGTAGACGAACTACTAGAGCGGGTCGAACTGGATGCAATGCACATCAGCTTAGGGCTTGTAGATGAAAAAGGCATATTTATTGGCTATTTCACGCTGTATTTAGCTATTGATACGGCAAGTCGTATGATTGTGGGATATCACATTGAACCTAAGACTAAGCTCAGGGGAGAGACGCCCTCAGGCGTGCTTGCAAGCATTAACAGTATTCTTTCAGACGATACTGTTTATCCGCTTAAAGATTATCCATACCCAGTCTCCGGGATACCTGAGCTTTTTGTCATGGATCATGGAGTGGCGTACCAATGCAAAGAAGTATTTGAACGATTGAAAAAACTTGGAATCGCATTTGAAAATACCGGTACTAAAAGAGGTTCAGGAAAAGGTATTATCGAGCGTTTTATTAAGTCGCTGAGACAGCGATTTTTTCGCGAAGTTAAAGGGTATCGGGACTCCAGACTTACACAGAAGTATATATCCGGTCTGGAACCCAAACATGATAACTGTGTAAAACTGAGCGAACTTCGCTTAGCACTTGAGCATTTCATATTTAAAGAGTACGCAGAGGCACCTCACTCTGGTATAGAGCACGCTACACCGAAGCAGACTTGGAATAATATCTATAAAAATAATCCCACACAGCCTGCCGATGATTTCGATATTGAAATCACAAGAGCAGAGCAAAAATCATTGACGCCAAACCTACAAACTGGAATACGCTTCAAATATCAAAGCTTCAAATCTAAGGCTTTAAAGGCGTTGTGTATTGAGCTGGCAAATGTAAAAAATGGCGGAAAAATCGGAAAAGTAGATGTCTTCTATAACCATTATGATGCTTCAACAATAATTGTAATTGATCCTTTATCCGGTGAAGAAATTAAAGCGTTCAATGATAATCCAAAAGTAAAAACCCATGTTTCTTTTGTAGAAGTAAATGCTCGACGCGAACACAATAAACGAGTCAATGAAATGGCAGCACTCGAAGGTGGTGACATAGCACCTCGACCCGATGTAAGCGATAACAAATTACCAAAGAATAGCCGTCGTCGTTCGCATGTAAACATACCTGAAGACAACAAAGACGAGCCTATTAATATTAATGAAGTGTTTTCAGATGATTCTGGGTTTAAGACTCCAGATACATTTGAAAAGCAAAACGTATTTAACAAAGACGCACAAGGATTCGAATGGAGCTAATGCAATTGAAAGACAACGATATCGACAATGTTATCGCCAGTTTGTATATTGGGACTATTAAGACCAATGCTTATAGTGAAGCACAAAAATACGTTAAAAGGTTGCACGCGACTCACAAGCTACCAAAACCAAAAATTGGGCTTTTAATAGGAGCTTCCGGCATTGGAAAATCTGTTTTGACCGAAACCTATGCCGATAGTTTTCCAGACATTCAACATTCAACCTATACAGAAAAGCGCATTATATATATAAAACTGACGGCTAGGTGTTCGCTGGGAAATGTTTATAAACTGCTCTATACCGAAATAACGAACACGACAATGCCAAAAATGGATAATGGTGAAGCCTTTAAACAAATTGTTTCGTTATGCATAAAGACAAGAGTTCAACTTATTATTATCGATGAAGCCCAACAGGTTTTGCCGGTAAACCAAACCTCAACGGCTAGTGTTATGAGTTTAGCTGATGCATTTAAAAACCTGATTGATGACGCTAAATGTGCAATTCTCTTGTCTGGAATGCCTAACCTAGAAGACCTTTTGAAATTACCGGGGAATAGTGAGGAGATAAGCCAACAGCTAAAAAGAAGAAGCGTTGCGCCGCATCGCTTTGCTAAAATCTCGATGGATGAAACGCAACGCGTATTGATCAATATTCAGTCAAAGCTTGCACAATTAGGAATCGAATACGATTTAAATACTGAAGATATGTTACTGCGTTTCTTTATTGCTTCTAAGGGAGTTATAGCAAGCATCTTTGAAATATTAGCTGAAGCGTTACGCTTCAGCGATGGCGATATAACTTATAAAGCATTCGAAGACACATTTAATTTTATTAAGGGATCTGAAGAAATAAATCCATTTTTAGTTAAATCCAGTTCACTGGGCAATTTGTGTGCTGAAGTGCTTAAAAAAATAGATGGTCATGAAGAAAAAAAAGAGTCAAAAAATGGATCATAAGCTCGTTATTCGCCCATGTATTAAAGAGAACGAAAGTCTGATTGGTTACGCAATGAGGCTAGCAGACGAAAACGCTCAGATGAGTTTTTCAAGATTTCTTAAAAATAGCGACTGCTTCTCACAACATTTGGGCTTCAGTAGTATTTTTCTAGCACCACTCGTTGTAAAGCTGTCCAAACGTACAGGACACGCCATAGCCATTGATAGCAACTTCATCGATACGGAATCAAAGTGTGATTGGTTAGAAAGCCCCTCAATATGCCCCAAATGCATTGAAGCAGATGGTATCCACCGCACAGAATGGCAGTATAAATACAACACTTATTGCTTTGTACATGGTAATGATTTGATGACACGTTGCAAAACATGTGACAAAGAGCTGACATGGAACCTATCTTTGTTAAAAGGCTATTGTCATCGCTGTATGTCAAATCTTAGCGAAGATTGCAACACCATAGCCCCACCAGTAGCAGCGTTAAAGCAGCGTGAATTATCCGGTGAGGCTCTTTCGAACTATGTCGATAAATTGAGAGCACGTATTAAACGTCAAAGACGCCCCTATGACTTGGAGATAGGATCAGGTTTCAGTGGAGAACTTCGATTTGAATGGGCAAAATTAGTTCGTGAAGCATCAGAGCACATGGAACGAGGAATCAACCTACCTGAGCCTTACACCATGCTATTTGGCCATGGGTGCTATCCGACAATGGATGAATATTATCTACCAACTTTTTATCGTTTCGCAAAAAACAACGATAGAAAAAGCGAAGATATCTACGACACTAGATATTATGTAGACGTTTCACTTCTAAGCTTCTACTCAGGACTTAACGAATATGATCTGCGAACAATCATTGATACCGGAATTATTAAGCATGTAAAACGTAAAGGTTGGACACATGACTATTTTGATTACCGAGATTGGCATCGACTACTTAAGCAAGTGCGAACAGGAACAGACAACCTCGTGTCACTTACAGACGCCATGCAGGATGCCAGCATGCTATGGAGTAAACCCTTTTATTTACTAACAGGAATACTAAAAGGCAGAGTCGCAGTTCAACTCTCTGCTGCCTATTCTCCGTCGTTTAAAGACATGAAAGTTGACCGAGCGAGCGCCCATTATTGGTATAGAAAAAACGCAGTTTTGCGAAGAGAAACCTTAGTTAGGGTGAGTGAAGCGGCAAAGATAATGGGCCGTTCAAATTCGCATGTTCACAAACTGATTGAAACCAAAAAACTGGAGTTTTGGACGTCGAATGATGGGCACAAATCAGTATCAGTCACGTCACTAAATGCATATCTTTTGGATAATCAGACGGAAAAACATACCAGCGTACTAACTGCATTTCCGCCTCCGATAAGTTTTAATGGCAAATCTACAGTTTGATTATTTTAACCTCCGACGTTAAATCATTGTCGTATCATTAGCGACAAGCGGATTAGATGGTTGGTCCATGATTTGGCCTGAGATGCTGAGAAACCAGTAATCAGATCACCAAAATTGTTTTAGAAATTAGTGTCATTGGCTGTCGTTCAAATATGGTAGATTGAACGGCAGTTGTGTACGTATAGCAGACGGTCGCTCTAGCTCGTTTTTGGACAAAAGCTTCTTAGAGTTATTGTACTAGTCGATAGTGATACTCATTAGAGTTTGTAGGGGTAGTGAAGGAATCTCAAAGATGCCCTCACTCCGATAGGCATCACATGCGTAACCCACTGCTGTTTCAATCTATTAGTTCGTGGCAGAATTAACTATTTCACTACACCACGCCACAGACTATTGCGATATACATTATGCCGCACAAAGGTTTATAAATATCTGACATTAAAGTGTACTTTTAAATTTAAACTAGAAATACCCTCGCTTTATTTACGTTAAAAAGATACAAGGTATGAGCAAAAATATTAGGGTGTGCGCATAAATTTGTAATTTCTACTTACTTACACTCATAAAGGCTAGCTCGCTTTCGCCCCTATTGCAGGTTAGAAGCAATAGGCAAACCGCCCTCATTTGGTTACTATGCCTCTAAGAATGTTTACTGGAAAAGCAACTTCAACATTCATTTAAGATCGTCTAGTATATATTACAATTTGATTGTTCCTGATTTTTTGACTAGAGATATATCCACAGTCCTCTAATGCTATTGCTAAACCTTTATGAAGGCGATTATTTACCAAGCTAGGGTTATTTTTAAAAGAAGCTATTTGAGAATATGGTTCCCCCATTGATTCAAGTAAATCTGTTATCTCTTCTTTATTAAAAGTATTAATAAGTTTAAGAAATAGCATGATAGCTTGATTTTTTTCAGTTGAATGTTTTATTGCAATATATAACAAACTTTCTTCAAACTGCTTTAGATCAGTAACTTCAGACAATATATTTAAAATATTATTAGCTAAGTTATGATTATCTTCCAAATTACCCTCACTCAATAGTTTTACTAAGGCAACTTGGTCTGCCAACGAAGTAATAGCATTTAACAAAAATAATGATGTATCAGGTGAAAGTTCATATTCATCGGACTTATTCCAATAGTCAGAAAGATTGTTAAGTATAAACAGGCCTACTAATTCAGGATGGTGCTCAGTAAGGCTGCTATAGTTAGTCTCAGATAAAGATAATAGGTTTTCTGTTAGTAAAGCTTCCATTTTTTCTTTGGGAATATCGTAACGATTTAACGTTTCATATTTGTAGGGAAGCCCTTTAATAAGCAATGCAAAAGCCGCGTTATTTATTAATTCATTCTTTAATATCATTTGGATTATTTCAGTAATACTTTCTTTAAACTTTGAATTTTCGCTTATCTTGAAAATGGAGAGACACTTAGGTTTTTGATTAAGCACCTCTAATAATTGATTTTTATCATCAGGAAACTCATTATTAAATTCAGCCAAATTGTCCCAAGTTGTTTCTAATTTTGATTCAACCAGTAACAGTTCCCAAAAAACACTTGGTATATTTGAAAGTGACTCAAACACATGGTTTTGCTTCTGGATTATTTTTTCTTTGGTTTCATTATTTACGGATGAATTATTAAGTAACTTAATAATGGTTTCTGTACTTTCTTCCGTGTTATCAGGCAGAGCTAAAAATACTTTTTTAATATAGACTTCAATATTTTCTTCAATGTAATCAATGAAATTTTTAAAATTGGTATTATAGATAACGGTCAGGTTACTTTTCTCTATCTCATCTTGTTTTATGCTTAATTTTTTCAGTAGCAAACATATATTTTCAGAAGTGATTTCGTAAAGGGAGTTCTCAAAAATATAACTGAATAATTTTTTATCACCAGCGCACTCTTCAAGTTCCTTAAATTTAATATTTAAATCAGTGAGTTTGTAATGCACCTGCATTTGCTCTGCTGGTTGGAGATCTAAAATACTTTCAGGGTTAATCGCTAAGTAGTTAGAGAAGGTTTCTTCGCTATTCATATCTTTATATATAAATTTTGATTCAACATGTAGCAGTATTAATTTCAATAGGTAATTTTTTTGTGAGGTATTAATTTCACTTGATTCAGTAATGGCCGATGCATAATTAGGAAATTGCTGCGATAACAATTGTACAAACCGATCTACAGAGCGTGTAGTTTCAGTGAAGGTGAGTAAAAAGTCCCACAAGCTTTCAATGTTATTGCTAATATTTTCAAATAGGAGCCTCAATTTTTGCTTGTGAGCTTTCTCATGTTCTACCAAATAGTCTAGTAATGAAATATTGAAAATATACTTTTCTTTGAAGTCATTCTCTCTTAATCTATTCTTAATTATCTCTTCAATATAGGTAAGCTGGAGAGTTAAGCTTGAAGATCTGAAGTCCCTTACAGCTTTAATGAAATTCATATCATTATGAGATAAGCGGCCATTATAAAAGTGTGATATATGGTCTTGGTAATACTCATCTATATGTCCATTACGCAGCAAATATCGGAGCAAATTATAGGAGCTATCATTAGCATACTCATCTTTTGAAAACACTAAAAAATCACTTCCCTTTTGCAATAATTTATATTGCGACAATTTAACTAGTTCTGATTTTTGTTTGATTAATTTAGCTTTTTCTTCTTCTAACTTTTCCTGTTGAGCGGTTTTATTACCAAGTATCAAATCTTTACGATCAAGGTAACTAAACTCAGAGTTAACTTTATTTTCAATATCTTTAAAAGACATATTTAAAGATAGTGTAATCCACCTTTGTTGCTGAATAAATCTAACTGTTATATTTTCAATAGTCTGTAATGAGTTGAAATTTCCTTCCTCTTTTAGTTTTGAAAGCTCAACAAAACTATTGTTAATCTCAATAAAGTACTGTTCTCCATATGCTTGCTCTAAAATTGCATGTATGTAAATACTCTTTAAATCTGATACAGATATAGATTGCTGTAACTTTATTTGATTGTCTATTAACTGTAATTCATCATTAATAGCTTTAATATTGCTGAGTAAGGTTGTAGTGTGAAACTCAATTAATTTATTTCTGTTATTACAGCACTCATAAACCAGACCTCTATTTTCATGTAATTTAGAAAAATCTTCAGGATAAACATTTTTATATATAATGAGAGCCAGTAATTTGCTGGGCTTAATGTGGTCACTAAACAAGACGCTATAATACAAGTTCATTTCATTGACTATATTGTTAAGCAAACGCATATCATCAATATATATAGAAACTTCTTTCAAGAAGTCTTGGTCCAACCTTCCAATATTCATATCTGAATATTGGGCATCTGGTAGTCTTTCTTGTAATTTCTCGTAGGAGTTAGAGCAATTGATTATGGGGATAACGGGAATAATGAAATCAAAGAACTTAGCTCTTTCTTTGTGAGCAAACATTTCATCTTTGATCGCATATAAAAATACAACACGTCGATTAATATCTTCCGACTTATTTATTAATGTATTTATCTCTCTTAATTTTACAAATATTTCAGATGAGCCAAATCGATCTAAGTCCTCAAAAACGACGACATCAAAAGTATTACATTGGAAAAAGTATAAAATTTCATCTAAATAGCGATTTAAAATGGAGTTTTCGCTTTGTTCTCCAAGCTCAATTTCACCGCTTTTTACATTGACTTTCTTAAAGGGTTTGCGATTAATATGTCGGTAAGCATCGATAGAGTAAAGTATAAGACCAGAGAAACTAAAAGTTGTGATACCCCAGCCAGCCAAAGAAGCGATTGCTATAAATTTTGAAAAAAGACCAATAGATAGCGTGCTCACGAATATTATCGTAGTCAATAACCAAGTAATGAAAAAATAACTTTTACAGTCTTCGAGTATATCCTTTGTTATTGTTTTGAAACGAGATAAAGGTATTTTTTGGCTTGATATTCCATATATCATTTGTTGTAAAATACTTCTTTCAATAAGATTATCTGAAATATATTCTTTCTTCTCGGAAAATGACGCCAATGAAATGTTCATGAAATTATATACGCTTTTTTTATCCCCCTTATTATTGAAAGAACTGAATCTAAGGAGTGTTTTTAATTTCTCTTTGAAGCTTGGTAGAGGAAATGAGAATTTTCTTTCAAAGGAATTAATAATACTGCTTTTTCCCGAACCATACGATCCTGTCAATGCAATATTTGTCACATTATTATTATCTAATGCTATTTTTATTGCTTCAGCATAATGCCCTTCACTATCAGCGGTATTTACAGGAGTTAAATCAACGTATTTTTTACTCATTGCCTTTCCCTAAGCGCTTATCAAAAATGTGTACCTGTGTCCTATATTCTTTAAATGTCAGAATATTATAGAATCCATCATACTCAACTTTATGAAAAAAAACATCTTATCGAGAGATTTTCGGAAGTGCTGGTTTACTTCTAAAAACACCACTAGGAACGCGTATTACCTTTTGTAGTGGATTAACAAAATTGGCCACACGGTTAGATAAGAAAAAGTATGTCAAATTGCTAGGCTTGAAATCAGCTTCAATGCCGAAGTAGCTTACTTTGGGGCAGAAACGAGCTATATCTGAATGACCGCAATTTGTCTTTTACTGCCGTTCGAAAACCACAGAACACACTTCCGCTTTTTTTTGCTCGAAAGGGACTAAATTAAAGTAAATAGCTGACTGATTTCTGCCATAAGCTTTAACTCAATAACAGCATCCCGAAATCCACTATCGGCAACAAAACACCTATATATCTCAAATTTTTGGCCATTTTCTCTAGTAGCTATCAAAAGTGTCAAAAACGCTCAAAAAACAGTCTTTTTTGTTCAAGATTCCCATTTTTAACGCCAAACACTGCAAATTTCCCAAATTAAGTGAAAAGCAAATTAAAATTCGTATTAATGAATGCCCTGATAGAGTAAAAAACGTCTAGATGCGTGGTGTTTTATCCTAAAAAAGCAAAAAAGCGTTCCCACTTAATTGCAAATGATCATATCCGTTAATAGGTATTAAAAGAATAAGCACCACTAGAACTAACTCAATATAAATCAGCCACTTAAAGAAAGTTACACCAAAACCAAACCAGAAACCCAGGCCAAAATGGTTAATATTACACCCAGATTTAGACCGTTTTTATTTTATACAAGGTACAAAACACCCCTAAATCCCCTGACTTGTAGAATTTACCCTCGCATTTCCGTTGGCTCAATGGCTACATGAGATGAGCAAACAAGTACTTAGTGGCCAAAAGCGCTATTCGCCCTCTTCAATCCCTATTTTGCGCTCCAAAGAATGAAATAAATTGGGTTCACACATGAAATAACTCAATTGGTAGGCTGTATTTTGACAACATAGACTTGAGCATCTCAACGCAAAACAACTCAAGAGCGGCTGCGCAATGACTTGTCTGTGGCTACTGGTATTGGAGGAAAAGATTATGTTCGTTGTTGTTTATCAATTTGCTGTCAAGCCCGAACATGAAAGCCAATTTGTTAAAGCATGGTTAAATACGACGAAAGGCATCGTCCTGCATAAAGGAGGTTTAGGTTCTCGTTTACATCGCGATAAAGCCGGTTCATTTATCGCCTATGCGCAGTGGCCTGACGAATACACTTTTCAGGCAGCAAAAAAAATCTTTATGTCTGAAGAGTACGAAAAGCACAGGCAGACAATGCAGGCCTGTCTCGATGTGAAACAAACGCGCATTCTCCATGAAATGAACGTTGCTATTGATTATTTACAACCTTTCTCGTCATCGCAAAATACGCCATTAGGTAATTAACTATGTTTCATCTATCCATTATTAAGCTCAGTGTGGTTATTTTAACGGTATTTCTGCTGCTTGCGGTGCCACAATGCTGCAGCGCATTTGAGCGAACCACTTCTAAAAAAGAGGTAGATTTACTGATAAAAGCGCCAGAGATAGATTTAGGTGGAACACTACTTGTCCCGCAAACCGCTAAACGTGACCTGCTTGTCATTTTTACTTCAGGAAGCAGTTGGCAAGACCGCGACAGCACCCTGTTTGACTTCCCTATGTTTAAGGTTATTGCTCAACATCTAGCTCAGGCGGGTATCGCTAGTTTTCGTTACGATGACAGGGGTGTTGGCACGAGTACTGGCGATTTTGTCAACAGCACATTAGATGATTTAAGCTCTGATTTAGATAGAATAATGACTTTTTTTGCCACTAACAAAGCCCACCATTATCGGCACTTCGTGCTGCTTGGGCATAGTCAGGGCGGTATCGTTGTTAGCAAGGCTGCAAAGAACAATCAAAATGTAAAAGCAGTTGTACTAGCGGCATCACCGGGGGTGACCATTTCACAGCTGGTACTTGCGCAAATACGTTTGGAATATTCACTCAATAATCACCCAGTGGCTGATGTTGAAAATGTCGTGTCTGCCAATAACGAATTGCTGTTTGCTGCGTACAGTCATCAGAATACAGATGTGGCCTTCCTGCGTTTGAAAGAAAGCTATGCTCAGCTCCTGAAACCCAGTCAATTGGCTAACACTTCCACTGATAGTGATTTAGAGAACCGGATTAATAACACCGCAAATGAAATGAAAATCAATTACGGGCTACCGGCGCTAACGTCTTTCGCCTATTACGATCCACTTAATGACCTAACCGCGTTACGAATCCCCGTGCTCAGTCTTCATGGAGGAAACGACAGACAAGTCACGATTGAACCAAACAAAGATCGTCTAGAGACAGCTCTACTTAAGAGTGGTAGCCCCTATCGAATTAAAGTGTTTGAAGAAGCCAATCACTTTTTTCAACCCTCAAAAACAGGGCTGAGTAATGAATATGGCACATTGGAAAAGCACTTTGTGAACGGTTTTCTTGATGAGATTTCGTCTTTTATCCTTCACCTTTGAAAGCACATTATTCCAAAGTAAAGAGTATCGAACACAAGTTGAGATCCCATGAACAGTAGCGTATACATAAATCACCCACTGCGCTTTGCATGCGACAAATTTTTAATTCGCCACAAACCAAAAACTCAAAGGCAATGGCTACAAGAATTGCTTATTATGCCTGATGTTGACTTAGAAATTGATAGTTTTGGCACAGGCCCGGCTTTGGAGTTGCTCGAATCGAAGATGGCGAAACTCTTGGGCAAACCTCGTGCTCTGTTCCTTCACAAAGGAATGATTGGTCAGTTGTGTGCCTTAAAGTATCACGCAGATACAAGTGGTTGTAATACAATTGCCATTCACCCTCAATCCCATATTCAAGTAGATGAGTTACAGGCTTATCATGAACTTTTACGTCTCAACGCCCATTTCTTCGGCACGTTGAACAAGCCTTTTACCTTGGGTGATATTCATCAATTACCCTCAAACCTTGCCGCTGTTTGCCTTGAGCTCCCTACTCGTCATGCAGGGTTTCAATTACCTCAATGGCAGGATTTAGAGACGCTCAACAGGCATAGCAAACAAAACGGTTATGCATTGCATTTTGACGGTGCCAGATTATTTGAATCTGCACCTTATTGGAATAAATCCTACCGAGCTATTACTCATTTAGCAGACAGCGTGTACGTTTCTCTCTATAAATCTCTCGGTGCTATGGCAGGCGGTATAATTGCCGGTGATGAACACTTTATTGAAAGCCTATCACCTTGGAAAAGTCGCTTTGGAGGAGACGTAAACACAGTTTTCCCTTACGTTTTAAGTGCTTTGTGGGGAATTGAGAACTACTTACCGCACATCCCCGACTATTGCCTTAGAGCCAAACAATTGTCACAGCTTTTAACAGAAGTATTCGGCCAGCAAGCAGTCCCCTTCGAGGTTCAAACAAATGGCTTTGTTCTTCAGTTGCCGATTGAAAAATTTTTCCTCGACAGAGCGGTTTTACGTTATGCAGACAAACACAAAACTTGGCTGTTCGATAAGATACTTGATGGACCAAAGCGCACCAGCCGAGTAGAGATTCAGGTAGGCAACGCTTTGAACGAATGGAGCGACCAAGAAGTGGTAGAGGCACTACACTGCGTCATCTCTATGGCTGGTGAAATCAAAAAATGAAACATAATACCCATTAGGCCTACCCTATTGGCTTTATAGGCATGTCACGCCTTTTACCACTTCATCGTTTTAAAAGTACTTAGCTAGAGAGGCCCTTAACGACAGGCACGCATTTATCCCTCACTGCGCTTTCTCATCGAGCTTTCCTATCTCACGCTCCTATCGCGCTTCATATACCGCACAGCAACATGTACGTCTTCTATCATGAATTTTTTCAAGTTTTATGATGGTTTTTAATCATTTTTTGAATGCTAAATAGGCCGCTAACCTAATCGCTATCAGAAGTCAGTACCGAGGTTAATTGTGACAACGATAGAGTTTTTCCACGATGCAGTCTGCGGATGGTGTTATTTGCTATCTCCCCGCTTACGTAACATTGCGGCTAAGTATCCAGTAAAAGTTGTGCATCGCACATTTATGTTGCAGCGAAACCGGCGTGAAATGATTGAACGCTTTGGTTCATTGTCCCAAGCCAAAAAAGAAATTCTTCAACATTGGGCACAATGTCAACGTTACGCAGAGCAACCTGAGCTTATCAATATTGAGCGAATGCAAGAGGCAAAATTTGAATATCCATCGGGTTATCTAGCGGCGCTCTACGCAAAAGCCATTGAGCAACTTCGTGGACAACAAGGGCACTGGGACTTTTTTGATGCCGTACAACGGGCACATTTGTATGAAGCGCAAAATATTTCAGATGCCCAAGTGTTGAATCAAATCGCAAAAGCACAAGGGGTCAGTCACTTAGATCTTATCGCTACTTTGTACTCGCCTGAGGTTAAACAAGCGATCATTAATGACAAATTTCGCGCTGCTAACTTTGGTATTCAGACCATTCCCTCGTTAGTGATAAATGGAAAAAATGTCATCTCACAGACGCTGTCACAGGAACAACTCGAACAGCTCATTTGTACTCAGATTGCCAATCAAAAAGAGGAGGAGGAAATATGAAGCTGCTACTGAGCGCTCTGCTCGCTGTTTCATTGCAAACAGCCAATGCCGAGCAATTTGTGGGCACAAGCCCATGGGGTAAACATGATGAACTCGGGCGTTTGAATATGATGACGCCGCAACGCCAGGCGCAGGTGATGTCGCAAATTGATGCGCACCGCATATTTGACTTATCGGTCGAGTACTTTGTTGGTATGCCAAGTTGGCAAGCCGCAGGAGACCCACACTATCAGATTTGGATGACGCACACTCCTAGGGGCGCGGTTATCGACAACGTGCTTGATATGGGAGAAACGGTAAATCGCCATGTAAGCTATTCTGGCAGTGCGTTTTCAATGTATACCCACACTGGTACGCACATTGACACCTTGAGTCATTTTGGTCTTGATGGCGAAATTTACAACCATTTTAGCGCAGATGAAAACTTAGGTGACAAGGGCTGGAATCGAAGTGGTGCCGAGACTATTCCGCCACTAATTGCGCGAGGTGTACTCATTGATTTGCCCAAGGCAAAAGGTCTCAGCATGTTGCCTGACAACTACCGAGTGACCGAGGCGGATATTAAACAAGCATTAGTGCAACAGCACGTCACGTTGCAGCCGGGAGATATTGTTCTATTGCGCACAGGACGCATGCAAAATTACGCACAGTCAGCCAAGTATATGGCTAACTCTCCTGGACTAGGCATAGCTGCAGCGACTTACTTAGCAAAAGAAGCAGAGGCTATGGTTGTCGGCGCAGATAACCTAAGCTTCGAAGCCTTCCCTTCGGAAGTTGAGGGTAACTACGTACCTGTTCACACCTACTTATTAACACAAATGGGCGTTCCCATCATGGAACTGGTTAACTTAGAAGAACTGGCTGAAGCCCAAGTATATGAGTTTGCGTTTATCGGTGGTTCGTTGAAATTGCGTGGTGCTGATGCAGCACCACTGCGCCCAATCGCCTTTCCATTAAAAACAGCTAAAAAAAAACCGCAAGAGGAGTAAGTTATGGCTATTTTAGAAGCACTAAACTGGCGTTATGCCGTACGGGAATTTAGTGATACCCAATTATCAGAGGACGTTGTGACAGAGCTAATTGAGGCTGCTCGGTTAAGTCCTTCTGCCTATGGTCTGCAACCCTATCGACTTTTAGTTATTAGCTCACCACAGATGAAAGAGAAACTGCTTCCATACGCCATGGGCCAAACGAAGATCCGAGACTGTTCGCATCTATTCATTTTTGCGACCAGTACCACTATCGATGCACAATTTATTGAGCAACACTTTGCGCGAGTAGAGCATGAACGTGAACTAGAAATAGGCGCACTGACTGGGTTTACCCAGCATGTGAAAGAAGCAATGCTGTCAATGTCTTCACTACAATTACAGCATTGGGCTGAAAACCAAGTGCATATTGCACTGGGCAACGTGCTAACGGCATCAGCATTGAAAAAGGTTGATGCGTGTCCCATGGCGGGGTTTGAAAACCACGGCTTTGACAACGTCTTAGGGTTAGCACAGCGCGGACTCAGAAGTACGGTAATTTGCGCTTTAGGTGAACGAGCCCCTACTGACACAAGCGCTGATGACCGAAAAGTTCGACTACCAATTAACGATTTCTGTATAGAGATTTAGCTCATGCTCGTGCTAATGGCGCTCTTCGCTGGCGCCCTCATTGCAGTACAAGCGGGTATGAATAGCCAGTTAGGAGTACTTTTGAAAAACTCCCTTATGGCCACCGTCGTTGCATTTGCATTAAGCGCTTTAGTCAGCGCAATGGCATTCATCAGCTTTACAAAGCAGTGGCCAAATTTGGGCGAAATGCGCGCAGTACCATGGTATTTGTGGTTCGGCGGCGTGGTCAGTGCGATTGGGGTCGGGCTGTTTTATTTCCTGATCCCCAAAATGGGCGTGGGTGCCATGATGTCCTTTGCGCTCACGGGGCAGTTATTGCTTGCTGTGGTAGCGAGTCATTTTGCGTGGTTTGGTTTACCACAAGCTCAATTAAGCCATATGAAGTTGATGGGCTTAAGTGCGATGGTTCTTGGTTTGGTACTTTTGAATAGGTAGTAATATGAACCCTTTTATTACGAAAAATTGCATGAACTTAACGGCGCTTTGGCATTGTTATGGCGCCAAAAAAGAAAATGACTTATGGTTTTCAACAGATTGGCCGCATCGTGTTTGGCACGATTCATTGGCAAAAACAGTGACCTTACATGGCCTACAGAAAAGCCAGCTAAACCCAAAACAACAATTAGTGATGCTCGACTCTTGCAATGGGCAACGTGACCAACTGCCAGAAGGACTAAAGGCTGATGTCAGTTTAACGCTTATGCATTTGTTGGTATCAGAGTCTTGTCAGTCTTTAAGACCGGGCAGTGATCTTGAGTGGCTTGCAAGAGATGACGAGCTTGGGATACAAGCTTTTGTGGAAATGTGTAGCGAGGGCTTTGGTTACCCAATGGATATTGCCCCCTTACAGCGATGTGCCGAAAAAGCAGGCGGAAAATTAGGTTTTTTACGTAGTTCAGGCGAACGCGTAGCTACTGTGCTTCTTTTTCAGCAAGGTTCAACCTTAGGTGTATACCAAGTAGCGGTGCCCAACATTCACAGAGGTAAAGGTTACGCCAGCGAAGTAATGCGTCACTGCATACTTTGGGCGCAAGAACACGAGGTAGAATTAATCACTTTACAAGCATCCGAGATGGGCCTTAGTTTATATAGACGATTAGGCTTTCAAGAAGTCGGCAGCATAACGCTCTGGAGAAAATAATGCACCGGATATCCTTAGAACAATGGCGTATGTTTGTTGCAGTCGTTGATAATGGTGGTTTCGCCCAAGCGGGAGATGCCCTTTATAAAACCCAATCTACTATTAGTCACAGCATCAAAAAGCTCGAAAGCACAGTAGGTAAACAACTCTTCGAAGTCGTCGGGCGAAAAGCCGTACTGACAGGATATGGAGAAAGTTTGTTAACAGCAGCACGCACGCTAGTAAGCCACGCAGACGCTCTTGAGCATGATGCAATTTCGCAACAAAGCGAAATTCGCACAACGTTTACCCTCGCGGTCGATATCTTATTTCCTAATGAGCGGCTTTGGTATGCACTGGCGCAGCTTGCCACCGAATTTCCCGAGCTCAACATTCAGCTGTATGAAACAGTGCTATCACGATGTGGCGAGCTACTTGATGATGGCACGGTTGATGTCGGCATTGCCAGTGCTATTCCCAAAGGATATGTCACACAACTTGCTACAACAGTCGACCTTTGTGCTGTGGCACACAAAAATCATCCATTAGCGTCTGACAAAAAACACGCCTTGAGTGAGCTTGAACAATATCGTCAACTTGTTATTCGTGATGCGGGTTTACGGGGCAATGTCAACTCAGGTTGGTTAGGCTCCAATAGTCGCTTAACGGTGAGCAATTTTGAACAAGCTTTACAGGGTATTCAACACAAGGCTGGCTTCGCGTGGCTACCGTTATGGTTTATACATCAACAAAACAAAGCAGATATTATGCAGCTCAAACTTGATAATGGTCATATGCGCACAGTCGCTATGCAATTGGCCGTTCGAGCAGAACTCGCTTCCAGCAAAGTGGTAAAAGCCTTCGTAAAGTATTTATCTGCAGAACGCACACCTGAAAGTAACTGATCCCCTGCATAACGTTTGTTTGTCACGGGCTGGGCGCCGCGCCATTCGCGCCAAAAAACGCCGCCCCCACCTACTCCATTTCACGCATTCCCTTTCACGCATTCCCTTCAGGGCATGCACTAAATAGTGCAAACATTCACTCAATACTGATTGATTGAGTAGGGATGAAGGCAAGTCATCGCTTTTTTCTGTAAAAAGTCAGTAGATAGCCTTAGGTATTTCCGCTAAATTATTATAGTGATTATTTTTTTCTGATTTCATTGCAAAAAATTGAAAATGCTCTAGCGACAAATGAATGTCACAACACATAAGCCCTGAACAATTATAAGCCACAAGAGCGCAACGGAAAGAGTCATCAATGAACGCGTTAATTGAGAAAGATATCCAGACTATTCAGTCTATTGAAGCTGTCCCGCATATTATGAAGATGTTGTCAGATACCACAGGTTTGCGGTTCATCTGTGTGGCGCGCGTGACTGATGAAAAATGGACAACCTGCGCTGTGCTCGACGGCGTTAACTTCGACCTTCATCCTGGGGATGAGCTTGATATATCCACTACTTTTTGCATTCAGGTGAAACGCTCGACCCAGCCGATCGTTATCCAGCACGCTTCAAAAGATGACCACTATCGCAAAAGCGAAATTCCAATTATGTATGGGTTTGAAAGCTACTTTTCCTTTCCCATTTACACCAAAGACGGGCATTTTTTCGGTACGCTATGCGGGTTAGATCCGCTGCCGGCGAAGTTAGAAACAATCGAAATTCAACAGCAAATCAAGTCATTCGCTGAGTTGATTTCAAGGCAGATTGAAGCTGACGAAAGGTTAATCAGTGCCGAATCTGATTTATTCGATGAAAAGGTAGCAGCTAAATTACGCGATCAATATATTGCCATTCTAGGTCACGATTTAAGAACGCCATTATCCGCTTTAACTATGGGCGTAGACTTTTTAAAAGATCACGTAACAGATGCCACCTCTCAAAAAATACTTGCCCGCATGGACAACAGCGCAACGAGAATGAAGCGTTTGATCAGTGACGTTATGGATTTAACCCGTGGCAAAATGGGTAATGGCATGGAGTTAAACGTTAAGACAGTCAACAATCTGCAAGATATGTTAACCCATACGGTTGATGAACTATCAGGGCTGCATCCCCAGCTCGCAATTCAAACCAATATCGATGTTAAAGGGACACTTTCTTGTGATCCTGAGCGCATTGCCCAATTGCTGTCGAACCTGTTGATAAATGCCATTGTGCATGGCGACCCTCAGCAAGCAATTGAGGTAACAGCAACGATAGAAAACGGCCTATTCTCACTGAGCGTTAGCAATGGTGGCGAGCCGATAAGGCCAGCCGTGATTGATAAACTGTTTCAACCTTTTTGGCGCAATGAAAGCAACAAGCAAACCGGCGGCTTAGGGCTAGGCTTGTTCATTGCTTCGCAAATCACCTCAGCCCATGATGGAAGCCTAACCGTAAGTTCAGATGAACACAGAACAGTTTTCGCCTTTCAGGCAACCCTTGGCTTAAATGCGATTGAAAGCTAGTGCTTGTGTCATAGCAAACCTTTTGTTTTATCTGCTTTATATTAACTCGTCTGTAAGTACGAGTAACACAACTTGAACATAGCTTTAATCAGCCCTATCCAATGTCACTCACACCTAAGGAAAGCGCTGAACAATTGTGATGGGACACTTATTAATGCAGATTGGCATTCGCTATAGACTAAACCTTATTTAGCTTGGTCAAACTGTCAAATCGTTATTGTTTTTCTTTGCCCCGCCTTTCTTTTCTTGTCCTGCCTTTCCTTTAGGTAAAATATTTCCGCTTCCGGTTACTAATCTTATGCTTATTTAATATTCTTGCTTAGGTATTATACATTGCGCTAGTCGCTAAATTTGCATGTCAAAAGCAGCAAGGAGTGAAGAACGTGAATCAGTTAAATCTTGCCTTGATAACCATCGGTGCGGTTGTTTTAGTGTTGGGTATGCTTTCGCGTATTATTGACCGTTCTTACCTTACCATGCCTTTGCTCGCCTTTATTGTAGGTGTTGTGCTTGGCCCAATCGGCTCAGGTTTACTAACACCGGATTCATGGGGCGATAGTTATAAACTGCTGGAAGAATGTGCTCGAGTGACCATCGGGATCAGCCTGATGGCGATAGCGCTGCGAATTCCTAAACACTACCTATTTGATCACAGGCGATCATTTATTCTCTTGCTTGGGGTGGGCATGCTTGCGATGTTTTTAATGAGCAGCCTAATGGCCCACTGGATCTTAGGTTTACCTGTGCTAATGGCATTGTTAATTGGCGGAGCAATTTGCCCAACTGACCCGGTAGTCGCCAGTTCCATCGTCACTGGCGGGCTAGCGCGCCAACACTTGCCTGACCGTTTTCGTTATGGGCTGTCTACTGAATCAGCCATTAATGATGGTTTGGCTTATCCCTTAGTGCTCTTGCCGGTACTTTTATTACTGCCTAACGAAAGCAGTCCTTGGTTAACTTGGGGCTTGCGGGTCATATTATGGGAAATTGGTGGAGCCGTGGCGCTAGGCGCATTATTAGGCTGGTTTGTTGGCAAGGCCTTGCTAGTCGCTGAACACAAGAAATCGCTCGACCATTCAGCATTTCTCGCCACCACCTTAGCCTTAACACTACTAACATTGGGGGTAGGCAAATTTTTAGCTACCGATAGTGTACTCGCGGTGTTCGTAGCAGGCATGGTTTTCAGTCAGATGGTGGGCGGCTCAGATCGGGCAAAAGAAAATAAGATCCAAGAAACAGTAAATCTATTTTTCACCTTACCTATCTTCATATTCTTGGGCTTGATGCTGCCAGTTGATAGTTGGTTTGAGCTTGGCTGGGAGGGAATCTGGTTCACCATAGGCATACTCGCTATTAGGCGTATTCCAGTTATCTTGGCGCTTTCCCCTTTTCTGCCCATTTGGAACAATTGGAAATTGGCCTTAATGGCGGGGCATTTTGGTCCTATCGGCATTTCCGCCCTGTTTTACGCCATGGTTATTCTGGATAAGACCGGAAACAACATTGCATGGACTCTCGGCAGCCTCGTTATTACCTCTTCTCTTATCATTCATGGAATGACAGCAGCCCCTCTGGCACGGTTGTGGGCGAAGGTAGATGAAGGTCAAGATGAAAGTGAGGCATAGCGGCATCTAGGCATAAGAAAGTACAATAGAGAAAGGAGAGTCGCCTCAACTCCCCTTAAAAGACATCCGTCTGATTAGTGGTAGTGTTTACAACAATCCACTATAGATTTTGCAGTATCGCTATTCTCACACTTGCTGGCGATATCACCTACGGACACAACCCCTGCTAACTGCTTGCTTTCTTCGTTATCTAATACAACGAGACGTTGAACTTCATTTTTGCTCATATTGGCTAACACTGTGTCGGTGTCGTCGTCCTTGAAACAATAAAGGACCGGCTCACTTAGAATAGGGGAAATGCTGTCATCTAAACTTATCCCTTTGGCTACCGCATTTATCACCAAATCTCTATCAGTCACAATGCCTACCAATTTATCATTGTCATAAACAGGCATAAGGCCAGCTTTCATCTGGGCCATTTTATTTGCGGTTTCTTTTACAGTTGCGCTAGAAGGTAAAATTTCAGTATTTTTAGTCATAACTTCATGTATATACATTCAACTTTCTCCTTTTGGTTAACACCTGGAAAATGCCAAGCGCCCTTGACCATGCAAGTGATTTACCACTTCCCAAAACTGACCTAAAAGGACTACCCCGCTGTTAAATCGTGTAAATATAAAGACAATACGCGTTTAAAAAGCGTGTAGAAAATACACCGTACCAGTAAAGATTATACTCGGCATTCAAGGTTATTTTCCCCGATGAAATCTCACCTTTATTACCAATATGACGCTATAGCTTGCACATAGACTTAAGACACTACTTTGTAAGCAAGGCGCGGTAAAAACAATATAAGCCTTGGCATGGATCCAGCAAATCAAAGATTAAGCGTTATTAATGCCGTAAGGCTTTTAGCCATGCTCTTTTATAGCTTTAGCACATTTATCGCTATGGCAACGTTAGACAAGTAGCCATTTAACTTAAGAGAAATAAACTAGGAGAATATTATGTCTCATGAAAAATACCGTGAATGTATTGATGCCTGTAATCGTTGCGCGAACGCGTGCGATCACTGTTCTACCGCCTGCCTAAAGGAAGATAACGTTGCACAAATGCAAAATTGTATACGCTTAGATATGGATTGCGCGGCCATGTGCCGATTTGCAGCCGCTGCAATGGCAAGAGGCAGCGATTTCGCCGATAAAATATGTCAGCTATGCGCTGAAATATGTGAAGCCTGCGCAAAAGAGTGCAGCCAATATGACTCTCAGCATTGCCAAGCATGCGCTCAAGCCTGTAGCGAGTGCGCCAAGGCTTGTCGTTCTATGGCAGCATAGTCCAAAAGGTATAACACAAAGGCAGAGTACGTTCAGTTTTTGGTAACCTACTCTGCCTCAAACATTCCCCCCTACCATCAACTATTATCTTCAGCCTTGATCATTACTTTGGCTACGTTTTCAATATCTTGTGCAGACTGCCCGTTAACGTTGAGCATACCCTCTAAACTTAAGGTTCCTCCTTGGTTGTTGTAGCCCAAAAAGGTTGTTTTGTGTGGGCCTAAATCTAACAGCCTTAACGCCCCTGCCATTATTTCTGCTCCGGTGTGGGTAACAAAAATACGTAGAGGTGACTCAGGAATAATGCGCTTTATGGTGGCAGAGTCGTGGCAATATGCAGCTTCTGTTTTATCACGAGGCACTCTAAATCGGCCCGGCTCAAGCAGAGCAACAACCGAGCATTTTATTGATCCTGCTTGCAACGCTTTGGCTGCACTGAGGCAAGCTTGCAGCTGATAACCGCCAATGGCGATAAGCTGTATGTCTGGGTTTGACTCTTCAACCGCAATAAATAGCCCTTCATTTGCTGCCTGCTTGGCCTCATCTTCAGTGGTGACTACCGGTAGTGCTTTTTTTGCCGTTACCAGCGCGGCAATTTTTCCGTGCGTACGGTATACGCTTTTAAGCACAGTTTGTGCGGTATTGGCATCGATAGGAAAATATACGGGAGCTACGTCAGACATCTCGCAAATCCAGTTTTCAGCAAACTTAGGATCTTGATGAGACTGTTCATTTTTTCCATTTTCCCAAGTATGCGAAGTCGCGATAAAGGGGATACTGATCCACCCTACAGAGCGATTTGCTGTTTGTAAATTACGCGAGAAAATGGCCTCTTGGCGCATAGCACCCAGCATTTTCATAGCAAAGGCTTCATAGCTTACAACTAACCCGATACCTTGCTTATTAGCCAATACTGCTGACGCGACAGCTTCTTCATTTAACGCGGTAATCACACCGCCTTTTAACGATTCTAACGCTTGGTCTTCTGGTGAGGTGACACGGTGCTTAAGGGAGCGAACCGTCGCCTTCATCCGATTACTTTGTATTTCATCTGGGTTGCCTAATCGAAAGCGCAGTGCCTTATTGCACAGAATCAAATCGTTAAACCAATGATCAATCTGTGCAAGGCAAGAAACGGATTTGCCGACTTCTGAATAATTATCATCAGGGAGGGTTAAGTTAACGTGCTTCAGTACCCTTAATGGGTGATCTTTTTCACGTACACGGCCCGAATTTGTGTGGTTATTCAGCACTTTAATGCTGTCTGCAAGCTCTTGTACCGAGACGTGAAGCTTAGCGGTTGCCTCATTAAAGTCTGCTCTGGCTTTTTCATCCTCTACTAAACTATCGCCTAGCGGAAGACTATGAGCGGCGTTCGTTCCGGCTGCTGGCAGACCATAGCCTTTGGCTACTTCAGCAATAATATAAGGGATTTTAACGGGATACGAACTAAGACCAGATTCTGCTTCTTGGCCGCGTTTTGATAGAAGTTCCATCGCATTGATAATGGCAATCGCGTACGCAGCCGGGTCACTTCCATCTATAGTGACAGGGTCAAAATCATGTAACGCCAAATGTTGTTTAAAGTAACTGGTTCCCCCTTCTTGTACCATCAAAGTACGTTGGTCAATTCTGCGACCGTTATCAATCATTACAGGCGCGACTAATCCTGTGTCTGAGGCACGCCACCATCGCGGAGCCCAATCACTTCCCCTTTGTTCTTCAAACGCGCCATCGCTTAAAAAAGTGACTAACTCTTGGCCCGGCAGCGGCATATGAACATACTGAAGCGACGTGAAGCCTAAATATCCACCTTCAGAAATTCCGCCTGCTGTGTGAATATTTACGTGGCTACCCACATGAGATTCTAACTGCCCATCGGCGTTAAGATCATAACGGTAATAGTCATTGCACAGGCGACTCAGCCCTTCATCATCACAGGAATAAAGCGACGCTTTTTCTTCATACTGATTACCGGTAATCGCGTTCACCGCTTCTATTGCTGCAACACAGTGCCCTTGCCCCATTATCCACGAGCGGGTTTTCCCGTTTAAGGCATTCGCCAGAAGATAACCTGTATAGGCGGGCGTCATATTTAGTGCGCCCCCTGTATGCCCCTGTGCTTTCTCTTTAAAGTCATCAATATTAAGCGTGTTTCCAGCCATAGATACGCGTTTTGCGTAGGTCATATGGGCCACAAGCCACATGCTAGCACTGCAAATTCTATCGGCTGCTTTTAGTAACTTTAGTGCATTTAATACTGCGGATTGTTCATCATCAGCAGCGTCGCAAAGTGATGATAAATACTTTTCGACAATACTGATCGTCTCAGTAGTGTGTTGGATTTTTCCGTACCCCTGCGACCACTCATCAAAAGCGTCGGTAACCACTGCGTTGAAACTTGTCGGCATTATTCATTCTCCTTCGTATACGTTTTATATTGATTAAACATCACCTCACATTCGTCACTAGGGGTAAGCCAAATCTCTGTTTGGGAATTTGCGCCGTGAATGGCACAAACTCCCTTCGCATGCTTGTTCTTCTCTTTAGAGATAGAAATGCCCATGCCTGTAAAACGTGACAAAGCAGACTCTCGAACATCAGGTTGATGTTCGCCAAGCCCACCACCAAAGGTAATTGCATCTACGCCACCCAACACAGCAATAAACGATCCAATGGCTTTGGTAAGCGCATAGGAATATGCGTCGCGAGCGACATAAGCATCGCTATTTTGGCTTTTTTTAAGCGTGCGGTAATCGCTAGAAATACCACTCAAACCGGCCAGCCCTGATTCACGATTAAGCAGCTTAGATAGGCTTTCTAACGTGTAGTTTTCACGCTCTAGCAAATGCAGAACGATGTTTGGGTCGATGCCGCCACTGCGCGTTGTCATGGGGAGCCCGTCAGTCGGGGTAAATCCCATTGTCGTATCTACTACTTTTCCATCCTGCCAAGCAGCTAACGAACTTCCGCCGCCTAAGTGAATGGTAATAACGCGCTCATGCTGCTTTTGCTTTTGAAGTAAGTTCCACTGAGACTGGTGCGCAAGCCCGTGAAAGCCATACTTCATAATTGGCCACCGGTCAGATAGCCCGTCAGGAAGGGGATAAGATCGCGCGTAGTCTGGAAGGGTATTAAAAAGCGCAGAGTCAGAAAAAACAAAGTGATTAGCGTCAGGCCACTCATTAAGCCCGTGTTCAATTAATTTAAGCGCAATTTGGTTATGAAGAGGCGCTAAAGGTAGCCAGTGTTTAATATCGTTCTGGCAATTTTCATCCACCTTTCGCGGATTTCGCTTCACCCTCCCAATGTGAACTACCCGATGTAAAACTGCGCTGCAAGGCACCGCGTCACTTAGGTATGAGGCGAAGTGATTAAAGAGTTGATCTGCCTCCCCCTCTAGCGACTGCTGATCAACACAACGTTCCCCTTCCCACATCTGTAGTTCTAGGGAGCCACTCCCCGCGTTACAAACAAGCACCCTCTCAGTATTGCTAACCTTAAGACTATCTTTAGGATGCTTATGGGAGTCATTTAAAGAACGCGAAGATTCATTATCTTGCATGACTTAAATACGTGCTTTGGAATATTTTCATTGGATAAATGCTCCTCAGTATTGGTTGCTTCATGTTTAGACCTATGGGCAACTATTGAGAACAAAACTGTCGTCGAACAAAAAACAATCGAAAACCACTTTGAGCAAAAGCAGACAGACTTAGATTCTGCTCAATGGCTAACATCAACCGCGGAGCTCGAAAAACATTTCTGCTACGCAGCAGCGCAGATGATGAGGATGGGGAGCAAATGATGTGAGTACAGCGCAGATGATAAATCCATTCAAGCGCCATACCCATCATCAACGTCTGTGAGGCACGACAAAACACTCGAAGCTGCTTTGTATAAAAATGGTCAAGTATAAGGTTAGAAACCGCTACCTGACTTTATGGTTATGCGCAAAATGCTTTCACAGAAGATAAGAAAGTGAATAACACAAAGAGATTAACCGGTCATCAAAAGAAGAAAGCCCCTTATTTGAGAAATAATTACAATTTTACCCGTAAGATAGTTAGCGAATTTTGCTACTGCGATTGTTACTGCGCAAAAACACACTCCTCTTTTTCGTTGTAATCAGCCTACAAGCTGCATTACAACTGCAACTCGAACAATAACGTAAGAAATAGACGGAGTAGGTCTATGGTTTGCACTAAGTTATTAACGCACAATCTGAAGGGGTACATTATGAGCAATAAACAACTCATTACCAATGTAGGTATAGGACTTGCCGCCGCATCGGCAGGCATGCTAGCAAGAAAAACGCTACAAAAATCGTGGGAAAAGGTGACTAACGAACCCGCCCCAAAAGACAAGGGAAGTGAAAACACTGACCTTAAAGAGGCTGTAACCTGGGCAGTCGTGTCAGGCATTGGTGCCGGTATTGCTAGAATGGCCGTTCAATATGTCATTGACAAACGCCAGTCGAAATAACGTTTTAAATTGATAGCGTTTGAGAGTTTAAGCGTTTACAAAAGGCATCTAATCAAGACCGGCATGTTTATTTGATCAGATGAAAGACGATATAAAACACCCAAGATAAAAACTGTCAATTTTCAGGGCTGAACTTCACTTAATTTGTGTCTCATTCTGTCAGGCAGATGGGTTATGCCTCAACCTCGAAAAAGCCAGATTCGCTAGAAGTCTATTGTGAGCTTGCCGATACCATAGGCTGCTGTATTCGTGATGATAAGGCCGATAGTATCGATAACACTCACAGCCCTATTTTAGAACGACTAGGCTTAGATTCTGCTCAATGGCTAACATCAATCGCGGAGTTCGAAAAACACTTCTGCTACGCAGCAGCGTCCGAAGCAGATAATGAGGGTAGAGCGTAAATGGTGATTGCGTTCAAGCGCCCCACCCATCATCAACGGCTGCGAGGAATAACCAAAGCGAAAGCGTTGTTAAAACGCGCCTGAAACAACCTTAACGAACACATTCCAAGCATATCTTGTAGCCTAGCCCTTGCCTAAAAATGGACGTCATACGCCGCTTCCTTCCTCAACACTCAAGATTCCAGTAAAAATCATCATTCGGTCTGACTTAATGTACGTCAACTCTTCTTGTATGAAATTCCACCTTGAAGTAGATGAAATTTATTAAGTAATTTTAATTATGGCTGTCTTTGTACGTTTTTTTGCTATCTATAAAAGTTTGGCCTTTCAGTGCCGATAGCTTAATTTTCAAACTGTCGGGAGTGCATGGCAATATACGCGCATGGGTGTGCACTTTATCGCTTTGACATTACGCGCTTTCATGTTTACTTAACCAAACAATTGGCGATTTACCTATGGCGCTTGAAATGAGAGAGAAAACACTGGCAACGTGCTACGAGGAAAATGTTGAGAAAGGTTGCTTATAAAACGCGGCGGGCTAGTTTGCGAAAGAAGATTAAAGAAGATGAAGACGAGTAGCTGTTTAATACCTGATTTATAAAATTGTTGGAATTGACGGAATAATGTTAGAAACGTACTCTGAGATCTCTTACGTAATGGAATACTCAGATGAAATCAACCACGAAACTCGCCTCTTTAACACTCTCACTTTGCTTAGCTTCATTATTAGGCTGCGCAGAGCCTGAAACCCTACCGCTCTCCCCCTCTCCTGCTAAAGAATCACAAGAAGCCAACCTTTTGAAAACTGGGCTTGCAGAACGTATTCGTATTGAAGGGCAAGAGGTTGATTTTCAATCTTTGGAACAAAGACAGGCGCATTATAATGTGCCAGGGGTGTCTCTCGCATTGATGAAAAATGGGCAATTAGCTTGGACTATGCAAAGCGGCGTTAAAGACTTAACGACGAAGTTGGTTATTGATGAAGGCACGGTGTTTCAAGCCGGGAGTATTTCAAAACCCGCCTTTGCCGCTGTATTAATGAAATATCGCCAAGATAACCCGCTAGATTTAGATACAGACGTAAACAACTTACTCACCAGCTGGCAACTTCCAGAACATGAATGGACTGCCCAAGAGGTGGTTTCATTACGCAGGCTGTTGAGTCATACCGCTGGCACAACAGTACATGGCTTCCCTGGTTACGCGGCCGGTGAACCGGCTCCTACTTTGCAGCAAGTATTAGAAGGTAAAGCCCCTGCCAATACCGACGCCGTTGTTGTTGATATTCAACCCGGCACGCAGATGCGTTATTCAGGAGGCGGCACTACGCTCGCTCAACTTACCTTGCAAGATGTAGCTAACGAGTCCTTGCCAACTATGTCACAGCGGCTTTTATTTAAACCTTTAGGCATGACGCGCTCTGGCTTCGAACAGCCCATATTATCTGATTTATCAAACAATATGGCTACGCCGTATGACGGTGACGGAGCGCCAATAAAGGGTGGCGCGCATACTTACGCCACACTTGCAGCAGCTGGCATGTGGAGTACACCATCAGACATGCTGAAAATGGCAAGCAGCGTGCGTAGCGCGTACTTAGGGCAAAAAATAGATTGGATATCGCAAGCTACTGCGCAAGAAATGTTAACCAACAATACGCCAACCAATAACGCGCCTAATGTAGGCATAGGCTTTTTTATCAATATGGATGAAGAAGGTGAAATTCTGGGCTTTGGTCATGGTGGCGCAGATGCAGGGTTTATGTCTCAGCTATATGTTGAGCTAGATACCGGCAATGGCTACGCCATTATGACTAACGGTAACAATGGTACGCAGTTGATAAGAGAGCTAGAAATACGTTTAAAAGAAGCGTTAGACGTGGGCTACTCGGAAGCTGAGGCTAAAACATTAGTGCCCATTAGCCAAAAGGAACTAGATAAATACATTGGAACCTATGTGGTAACTAACCCCGTTAATATCGAAATTGTACTGCGGGAAGCAAAAAATGGCTTTGTGCTGAATGCTTTACCTTATATCGAAAATGAAAGGTATTTTCATGAAGGTGAAGGACGATTTTTTGCTAAGAATGGTAGTAGTGTTCATTTTGAAAGCGATGATGAAAACGGGCCGGTTAAGACGCTTGTGATGGATGGTAATATTCGGGGTGTTAGGAAAGAGTTTGAAACTTCGGTTTCTAAGTAAAAAGTGTCTACAAAGTTACCGGAAGATCAATGGCTTATGAGCGCAGAGGCAAGCCTAAAGGTGTCATGTTCCATAGCGACCAAGGTAGCCATTATACGAGTAGAAAGTTCAGACAATTGATTTGGCGCTACCAGTTAACCCAAAGCATGAGTCGAAGAGGAAATTGCTGGGATAATAGTCCAATGGAGCGGTTCTTTAGAAGTTTAAAAACCGAATGGGTGCCTACCAATGGCTATCGGAATTTTACCGAAGCTAAACAACACATAACGGATTATATTGTTGGCTCTTACAGCCAGACAAGGCCACATAAGTATAATGCTGGTTTAAGCCCAAACGAGTCAGAAAGAAGATACTGGCTTTACTTGTAGTAGTGTGATTACCAAGGGATTGTGTCGGTCTAATTACCGAGCGACTTTGTCGTAAAGAGCATATCAGCCAGTGGTTAAGCTGGCTACTTCCTTAAGCGATTTCAGCATTTCTTGCTCGTTGAACACGCAGGGCCATGGTGTTCATGTTCTCCCTCAACCAGATGTAGCGAACCCCAGCAGGACTCACATCAACGATTTTATTGGCTTTCAATTGCAGCGATACTTGCTGTTGACCAAGATGCGGATTTTCAAGTGAGAAGTCGATGACAGCTTGTTCAAGCTCAGTATCTGAACGGTTTTTATGTCGTAGGTTGGGTGTTTCTTGACGCTTTAGCGCATCTGGGCCACCTTGCTTAACCAACTTCAGGTGGCGATAAATAGTATCGCGAGATATACCACTTTGGCGTGAGGCTGCACTGACATTTCCGAGCTTATCGACCAAGGCCAACACCTCTAGTTTCTTTTGGATTTCCAACTCTTCGATTGTGACTTTATTTGGCTCAATGACCTCAGATACTTTGAGCTGCCGACCTGCAAAGTGAGCGGTGAAGCCCTTTTTGCTGGTGTTTCTGATTTCAATCTTTTGGTTAGAGATAGAGTGTTTAAGCGGTGAATCAATCAGATAGAACTTATTGCCATAGCTGAAGGTATGGTCGTTACGTATTTTGCGGTGTTCTTTAATAACGCAGATATCATCGAGATTTGTATGCTTCGATAAAGGCGTAAATTCAGATATTTGTTGTTTTGATTTTACTTGGATTTGAGGCTGCCAGAACTGTGGGATAAACACGTGCTTAAGATACGCGTTGGCACTGGCAATGTCTTTGATGTTGTTGAGCCTCAGTTCAGGTACAAGGCGGTCTTGGAATGTATCGAAGGCACGCTCAATACGACCTTT
>OJAZ01000110.1_pt1 | contig 46529 bp, 41 predicted proteins | sample 1589851 | NCBI WGS metagenome assembly OJAZ01 (sample SAMN05416792, study PRJEB24817) | seawater metagenome | isolation source: Sea water | place: Canada:Atlantic | collected 2013-07 | reverse complement strand
TCAAAAGGGCTACAGAAGATTATGTCTTTTTAGAGGGGAAAATCCCTAGAACCCCTAATTAGTTAAATTTCCTTATTTTCTGCAATGTTCCATCCAACAGATATAGGGGTCAGTGCATTGCCCTCGCGGTCGGATGGGGTGTACGTCCAAGTTACCTCTGAAAAGTTAAGCGAAACGTTTTCAGTCAAACGATCCTCGCCACCACTCCCCCCTGCCGACACACTAGTAACAATGATATTTTTTAAATCTATCCTAAAATATTCAAGTTGATTCCCCCCGGCCTTTCTAACTATCAAAGTGGCAGTCTCTATATTCTGACCGTTAGCAACCAACAGTCTTAATGCAGGGCTTGAACTGTCCATATATTTAGTAATACTTAAATCTTGAACATTTGATCTTCCAGCACCACCAGCGCCTCCTAGGTGAGTCGTCCCAGATTGCGATAAACCTTCAGACCATGCAAGAATGTCAATGCCGCCTTCTTTATTGTAAGAGTCATCTAGAGTTTCGCCTCTGATGCCATCTAATAGAAGGAACATATCGACTGCAGCGTGACTCGCTAATGGCGTAAGCAATAACGTAGATGCTGTTGCAATATTTAATAGACACGTTGAAACTGGTTTCATTGTTTTCATAAATTACCTTATTTGGTTAATCACCACACTGAAGCTGTTTATTACAATTCAGAAATAATTACACACAAGTGACATAACATCATTTGCGTTATTTTTATCGTCTTATGAGCACTAAAAATATTATTAACTTCTCTCTCACATAACGGAATCATTGCATAACTCAAGCCATAATATATTTACCAGATATATCAAAAGGTTAAAATTTATGTCTCTTCATTTTGTAACCGAATTGTAAAAATAACTGACAGTTTTAGCTTTCTAAAGGTCCTTTAATCAGAATGCTGCGCGTTGAAAGTAGCAGACTCCTCATGCTATTGTTAATTTCAATCAATATCGAGATTGGCTATGTCTAAAAGCACTAACATGAAAGTAGCGAAGAATTTTGATGTTGCCCGTGAGCTGCACAAAAGTGGAGAGTTGACGCGGGCCGTTGTCGCTTACAAAAAAGTATTGCGCACTCATGCAACTCAACCGGATGCCTTGCATTATCTTGGTTTAGCCTATTATCAAATGGGCCAGGTTGATCTAGCTATCAATCATATAAAACGGGCTATCGTGTTAACGTCTAATTATCCAGATGCGATGAGTAATCTTGCAAATATTTATAAGGAAACAGGGCGCTTAGAAGAGGCACAAACACTGTATACTCAGTTGCTTCTCATTGCGCCAGATCACACCAACACCTTAGTGAATATCGCGTTGATATTACGCGAAACAGATCAGACTAAAAGTGCGTTAACCTACATACAGCGAGCGTTGGAAATTGAGCCCAAACATGCTATCGCACATCATAATTTGGGTAATATTTACAGTGACTTCCAGCAATTTGAACTTGCTCAAAAAGCTTATTCACGAGCCCTTCAGCTCAATCCCAAAAGCTATAACAGCGCAAAGAGTCTTGCACATGTACTCAATATATTGGGCAAAACTGATGAGGCGTTTGTAATCTTAAAAGCGCTTATTACGCAACATCCTGATGATGTCACCACTCAACACCTTTTGGCTGCTTACGATACCGAAAACACGCCAACGAGAGCATCCGACATGTACGTTAAGCAAACTTTTGATGCCTTTTCAGCCAGCTTTAATACGTCACTTTCTAAGCTGCAGTATAAGATACCCGAACTGATAAGCGATAAATTATTGGCAATCGTTAATGAGGCTGACAGCACTGCAGATATTCTTGATATTGGTTGCGGTACAGGCTTATGCGGGTCATTATTAATACCGCTTGCAAACAATTTAATTGGCGTTGATTTATCACCAAAAATGCTACAAAAAGCAGAACAGCTAAAGGTTTACAATGAGCTGCATGAACGCGAGTTATGTACTTATATGCAAACCTGTGACACACATTTTGATTACATTGTTTGCGCAGATACCTTTGTGTACTTTGGCGAACTAGAAACGGCTTTTGCGGCAGCGTTCAACGCTCTCAGACCCAATGGTTATTTTATTTTCAGTGTTGAGCAACATCATAATTCAAGCAATCGCGACTACCATCTGCAGCTTAATGGTCGTTATAGTCACAGTCCTGCTTATTTGAGTATGGCCCTTACCGCTGTTGGCTTTATGGTTTGCAGCATTGAGGATGTAATCCCCCGCATGGAGAATGGCAAAGCGGTTAACGGCGCATTAGTTTTGGCTAGAAAGCCCTAGCCAAAAAGTTATATTTCCCGATATAACTTCTTTATACCCCTCATAAATCCTACTTTTGATTTACATCAATTCAACATGGCTTTCTTTTTGCTATAAAGATAATATCGACTTCAAATAAATCGAATGCCAATGAGACACATCACTGATAATTTAGTCATTTTTTGCACCCAAAAGCCCAAAATAGTCTACGTCATACTGGCTATTGTCGCCTTGTTTTTTTGTGCCCAAATCCCGCGCATTCAAATCGACACTGACCCAGAAAACATGCTGGATGCAGCCCATCCGGCTCGAGTCTTTCATAATGCCATCAAAACCCGTTTTGCCATGCACGATGCCATCGTCGTCGGAGTGGTCAATAATACAGACGAAGCTGGCGTCTTTACCCCTGAGACCTTAACTGACATATATGACATTACTGCGTCAATTCTGTCAATTGATGGAGTGATTGCGACGGATCTTATGTCGATTTCCACGGTGGATAATATTACCCAATCACAACCTGGCACGATCCGCTTTGAATGGATGATGCCCAAGCCGCCACAAGATGCTGCAACCAGTGCCCAGATCCAACGTAACCTCGCACGCTTACCTTTATTACAAGACACCTTAGCATCTCAAAATGGTAAAGCCGCAGCGATCTATGTACCGATTAAAGATAAAAATGAAAGTTATAATATCGCCGAACAGATCCGCGCCAACATTAATCAACTTGATGGCACATCTGATTGGTATATCACCGGATTACCGGTGGCAGAAGACCAGTTTGGCTATGAAATGTTTATTCAAATGGGGATCTCTGCGCCGCTGGCTGGATTAACTATTTTCGTTTTATTGTTTTTGTTTTTCCGTAATATTCCCTTAATTATCGCACCTATGATTGTCGCAATGTCCACAGTATTGATCACTATGGGTGCCTTGATTGCCTTAGGCTATACCGTGCATATCATGTCCTCAATGATTGCCATCTTTTTGATGCCCATTGCAGTCGTGGATTCGGTGCATATTTTGTCGGAATTTAGTGACAGGCACAAACCTGGTGAAAGTCTTAATGACACCATTGAAGAAGTCATCGGACATTTATTTACGCCAATGCTCTACACCTCTATCACATCATCAATTGGCTTTTACTCATTGATGTTAACGCCGATCCCGCCAGTCCAAGTCTTTGGTGCCTTTGTGGGTACGGGGATCATTCTTGCCTTTGTCATCACCATGACATTCATGCCTGCATATCTATCACGCATGAATGTTGCATCACTCGAAAAACTCCAAGCCGTTATGCACTCACAACATGGTGGCAGCCGTATTGCCCAGTTAGCCAAAGGATTAGGCAGTGTTGCATTGCGCTTTAAAGGATTATTGGTGTTTGGTTTTGCTGCTGTATTTGCCATATCCGTCTGGGGCATTACCCAAATTCAAATCAATGATAACCCCGTGCGTTGGTTCAAACCTGACCATGAAATTCGGGTCGCGGATACCGTTCTCAATGCCAACTTTGCTGGTACCTATGATGCTTATATTGTATTAAGTGCCGACGACTCTTTAATGCCACTGAATGAACTACTCAACGCAGACAGACCTGAAAGTCTTAACATATGGGCACAACAGCAAATCAGCCAACTCGCTCAGCAGCCATTGAATGAACAATATCAAACTCTCATTATAAACATTGAAGATGAGCTATTTAGTGATGTTAATCCTGCTGAGGAAACTTATTTCAACACGTTATTAAGCACGACAGAAACCGCGTTAAGCCAATCCAAAGCGTTTCAATCCCCAGCATTACTTGGCTACATCGAGCAATTACAAGCCCATTTACAAGCATCGGGTTTAGTTGGAAAATCCAATTCATTAACCGATGTAACCAAAGTCGTTAATCGCGAACTTCGTTCCGGTAATGACGCCGATTATCAGATCCCCGACTCGCCTCAGGCCGTCGCTCAGACTTTGTTGCAGTATCAATCCTCACACCGTCCGGATGATTTATGGCATTTTGTTACACCTGATTTTCAACAAACTCTAATCTGGTTACAACTGGCTTCTGGTGATAATCAAGACATGAGTCAGGTCATTGAGCTGGTGGATGAGTATGTTACCCAACATCCTCTACCGCAAAATATCGACTTAAACTGGGCTGGTAAGGCTTACATTAATGTCATTTGGCAAGAAAATATGGTCGCAGGGATGCTTGATAGTTTGATGAGCGCCTTTGTCATTGTCTTTATTATGATGGTGTTACTGTTCCGTTCATTGGTCTTTGGCATGTTGGCAATGTTGCCACTCACCATAACTATCACCTTTATTTATGGCTTAATTGGGATCATTGGCAAAGATTATGACATGCCCATTGCGGTACTATCAGCCTTAACGCTCGGCTTGTCGGTTGATTTTGCGATTCACTTTTTAGAACGCATTCGTGAGGTCTACAAACAAACCCAAGATCTGCAAGCTACCTTTACCGCCATGTTTGACGAACCCGCCACTGCGATTACGCGTAATGCCTTGGTCATCGCATTTGGCTTTACTCCGTTATTGTTTGCACCATTAGTGCCCTATATCACTGTCGGGATATTTTTAGCCAGCATTATGGCGATCTCTGCGTTAGTCACATTATTGATTTTACCTGCGGTTATAACGATGGTGCAGGGTATTGTTTTTAAACCGAATGAAGGAGTAGGTCATGAAAAAATATAGTTTACTTGCCACTGGGTTATTACTGTTATCACACTCCTTAGCTGCCCCGTTAGCACACGCGGCTGAGGTGGACGTTGACAATTTGGTGCAAGAGGCCGAACGTGCCTCTTATTACAGCGGTAATGATGGTCGCTCCGATGCGCGGATGATGATTGTCGATAACCAAGGACGCAAGCAACTGCGGCAATTTACGATTTTACGACGCGATGTGAGTGACAATGGTGATCAACAAATGATGGTGTTTTTTTCTCGCCCGTCTGATGTCAAAGACACAGTTTTTCGAGTAGAAAAACATGTAGATGTCAATGTTGATGATGATCGCTGGCTGTATTTACCAGCACTGGATTTAGTCAAACGCATATCTGCAGGTGATAAACGCACGTCGTTTGTTGGCTCACATTTTTATTATGAGGATGTGTCTGGTCGCGCAATTTCAGAAGATACGTTTGTATTACAAAGTGACGAGGCTGATGCCTATGTCCTTAAAGCCACGCCCAAAGCCCCCGACACTGTCGAGTTTGCTTACTATGTGGTACGGATCAATAAGACCACTAAACTCCCTATGGAAATCAACTTTTTTAAAACCAATGGGGATAATTATCGCCGTGTTGAAGCGGTTAAAATAGAAGACATCCAAGGTCATCCTACGGTCGTTCGCTCCAAAGTGAGTGACTTACAAACTGGTGGGTATACTTTAATGGAGTTTCGTAACATCACCTACGATCTGGGCTTAGACGATGACGTCTTTAGTGAACGAAGCTTACGCAATCCTCCACAACAATGGCTCAACTAAAATGAAGCTTCGCCCTACATTGCTCCATGCCTTGCGCTTATTATGCCTGACTCCGCTACTGCTAACGGGAGTGCCCGCGCAAGCGCAACAAGTAAGCGTACCTCCAGAAAAGCCTATTCAAGACGAATGGGATATGGGCGAGTGGGCAGAGCCGGAGCAACAAACTTATAGGATCAATGGTTATGTCGAAGCTGCAGTTGGATGGCGTATATCCGATGATCCAGTTATCAACGGGCGCAGCACGTTGGCTGACCTACGCGCGCAGTTACAAGTCGACCGAGATTTTAGTCAATCACGGATCAGTCTCTCTGCGGATGTGTATTATGATGGTGTACTCGACCAAGCCAAAGCCCAAGTTCGTGAGCTGGCGTGGCAAGGAAATTTGAGTTCACTAGGCCAATGGGGCACAAAAATTGATGCCAAATTAGGGCAGCAAGTATTAACTTGGGGCACTGGGGATTATGTATTTTTAAATGATTTATTTGCCAAAGATTTTCAGTCGTTTTTTGCAGGGCGTGATGATGAATACTTAAAAGCGCCGTCATTATCAGCTAAATTTTCAGGCTATTTTGATTGGGCCAATATCGATGTGGTGCTCACACCCGAATTTACGCCCGATAACTATATTAATGGCGATTATTTTTCTTTTTTTTCACCGCAGTATTCACCTATTTCGGGCACTAATGTTGCGCCGAGTTTTAATGTTACAGGAGCCCAACTGCCCAGTTCTCCAGAATATGCAGTGCGTATCAGTAAATCCCTAGGTTCTACTGAGCTGGCACTTTATGGCTATCGTGGTTTCTACAAATCCCCATCGAGTATGACAGATACTGGCCAACCTTACTTTTCTGCTTTACGCGTTTATGGTGCAAGCGCGATTACACCGTTTGCTCAAGGATTATTCAATGCAGAGTTTGCGTACTATGATTCTACCGATGATGAGCACGGTAGCCACCCTCAGATCCCTAACTCACAAGCACGGTATTTGTTAGGATATGAACAAGAACTGATCAAAAACCTCACAGGTTCGGTGCAGTGGTATCTGGAACACACAGCTGAATATGCAGCACTTGTCAGCCATTCGCTAACACCTGAATTTGAGCCTGCACGCAGTCGGATTGTGGTAACCCAAAGGCTAATGTACCGAGCCTTACAACAAACCCTTACATTCAACGCGTTTAATTTTTATTCCACTAGTGATGCTGATGGGTATTTGAAATTCAGCACGGATTATAGTCCCACGGATGACTGGCGCCTAACTGGTGGTGTTAATGTGTTTTATGGCGACCAGCCTCATACTTTTTTTAACCAATTTTCAGATGCAAGCAATGCCTTTATTCGATTGAGATTGTTTTACTAATAAGGAACTATCATGGCTAAGATCGTTGTATTAGGTGCAGGAACCGGCGGTATGCCGGCTGCATATGAAACCAAAGAAATGTTAGGTGCCGAGCATGAGGTTGTCGTTATTAACGAACATCCTGAGTTTAGATTTGTTCCATCAAACCCTTGGATTGGTGTGGGATGGCGAAAGCCCCATGCTGTCACACTACCATTGGCAAAATACTTACGTAAAAAAGATATTGGCTTTATTTGTGCCCGCGTAACCGCCATTAATGCAAAACAAAACACCTTGACCACCGACAATGGCGAGTTAATATCGTATGACTATCTCATCATCGCAACAGGTCCCAAATTGGCGTTTGCCAACATCGAAGGGGCAGGGCCTGAACATCATACACAATCGGTCTGCACCCTCGATCATGCACAACAATGCTATACCGATTTTCAAGCACTTGTAAAGCATCCAGGGCCTGTGGTGGTGGGCGCATTTCAAGGAGCAAGTTGTTTTGGTCCTGCATACGAATATGCGTTTATTTTAGATAAGACATTGCGTGATGCCAACATTCGAGACCAAGTTCCCATCCAATTTGTCACCAGTGAACCTTACATTGGACACTTAGGTTTAGGCGGTGTGGGTGATTCAAAAAGCCTATTGGAATCCGAATTACGTATGCGTGGGATCACATGGATCTGTAATGCAATGGTCGATAAAGTTGAAGCAGGCATGATGCATATCTCAGAGCTCAATCGTAAAGCACAAGTCGAATTCACCCATGATTTACCGTTCAAGCATGCGATGCTGATCCCGCCATTTGCGGGCATTGATGCGGTGGCTAATGTCGAAGGGCTATGTAACCCAAAAGGATTTGTGATCACGGATAAGTACCAGCGCAGTCCAACCTACCCTAATATATTTTCAGGTGGTGTCTGTATTGCGCTGCCTCCTGTCGAAGTCACACCCGTTCCGACATTTACACCCAAGACCGGCTATATGATTGAATCGATGATTACAGCCATCGCACACAATCTCAGAGCCATCATTATTGATAACACCGCGCCATCGACACAAGGTGCCAGCCAAGCCATTTGTCTAGCGGATATGGGCGATACGAGTGCGGCGTTTGTGGCAATACCGCAAATACCGCCACGTAATAAAACTTGGTTTAAGCAAGGTAAGTGGGTGCACTACGCCAAAATTGCGTTTGAACGCTATTTTTTATACAAAATGAAAACGGGCAACAGTGAACCTTTTTATGAAAAAGCCATGCTCAAAGCCCTAGGGATCGAACGAATAAAGAAAGATTGAGTCAAGTTATTTTACGCTGCTCTTCCATCAATACGATGCCTGGCTCTTGCCATTCGCGGAAGATTTTGTTGACCCGTTGACCCGAGCCCATGGTAATATCGGGATCAAATCCATATCAAATGTTGTGAAATATTTTAGAAATGAAGAGGCAACTGCCACTTCTTTTATTGATGGGTATTTTATTGTCAGTGCCGCGATTTACCCTAAAGACAACATGCAGCGCAAATACACGAGGATACAAAATGTCTATTAATTATGAAGGTCAAGTCGCCATTGTCACCGGTGCAGGCGCAGGTCTAGGCCGCTCACATGCATTAGGATTAGCGGCACGTGGCGCTAAAGTTGTCGTCAACGATTTAGGTAGGAATGGCCAGAATTCTGCTGCCGCGCTTGGTGTTGTCGATGAGATTGTTGCCGCAGGCGGTGAAGCAATTGCGCACCACGCCAATGTGGCAAACATGGCTGAAGTCCAAGATATGGTTCAGCAAACGATGGCTAAATGGGGTCGTATCGACATTTTAGTCAACAATGCAGGAATTTTGCGTGATAAATCATTTGGTAACATGGATATCAGTGATTTTGAGTTAGTGGTACAAGTCCACCTTATGGGAGCTGCAAACTGTTCGAAAGCAGTATGGGATATCATGAAAGACCAAGAATACGGTCGTATTGTGATGACGTCTTCATCATCGGGTTTATATGGAAACTTTGGTCAAGCCAACTATGGCGCAGCCAAAATGGCAGTCGTTGGTTTAATGAACACCTTGTGTATCGAAGGCCATAAATACAATATTCGCGTCAACTGTTTAGCACCAACAGCCAATACAGCCATGACTGAAAACCTTATCGGTGATCAACGCATTCTGGATTTAATGACCCCGGAATCAGTCACGGCGGGCTTGTTAGCTTTAGTCTGTACTGATGCAGCTAATCGCACTATTTTAGCAACGGGTGCTGGCGGTTATGCACGCACTATAGTGTATGAAACAGCAGGTATTTATTTATCGCCGGAAGAACAAACGCCAGAAAACGTATTGGCCAACATGGATCAGATCAGCAATCCCGATAATCAAACGGAATTAACAGCTGGCTGGATGCAAACTGATAAATTTGTCGCCAAAGCAGCTGCTGCGCTCGGCGTTGATTTAAGCAAAAAAGACTAAAGATAATCTGTTAAGGGTGTTTGGAAGTACTATTGCTCGATCACCTTTTTTATTTCCAGCCGTGGCGCCACTGCTCAGGATCTTTTAAATCACGCCAATCAATGTCTGCTTGCCGCTTGGACAGCACCGCTTCAATTTGGCATAGCTCGACCACCCCCTCATCCGTAAACTTCATTTTGGCAATGATAAAATGCTTTTCTTTATTCTGCGGTGTGACAGCCGTCCACTTACTATTTAAGAGTTTAGTGGGATTAATTTGGTGCATGACTATCCTGTGATTATTGTATTGGCGTAATTCAGTATACGCTAGGTTATTGATTAGATGGAACAGATCCTATCCAACAATACACAATTAGCATGTCATTGGCGTTGTAAATACTTTGCATTTTTAACGTAAACAAAATACACTTTATTTGTTAACCTTTTTGAAAACCAATAAAGGATTTAGTTATTACCAATTTTTATAGTTATGGTAATACCAATTAAGGAGCGAATATGTCATCGCCTATACAATGTATCAAAAAACTTGCCGCTATCAGTCTCTGCATTAGCACGGTGCTAATGGCCCCATTGAGTCAAGCTCAAGCAGATAAATCTGGTGCCTTAGCCGTGCATGAAGCACTGCCACAAGGAAAGCTTTTAGGCAATATTGACCGTCTCGATCCGAACAAAAAACCCAGTGAGAATTTTGAGCTACTTGATTGGCATTTAACCTTGCCGACTGACTCGGATAAAAATGGCAAAGCCGATTCGATTCCTGAGGTGAATCTAGCTAGCAAATTTGAATATAGCCCGTTATTTTATACAGCAAAAGATGGGGGCTTAGTCTTTGCGGCACCCAATAAAGGCGCGACTACATCCAAAAATACTAAATACACGCGCACAGAATTACGTGAAATGCTACGAAAAGGCAATGGTCGTATCAAGACTCAAGGGGTGAACAAAAACAATTGGGTATTTGGTTCCATGCACAGCTCAGGTCAAAGAAAAGCTGGCGCCGTTGATGGTTCTTTAGAAGCCACGGTTGCAGTTAATCGCGTATCTACAACTGGCGATATCAAAAAAGTCGGGCGCGTGATCATTGGGCAAATTCATGCCATCAAAGATGAGCCAATTCGTTTGTACTATCGAAAATTACCTGGTAACGAAAAAGGCGCGATATATTTTGCCCATGAAATTAATGGCGGCGATGACATCTGGACTAACATGGTAGGCACACGCTCGCATACGCTAGCAAATCCAGAAGATGGCATTGCGCTTGGTGAGTTATTTAGCTACAAGATCTCCGTTGAAAAAGACTTACTCGTGGTGACATTGATCCGCGAAGGTAAACCTAACATCACTAAAACATTAGATATGTCTGAAAGCGGCTACCATTTATCAAATCAATACATGTACTTTAAATTAGGCGTATATAACCAAAACAACACCGGTGACGATGGCGATTTTGTGCAAGCCACTTTTTATCACTTTGATAACACCCACTAACCCCTAATTCACACGAGATACATAGACATGACAATACTTATCAAACCGTTAGTTATTTTATGCGTATGTACAGGTTTATTTGCGTGTGGTGGTGGCGGAAACACCACCCCAAGTGCAGTGACACCCGTAACAACACCAAACACTCCAGTTGATACCACTGCACCGGTTATGACGATAGAGGGTGACATCACAACGATGACCATAACCCAAGGCGATACGTTTACTCAACCAACGGCTAGTGCAACTGATAACGTTGACGGCATTATCAGTGTATCGGTCTCAGGATCGGTAGGTAGTGATGTCGGTAATTACACTTTAACGTATAGTGCGCGCGATAATGCGGGCAATGTGGTGAGTAGTGATGTGGTGGTGACGGTTATCGAAGCCGCTAATACTCAAACTAATCCAACTGTTCCTCCTGTGACAGCCGCTCCCAGTGAACTAGGCATCGAGCTGGATGATTGGTATCTGAGTATACCAAGTGATTTAGATAACAACGGGCGCTCCGATTCAATCAGCGAAGTACGGCTCGCTGAAGGATATACGCATCCTGAGTATTTTTATACCTCTGCTGATGGTGGTATTGTTATGCGTTCGCCGTCACGTGGCTTTAAAACTTCAACCAATACGAGCTATGTGCGTGTGGAATTACGTGAAATGTTACGTCGCGGTAATACCAATATAGGTAGCACTCAAGGCGTCAATGCCAACAACTGGGTATTTGGCCACGCACCGACTTCAGCGCAAGCCAATGCGGGTGGTATTAATGGTGAATTAAATGTCACATTAGCTGTTAATCAAGTTACTACTAATGGCGAAAACTACCAAATTGGCCGTGTCATCATTGGCCAGATCCATGCCAACGACGATGAGCCTATCCGTTTGTATTATCGCAAGTTACCAAATAACAGCAAAGGGGCGATCTATTTTGCCCATGAGCCGCGCACTGGCAGTGAAGCTTACGTAGAGATGATCGGTAGTCGCAACAACACTACCAGTAACCCTGCTGATGGCATTGCACTAGACGAAAAATTTTCTTACACCATCAATGCTACCGATGCTTTGCTCACCGTCACAATTACCCGCGAAGGTAAACCTGATGTGGTCGCAACGTACGATATGACCGGCAGTCAATATGAAGATCCTGAGCAGTATATGTATTTTAAGGTCGGGGTGTATCATGTTAATAACACGAGCGATCCAAGTAGCGACACGGGTCAATTTGCGCAAGCGACGTTTTATGAGATCCGCAATAGCCATGATGGTTATGTGTTTAGTGAGTAGAGCATAAATCAGCTTACTGATTTCTCCACCAGCCGTCCCCGCACCACATACCTAAGCGGGGTTGTTGAGCTGAGCGCATCAAATGGATAGCAAGTAATCAGCGTGATGACTTGCTTATCATCCACATCGAGTACTGATAAGTATTTTTCATCCACAATCAACAAATCATCCACCACAAAACTCAACGACTCTTTGCCGGTGTCGAGTCTGAGTGAATCGCCATATTCGACAAGCTCCAACAGCGCAAAGTGTGTATCTCGATGTGCCGCTATCGACACGTTAAACGCTTGGGTATTGTCTACTTGGCTGAGCTCGTCGAGATTGGCATTCAGCAGCACAGGGCCAAATGCTAAATTACGATTACTTGCCCCTGCGAGCACATACAGTGGCTCAGACTGATTAATCGTCAGCTTTGCTACCGGATACGTGTCAGCCCAACCCCAAGGCTTTACAGGTGTCTGTGATAGCACACCCTGCTGCCACGCATCGGATATCAAGTATTGAGCGAGTTGAGCTTTGGCAACAATATATCCTGCTTGCCCCCAACAGAACGCGATAATCATGAGTAACCCAGCCGTCAGCCAATGCCTCTTTAGCGTTGTCACTTTATTTGCGTCCTATTAATGAAATACCATTAGCTGCAAAATGAGCAATGAGTCCGGCAACGCCAATCCACCCTAATATCCATAATAATCCCATTGGTGTTGCGGTTTGCGGTAATTGCCCTTGCTGAAGCTTCGCTTGGTGTTGACGACTTAAGTGCGCAGCTTTCGCATTTGCTACATCCACAGCATTTGATTGCATGTCGGCGGGTTTGGTTGGCGTCACATCTACCGCAACCAAAGCGGTATACTTACTCACAATTTTTGCAGCTAGTGCCGTTTCGGTGATCTGGTTTTGCATGATAGACGCTAAATCTTCTGGCAAATACTCGGTATTGGTAAACGGCCAAGTCGTGATCTCTTTAATTTTGGCACGCGCCCAGAGTTTATTTAACCCTTTAGCCTGATAATTGGGGTCAGATCCAAATAAATTGAAAGAATTTGGATCTGACCCTATTAAATTAACTGTTAACGGTAATTGAATGCTTGTCGCCTCTCCTGCCACGCGCATTTGCCCCGTGACCAGTAACTCCTCAAGATCGGAAGACATTGTATCCAGATACCCTGTATAGCGATAACTCAACACGATGGGCTCACCGTGATAGATATCAGGTAGCACTTTGGGATAGACCTCAATTGATTTGAGTGCTTCCAACCTAGATTCATCTCCCAAGGTAAGTTGTAAATTCGTCAACGCTGGATGAATGAGTTTGGCAAACAACCGCGTCATTGTGCTTTGCACGTCATCCACATTATCAATATAGGTAAATGTCCCCTTGCCGATCATCGCCGCGTATTCCATAAAAAATGCATTGGGTGCAGCACCAATACCAACCGTAAACAATCGACGTTGGCCAATCGAACCTGCAACTTGTTCAATTAACGCCGCTTCATTATCAATACTGCCATCAGTAATAAATATCACTTGGGTTAATTGGTCATCGGGCCCTTTCAGTGTTGTTAACGACATCTGCAACGCGTCGCTGATATTTGTACCGCCATCCGAGTCTACATTTGCCAAAAACGTCTGCGCTTCTTGCAGATGCTCCCAATCAGCTAACTTAGCCTCTTTCCATAACGCTCGCGCATCGCTATCAAAATCCACAATATTAAACGAATCAACCTCATTTAACTGAGTCAAGCCAACCCTTATAGCTTGGACAGCCTGCGTTAACGCCGAACCATGCATAGAGCCAGATGAATCGAGTACAAAAATAGTATGTTTCGGTTGCAACTCAGGTATCGTTTGTGGCGGTACAATATGCACTAATCCATAGACGGCATCCCCCACTTGCTGCTGATAATGTGCCACCATCGGCTCATTATCTTGTGCGCTGCGCCACTTGATCACCAGATCTTTATTAGCAATCGTGTCCTGACTCAACATCACTTCATACACGCCCGGTTCTATCGCTTGGCTTTCTATTACATGAGTGGTTGAATGGATCTGTGTCGCATTTGATTGTGTATCTAAGCGCAACACAAAATCAACCTCATGTTGCTTCATATCCGAGGTGTCAATTGCTTCACCCCCTGCTGTTTCCCCTTCTGTATCACTCACGCTATCAGCCACATTATCAGCCACATTATCAGCTCTGACGGCATAGCGCTGTGAGAGCGTCATTGGAAAACGTACCGAATATTCCCCATCCGCATATTGCGCGGTATTTTGATAGGTAATACTGATCTCAATTCGTTCATTCGGCCCGATATTGGCAATCTGATTAGTGAACAAATTAGGGCGTTTTTGTAAGACCAAACTTGCTTTTTTACCGGCTTGTTTAGCTTGATTAAACGTTTTAATGGCTTGTTCTTTAATTTGGATCTGACCCTCAATATGGCGAGCGCCAATAGTCATTAATAATTCATCCACCGCAGCGCCCACGGGAACTGGAAACACATACGTTGCATCAACCCATTCACTACTTGGGTTAACAAAAGTCTGGGTCACCCGAGTACGCTCAACCACTCCGCTCACCTGCATATCCACACTGGTATTGATCACAGGGCTTGGCACATACGATTTAGCCATATCCGCCTGCACACGGTCAAAAAACAATGTACCTTCTTGTACCTGAAAAATATTCGTCACAACATTCGGTGCATGATTAATCAGTCCATTGCTTCCTTGGACATTAATGTTGATCTGCGGTGGGTTTCTCGCCGAAATACTCGCTGGAACACCTAAAACGACACCAGAAGGAACGCTATATAGATCCGGTTGCTCGGCAAGTCGGTTCGACGCCAACACACTCGCCCCGCTAATAATTGCAATCCCTAGAACAATGATTTTGAACATGATTGCTGCTCCTTATGTGATGTGCTCAATGAGCAGCCATTAATTGGCTGCTGTCATTGTTGTGATTGGGGTGATATGCAACGTTACCCGACGGTCAAAAAACAAGGTTTCATCCCATGTGCTCGCTTGTTGCGCTTGGCTTTCTCCTAATGAAAACGTGTTGATTTGTCGCACCGGCACCTGTGCGTTAAGTAAATAATCTTTGACCGCATTGGTACGCGCAGCGGAAAGTAATAAATTGTCTTCACTTGAGCCACGAAGATCAGCAAAACCGGTTAAACTCACTTGTAACTTTGCGTTATCTTTTAACACGTTCGCCAACAAATCAAGTTGATCAAAATAGCTAGATGCAATCTCTGTCATGCCTGAGATAAACTGAATATGGCTTTTCATTTCAGGAAAATCCGGCACTATTGTAGTGGTGTAACTGACAGGTTGAATCGATTGATACTGTTGCTGTTGCGCTGATACTAACGCCACTAATTCCTCGTCCTTCGCACTCAAAGCATGACGCGCAATAACTAGATCATGTTGCAAGCTTTCAATGTGAGTGTCATCGTTATGCTCTTCGACCATTAATACGCCCAGCGTAGCGCCAATAATTGCACCCACAGGGCCGCCTAACGCTGCACCAGTTAACAATCCCCCACCAAAGCCAAAAGCGCTATGTGTCAATTCGGAGTTAACACGGTTATTGACATGATAATTAGCCCCTGAATGTTCATCAGAAGCCTTAACATTAGTGGTTTCGGCAGTTGCCGTTTGTGCCGCGGAGCAGGTTGCTACAACGCATAATGCTGCGCCGGTGATAAAATGTGAATAAGCCATGAGGTGATCCTTTTAAGTTTAAATGTGTTTTGTCTTGGTGACAGAAACATTAAAACAAACTTATTAGGCTTTTTTTGGCTGGAAAAATGGCAATGTGGCGATCAATTGTGGCGAAAAAATGGAAATGTGCTCCGTTCGCACTTCCAGACTTTTCATCATGCTAAAAATGGGTATAGTGAAGAGGTTGTTAAATTAACTGAGCTACCATTCTTGAAACACATTGCACTAGTAGAAGACGATCAGGCGCTTCGTGAAAACTATATCGCCGCGCTTAATCAGCATGGCTATCATGTCAATGCGTACGCCTCGCGTGCAGATGCCCAGCGTGCTTTTGCTATGCAACTTCCGGATTTAGCCATCATTGATATTGGCTTAGGAGAAGAAATGGATGGTGGGTTTGTGTTGTGCCAACAACTGCGTAATTTATCCCAAACCTTACCCATTATTTTTTTTACCGCACGAGATAATGATGTGGATACGATTAGTGGTCTGCGTTTAGGCGCGGATGATTACCTGACCAAAGACATTAGTTTACTCCATTTATTAGCGCGTATCGGAGCGTTATTTAGGCGAACTGAGGCCTTACAGGCCACACCGAAAACCGATGACAGTATGACCGTTGGCGACTTATTTATTGATGCGTTACGAATGAAGTTAACCTGGCAAGCCCAACCAATAGATCTCACGGTCACCGAATTTTGGATGCTCCATGCGATTGTCAAACACCAAGGTCATGTCAAATCAAGGCAACAACTGATGGATGAGTCACAAATGGTGGTGGATGACACCACAATCACCTCACATATCAAACGTATTCGCAAAAAATTTATCATCATTGATACCCAATTTGACTATATCGAAACCGTCTATGGGATGGGTTATCGTTGGAAACAGCAATAACATGAAATCTATTTTCAGGCTCGGGATACGCGCTAAACTCCTCTTTTTCTCTGCATTTTTGTTGTGTATTCCCTATTTGGGTTATCAATATGTGTGGGAGCTTGAGACCTATCTACGTATCGGCCAAGAGCAAACAATGGTGGGTACAGCAAGGGCGGTGGCGACAGCATTACATGAACGTCCGGTCATTTTTACTGAGCAATCGGCACTGGTCAATACGGTCAAACCAGGAACGGATTTATATGCCCACCCCATCAAATATCCGATCCAGCTTGATGGCCAATTATCTGATTGGCGGGATTATCAAGGCTCCATGATCCATTACGGGCAAGACAATATTATCGAACAAACCGAGACCTATAGCGAATCTGATTTGTCTTTTACCCATATGGTGGGGCAATTTGGGCGGTATTTATATGTGATGTTTGATGTTGTGGATGACGCGGTGGTGTATCGAAATGAAAATGCGCTTCGAATAGATCGTAATGACTTTTTACAAATTGCGATGATTAATCAAACCGGTCAATTTGAGCGCTATTTAGTTGCGCCGTACCAATCAGGCTGGGTCAATGCCTACCTCTTAGAAAATACTCAAAGCGCCTTTGTTCCCCTCAAATTAGAAACCCGAATTCAAGGACAATGGGCTCAATCAATCCAAGGCTATCGCATTGAGCTGCGGATTCCATTAGATATGTTAGCCAGTAATATTGCCTTTGCCATCACCGATGTGGATGATGATGATACTCGCTTAAAAGAGCGCACAATCGGTACAGCCAATCCAACTCAATCGGATGCACTAGGCACTGTATTAATCCCCTCCCCTGAAATCGAACAAATCTTACAAGGCCTAGAATACGCCAATGCTCGAGTGTGGGTCGTCGATAAACACAAACGAGTATTAGCACGAGCCGGTGATATTCAAAATGCCTCAGGCTTAAATGTCGCTGAATCCTATGAGCAAACTCCCTCGTTATGGACGTATATTGAATCACAGTGGTTATTTCCTCTGTACTATATGGTGTTAAATGAGCCACCCAAAGTCTTTATTGATGAATTAGCCGATGCCTATGAACTCGCCGGACAAGATATTGAAATGGCGCTAAGTGGTGAGTCTGATACGTTGTGGCGTTTAAGCTCCGACAAACAAGCGGTGATTTTATCCGCGGCACATCCTATTTTTGTCGCCGGAGAGGTGATGGGAGCCGTCGTGGTGGAGCAGACCACTAATGGCATTCGTACCCTACGTAACAAAGCCTTAGAACAACAATTTCATTTCTTTTTGAGTGTCTTAGTCATTGGTACATTTTCGTTGTTTTTGTTTGCGACACGCATTTCATCGCGGATCCGACGCTTACGCAATGACACCGAACTGGCGATTGATCCCCAAGGTAAAATCATCGGCATGATCCCAAACCAAAATGCCAGTGACGAAATTGGCGATCTCGGGCGCAGCTTTGCTCAAGTCCTAGAGCGTTTGGCTCAATACAATCATTATCTTGAAAACATGGCAGCGCGTTTATCGCATGAACTGCGCACCCCTGTGGCAATTGTCAATTCGTCTTTAGAAAATCTTGCGTTAAATAATGCTGCTCTGCACAACCCACAAAACGATGTGTTTATTCAGCGAGCGCAAGATGGGATAAAGCGCTTGAGCCTGATTTTACAAAACATGAGTGAAGCGACGCGACTGGAGCATACATTAAAAAGCAATGAACGAGAGTCGTTTGATGTAATTGCCTTGTGTGACAATATGATTGGCAATAGCCAAATGACTGCAACCCAACACACGTTTAATTTTGATAACACCTTAGCGCCCGGCAGTCAGATTAGCCTGAATGGCGCGCCGGAGTTATTTGCCCAGATGCTTGATAAAGTGTTGGCCAACGCCATTGATTTTGCTGAGCCTAACTCTCAAATAACGCTGCATTTAGCGCAACACCATGATCAATTGATCATTGAGATCACCAATATCGGTCCTATATTACCGCAAGATATGCAAGACCAGTTACTAGAATCAATGGTGTCTATTCGTGCCACTGATGATCCACAACAAGTGCATTTAGGATTAGGGTTGTATATTGCCAATATGCTCGCGATGTACCATGACGGCAAGATGCGGATTGCTAATTCACAAGCAGGACAAGGAGTGACGGTGAAGTTTGTGTTTAAATTATAATGAGAAAGGACTGCGACTATTGAAAAATTTGCCCCACCGCAGCGGTTAGCACCATAGCCAACGCTCCCCAAAAGGTGACTCGCAAAGCACCAACAACAATCGATGCACCACCCGCTCGTGCAGCAATTCCCCCGAGTAACGCAAGAAAAACTAAGGATGCCAGACCCACACCCAGCATCAACCGTTCGCCCACAATCACCCAAGCTAACAGTAGCGGTAATGCTGCACCAATCGCAAAAGTGGCAGCGCTCGCGAGCGCAGCTTGCACTGGGTTGGCGTTACCGTTTTCACTGATCCCTATGTCATCACGCGCATGCGCACCGAGAGCGTCAAATTCCATTAATTGTTCAGCCACATCACGTGCAGTGGTGGGTGAAACTCCTCGAGATTCATAAATATGTGTCAACTCTAGAATTTCTAAATCGTATTGCTTATCTAATGAATGCTGTTCTATGTGCAAATCAGCTTTTTCTGTATCTGACTGAGAGCTCACAGAAACATACTCGCCAGCAGCCATCGACATGGCACCAGCCACTAAACCGGCGACACCAGCAAGCATGATCTCTGGGTGAGATACACCTGCCGCCGCCACCCCAATAATGAGACTTGCAGTAGAAACAATACCGTCATTGGCGCCTAATACAGCTGCCCGCAACCAACCAACACGATGAGATTTATGTGGTTTATGCAGGCGCATTTGTGCTTTAGACTCGGCCTGTTGCGCGTAACATCCACGCGGTTTTTTCATGCACTCGCATACGGTCAGACACTAATGCAGACGTTGATTCATCATCCGCATTTTGGGCTAGCTGTAATACTTGACGCGATGTTTTGATAACTTGTTCATGACCTTTGGTAAGTAATTCAACCATCTCTGAAGAGCTGGGTACTCCGTCGACTTCAGCAATAGAACTAAGTTGAGAAAAAGCTTTATACGTTCCAGGAGCTGCCACGTCTAATGTGCGAATTCGTTCAGCGATATCATCTACCGCAATAGCAAGTTCGGTATAGTGCTCTTCAAACATTAAGTGCAGTTCACGAAAATGAATGCCGGTAACGTTCCAATGAAAATTATGCGTTTGTAAGTACAAGGTGTATGAATCTGCGAGTAAGCGCTTTAACCCTTCAGCGATAGCTAAGCGGTCTTCTTTATTAATACCAATATCGATCTCGGCCATAGGATTTCCTTATTTTAATATTTATTTTAACAACAAGACTAATTGCTTAATATAAGCGTCAATATTCGTTTCAGCAATGATTTTTGTTTAACTATTTACACCATCATTTTTAATGCAATATATGGCGTGAAGTTCAACAGGATGACACCAATTTTGTAATTCGCAAAATACTGAAAATATAATGTGGGTAGCGAATCCACTGGCACACCTACCATTTTGCTATGAATACTGATAAGCCAATCGCGCATGATTAGCAACAACCCACCACTAATGAGTAAAAAACTGGTATTAATGACTAAGCACCAGCCTAAAAAAGCAGTGAGCTCCGTTAAATTTAACATGGTTTTATCTCCTAAACTTAAGTCTAGACAATAATAATCCGAACGCCAATAATAAAAAATACCCATTCATGGCGCCGCCACTATATCCTGCTCGGTATTCAACCTTCGCGACGTTTTCTTCTTTAACCCGTGTTTTAAAACGACTCAGTTCGGCATCTAAATTAGTGGTCATATCGGCAACTGCGAGACCAAACCCTTCTCTCGATTTTTGCTCTAATGTACTATCGATACCTATCGCAGTAGTGCGTTTCGATAGCTTATTGATTCCAGGTGCTCGAAACAGCATCGTACGACTTTTTACATCAAATACTGCGGTATCGACAAAGGTTTGAATCGAATTTTCATTGCCTGGGATCACATACATACCCACAATCGTCCAGTACAACAACGCCGCATTATTTTCTAATGATTGCGTGACTTGGTCATACGATACCAACGCCATGACATCCACATCATATAATCGAGAGACTTGTTCCAAATTAGCAAATCCTGTCCCACCTTTAAGATATGCATTTGGTATGACTTCGATACGGTTTATATAATCATACTTGAGGAAAGCGGCTTTAACCGTTTCAAGGAGTTCAATCTGATCAGTATTATTGATCCCATCTTCACTCCAACCTTTAGATGGCACAAACGCAATCCCCACATTCACTGGTAGGGACAACACAGGGATCGCTTCTGAATGTTCTTTTCGAGTTTCTTTATCTGGATATAAATACTCCATCAAACTACTCGATTGTGACTGTTTCCCTGTGTTTTGACTCATCAGCGCACTGCATGAAGTTAGTCCAATAAAGGTAATAGCGAGAATTAATTTTTGGTATATCATGATGCTTCCTTAGCATTTCAATGTTACTTACACGTGCATTCGATTGATATAGTTAAGATTGTTGGTAGCTTGGCTCGATACACATAAGAATAGACGATAAATGTTTATTTGCGCCCGATAATTTGCACTACAGCACTCTGGCCAATATGATACTGACCTTCACTGATGTGCCTGTCAAGTGCTTGAGTATGCAACATGGTTAAACCGGTGAGCTCCTCAGATAAATCATCCAAGCACATAAACAAGTCAGTTGCCGTCGCGGGTGGACCACCAACTCCTTGCATTTCAATATGACGCAAGGTATATGCTTCTAAAATAAAGATGCCGTCATCGCGCAGCGAAGTAACAACTTGAGTATGCAGGGCTCTGCGTAAAGAAGCTGGAACATGTGCAAAAATTGAAACAATGCCATCCCATGCTTGGGTGCCAAAATCAAAGTCTGCTAAATCAGCAACGATAGTAGTAATGTTAACGCCATTTTGCGTGGCTAGCGCTTGGGCTTTATCCAAACCAACAGCAGACTGGTCAACGGCCGTAACCTGATAACCTTGCTGCGCTAAAAAAACGGCATTACGCCCTTCACCTTCCGCTAAACACAATACGTGTCCGCCTTCGGGGATATGCGCGTAAGCAGACTTGAGGAAATCATTGGGCTCAGTGCCATATGCAAAGCCGGTTTCACTATAGCGCTGATCCCACATGATTCATTCCTCAAATTCTGATTAAAAATATAATCAATTAGCTCGCTTTACCTGCCGCAGTTGCTTCCGGGATTTCCACTAGATTGCCTGTTTTACAGTCATACACATAACCATAAATTGGGATATCACTTGGCACCATTGAGTTATTACGAATACGTTCAACATCTTCAATAACGCTTTTACCTTGATTACTAATCGTTAACCAATTGATGTACTTACCATCAGTCGTTCCGCCACCGACATTGCTGTCATGCCAACCTGATGCATCGACGCTAGAGGTTTTCAAACTACCAGCCAATAACTCACCCATAATTTCAGAATTAAATGTTTCCATGCCACAATCGGTGTGATGGATCACAAACCATTCTCTAGTGCCTAATAATTTATAAGAAATCACTAATGAGCGGATCGCATCGTCACTCGCACGGCCACCGGCGTTTCGGATAACATGGGCGTCACCTTCAGATAAACCAGCATATTTAGCAGGATCAAGGCGCGCATCCATACAAGTAAGGATGGCAAATTGACGTGCTGGAGGCATAGGTAAATCACCTTTATTACCAAAATCAGCGACATATTCAGCATTGGCTGCAACGACTTCTTGAACTATTTTACTCATCACGATTCCTTATTTAACTTTTTATAAATTTTAATTGTTATATTAGCCAAGAGGCTTGGCTGTTGGCAACTTATTAATACAGTTCAACAGGTTTTTAGATCATCGCTATTAATTGGTTTTTACTGGACTGCGACGCCACAACATCATTCCTAAACACAATAATGCCCAACCTCCGAACGCACCGCCTGAGCTACCACCGTTATTTGATGATGTATTTGGTATTGAATTTGAGGGCGTTGCCAATGTATTTTGCACCGGCGTCAAGTTTGGATTAGTGACGACAGCGGCATCAACCACAACCACATCAGTGATAATCACTATGTTGTCGTCGTTTGGCACCACACCATTTGCACCATCAGCAGATGTATAATTACGTAATGGTAAGTCTGTGAAAGCGCCACCAAAATTAAAGCGTGATATGGCGGCAATCGCATCCACCACATCCATGCCATCACCTATGACTTGGCCAAGCACAGTAAAACCACCATTTTGTGCATCCAGGTTGGCGGAGTTATCCCCTAAATTAATAAAAAATTGTGACGTTGCACTGTCAGGATTGCCCGCTAATTTAGCCATTGCCACAGTACCACGTAGGTTTGATAATAGCGGCTCATTGGTCACGCCAGCGCCAGTAGCAATCGCATCAGGTGGAAACGCATTACCATATTCAAAGCCACCCATTTGCACAATAAATCCTGGCACACTGCGATGTACGACGTTGTTACTATAGGCGCCGGCATTGATATAACTTAACAAGTTCTCTACATTTTGTGGTGTGGTTTCATCAAATAAGTTAATTTGAAAATCACCGGCTACAGTTCTGACTTCAACGACTGTCGCATGAGTCGGCAGTGCCAGCATAAGTGAAACACTAAGAGGCAAAGCCGCGGCCAATGTAGATAATTTTAATGCACGTAGCTTTTTTAATAATTGAATTGTCATAGTTGATCCTTGATCATAGTTTTTTTAATCAGTGTTACTTACACACAGCTAAACGCTTTCCAAATTTGCCAGCGCATCTAATGCAGCAGCCTCAGCCACACGTATGCCATCAATGCCCGCCGACCAAATACCACCAGCATAACCTGCCCCTTCTCCAGCAGGATATAGGCCTTTGACATTGACACTTTGATAATCTGCATTACGTTTGATACTAATGGGAGAAGATGTTCTTGTTTCTACGCCAGTCAACAAACCGTCTGATTTTGCAAATCCTTTGATTTGTTTATTAAACGCCGGGATCGCTTCGCGGATGGCGTGAGTGACATAATCAGGTACCACAGTGCTCAAATCGGTCAAGGTAATGCCTGGAGTATAAGATGGTTTGACGCCGCCGATTTCTCCACTCGGTGTGCCTTGCATAAAATCGCCAATTAATTGCGCAGGCGCAGAGTAATTTTCACCGCCAACTTTATACGCGAGCTCTTCTAAACCCCGCTGTAAAGCAATGCCTGCTAATGGATGCCCTGGGAAATCTTCTTCTGGAGTAATACCCACTACAATCGCACTATTGGCATTGCGCTCGTGACGTGAATACTGACTCATGCCGTTGGTGACGACGCGACCTGGCTCAGATGCTGCTGCGACCACCGTTCCGCCTGGACACATACAAAAGCTGTATACCGTACGACCATTTTTACAGTGGTGTACCAGTTTATAATCCGCTGCACCTAAAATAGGATTACCGGCATTGTCACCAAAACGGCAACTGTCGATCATACTTTGTTCATGCTCGATGCGAAAGCCAACTGAAAATGGTTTGGCTTCGATATATACACCTTGCTCATACAAGGCTTCAAAAGTATCTCGAGCACTATGACCGACCGCTAAGATCACATGCTTGGCAGCTAAATAACTGCCATCAGACAAATGCAAACCTTTCAGTTGATAAATGGGGTCAGATCCACTTTTATTCTCCGAATAAATTGGATCTGACCCCAATTTATCTAAATCTAACTTTTCGACGCGCGTACTGAAGCGAATTTCGCCACCGAGCTCGATGATTTCTTTACGCATTTTTTCGACCATATTCACCAGCTTAAAGGTACCAATATGGGGTTTGCTGACGTACATGATTTCTTCTGGTGCACCGGCTTTGACAAATTCGTGTAAGACTTTACGTCCATAATGCTTGCGATCTTTAACCTGACTGTATAGTTTTCCATCAGAAAAGGTCCCTGCGCCACCTTCACCAAATTGCACATTAGACTCCGGGTTAAGTGGCTGCTTACGCCAAAAACCAAAGGTGTCTTTAGTGCGTTGACGCACCTCTTTACCTCGTTCCAACACAATAGGTTTAAAGCCCATTTGTGCCAAAATCAATGCCGCAAATAAGCCACAAGGTCCTAATCCCACCACGACTGGGCGTTCATTTAAATCTTCTGGAGCATGACCCACAAACTTATAAGTCATATCTGGAGTAGCGCGAACGTGTTGGTCTTGGGAAAACTGGACTAACAACGCCTCTGGCTCAGTGACATTGACATCTAAGGTATAGATGAGCTGAATATTTTTGTTATTACGTGCGTCATAGCCTCGCTTAAACATCTCAAATGATACCAGTTGGCTTTTGGGAATGTTGAGTTTGCTTAAAATCGCAAGTTCAAGGGCCTGTTCATCGTGATCGAGGGGAAGTTTGATATCGGTTAAACGCAACATAATAGGGGTACTCTTAGCAATGCCGGACAGCCTTTCTGTCAGGGCGCGACTATTTTAAAGCAGAAGCTTGAGTTTTGATACTGCTACTTTATAATTGCGCTCACCAGACAACCCACCACTGACGCCGAGATAAGTATGACCTTTGTAGTCACCGACAACTGTATCAAATGTAAATACACCGATTGTGTTGCCGTGTGTCCGGTCGATGCGTTTTTTGAAGGGCCTAATTTTTTGGTGATTGATCCGGATATTTGTATTGATTGTGAGTTATGTGTACCTGAATGTCCGGCAGATGCGATTTATCAAGATACAAAATTACCCGATGACCAAAAAGACTTTTTACCGTTGAATGCCGAATTAGCGCAACAATGGCCCAACATCACAGAAATTAAACCCGCGCCGAGCGACGCGGATAAATGGAACGGTGTCAAAAACAAGATCCCATTATTAATCATTGAGTAGCTTTAGCTAGTAACTAGCCTTTAAAGCCTTTCCCGATTACATATACTTCACGCGAGCGTGCCCGTGATGCAGCTGGTTTACGAATAATGACTTTGCTGAACGACTTACGCACATCTTTGACGTATTCTTCATAACCCACACCTTGGAATACCTTGGCACAAAAACACCCGCCAGGTTTTAACACGTTGCGTGCCATATCCAATGCCAGTTCGACTAAATAAATCGACGAATACTGATCCGTGGTATTCACACCACTTAAATTCGGTGCCATATCTGAAACAACGGTATCTACTCGATCCTCACCCAGCAGGTTTACAATCGCGTCATATACTCGCTCATCCGTGAAATCACCTTGAATAAATGACACACCGACAATGCCGTCCATCGGTAAAATATCCGAGGCGATCACGCGACCTTTACTGCCAACTACAGGAGCGATAACTTGGGACCAACCACCAGGGGCTGAGCCGAGATCCATAACAATATTGCCACTTTGATACAGCTTATCTTTTTCGTTGATCTCGATTAATTTATAACTCGCACGCGAGCGATAGCCATCCACTTGTGCTTTTTTGACATAAGGATCGTTGAGATGCTCTTCCATCCATTTTTTACCGGGTTTTGGCTTCGCCATAATTAATCATGCTATAGGTTTCGTTAGAACAGCACATATTGTAAACTTACCCGCTAAATTTGCAAATGCAGTCTTAGGATTGTTCGCCAAAATGATATTAACCAGTGAGTGCTGACGGGAAATAGGCATGAAATTTGATAATGTGAAAAAGTTACATCAAAAAAAATATCGCACAGAGTTCGGTCACTATTTGCTAGAAGGTGAACATTTAGTCTTGGAACTACAAAAAGCTTCTCACACTCAGCCGTATCTAAAAAATAGTATTTTATTTGTTACCCCAGATTATGAAGATTGGGCAACGCAACATTCACCGGGTTTTACTTGCAGCACAATTACGAGTAAAAAAATGGCGCAACTGAGCGACACCAAAACGCCGCCAGGGATCATTGCCTGCGTGCCTCTATCGAGTCACCTTACCAATCAAACCGATACAACACTAAATAATGTCACACAGCGCTGCATCTATCTCCACGAAGTTCAAGATCCAGGTAATTTAGGGACGATCATTCGAACCCTGGCTTGGTTTGGCAACTTTCGCTTATTACTTAGCCCTAACAGTGTTGATCCGTATAACCCCAAAGTAGTCCGCTCTAGCATGGGGGCGATGTTTCATGTGGCTATTGAGCAAGATGTCTCTTTGCCAGCGTTAAGCCAACGATTCAAGCGTTTTGCGTATTTAGATATGCAAGGGGAGAATATCCGATCACCTAAATTTGCCGAATATGAATGTTATTTGTTTGGTAATGAAGCGAGAGGTGTGCCTCGAGATGCCCTAACTGCTTGTGATGCAGACGCGTTTACGATTGCTGGAAGTGGCGCAATAGACTCATTGAATTTGGCGAGTGCAGTGAATATGTCGGTGTATCAATTGTCGAAGTAGTTTTGTAAAAGTGATCTACTTTCCCACACTCCGCAAATACCGCACATAACGTTTCGTCAATCGTCCTTTACGACGTTGATCACACAATAAACTCCACCAACCTAATAATGATGCTAAAGGCTTTTTGCCTTGACCAATGCGCTGTAAATTACGCTTGATCATCGCCATGGTGGCTAGGGCTTGTAAGGTCTTGTTACGCCAAGAAACCGCAGGATAAGGTGCCACAAAATCTGGCTCTTTCAGCCAACGCTTAGGCAAGTCTGGCGTCATCGCTAATGCGGTCGCTAAACCCACCAACTGAACACCGTTTGTCAATACTTGCTCAGCCACCGGCAAGCGTCGAATGCCGCCGGTTGTCATAATAGGGATTGAGGTTTGCGCTGCGATCATGTTGGCAAACTCTAAAAAATATGCCTCTCGCGCTAATGTTCGACCGTCGGCAGTCATGCCTTGCATAGCAGGTGCCTCGTAACTTCCTCCGGAGAGTTCAACCATATCAATCCCTGATGACTCCAGCACTTTAACTACAGCTAACGCGTCATCTTCAGCAAAACCTCCGCGCTGAAAGTCCGCTGAATTTAGCTTCACACCAACGCCAAAATCATCACAGGTACGTCGTTTAACTTCGGTCACAATCGCAAGCAACAGGCGAGCACGATTGGCGATGTTTCCACCCCACTGATCAGTACGTTGATTAACTAATGGTGATAAAAACTGAGCTAACAAATACCCATGAGCAGCATGAATTTCCACGCCATCAAATCCTGCAGCTTGGGCTTGTTCTGCAGTATCACCAAAACGGGTGATGACATCTTCGATCTCCATTTCAGTCATTGCACTTGGCTGACCAAATAACTTAGATAATTTACCCATGTTCAGTGGCACCGCTGACGGCGCTAAGACCTTTCCTTGCATATTCGCATACACTTGACGACCTGGATGGTTGATTTGCATCCAGACCTTACAATCATCTTGTTTCGCCGCTGCCGCCCATTCGACAAAGCGCGTCAAAGAAGTACCTTTTTCTAACGCGACACCACCAGGCCCCGTCATTGCAGCATGATCCACCATGACATTGCCCGTTAATAAGAGTCCGGCACCACCTTGCGCCCATTGGCCATATAAATGAATTAATTCATCACTCGGCAACAAGCCATCATCCGACATATTTTCTTCCATCGCGGCTTTGACTAAACGATTTTTAATGGTGAGGCCTGAAGGAAAAGTAAATTTGGAAAAAGGGGATTGGACTGACATAATCATCTTATTATCATTAGGGAAAGTTACACAATACCATACCAATCGATGCCATACCTAGCCGTACATGTATCGCACGAGTATTTATATTGTGTTTACCAAGGAAGCCCACTATGCACTTATCCACCTTAATCGCGACAAGCCGCCCCGCGTTTTTAGTCCTTACCTTTGCATGTTTAAGTGTGCCTTTTGCATTTGCGTATCATGAGCAACAGACTATCAATCCGTTTTTAGCTAGCCTGATCGCTATCGGCGCACTATGCGCTCACATTGCCGTGAACATGCTCAATGAGTATCTCGATTTTACAAGTGGCTTGGATACCAAGACTGATAAAACCCCATTTAGCGGAGGCAGTGGTGGATTAATCGCGCAACCTCATGCCAAGCAATCCATCTTGGTCGGCGCAATTATCGCACTCATCGTCTGTTGCATTATTGGAGTGTATATCAGCTTAATTGTCGGGCTGCCTTTGTTGGTCATTGGCTTATTAGGGATCAGTATTGTGCTGACCTACACCCCGATATTGAATCGTTTTCCGGTGTTATGTTTACTCGCCCCTGGCGTCGGATTTGGCTTACTATTGATAAACGGTAGCTACTTTATCCTGACTCAGACATTTAACCCTAACGTACTGCTGGTCAGTTTCATTGTCTTTTTTCAAGTCAATAACTTGTTGTTATTAAACCAATTTCCAGATATTGAAGCCGATAAAGCACATGGTCGCCGCCATTGGGCCATCCACTATGGACGCGCCAGTGCTGCACGTATCTATACCGGTATGGCGCTGTTCAGTGCGGGCACTCTAGCCATTAGCTTAGGTTTAGGCTACCTCTCATTACTCAATCTGATTGTGTTTATTCCGATTGGCTTATCCTTACACATTGGGTGGTTTTTGATGCGCATGGCGTCGCATGCCTCTAACCGAGAACTCCTGCCAAATTTACGTAACAATGTGCTTATTACCCTACTAACCCCCTGTCTTATTGCATTGGGGGTGTTGTAAGTATTGCATTGGATTAATAAGTCTTTACAATTCAAGTATCTGTGACCGTTTACCCTTTTTACTCTTTTTTACATAAGACAAGGCGCCTGTGAATACACTCCTCAAAGATCTCTCGTTGTCAGCCATCGTGGCTGGATTTATTGCTGTGCTTGTTGGTTTTGCAAGTGCTGTGGCGATTGTATTTCAAGCAGCACAAGCGGCGGGTGCTAACCCTGCACAAGTTGAATCATGGATCTGGGCGCTAGGGATCGGGATGGGCGTCACCACCTTTGGCTTATCTTGGTATTATCGTCGTCCTATTATTATCGTGTGGTCAACGCCTGGTGCAGCGTTGTTAGCGTCGAGTTTACAAGGTACAGGTCTATCTGAAACCACTGGTACATTTTTGTTTGTGGGCTTGATGATCATCCTGTTAGGCGTGACAGGTTGGTTTAACCGTTTTTCCAAACTCATCCCAATGCCCATCGCCGCAGCGATGCTAGCGGGGATCTTATTGCAATTTGGGATTGGTATATTCACCGCCGTCGAAACTGATCCACTACTTATTATTACCATGTTAGTCACGTATTTAGTGATGAAATGGCTAGTGCCACGCTACGCCATTGTGATGGTCTTGATCGTCGGCACTGTGTTTTGTTTAAGTAATGGTAGCTTGTCCTTAAGTGCCATTGATATGGGATTTGCCACACCAGAGTGGGTCACTCCGAGCTTTTCAATAGCCTCAATCATCGGTATTGGTGTACCGCTATTTATTGTCACTATGGCATCACAAAACCTGCCAGGAGTCGCTATTTTACAAAGCAGTGGCTACAGCCACCAACCTATATCTCCCATCATTACCACAACAGGCCTGTGTACTATGATACTTGCCCCTTTTGGCGGATTTACGTTTAACTTGGCGGCGATTACTGCGGCGATTTGTACCAGTGACGAAGCGCATCATGATCCTGATAAACGGTATATTGCTGGGCTATCTGCTGGTGTATTTAATATCATTGCGGGCATATTTGGTGCCACTGTCGTGAGTTTATTCGCCGCATTTCCAGTAACTATGGTGGCTGGCTTAGCAGGGCTTGCTTTGTTATCAACCATCGCCGCTAGCTTACACAATGCACTTGCTACAGCAACCTATCGCGATGCAGCATTGATGACCTTTTTGGTCACGGCATCAGGCGTCAACATGTTCCATATTTCGTCGGCGTTTTGGGGTGTTGTCGTGGGTATAATTGTTGTAGTATTAACGCGTAAAGGAAATAATTGACTGACCGTGCACGACAACGAGCGTTATTGCTTGCCGCGCAATGACGACAAGACGCACGCCACTAAGACAAAACTCAATGACATAAACAAAGCGAGTGAAATTGTTTGCATTAGTTCATCATTGGTTTGTGCTGAAAATGACGCATCACCAATGTAATAATGGATCATCAAATTAACCAAGCTCATGCCAATCAGATTACCGATGGTGCGGGCTAGATTCATGGATGCTGACGCCACCCCAACTTCTTGTGTTTTTACCGCGCCCATAATGGCACTGTTGTTAGGTGTTGAAAACAAACCAAAGCCAACGCCAATTAACGCTAGTGCTGCGCCGATATGCATCGCACTCGTCGCTAAATCAATTTGCACCAAACTAATAAAACCCGCGGCAACAATCATACAGCCAACGGTTGCGACAATTCTTGGTTCAAAACGGTCAGCTAATTTACCTGCAAACGGTGCAATAATAGCCATGCACAAGGCTTGTAACAATAATATCTGACCCGTTTGAGCAGGATCAAATCCACGAATAAATTGCAGATACAAACTCAACAAAAACACAATCGCAAAATTACTGCCATACATTAATAGTGCTGTTGATAAAGATAGACTGAACACCCGTGATTCACTGAACATCTGCACACGGATCAACGGCGCATCAATATAGCGCTGATGCATAATAAACCCGATTAAGCTAATGACTGATCCGGTCAACAACAGCCAACCCAACAGTGACGGTAACTCACTCAAACCATACACCAACCCTGTCGCAAAAATAATAAATAACCCAGCACCCACCCAATCAAATGGCGTGCGTTCATCATTTTGCCATTCGCCATCTAAATAGCGATACACAAACACTAATAACCCAGCGATTAAAGGCAGTTGAAAATAAAATACCGAGCGCCATCCCAGCCATTGCGTTAAATAGCCACCAATAGCCGGTGCCAAGGTCAACCCCACATAGATACAAGCTGCGACTGTCCCGAGCGCCACTCCGCGTTTATGCGTCGGTGTTACCGCAGTAATAATGGCAATACCGGTACCAAAGATCATTGCTCCAGCCGCTCCTTGGACAAAGCGCCAAAAGAGCATCCATTCAATATTCGTAGCAATCGCACACATACCGGCACTTAAGGCGTTGAGGACAAAGCCCCAGACAAAGATTTTTTTACGGCCATAGTTATCCGCTAACTTACCAAATGGCAACATAAAAGCGACACTACTAAGAATATATAAAGTTGGCATCCAACTGACTTGGATAGCAGTAGCACGCAGATCTTCGGCTAAAGGAGGAATGGCCACATTCACGGCAGCCATGCCTAACGGCGCTATCAAGTAGCCCGCACAAACAGCAATTAAGGCGATGGTGTTAATCGGTAATGAAGACAAACGGTAATCCTATTAAATGGCAAATCGGCAAAATGCTATGTCGATAAAAGGTGGATAATTAATGCATACCCAAGACCCTATGGTATCATTTGCAGAGAATCTACGCGCGTGGATTATTTCACCCTTTTTATCCTTGGTTTATTTATTAAGTTAACTCATTAGGTATTTATGCAACTGATTAAAATCAACCCTCTAATTGATAAAGTACGCTACCGTCGCCACCTAAATATAGTGATTGTGGCAGCGATTATTACGCTTATTGTCGGTAGTTTAGGGATCGCTCAAGCGTTAATTGCACTGTACCCTGATCCAAGTGGTAGTCATTTTCATTGGAATATAACGGGCGTCATCATCACCAGTTTGGCTATTGGATTTGTATTAAACAAATATCGTAGCCATGACTTTATGACTGAAGTCACTTATGTGTGGAATTTGAAACAGGCATTAAATAAAATTAATCGTAAAATGCTTAGGATCACGCCAGCGTCAGAAATGGGTAACTACCATGCCATGCTGGCCTTGCAATATAGTTATGCCGGCTCGCGTCTATTGTGGCAACTGGATGACAATACAATCATCATGGAAGAGCTTGCAATCGCCCAAGCTAAGCTAGATGGTCTCGCCGAGCAATATGGTCTGACCCTGGACGTCGATGACTATACTGAGCAAATGTTACAGCAGATCCCTAAACCTAAAGCTTAAGCTTTACAACGTTAGTACTACACCACGAAATGTCGTTTAATCATCGTTTGCAACTGACGCTTTTGTGCGAACTCATACGCAATCTCGTTAATGAAAAAATCAAAGGCACGTTCAACATTATCGGGTGGCGGTAAGACGGGTAAATCTGGGAGCAATCCTTGCAGCTCTAAAAGTAAATTAATGATTTTTTTATAGTCACCAGATTTGGCCGTCTTGAGCCAAATCAGGATCAGACGCCGATACAAATCAAACGTCTGTTCTGGAGCATATTTGCCACTGATTGCCGCCACTTGATACAGCACATCACGGTCAATCGGGTAGTGCTTCGCCAACTCAATCGCACGTTCCACTAAACCCAAATATAAGCATAATTCTACAAAGGGTTCTGCGGTAATTAAACGATGTGGACCAGCACGCTCACTAGGTAGCGTTGCGAGTATTTCATCCCAAAACAATAACGTCTTGTCTTGCCAAGCTTTTTTGGCTGCCGCAAGCTCACTATCATTATCGGTATCACTATGCTGGTAGGTCTTGGCAATTTGGACGTGTAGTTGAATATAATCATCCAGCACTAGCGAATGAGTATACGTTTGCCATTGCAACTCTATAGCGGCCTCAGGATCACCATGCAAACGCGCCACCTCAGCCTCTAATGCTAAACATTCTTTGGTAAATTTATGATAGGTATCTGTTTCTCTAGCTTGGGTTAGAAACTGCAATGCTAATGTCACATCTTTCGCAGCAATCGCCCATTTAACCAACTGCAAAAAATCATCCGCATGGCACGCTAACAGCGTAAAAACCTCGATGGCCTTGGAATAATCCGATTGTGCGGCATAATAATCACACAGATCACGCATCTTGATACTGACAGTGAAATTAATATTGTCATGGCCACTAGTCTCAACAGTCGCCAGTATCACATCTTGTTCAAGCTGGGTATAAAACGCCTCACGTAACTCATCATCGGTAGACGCGATAAAGCGCTGCGGAATATCAGTAAACTCCATCACATCTAAGTCAGGTGAATACAACGAGAGTAAATAATTCGCTTTGACACTTACCGACCAAGTTAAGCGCTGTACGGAAGTCGCAAACGCAGCCAAAATATCATGCTCTAATTCAAAGCGAAATCCACCACTGTCATCTACCCGTTCAAAGATCTTGTCATAACGCTTAAGTATTTGATATGCCACGGCATGTGCTTGCTCAGCTGGCAAGTACTGCAGCAACCCTATTATCAAAGATAATTTTTCTTGAGCCTGTTGAAAATACGCGCGTGCTTTGTTGTATTGCCACACGTCCCGAAAAGGTAACGCTTTGGTGATCAACGTTTTAAGTTCAGTGATCACCGAGCCTTTTGTTTTTCCCACTGCGAACTCTTGGCTAATATCCGCGCGCAAACGCCAAACTAAGATCGATTCTTCATCTTGCGTAATGCAGTTTAATAATGCATTTTTGGCTTGCTGCTCATCCATGTCTTCAATTAACGCTTGGATGCGGTCTATAGCTGATCCACCTTGAGCAGCCTCTAGTTGCGCTAATTTATCGGCATGTTGCAAGGCAACTGCCACACAATGCTTACAAAAATCAAAGCCCTCTGAAGCCGGACAATCGCAGCCCCCATCATAGCTAGTCGGCTTAATGGTTAAGGTGACCTGATAGACTTTTACCCCAGGAGCTGAGGCACTTTGCACTGTCGCTTTGATCTTGTTACGGTTTTTATGAAAACTCAGAATTGCTTGATCGTTATAAATTGCGGTTCCACGCTCAAACGTCGCCGGTCCCGCCAAACGTTCAATTATCGCAATCGCAGTGCTAGCATCCATCATGATGGTGAGTATTCTCGTTGAAGATTTTATTAGATGGTATAACAAAACAGCCCACTCAACAAATAGCTGAAGAAGAATCCGTGTTCAAATATTGACGGCCTCTGATGTTACGAGTATGTTAATTAGTATTAAATTAATCTTATCTAAGCAGCCCTATGACTAATAACACCGCATCCAGCTTTGGCGACTCCCACACTTGTTTTGACACACAAATCGCGCAGCACATTGCTCATATCCGGTTAAGTTGCCCTGACCGCCTTAATGCAATGGTGCCTGAGTTTTGGCTGGAATTACCCGCATTGGTTCGTGAGTTAGATGCCCGTGGTGATGTGCGGGTTATCGTGATCAGCAGCACCGGTAAACATTTTAGTGCAGGGATGGATTTGTCAGTATTTACAAATATGGCCAAGCAGTTTACTGGTGAGCCTGCGCGTCGCGCTGAAAGCATGCGTCGCTCAATATTCGGGCTGCAAGATGCGTTTAACGCATTAGAAACCGTGAGGATGCCAGTATTAGTCGCCATTCAAGGCGGTGCGATTGGCGGTGCGGTAGATATGATCAGTGCAGCAGATTGTCGGTATTGTACAAATGATGCCTTTTTTACCATCAAAGAAACCCAACTCGGCATGACTGCTGATGTCGGTACTCTGCAGCGTCTACCTCATCTGATCCCCGCAGGCTTAATGCGTGAACTCGCTTATACAGGTCGTAATTGGAGCGCACAAGAAGCCTTACAACAAGGCTTTGTCAATGCGGTATATGCGGATAGCGAAAGTATGTTAGCAGCAGTGATGAACATCGCACACGCTATAGCGTCAAACTCACCGATGGCGGTTGCAGGATGTAAAACCATGATCAACTATACTCGTGATCATACGGTAGCTGATAGTTTAGATTATATGGCGACCTGGCAAGCGGGTATGTTTCAAATGCCGGATGTGATGGAAGCAATGAAAGCGAAACAAACTAAACGCATGCCTGAGTATGAAAACTTAAAACCACGTCAAGCGATGATGAAAGGCATTGAATAACTTAAAGGCTAATTAACCTGAATTCTCGCATATAACAAAAAAGCACCGTAATCTAAGATCACGGTGCTTTTTAATATCAATTCGAACCTTAGCGAAACTAAGCTTCGTCTAACTAAGTGTAACTTAGTTTAATTGCGCTAAGATTTCGTTGAATGTCGCACTTGGACGCATTGCTTGAGCAGCTAGTGCCACATCCGCAAAGTAATAACCATTGATATCAGCAGGCTGACCTTGAGCACCATTTAACTCTGCAACAATCTTGTCTTCATTAGCAATTAACGCTGCGGAGATAGGCGCAAACGTTGCTTGTAATTCAGCATCAGCACTTTGTGCTGCAACCGCTTCTGCCCAATACATACCAAGGTAGAAGTGTGAACCACGGTTATCAAGCTCATTCACGCGACGTGACGGAGACTTGTTTTCTTGTAAGAATTTAGCCGTTGCTTGGTCTAGCGTATCGGCTAAGACTTTCGCTTTTGTATTACCCGTTACATTACTGAAATGCTCTAGTGATGCCGCTAATGCCAAGAACTCACCCAATGAATCCCAACGTAAATGGTTTTCTTTGTTGAATTGCTGTACGTGCTTAGGTGCAGAACCACCGGCGCCAGTTTCAAACAAACCACCACCATTCATTAGTGGCACGATAGACAGCATTTTAGCACTTGTACCTAGCTCTAGGATTGGGAATAAGTCAGTCAAGTAATCACGTAATACGTTACCTGTTACAGAAATGGTATCAAGGCCTTTACCACAACGCTCAAGGGTAAAATCAGTTGCAGCAACTGGCTCCATAATTTGGATATCTAATCCGCTGGTATCGTGGTCTTGTAAATAACGCTCCACTTTAGCGATCATTTGTGCATCGTGGCCACGGTTAGCATCTAACCAGAAAATCGCAGGAACATTAGTTGCGCGTGCACGTGTCACGGCTAATTTAACCCAATCTTGGATAGGGATGTCTTTAGTTTGGCACATGCGCCAGATATCACCTTCTTCTACCGCATGCGACATAAGGACATTGCCTTGTGCATCTACTACATTAACTGTACCGGCTTGAGATAGGATGAATGTTTTGTCATGAGAACCGTATTCTTCCGCTTTTTGAGCCATAAGACCAACGTTAGGCACTGTGCCCATAGTACGTGGGTCAAATGCGCCATTGGCTTTACAGTAAGTCACAACTGATTGGAATACACCGGCATAGTTACGATCTGGGATCATGAACTTGGTATCTTTTTGCTTGCCGTCTGGGCCCCACATTTGACCAGATGCACGCAATGCCGCTGGCATAGAAGCATCAATAATCACGTCACTTGGTACGTGTAGGTTAGTGATCCCACGGTCAGAATCCACCATCGCCATATCAGGACGAGTCGCGTATACCGCTTGGATGTCTGCTTCGATTTCTTCACGCTGTTCTGGCGCTAGGCTGCTAATTTTGGCATATACATCACCTAAACCGTTATTTACGTCAACGCCGATTTGATCAAATGTCGCACCGTGCTTAGCAAATACGTCTGCGTAAAACACGCGAACAGCATAACCAAAGATAACCGGATCAGACACTTTCATCATCGTCGCTTTCAAGTGCAATGACAATAAAACGTCTTGGTCTTTGGCTGCATTGATTTCTTTTTCATAAAAAGCCACAAGCGCTTGCTTGTTCATGACTGATGCATCGATGATTTCGCCATCTAATAATGCAAGGTCCGCTTTTAATACTGAACGTGTACCGTCTTGGGCTACAAATTCAATACTCACTTTTTGTGCGTTCGCTACGGTTACTGATAACTCAGAACCATAGAAGTCACCGCCGTCCATATGTGACACGTGTGATTTGCTATCGCTCGCCCAAGCCCCCATTGAATGCGGGTTAGTACGTGCGTATTGCTTAACTGACGCAGGTGCGCGACGGTCAGAGTTACCTTCACGTAAAACTGGGTTTACCGCAGAGCCTAACACTTTAGCGTAAGTAGCTTTAATCGCTTCTTCTTCTGGTGTTTTAGGGCTTTCTGGATAATCAGGTAAGGTATAGCCTTTGGCTTTTAATTCTTCAATCGCTGCTTGTAGCTGTGGGATTGACGCACTGATATTGGGTAATTTGATGATGTTCGCTTCAGGTGTTTTCGCTAATTCACCTAATTCGGCTAAGCTGTCACCTATGCGCAGATCTTCTGCTAAATATTCTGGAAAATGCGCAATAATACGACCAGCAAGTGAGATATCACGAGTTTCAACATCTACGTTGGCAGCTGAGGCAAACGCTTCAACGATAGGTAATAATGAAAAGGTCGCTAATGCCGGCGCTTCATCGGTAATAGTGTAGATAATTTTAGATGTCGTCATGGTATTCCTATAGTAGACAGTGGGCGTTGCTAATAAATTTTTCAGCGCAATATAGTATCCTACTTAAGTACTGTTTTATAGCGCAAAATAACGGATACTTATTTCTATCGGCTATTAACTATAACTAATCATCTCATCAATTAGTAGTATATCCCCCACTTCCTGCCATTTTACCCGCGCACAACAGATTCATGACTAGTCACGAGCGCGAAGGTATTATAGATTATACTTTTGAATATTAATGGATCGTGAGGCGCATATGGCAGGCGGCAGTTTACTCTTATTATTAGATGATATTGCAACGGTACTCGATGATGTTGCAGTACTCTCCAAAGTTGCAGCAAAAAAAACCGCAGGCGTGCTAGGCGATGATTTAGCATTAAATGCGCAACAAGTCACTGGAGTATCGGCTGCGCGCGAGTTACCAGTTGTATTTGCCGTTGCCAGAGGCTCGTTGTTTAATAAGCTAATTATCGTACCACTCGCTTTGATAGCAAGTGCTTACTTTAGCTGGTTAATCTTACCCGTACTGATGCTAGGTGGGTTATATTTATGTTTTGAGGGAGCGGAAAAACTTTTTCATCCGTGGTTCTTTCCAAAAGAAACCAAAGACGAGACCAGACAACTGCATACAGCAGCCAGCAATCCCAATATCGATTTAGTCAAATTTGAACGTACCAAAATCAAAGGTGCGATACGTACCGATTTTATTTTGTCATTAGAGATCGTCGTTATCACGTTAGGCACAGTCATGGATAAGCCGCTATTAACCCAAGCGTTTGTGGTCAGTGCTATTGCACTGGTGATGACCGTAGGGGTCTATAGTTTGGTCGCATTGATTGTGAAACTCGACGATATTGGTTTGCATTACATGCAACAAGGCGCAGGTTTGCAAGCGACACTTGGCGAATGGCTTGTTAATTTTGCACCTAAACTATTAAAAGTATTGTCGTTTGTCGGAACTGCCGCAATGTTTTTGGTCGGCGGAGGAATATTAGTGCATGGCTTGCCGTTTTTCCATCACTTAGTCGAAGATGCAGCGCTGTATTCTGTTGATATCCCCACGCTAGGAACATTACTCAGCGGCACCACCACCATGGTGTTGCAAGGTCTGTTTGGTGTATTAGCCGGCTTTGCTTGTGTGTCTGTGATGGCGTTAGTGGAGCGTTTTCGCCGTTAGTTATGATTTCACTGACAAGCCGTCTAACGCTTGTCGTGATTGCTTTTGGTCACTTGAATAATACTCTCGCAATCGGCATTAGTATCATTACACAATTCATTAACCCATTGGACTTCAACTTCATCGACTCGGTCGCTGTTGACTAGCACTTCCGACCGATGGATGCGCAGCAACGCACCTTTGATTGCTTCGAGAACTGCTGGCTCTAGATCTGCAAGCTGCGTCTCAATAAATTTCGCATCTTTGGCTTGCTCCAGCGTAAACACAAACTCATTGATCTCCCCTGCTTGACCCACATGCACCGTAATATCTTTGCCTGACTCATGTTCGACGTTGACTGTTAATGTGTGCATGATGATTTTGGGTTCTGTCTTAGGCTCTAGCTGAGCATCAGCTATGGATACATTCTGGGCAGCGGCATCACTTGAAAAAAAACTGCTAATAATAATCGAGGACGACAAAGAAACAGCAAGCGCAATAGTCGCATAGGTGGACAGCATGAAATAGCCTCAGTAGTGTTGTTTTTTTTTGCGTTGACTTAGTATTGCATGAACCAGTTTAGCATTCCCTGACTATTTTGAATACCGACCTTGAATAACCGCTATATTGAACCATACTATGCTCGTCATTGTGCAGTTTTAAAATTCGGGCCTACATCAAGCAGCCTTGCCTGGTTTTTCATAACATCTTGAATAACTATGGACGATTAAATAGATGGATTACCCCCAACAACAAACCCATGCCAATACTAAGCAATGGGTCATTATTGGTATGTTGGTCATTATTATTGCCGCTATTGGGATTCTGCTCGTATTAAAGTTGATGCCAACTCATTTAGAAATAGCACAACAACAAGCGGATCTCATACGTTGGGAGCAAACAGGTACGATTGATAATATCCCTCTAGCCCAACAGCACTTTAAATAGATTGATCAGTTGGCAGAAAAAAAGCCGAACATGCGCACGCGTTTCAACTCCTTGGCCGTATTCAGACCTTGTTAAATCAACAAACTGGCAGTAGCGTGACGAAGTCACCGGCAAGTCAGTGGTTTGAGCAAGCCTCCGAATTAAATCCGGGCAATTATCATAATTGGGTATTATTGGTATCCAGTTATGCGTTTGAAAAAGCACAGCCACAAGCCTTCAATACCGCGATGAGACATGCATTACGTCAAGCACTTAACGAAGTTCTTGCGCTGGAGATCCTGCCCGAATATATATTGCGTCATTGGGACATTCTCGATGACAAAAACCGCATACTCTGTGCACGTTTTTTTGATAGTGCATTTAACACCCATGAATGGGCACTGCATATTTTGAATGTAACTCAAAAAACGAACCAGTATGATGTGATGTTGTCACTGATCCCGGATAAACCGAAATACCTTGACATCATTAAGTACTATAAGCAAAAAGATCGCAGCTAATCTAGGTACTAGCCCGGTTAGCACGCCAGTCAAAAAGAAACTCACCACCTGCACATCATTACTTAACAGAGCAATAACGGCACCTTTGCGCTGGGTCACAAAATACCCCAGCGGTAATGCTTGAATGTGATTGTATACTTTGCAACTTAGCTGCGTGAGTAATTGTGCACCGATAACGTTGGTGCGAAAACCGGTTTGAAAGCGCAGACCCATTTGTAGGATCAACAATCCCACCCAGATCCCTAAGACCCACCACAATACGCCAGCCTGCCAAGCATCTTCTGCTGCGAGATCTAACGATAACGGCATGCCAGCAATTACAATAGGGGAGGAATCAGGGGAGAGTAACCCAGTAAATTGTCCAACTAAATAAGGGATGAGCAAACTGATACCGGTTTCACCGATCAGCAGTACTAGAATAATAGCCATCGCGAGACGATGCGTTTTAAGATAAGAAAATAATGTCCAAAAGGTCACCTGACTTCACATTCCTTGTGCTAAACCTTGGTGTATATAAAGAATAGCCTGTCACGATAGTATTGCAACTTTTACACAGATAATACTAAAAGCTATTGCTGCGCCAACTTTTGTCGTTATAATAGGGTCGATTATAATTTACACACCACTAAATGGAGATATTCCCATGAAAATAAAACAGTTAGTCACCTTGGCTGTCGTTGCATTAACTTTGTTTAGTGTACAAGCATTCGAATCAAACGATGATCTTAAAGCTCGTATTCAACCTGTCGGGAGTGTGCACATTGCTGGCGCTGCAGCGGCTGGCGCGGCTGCTTCTGGTCCTCGTTCTGGTGAAGACATTTATAAAGGCGCATGTGCAGCATGTCATAGTTCTGGCGTATTAGGTGCACCAAAAACCCAAAATGCTGGTGATTGGGGTCCTCGTCTTGCCGAAAAAGGCAAAAAAGGCGTATGGCGCAATGCGATCAAAGGCATTAACGCAATGCCACCAATGGGTGCATGTGGTAACTGTTCAGAAGACGACATCATGGCAGCGATTGACTTCATGACAGAAGGTGTTGAATAGGCGATTACTTCAACAGAAATGATTTAAAGGCCACATAAGTGGCTTTTTTTATATCTAAAATTCCCTAAATCCCTCTTTTAGTACTATATTTTTAATATCGTTGAATTACTTCAGATATTTCATGGCATCAACCACTGGTCAATTATCACAAGAAGAACTGCGCGAACTCCTTCCTGAGTTTCAGCGCATGACGATGAAATACAAACATGCTGAGCGTGTCCAAAAAGCCCTCTTGACGATATCCGAAACCTCATCCTCCGTCTCTGATCTCGCTCAACTGTATACCCAGATCCATGACATTGTGGATAGCTTTATGGTCGCGGATAACATGTATGTGTGTTTTTATGATGACGACAAGCAAGAATATGACTTTGCGTACTTTATTGATGAACACGACCAATTGATTGAATCACGCCATCCTGCCGACGAACTGACATCCAGCATCACCGAATATTTGGTAAGAAGTGGCGAGCCGTTATTACTCACCCAAGAAAACCGCGATGCACGTTGCCAAGAACTCAACATTAAAATTGTTGGCACCAAACCCTCTGATTTAGTCGGCGTGCCACTTAAGCAACATCAACGCACTGTCGGCTGCTTAGTGGTCCAAAATTACAATGAACGAGTCAGTTTTAGCGAAGAAGATTTAGCGATCTTAGGCTTTGTGTCACAAAATATATTAACGGCGGTGGAACGCGTCAGGTTTCGTGAGATCACCGAACAAACCATCCAAAAGCGTACCCGCCAACTCAAAACGATAAATACCGAACTAGAAAAAGAAATCCAAAATCGTGAAAGCATAGAAGTCCTGCAAACTGCGTTATTTAACATTTCCGAACTCGCCGCGGATGTCACCCATGACATGGCTGTATTTTATGCCAAATTACACATCATTTTACGCGAGCTGATCAACGCCCCTAATTGCATTATTATGTTAGTCGAAGACGATCAGCCACCGTACTGTGTGTTCTTCAATCATCCTGAACCGTTTATGCAAGAGCCAGATGAATTAATGAAAACCTTAACCCAATATGTGTTTTCGACGGGTTCGGTGGAACTGATTAATTCTCCGCAAGCCTTGGACTTAGCCGAAAGTGGGGCGATTACCGTCACTCTTGCGCAGACTATGCTCAATAACCCGCAGTCGTGGCTTAGCGCACCATTACTTGCGGACAAAGAATTAATGGGGATAATTGCTATCCAGTCCTATGGTCAGGGTCAAAAATACACCCAACGGGATGTCGAGCTGATGCGCTTTGTGTCGTATCATATTGGTATCGCTTTACAGCGTCGTAAAAATGCCGATGCGTTGACGCAATCAAATGCCCGACTTGAACATCAAGTCGCCGAACGCACAGAAGAACTGAAACAAGCCGTAATCCAACTCCAAGCCGAAATAGAAAAATCTAAGCAAGCCGAAATCAAACTGATGCATGATGCGTTTTACGATAATCTGACAGGATTGATGAATCGTGCCTTTTTTATTCAGCGCTTAGAGCTAGCGGTTGCCAACAAAAAACGTTTTGCCAAGAATATGTTCGCCGTCATTTTTATCGATTTAGATCGATTTAAATTGATCAATGATACCTTAGGTCATCAAGCGGGTGATCATCTGTTAATTGAAGTCGCACATCGTTTGGAATTGTGCGTGCGCTCGCACGACACTTTATCGCGCTTTGGGGGGGATGAGTTTGTGATTTTGTTGGATAACTACAAACACGATATTGATGTTGAAATTGTTGCCAACCGGATTTTAAATACCCTAAATCAACCGTTTGAATATGAAGGCAAGGATATTCGTACAGGGGCGAGTTTGGGTATTGCTATCCTCAACGAGCAGTATAACCTTGCGGATGAAGTCCTGCGCGACGCTGATGCAGCTATGTATCACGCCAAAGATCTCGGCCGATCCCAATCTGTGATTTTTAATGAAAGTATGCGTGAAGAGTTACTCGAATCCATCGCCTTAGAACAAGACTTTCGTCAGTCAATGGAACAAAGTGAGTTTGAATGCTTTTTACAAGCAGTGGTTAATCTAACCGACTTATCGACGCCTTATTACGAATGTTTTATTCGTTGGTTCCATCCTGAATTAGGCGCAATCAAGCGTGAAAAGTTCTGGCGGATTGCCGAGCAGACCCGACTGACCGGCGATATTGACACTTTGCTACTCGATTATGCGATTAACTATATTCGTCAACGTGAAAAACAAGGCAATGCGCCGATTGTCGCAGTCAATATCTCTGTACAAAATATTACTCAAGCCCATATGACGGAAGCTTTGCTTAATAAAATCAGTGCATCGGGCATAAACACGCAGCATCTCGCCTTAGAATTTGATGAGTATAATTTTCAAAATAGAGTATCTTCAGTACAAAGTGCAGTGAAAAAGCTTAAACGTGCGGGGATTTCCATTATTTTAGATAATTTTGGTTGTGGTATTGCGTCGATGAGTGATTTGTTCGCGATCCCGTTTGATTACGTCAAAATTGATAAGCAATATGCGCGCGCATTACCGCGCTCACAACGTCATGCAAAGTTTATTCATTCAGTCAAAGCCATTACCGATCAACTGCAATGTCGGTTAATTGTCGATGGCGTTGATGATGACAATCAACTCGCTGCGATACACCAAATGAACATTGAATACGCCCAGGGCAAAGGGGTGAGCAAAGCTCACCGGATTTATGACGGATTAACCACCTAGCATACCACGCAAGTTTGCGATGCTTTTGACACCCGTTTCTTGGCGCTCTTCGGCCGTTTTTTGAGGTTTATCAAACTCCCATTCCACATCATCGCTCGGCAGTTCATACAAAAAGCGACTCGGCTCAGGATTAATCACTTCACCATATTGCCGACGTTCACGCGCGATACTAAACGTTAATTCGCGCTGAGCACGCGTAATACCCACATAGGCTAAACGACGTTCTTCTTCTACATTTTCTTCATCAATACTCGACTGATGCGGCAACAAACCTTCTTCCATACCGACCATATACACATACGGAAATTCCAGACCTTTAGAAGCATGCAATGTCATTAATTGTACTTGATCGCCATCACCGTCATCTTCGCCACGCTCCATCATGTCTCGCAATATCAAGCGATTAACCACTTCAGACAACGTCATTGCAGGCTCAGTGGGACTGCCTTTGAGCATATTGGTTACCCATTTAAACAAGGTCGAAATATTAGCCATTGCCATTTCCGCAGCCTTAGGGGACGCACTGTGTTCATACAACCATTCTTCATAGCCAATCGATTTAATCAAATCACGCACGACCGCTTCGGTATCTCCACGCACGGCATTATCTGACACTTCCACAATCCACCGACTAAACTGAGAGACGGCAAAATACGCCTGTCCGGCTAACACACCTCGCAAATCATCATCGCAGGCAGCACTAAACATGGTTGTCTTTTTTTCATTTGCAAAATTACCGAGTTTTTCTAACGTTGCTCGGCCAATCCCACGATTAGGGGTATTGATGATCCGCAGCATGGCATTATCATCATCTTGATTTACCACTAAGCGTAAATACGCCATGATATCTTTAATCTCAGGACGCCCAAAAAATGAAGTGCCACCACTGATTTTATAGGGAATCCGGTTGGTCATTAATAATTTTTCAAATACACGAGACTGATGATTACCGCGATACAAAATGGCATAGTCTTTAAAGTGCGTGTTATTAATAAACTTATGTGCAATCAATTCTGCCACGACCCGCTCCGCTTCATGATCTTCATTTTTGGCCACGACGACTTTTAACGTTGCGCCATATGCAAGCTCACTAAAGAGTGTCTTATCAAAGATATGCGGGTTGTTTTGAATTAAGATATTGGCACAATGCAAAATCCGCCCAGACGAGCGATAGTTTTGCTCTAATTTAATGACGTTGAGTTCAGGAAAATCTTCTTTCAGTAATTGTAAGTTTTTCGGTCGTGCGCCACGCCATGAATACACCGATTGGTCATCATCCCCAACTACAGTAAAGCGACGGCGCTCCCCTACTAATAACTTCACCAAATCATATTGTGAGGTGTTGGTATCTTGATATTCATCCACTAGCAAGTATTTGATTTTGGATTGGATTTTTAGGCGTGCGGCTTCATTGTGCTTTAACAACAAGGTCGGCATCAAAATCAAATCATCAAAGTCCAACGCATTGTATGCACGTAAGTGACTTTGGTATTGAAGGTAAAATTCCGCGAGTTGTTTTTCTTCCTTAGAATGCGCGGTTTTAAGGAGCTGCTCTGGTAACAACAAATCGTTTTTCCAGTTGGAAATACTGGTTTGTAAGAATTTCAGAAGTTCTTTATCACCATCATACTCAATTTCAGTCAGATCCTTTAACAGCGCCATTGAGTCTTTGTCATCAAACAAGGAAAAGCCGGGCTTGAGCCCTAATGCTTTGATGTTAGATTTGATGATAGTTAAGCCTAATGTGTGAAAGGTAGAGACCTTTAGGCCTCGCGCTTCGACTTTACTCAAGGTTTGGGTCACCCGCTCTTTCATCTCGCGAGCAGCTTTGTTGGCTGTCTCTTATACACATCTGACGCTGCCGACG